>JABAHS010030080.1_pt2 | contig 10004 bp, 7 predicted proteins | sample 7062111 | NCBI WGS metagenome assembly JABAHS01 (sample SAMN14534600, study PRJNA622989) | marine sediment metagenome | biome: marine biome [ENVO:00000428]; feature: marine pelagic biome [ENVO:01000023]; material: deep marine sediment [ENVO:00002113]; isolation source: pool of 4 deep marine... | reverse complement strand
CCCCAAATACTTTCTTCAATTAATATTTGATGTATTCGTGATTGAGCAAGTCCTTTCTTTGCCATTTTTTCGAATTCTCGCATATTATTAGATATTCCAGAACCTCTTCCACCTAATGTATATGCTACTCTAATCATACATGGAAATCCAATTTCCTTTGCTGCTTTAAGTGCATCATTGTAAGACGACACTGCTTGACTTTTACAAACTTTTACCCCCGAAGCATCCATAGCTTTTACAAAAAGGTCTCTATCTTCAGTAGCTTCGATAGCCTTTATTGGTGTTCCTAAAACACGAATATTATACTTTTTAAGAATTCCCAATTCATTCAATTCAACACCCACATTTAAAGCAGTTTGACCTCCAAAAGCTAATAAAATACCATCTGGATTTTCTTTTTTGATTACTTCTTCAACATAATCAACATTAATCGGTAATAAATAGACCCTATCAGACAATTGAGGATCAGTTTGAATAGTTGCTATATTAGGATTTATTAATATAGTCTCAATACCTTCTTCCTTAAGTGCTTTAAGAACTTGAGACCCACTATAATCAAATTCGCCAGCTTGACCTATTCTAATGCCTCCACTTCCTAAAACAAGAGCTTTTTTGATGGTTTTATCTAATGGCATTAAATATTCAAACCCATATTTTCTATAAATTTATCAAACAAATATAATGAGTCGAGAGGTCCTGGACATGCCTCTGGATGAAATTGAACTGCAAAAATTGGTTTAGATTTATGTTCAATACCTTCATTAGAGTCATCATCTATATTTCTCAGAATTTCTTTAAAACCACCCTTTTCAAAGTTTTTTACACAGAATCCATGATTTTGAGAGGTTATANNTTTATTACCCCCCCGGTGGCCATATTTAAGCTTATAAGAAAATCCTCCTGCCCCCAACGCTAAAATTTGATTTCCTAAACATATTCCCATAGTAGGGATGCCATGTTCAATAAGTTTTCTACTTACTATGATAGCACTTTTACACAATGCTGGATCACCAGGACCATTCGATATAAAAACACCATTAGGATTATGAGACATAATTTGACTATAAGAATAATTATATGGCACTACAATGACTTCAAGATTCCTATTTACGAGATTACGAAGTATATTTAACTTAACTCCCATATCCAATAAAACAACTTTGCCAATGAGATTCGATGGTTTATAAATCAACACGTTCTTAGTTGAAACTTCACTTGAGAGATTACGAAGATTAGGGTCTTCAGCATTATGAGCAACTTTTCTTAATTCATCAATATCAACCTTCTCCCCAGTATCATAGACTGCTAATGCCCCTACTTGGACACCTTCCTCACGCAAAATGGTTGTAACTGCTCTTGTATCAATCCATTCAATACCTGGAACATCCTGTTCCCTTAAGAAATCATCAACAGTTTTAACACTTTGGTAATGACTAGGATGTTTACAACACTCATTCACAACATAACCTGCTACCTTAATAGAACCTGATTCAAAATATTTGATAATATTATATTTATCCTTTTCCCAAGGAGGAACTCCGTAGTTACCTATAAGTGGGTGAGTCATAACAACAATTTGACCCCAATACGAAGGATCTGTTAGAGTTTCAAGATAACCTGCACCTGTCATAGTATTAAATACAAATTCACCGGTAACAATTTTCGTCGCTCCAAATCCAATTCCTTGAAAATACCGCCCATCTTGAAGCATCAAAATAGCTGGTCTTTCTTTTTTATATAGCATTGACTCTTTTGTACGATTCTTCTTAATTATCTTTAAAATAAAGATAATTAATCATTTTATTAAGATTAATTATTAACTAGTTAAATACAAAATATTTTAACTAGATCTTCGAGGTGGTGGTAAGGAAGAATTATAAATTTCTTTCTTCATACTCTCTCCCTTTGCCTTAATATACTCTTTGATAGCAGTTTTAATGGAATGAATTAAAGGCTCAAAATTAATATCATCAAATGAATTAAACCATGAATAATCTTGAAATTTGATGTTTTTTAAGTCTTTAGATTCCTGTAAAATTATTACATTCTCATCAATTAGGAATGATGGATCTAATAGATTGCTTTCTCCATCCTCCAGTTTTTTTACATTTAGGAGCATACACTCAAGTAAATCATCATAGAAAAGAAGAGGAATATATTTTAATAAATTTGGTTTCAAAGGATCTAATGATGAATTAAGACTTTCAAAGTCATTTGCATAACCCACTCCAGAAAGATCATATATATCAAGATTTATGAGATCTGGATGAAATTGAACTTGTTCAACTTTTTTCATTTTTTCCCGAAATTTAGCTATTTTTTTTGTATATAATCTAACGTGAGTTTGAAAGTGAATAGTTTCAATCAATATTGAGTTTTCTTCAATTTTTTTCTCACAATGAGTTTGAATACCTTTACAATAACTCTCTGCAGCACTTATTAGATCTTCCTGATTAAGCTTTGCTTTCAATAAATTGTCAATATATAATTTTAAAAATGCTGAGAAATCATTTTCAAGGTCTAATAATTTAGCATACAGAAATTTGGTTGAATCCCACCATTTTTCTGCCTTTTGAGCAGTAAGAGAGAGGGCAAACCTGTCGAAAGCACGGATTTCTGTAAAATTGATCAACTGTTCTATCCCATATTGTAAAAACTTTGAAGGATTAATAATTGCCTTAAGATCATCCATTACAGGGAAAACTAATGGCTCTCTTGGACGAATTAAGACTGATAATTCTCCATTAAAAACCCGATCTACCCTCATAGGGAGGGGCATGATTGGATTATTGATACTCTTTCTTAGTATTGCTACATCGCGTTCTGAGTCAAAACCTGTAAGATCAGGAGGAAAAACTTCCAAATAAAAGAAAAAAGGGGCAGCGTCATATTTGAAAGTTTTAAATTTATTAATAGGTTTGACTAGGATCACCAAAATTGTTAACTAATTTAACATAAAAATCAATAATTAGTAAATTTACATTTATATTAAATTCACAGCAAATTATTAAACTTCGTAGATTGAAAAGAATATTTTCAATATTAAGTCATTAAGAGAAAATGGCATTTATAAATATCAAAATATATTTAAAGAGAGAAAAACGAGAAGAGATTTATAAAATTAATAAATATTAAATGATAATCAATAGCTATCTTCTCTGTTTTCTCCCAATTGAATAGGTAAAATAGCGATCTGTTCTCCAATACCATTTTTATTAAAAAATATTTAAACTGCCCAAATTTTCTTTAATTAAATTTGGATTTTGAATCAAAAAATAAGTGTGAATCAACTATAGAGAATAATCAAAATAGCATTAAAATATTTAAAACTGGTTGTTGCCATGATTGTGGTGGAAGATGTGTATTGAAAGCCCATGTAAAGGACGGACGTATCATAAGATTTGAAACAGATAATGAAGAACAACCGCAATTAAGAGCTTGTTTAAGGGGAAGAGCATATCGACAACGAGTTTACTCAGATGAAAGACTTAAATATCCTCTACGTCGAGTTGGGGATCGGGGAAAAGGAATATATGAGCGAATAACTTGGGATGAAGCTTTAACTGAAGTAGCTAATAAGATTAAAGAAATAAAACAAAAGTATGGTAATTCCGCAATCTTACTCGTCGCAGGGGGTGGTAATCAAGGGATGTTACATGGAGTCACATCTCATGGTATAATGCTTCATCAAATTGGTGGATATACACGGATGTGGGGTGCCCCTTCTTATGAAGGAGCTCTTTTTGCTTCTATGGCAACTTATGGCACAATTATGACAGGAAATACTCGTGAAGATTTGCTTAATTCTAAAATGATTATAATGTGGGGGTGGAACCCAGCAAATACCATATGGGATCCTGGAACGAGTTTTTGGTTAGCTAAAGCCAGAGAAAAAGGAATAAAATTAATCGCAATCGATCCTATGTTTACAGATTCAGCTGCAATTTTGGCAGATAAATGGATACCGATTCGACCTGGAACAGATACCGCAATGCTATTGGCCATGACATATGTCACTATAACTGAAGATCTATATGATAAAAGTTTTATAGAAAAATATACTGTTGGTTTTGATTTTTATAAAAATTATATATTAGGTCGAGAAGATGGAGAACCAAAAACACCAGAATGGGCGGAAAAAATAACTAAGGTCCCTGCGGAGATAATTTCAAATCTAGCACGAGAATATGCTTCAAATAAGCCAGCGGCACTCATTGCTGGATGGGGTCCTGCTAGAACTATGTTTGGGGAGCAGTATTCAAGAGCTGCAAATGTACTCTGCACTATAACAGGTAATATTGGTATAAGTGGAGGGTATGCTTCTGGTTTTATGAGGGCTTATTACAGTCGAGAGAGAATATTAACTGGAGAGAAAAAAAAACTAGGGCCAATTAAGCCCAATGATGGAAAACCTAAAAAATTAAGACCTCAAGATAATCCTGTTGATTTTAACGCTAAGCCTCGTGAAGATAGCTTATATAAATTACGAGGAGGTACTAACCCCGCAAATACGCGTATTCATTATAATGATTATTATAACGCAATATTAAAAGGTCGCAAAGGAGGTTATCCCGCAGATATAAAAATGGCATATATCGTTGGAACCAATCGTTTAAACCAGTTCAGTAATGTAAATAAAGGAATAAAAGCTCTAAAATCACTTGAATATACTGTTATCTTCGAACAATTTATGACCCCAACAGCTCAGTTAGCAGACATCGTTCTTCCTGTGAACACTTTTATGGAGCGAGATGATATTGCTGTTCCTTGGCTTGGAGCACCTTATTATATTTATTTAAATAAAGCAATTGACTCTCTATATGAATCAAAATCTGATTTAGAAATATGTAAAGAACTCTCAAAAAAATTAGGTATTAAGGAAAGTTTATTATATTTGCCTGAGGATCAAATTTTAAAGCTATTATCAACACCTCGTAAGGATATTAAAAGTTTTAATAAACTTAAAAGAGATGGATACTATAAGGTCAAATTAGAGGAGCCGTTTATAGCTTTTAAGGAACATATTAATGATCCTGAAAATAATCCTTTTCCTACATTATCAGGAAAAATTGAAATTTATTGTGAACATATTGCTGAAAAGAATAATCCATTAATGCCTCCAATTCCAAAATATCTGACTCATGATGAACATTACGATTCTCCATTAGCTCAAAAATACCCTCTACAATTACTTACACCTCATAATAAAAGGAGAACTCATTCAAGTTTAAATAATATCCCTTGGCTTGAGGAAGTCGAAACTCATTCTGTATGGATTAACCCTGTAGATGCATTGAAGAGAAATATTAAAAATGGAGATTTTGTGGACATTTTTAACGATCGAGGGAGGGTTAGAATTCCTGCAAAGGTTACAGAGCGAATCATTCCGGGTGCAGTATGTATTTATCAAGGAGCTTGGTATAATCCCAATAAAGAAGGTGTAGATCTTGGAGGATGTGCAAATGTGTTAACAAATGATATATATTCTCCCGGAGGTGCCTTTCCTATGAATAGTTCATTAGTTGAAATAGATTTGATATCTAGTAATAGATCGGAGGAGAATGAATGAAACAAATGGGATTCTACTTTGATCAAACAAGATGTACAGGGTGTTACACATGTTCAGTTGCTTGTAAAGACTGGAATAACATTCAAGCAGGTGTGAATTGGAGAAAAATAGAGATTATAGAACAAGGTGTATTCCCTAATTTATCTTTAGCATACTTATCTACTGCGTGTAATCATTGTGAGAACCCATCTTGTTTAAAAGCTTGTCCTGCTGAAGCCATTACTAAAAGAGAGTTAGATGGAGTTGTTATTGTTAATTCTAAAAAGTGTATAGGTAAAAATGAATGTGGGGCAAAATGTTTGAAAGCATGCTCTTGGGATGTACCACAATTTGGAAACGAAAAAAATCCAAAAATGGAAAAATGTAACTTTTGTTGTGACCGTTTAGAAAAAGGACAGCAAACAATCTGTGTTGAGGCATGTCCTATGTATGCTCTTGATGTAGGAAGCATTGATGAATTACGTGATAAATATGGAGATATATATGAAGCAGAGGGTTTTAGATATTCTAAAAACATTGGGCCGTGTGTTATTTTTAAACCTAAATTGAATTTGCAGCAGAAGTAAGTTAATATAATAATAGGATCAATTAATAATTATTTAGAGCACACTCTTTTTTCTTTAACATAAATTTAAATTGATCTTCTAGGTTATTTTATTATCTAATCTTTAAAGAATTTAATTTAATTAGACTTAATTTCTAAAATTTTGTGTGAATTAAAATGGAAGTATTTTTAAAAAGAGCTGAGCGTTCTTTTAAAGAAAAGTTAGGCGAGGATAAGACTTCAAGCATTTTAAATAATATAAAAAAAGCAACCAATGAAATTCCTCTGAAATTTAGAAGAGTAATTGGTTCAGAAATACCAAAATTTCTTTTTAACTATTCCCAAGAGATTGAAGATGTTTCACCTGCTATAACTGAAGGAGTATTGAACTACATTTTCATTTTTGCCGAATCTCTGAAAGATCTTGTAAATAAAGATAGAACCCAAGTAAATCAGATGTTAATAAAAAGAAGTAATAATTCAATGCGAAATCTTTCAGATTTATTAATAGCATTTGTTGAAAAAGCAAAGAATGGTGAAGTTATAGAAACTGTTGATTCTTTTGAAGATATTATGACGTATATTGTTGGGGGAAAAGAGGAACTTACCCAAATGAATGAGGTTGAATTATTTCTTAAACGAGCACATAAAAATATATCAGAAAAATTGGGTGAAGAGAAATATAGGTCGCATTCAGAAAAACTTAAAAACTCATTTCAGCATATTGATGAGATGCATCGCGATCAAATGAGCTCTGAAATTTCAAAATACTTATTCAAATTCTCACAAAATATTGATAGCTATTCTAATGAAACAGTAGATAATATAATATCATCTATCTTATTATTTTCCAATTCAATAACAAATTTAGAAGGAAAAACATGGGATCAGATTAATCAACAAATAAGAATAAGGAGTGATAATAAATTACATTCTTTAGTTGATTTATTCAAGGAATTTTTAGAGGAAGTTAAAAAAGGAAATATATTAGAATCAAGTAATGAACTTGAACATATATTAACTCATCTTTATGGAGAAGAAAAGGAGAGAGTTCAATTTTCTGACGTGGAAGCATTTCTAAAAAGAACAGAAAAGAAATATTCACTAATTTTAGGGCAGGATATGATTCAAATGCTCATGGAGGAGTTATTGGATGCAATAAACAATATTCCAGAGCAACATAGGGAATATCTTGGTTCTGATCTTGCTAAGTATTTATTTAAATACTCAGAAAATGCCACAATTCATGATGCTGAGAATTTAGAATTAATTTTTAATGGAGCAATAATGTTTTCTAATTCTTTGGTTGAGATTAGTGATTTAAATAAAGCAGAAGTGAACCAATTCATAATAAATAGATCTAATCATAAAGTGCGTGGATTATTTGATTTATTTTTAGCATTCCTAGAAAAAATTAAAATACGAATGCCTTTTTCTCTAGAACCTAATTTTGATGAAATTCTTATCCATACATTAGGACGGTACAGTGAACCTAAGGTTCTTGAACAGGGAGGTCTAATTCATGAACATTTGGCAGATTTTCATGAAGAAATTCCATTAGCAATTGAACATTCAAACTGGGCAAAAGCTATAATTGATATCATTCCTCGGTATTTGGATATATTGCCAAAAAACGAAGGTGACCGAGTTTTAGATTTTTTATGGGAAAATAAATATCCAGAAAATAAAATTGTAGAGAAATACCAATCCAAAATTGCTGAAATCCCTAGAGAAAATGAAAAAACATTTATGTTTAGATTAATGAATATGTTGACTAATCAAATATTAGTTGATGAAGAGAAAGATAAAGTATTAGCAGGAGCTTTAGCTCTTAGAATCCTTGGAGGTATTTTTGTAGAAATTTTTGGTGGAAGAAATGCCCAAATACGAGGAATTCGACTTAATCAATTATTAAAAGATAGAAAAGTTTCTAACCCGGAGAATAAAAAGAAAATTGATGAGCATATTAATAGAATACTTGAAGAAGATTTAAAAGCGATTCAAAAAAGAACGATGACAATTAATACAATTATTCCAATACTGACCAAAAAAAGATATTTCATCAAAACATATGATATTGTTATGAAAGATTTTCCAGAATTTATAGTTAAAATGATCACTGTTAGAGAAGCGGAAAAATTGAAAGACATCGGTGAGGACTATAAGAAGCCAGGGGTTTCAGGAGAATTAATACAATTGGTTAACAATTTTTTGACCGAGCTTGACTTAGCAAGAAGATTCTATAAAAAATATTTTGAAGAAATGTATTCAATAGCTATGGATGCTCAAAAAAATATGCTGACTATTAGAAAATTCTTTAAATCCTTAGTGGAGCTCAGCGACAATATTGAAGCAATTGAGTTTTTTGAAAGACCTATTGCGAATACTGAACACATTTTATATATGTCAATATTAAACTACTTATATGACTGCTTGCCAGAAATATTTGATATCTCTCGAACTATTCTTGACGAACAAGAATATCAGAAAAAAATTATGAAATTAGATACTTATCTAAGTGATTGGAAACTTGAGCAACTAAATTTAGAGATCAAAGAAGCTGAAAAAAAAATTAAAGAATATGAAGGAATGCAAGAGTGGGATACAACAGATAAGATTAGGAATTTAACTAAATTTCTTAATAGGGATAAAACTGAAATTAAATTTTATGATATAATGTTCAAACTTCTTAAGAAATCAGAAACTATTGGTAAAATCCTTAAATCAAGATTGGAGTTCTCAAAAAATCTTTTGAAATATTCAGATTCTCTTAAAAAAATTCATCCCAATCTCACTGCAGCATTATACGATTATTTGGAAAATCTAAATGATTTTTCTGAAGAAATTGACAAGATCATTGAAGAATTAAAAAAGAAAAGCTCCTCAGGGATTATTTCACCATTTGATTTAAGAGAAAAGAATGATGCAGCAGAATTAGCAAAAAAAGAATTAATGGCAATCTGTTCAGATGAAAAATTTATGAACAATATAAATTCTATGCTAAAAATATTAAGATAATCTAAAATAGAAAAGAGAAATGAATTTTATTTTATTCCCAGTTTATTTTTTTCTCTTTCGACTAACTTTCGACGTAAAATTTTACCTGAACCTGATTTTGGAATTTCGTCAACAAACTCAACTTCACGAATTTTTTTATAAGCAGAAATTCTTTCAGCAACCCAATCCATAATTTCTTGTTCATTTACTTTACCTTTAGATTCAGGTTTTAATATTATATAAGCCTTCGGTATTTGACCAACATCTAATTCAGTAGAGGGTTTACCAATAACAGCAGCATCAAACACATTTGGATTTTTAAAAAGTAAGTCCTCAAGCTCAGCAGGTGCTATGCTCCAACCTTTATATTTTATCATTTCTTTGATTCGATCCATGAGATGTTCATACTCATCTTCATCTATATATGCCATATCTCCAGTTCTCAGCCATTTTTCACCGGTTTTTGGGTCAATCCAAAATGCATCTTCTGTTGCTTCGGGTTTATTCCAATATCCTTTCATTACTTGAGGGCCTTTAATAACCAATTCACCAATTTGACCACGTTCAGGTAACTCTAAACCTGTCTCTAAATCAATTATTTTATGAAATGTATCTGAGAGTAAAGTACCTTGAGATTCCATTTTACGACGATACATTGGATTCACAGCTACAACTGGAGAAGCCTCAGTTAAACCCCAACCATGTTGGATAGTTGCTTCTTTAGCGTTACATTTCAGTTTTGCAAGTTTATCAAATCTTTCAAGAAGTTCAAGAGGGATTGGTGCAGCACCATTGTTAAAAATTTTCAAATTCTCCCAATTATATCCTTTTATATTTGGATCTTCTAGATGTCTAACTACTTCAAGAAATATTGGAGGTACACAAAGACTATAT
>JABAHS010002670.1_pt1 | contig 10005 bp, 9 predicted proteins | sample 7062111 | NCBI WGS metagenome assembly JABAHS01 (sample SAMN14534600, study PRJNA622989) | marine sediment metagenome | biome: marine biome [ENVO:00000428]; feature: marine pelagic biome [ENVO:01000023]; material: deep marine sediment [ENVO:00002113]; isolation source: pool of 4 deep marine... | reverse complement strand
TTCGAAGCAACCCGCGGGCCGGCGGTCGCGCGCGAGCCAGAGGTGATACGCCATCAACCCCGCAGCGACGACGATCGAGCCGAAATACCAAAGACCGAGTTCGGCGCGCAAGCCGATGAAGGTTAGTGCAATGATCAGCACGACCTGCAAGCCCGCTATTACGAACAGGTCCATGTCGCCGAACAGCAAAGCCGTCGATTTGACGCCGACCTTGCGGTCGTCCTCGCGATCCACCATTGCGTAGAACGTATCGTAGATGACGGCCCAGACGAGGGTCGCGCCGAATACGAGCCAGGCCAGTTGCGGCGTACCGCCGGTGTGTGCGGCGAATGCCATCGGCGCCGTCCAGCCGAATGCGGCGCCGAGGATGAACTGCGGTATCGACACGAAGCGCTTGAAAAACGGGTATGCGATCGTCAGCCCGGCAGCAACCACGGCAAGCAGTTGCGCAGGCCGGTTCAGCATGGTCGCGAGTCCGACCGCGATGAAGCCGAGCGACGCGAACAGCGTCAGCGCTTCCATGGGGAGCACGGCACCGGAAGCGATCGGCCGCGTGCGGGTGCGTTCGACGTAAGGGTCGATGTTGCGGTCGACGTAATCGTTCAGTACGCAGCCCGCTGAACGCATGACGACGACGCCGAGAACGAACACGACGAACAGGCCCGGGTCAGGGTGACCTTCTCCGGCGAGCCACAGCGCCCAGAGCGTCGGCCACAGCAACAACCAGGTGCCGATGGGCTTGTCCAGCCGCATCAGCTTGGCGTAATTGCGAAGCTGGGAAACGATATCGGGAGCGAAATTGCCGACCGGGAATTTCATCGCGGCTAAATTACCAGAAGCAGCGCGCCGCACCTAGCCGCTAGACCTTGCCGTAACGTCCCGCGTCGCCGAGCCAGCGGCGTATGATCGCCGCGCTCGTTGCAGGCGTGTGTCGCGTGATTCGCTGCGCGACGCGCTGGACCTTCGGCATCAGCTCCGCATCGCGAACCAGGTTGGCGATGCGATAGTCGGGCAGCCCTGTCTGGCGAGTGCCGAGCAGTTCGCCCGGGCCACGCAGTTCCAGGTCGCGCTGTGCGACGACGAAGCCGTCGTTGGTATCACGAAGCACGGCGAGGCGTGTCTTCGCGGCACTGCTGAGCGGCGGCTTGTACACCAGCACACAGTGGCTCTGTGCCGCGCCCCGACCGACCCGCCCGCGCAACTGGTGCAGCTGCGACAGCCCCATGCGTTCCGCATTCTCGATGATCATCAGGCTTGCGTTCGGGACGTCGACGCCCACCTCGATGACGGTCGTCGCGACCAGCAACTGGATGAGTCCTTCCTTGAACGCACGCATGCCGCGCTCCTTTTCCGCCGGGCGCATGCGGCCGTGCACCAGGCCGACACGCAGCTCCGGCAGCGACGCTGTCAGCATCTCGTAACTAGCCTCCGCCGCTTCGTAATCAAGCGCCTCGGATTCCTCGATGAGCGGGCATACCCAGTACGCCTGCTGCCCGGTCGCGCAGGCGGCGCGCACGCGCTCGATGATCTCGTCGCGGCGCGTTTCGGGCACGGCGACGGTCGTGACGGGCTGCCGACCGGGCGGGAGTTCGTCGAGGATGGAAACGTCGAGATCGGCGTACGCGGCCATGGCAAGGGTGCGGGGAATCGGTGTCGCCGTCATGACCAGCTGGTGCGGATGGCCGTCGTCGCCGATGCCCTTTTCCCGCAGCGCCATGCGCTGGTGCACGCCGAAACGGTGCTGCTCGTCGATGACGACCAGCCCGAGCCGCTCGAAATCGACGCCTTCCTGGAACAGTGCGTGCGTGCCGACGACCAGAGGTGCGCTGCCGTTGGCGATTCCCGCGAGAGCTGCCCGGCGTGCCACCGTTCTCTGGCTTCCGGCGAGCCACGCCGGCTCGATGCCGATAGGCCGGAACCAGTCGGAGAAACTGCGCCAGTGCTGTTCGGCGAGTAGCTCCGTCGGCGCCATGATCGCGGCCTGCACGCCGCAAGCCATCGCCTTCAGGCAGGCGATGGCGGCGACGACGGTCTTGCCCGAGCCGACGTCACCCTGGATGAGGCGCATCATCGGATGCGCAGCCGCCATGTCGCCCAGGATTTCCCGTGTTACGCGTTGTTGCGCGCGCGTCAGCTCGAAAGGCAGCGTGTCGATGAATGCGTCGACCTGTTCCCGGCCGCCGCCGAGCGCGGGTGCAGATTCCGTATCGGCGAGTGCGCGCAGTTTCATAAGGCTGAGGTAATGAGCGAGCAGCTCCTCGAACGCCAGGCGCTGCTGGCAAGGGTGACGGCCCGCAATCATCAGTCCAACGTCCGCATCGGGCGGCGGCCGATGCAGGTAGCGGATGGCATCCGCGAGCGACGGCATCGCGAGTTCTGCGCGTATAGCGTCGGGCAGCAGTTCCTCGGGGGGGGTTCGCTGCATCGATTCCATTGCCTGCCCGGTCAGGTTGCGCAGCCGGCCCTGCTGCACGCCCTCGGTTGCCGGGTAGATCGGCGTCAGCGAATCGTTGATCGCGGGGTCCTGGCCTTCGCGCAGCAGGCGGTATTCCGGATGGATCATCTCGAAGCCTGAGCGGCCCTTGCGCACCTCGCCGAAGCAGGTCACCTGCGCGCCGAGCCGGAACTGCGCTTGCTGGCTGCGCGAGAAATGAAAGAAACGCAGCGTAAGCTGGCCGCTGCCGTCGCCGATCCGCACGAGCAGGTTGCGCCGGCCCCGAAACGTCGTTTCGGCGAGCAGGACTTCTCCCGTTACCAGGCAGCGTTCGCCTGCGGTGAGCGCTCCCAGCCTCACGAGCTGCGTGCGGTCTTCGTAGCGCAGCGGCAGCAGGAACAGGAGGTCCTCCACGCGTTGGAGATGCAGCCGCTCGAGTTTCTTCGCGAGCGCCGGCCCGACGCCGGCCAGGGCCGTCAGCGGTGAATCCAGCGCAGCCGTCACCGCGGGAGCGGTTCTCGGACCGCGATCGGTGCCTTGCAGTAAACGGGCGCGTTGCCGGCGTGCCGCATGAGACCTACAGCGGACGGTTCAGGAACAGGATCGCATCCGCTTCGACGTCCACGCCCTTCGGCAGCGACGCAACGCCGACCGCTGCACGGGCCGGGAAAGGCTCTTCGAAATAATCCTCCATCACGGTATTCACGGTTGCGAAATTACCGAGGTCCGTGAGGAAAACCGTAAGCTTGACGACGTCGTCGAGGGTGCCGCCCGCAGCCGCCGCGACGGCCGCAAGGTTCTCGAAAACCCGGCGTGCACGTGCTTCGAAATCGCCGTCTACGACTTCCATGGTTGCCGGGTCGAGCGGTATCTGGCCGGACAGGAAGACGAGACCGTTGACGTCCACCGCCTGAGAATAGGTGCCGATGGCGGCCGGCGCATCGTCTGTATGAATCGTTGCTTTGGTCATGAGTGCACTTCTTTCGTGTTGTTCAGGCGCAGTCGCGGGCAACTCGTACGACGTTCTGCATGTTGCGGACGCCGCGCAGGATGCGCGCAAGGTGGTTGCGGTCTTTGACCTTGATGAGGAAAGAGAGTACCGAACAGTCGTCGTGCCTTCCTACCACTTCGACCTGTTCGATGTTGGAACCGGTGTCGCCGATCGTGGCCGCCACTTCGGCGAGCACGCCGGGCTTGTTGATCGTCTCGACCTTGATCTGGCTTGCGAACTCGCGATCGATGCCCTTCTCCCAGTTGCAGGCGATCCACTTCTCAGAGTGCTTGCGAAAGTTCGAAAGATTGCGGCAGGTGTTGCGGTGGATCACGATGCCGCGCCCGGTGCTCATGTACCCCATGATCTCGTCGCCCGGTATCGGGTAACAGCATTTCGCATAGCTCACGACCATGCCTTCGGTCCCCGCGATAGTCAGGCTCGCGTGACTGGACTGCGGCTTGCCTTCCCCGTCAATGCCGAGCAGCAGCCGCGCCGTCAGCGGCGCGAGCCTTTCGCCCAGCCCGAGCTGTTCGAACAGTTCCGCGGTGTTGTTCAGGCCGAGTTCCTCCAGTGCCGCCTTCGTTCGCACCTTGCCGACCTTGCGCAGCGATGAGCCGAGATCCTTGAGCGCGCGGTCGAGCAGGCGTTTGCCGAGGTCGATGGACTCTGTCGAGCGCATCTTCTTCATATGATTGCGGATCGCGGTCCTCGCTTTCGCGGTGCGTACGAAAGAGAGCCAGTTCGGGTTCGGCCTGGCGCCGCGGCTCGTCACGATCTCGACGGTTTCGCCGTTTTGCAGCTCCGTGCGCAGAGGTACCAGGCCGCGGTCTACTTTCGCGGCCACGCAGCGGTTGCCGACATCGGTATGCACCGCGTAGGCGAAGTCGACTGTCGTAGAGCCCTTGGGCAACGGCATGATGTCTCCCTTGGGCGTGAATACATAGATCTTGTCCGGGAACAGGTCCACCTTGACGCTTTCGAGGAACTCCTCGGAGGTCCCTGTCTTCTGTAACTCCGCGAGGTTCGCGAGCCACTGGCGCGCACGCCGCTGCGGTGTTGCGTCTTCCTTGTCTTCGGCCTTGTACTGCCAGTGGGATGCGACACCGGACTCGGCGACGCGGTCCATCTGGCGGGTGCGAATCTGTACTTCCAGTGGTTGTCCCTTTGGCCCGAACAGGGTCGTGTGGAGCGACTGGTAACCATTGATGCGCGGTATGGCGATGTAGTCCTTGAAGCGCCCGGGCACCGGTTTGTAGAGGCCGTGCACAAGACCGAGCACCGTGTAACAAGTGCTCACGTCGTCGACGATGATTCGGAAACCGTACACGTCGACGATGTCCGAGAGCATGCGTTTCTTCTCGGCCATCTTCTTGTAGATGCTGTAGAGGTGTTTCTCGCGGCCGATGACCTGCCCCTCGATCTTTTCTTCGGCCAGCGTCTTCTCGAATTCATCGGAGATGCGCTTGACGATCTGGCGCTGGCTGCCCTTGCTTCTCTTGAGCGCACGTTCCAGCACCCGGTAGCGCAACGGGTACAGGTAGCGGAAGCCGAGGTCTTCGAGTTCCACCTTGAAGCGATTGATGCCGAGCCGGTTGGCGATCGGCGCATAGATGTCGAGGGTTTCCCGAGCGATCCGCTGGCGCTTGCTGGCAGGCATCGCCTCCAGCGTCTTCATGTTGTGCAGGCGATCGGCGAGCTTGACGAGGATGACCCGGATGTCCTCGATCATCGCGAGCATCATCTTGCGGAAGCTCTCGGCCTGGGCCTCGGCGCGCGAACGGAACTGGATCTGGTCGAGCTTGCTGACACCGTCGACCAGCAGCGCGACTTCGTGGCCGAATCTCTGCTCGATCTGTTCGAGCGTCGCTTCCGTATCCTCGACCGTGTCGTGAAGGATCGCGGCCATGATCGCCTCGGAATCGAGGTACATCTCGGCCAGCGATTGCGCGACCGCGACCGGGTGCGAGATATAAGGCTCGCCGGTCTTTCGGGTCTGACCCTCGTGCGCCGCTGCTCCGAACTCGTAAGCGCGCACGATCACGTCGACCTGCTCCTCAGGCAGGTAGGTCTGCAGGGTGTCCACCAGGTGCCGCATGCCGTGATCGCGCTTCAGCGCGCCCGGCAGTTTGGACAATATGGTGGCGGCGTAATCCATACGCCAATCATACCCGCGAAAAGCCGCGGGTAGCGCGTCAGTCGCCGATGGAGATACCGCGCATCGGCAGCAGGTCGTCGTCCGCTTCGCGAGGCTGCATCAGGTCGTCCGCCGGCGGCTGATCGATCTCGTCGAGGATGGCGGGCGTGACATGGCCTTCCGCGATCTCGCGCAGCGCGATGACGGTGGGCTTGTCGTTCTCGAGTTCGACCATGGGATCGGCGCCGTGGGCGATACGCCGGGCGCGTTTCGCGGCGACGAGCACCATCTCGAAAATGTTGTCGATGTTTTCGAGGCAGTCTTCGACGGTAATTCTTGCCATTTGTGGGCTTCCTTTATCATATCCGGTGGTCACTGCCAGCGGATTCGGTGTTCGAATCAGGCCGCGCAGCGTAAAGCAAGCGTTGACGCGAAATCCAGACCTTATAACCAATAGTTATGGGTTTTGCGGATCGTGGCTCGGGTCCGCGCCTGCAGGCTCAATCCAGAAGCTCGCTGGCGGCCTCGCGAACGGCGGGATTGCCTGTCGCGCTCGCCTCTCCGCGTCCGCCGAGCACTGCTTCGAGATCTGCCACCGCCTCGTCGAGGTCGTCGTTGAATATCACGTAGTCGAATTCGTCCCAGTGCGACATGTCCGACAGTGCGTCGCGCAATCGTCGCTCGATGACTTTCTGAGTATCAGTGCCCCGGCAGCGCAGCCGGCGCTCGAGTTCCTCCCGGGATGGCGGCAATATAAAAACCGTGATGCAGTCGGGCTTCGCTTTTCGAACCTGCCGCGCGCCCTGCCAGTCGATCTCCAGGATTACGTGGTGCCCGGCGGCCAGGTGTTTTTCGACCTGCTCGCGGCTGGTCCCGTAGAAGTTGTCGAACACCTCCGCCGATTCGAGCAGGGCACCCGTAGCACGCAGGCGATCGAATTCGGCCTTGTCGACAAACAAGTAGTCGACGCCGTCCGCTTCGTTGCGCCGCTGCGGCCGTGTCGTGTAGGAGATCGAGAACCTGAGTTCCGGGTTACGGGTGGTCAGCGCTTTTACGAGGGTCGTCTTGCCGGCGCCGGACGGCGCAGCGATGACGAACAGTCGGGAAGGGGAACCGTGCACGGCAGGGTTTACTCGACGTTCTGTATCTGTTCGCGCATCTGCTCGATCAGGACTTTCAGTTCCACCGACGCGCGTGTCGTCCCGGTATCGTTGGATTTGGACGCAAGCGTGTTCGCCTCGCGATTGAGTTCCTGCATCAGGAAGTCGAGGCGGCGGCCGACCGGTTCGTCGCGTGCGACGACGTCGCGAATCTCGGCGACGTGGCTGTCGAGACGGTCGAGTTCTTCGTCGACATCGAGCTTCTGAGCGATAAGCGCGAGTTCCATCTCGAGCCGTGCCGGGTCGGCCTCTACGTCGAGCTTGTCGATGCGTTCGCGCTGCTTCGCGCGCGCCGCCTCGAGGACCTCGGGCATGCGCGCCCGCACCGATTGCGATATGGACGCGATGTCCGCGCATCGGGATTCGATCATCTCGCCGATGCGGGCGCCCTCGCTCGCACGCATCGAGCGGATCGCATCGAGTGCCTTGTGCAGCAGGGGCAGCGCCGCCTCGAACAGCGGTTCAGCTTCGATCTCGGCCTGTTCGACCACGCCCGGCCAGCGCAGCACATCGAACGGATTGACCGCGCCCGTCGCGGGGAGCATCGCCGACATCTCCTTGATGCGCGTACCGACGAGCTCGACGAGCGCGGAATTGATCTGCAGCTCCGCCTGGCGATCGGTTTGCCGGCGGAAGTTCAGCGAGCACTCGACCTTGCCGCGGTTAAGGCTGGCAGATACCGCTTGCCGAAATGCCTGCTCGTGCGCACGCATCTGCTCCGGAAGCTTGAACTGAACGTCGAGGTAACGATGGTTCACCGCGCGTATTTCCCAGGTCAACGCGCCGATCTCCGCCTCGGCGGTTTCGCGCGCAAAGCCTGTCATACTGTGTAACATTGGCACCTGTCTCCGGTTGTGACGTGTCGATCACGTTTTTTCAGAAAAGGAGCGGGCATACTTCTGCCCCCTGGCGCGGGACCGTGGTACGTCTCGGCAGCCGAACATTCTAAGCGCAGCCCACTATGCAGGTCGAATACGCAAAAGTTTCCGCACTCGGGGACCGAGAGGACAACCAGGATCGTGCCGCGGTGGTCGTGGCCGAGGAGGCGGCGATCATGCTCGTCTTCGACGGCATGGGTGGACACTCCGACGGCGCGCGCGCCGCGGAGACCGGGCTCAAGGTCGTGCAGGACATGTTCATGTCTTCCGCACTGCCGGTTTTCGATCCACAGGGTTTCCTATACAAAGCCCTGGCAAGGGCGCACGAAGAGGTCGTCGCGCTGGGTTTCGACGTGGCGGTGGACTTTCGTCCCCGAGCGACCTGCGCTATCTGCCTGGTGCAGGAAGGCGGTGCATACTGGGCACACATCGGCGACAGCCGCATCTACCAGGTGCGCAATGGGCGGGTGCTTGCCCGTTCCCGCGATCACAGCCACGTGGAAGTGCTGATCCAGGAAGGGGCCATCACGGAAGAGGAAGCGCAGGACCATCCGATGCGGAATTTCGTGGAATGCTGCATCGGCGGCGACGCGCCGGTCCCCGACATGTCCATCACGAGCAAACAGCCGCTTCGGCGAGGCGACGTATTGCTCGCTTGCACGGACGGGCTCTGGTCCGGCCTGAGCGATGAAGACGTCGCGGAGATCGCGAAGCCGGGTCAGAACAACATCGCCGAGAACCTGAAGGCGCTCAGTATCAAGGCGTTGAACGTGAACTCACCCTACAGCGACAATACGACGGGCGCCGCGCTGCGTTGGCTTGGCGACTGACACGAAATACCCGAAGAACAAAGAGCGGAGAGCGATGATGCGCCCGAGCGGTCGGCAGGCGAACGAGATTCGCCGAGTATGTTTCACGCCCCATTTCACCCGCCACGCTGAGGGCAGCGTACTCGCCGAATACGGCGATACCCGTGTCCTCTGCACGGCGAGCGTCGAGGAACGCGTGCCGATATGGATGCGCGGCAAGAACAAGGGCTGGGTGACCGGCGAGTACGGCATGCTGCCGCGCTCGACGCATACGCGTTCGGCGCGCGAGGCCGCGCGCGGCAAGCAGAGCGGTCGCACCCAGGAAATTTCGCGGCTGATCGGCCGCTCGCTGCGCGCGGTCACCGATCTCGAAGCGCTCGGCGAACGCACGGTCACGGTCGACTGCGACGTCATCCAGGCCGACGGCGGCACGCGCACCGCGGCCATCACCGGCGGCTACGTGGCGCTCGCGCTGGCCGTGCAGCGGCTGGCCGACAGCGAAGCCGTGAGGAAGAATCCGCTCCACGGCCGGGTTGCGGCGGTGTCTGTGGGCATCTACCGTGGCGCTCCCGTCCTCGACCTCGACTACGACGAGGACTCCGAGGCCGAGACCGACATGAACATCGTCATGAACGAGGCAGGCCGCTTCATCGAAATCCAGGGCACCGCGGAAGGCCACGCGTTCAGCGAAGACGAGTTAGCCGATATGATCGGGCTGGCGAAGACCGGCATCGAACACATCATAGCCGCGCAGGACGCGGCACTGGCCGGCGCCGGCGGTTGAGAGCCATGACGCTGCCCGACAGGATCGTTCTCGCGACGGGCAACCCGGGCAAGGTCCGCGAGATACAGCGCATCCTCGGTGAATTCGGCGTGGAGGTCGTGCCGCAGACCGAACTGGGTGTCGGCGACGCGGACGAGACCGGCACCAGTTTCGTGGAAAATGCGCTGATCAAGGCGCGGCATGCCGCCATGTTGACCGGTCTGCCCGCGATCGCGGACGATTCCGGACTCGTTGTCGATGCGCTCGATGGCCGGCCCGGCGTCTATTCCGCGCGCTACTCGGGCGCCGATGCCACTGATGACAGCAATATCGACAAGCTGCTTCAGGAACTCTGCGGCGTACCCGGTGACAAGCGTACGGCAGCGTTCCATTGCTGCGCGGTATACGTGTCGGTGAATGATGCGACGTCCCTGGTTGCCGAGGGCCGCTGGCAGGGCCGGATTCTCGACGAGCGGCGCGGCGCCCGGGGCTTCGGTTACGACCCCGTGTTCTTCGATCCCGAGTGCGGACGCACCGCCGCAGAACTGACGCCGGAAGTCAAGAATGCGCGCAGTCACCGCGGAAAAGCGCTGACAGCGCTCGCCGAGATGCTCCGCCAGCGCTATGCCTGACGAACCGTTACCACCCCTGTCGCTGTACATACACCTGCCTTGGTGTGTGCGGAAGTGCCCCTATTGCGATTTCAATTCCTACAGCGGCGGTGATGACGCGACCCGGCATCGTTACCTCGATGCCCTTTGCAGGGACCTGGAAGCGGAAGCGGCGAGGGCGGGTGACCGAGCGCTCACGAGCGTCTTTCTCGGTGGTGGCAC
>JABAHS010001535.1_pt3 | contig 10010 bp, 8 predicted proteins | sample 7062111 | NCBI WGS metagenome assembly JABAHS01 (sample SAMN14534600, study PRJNA622989) | marine sediment metagenome | biome: marine biome [ENVO:00000428]; feature: marine pelagic biome [ENVO:01000023]; material: deep marine sediment [ENVO:00002113]; isolation source: pool of 4 deep marine... | reverse complement strand
GGGCACAGCAGTCGGTGAATGCTGTGGTTGCTTCACCTAAGGTGGCAACCAGTCTAGAGAAAGATCTCGGGGGTCTCCGAGACATGGTAGAGGAAACCTTCCAGGGAGCGCCGCAAGAGGTGCAAGTCAAACAGAAGAAAAACTCCAAAGCCCTTCAATACGAAGGCTACAGTGGAAGGCGCAGCAAGAAGTAAAAAATCGGCTCTCAGCGGTCAGCTGTCAGTAGGCAAATCTCCAGCTGATCGCTGAAGGCTTCAAAAAGGAGGAAAACAATGGGAATTATGACTAGATTCATGAGGCTATGTAAAGCGGATATCCATGGTGTTATGGACCAACTGGAAGACAAAGACCTCCTTCTCAAACAATACATGCGGGACATGGAGGAAGAGTTGGGCCGGAAAGAGGCGACCCTGAGACATATGGTGGTGTCCAGGGACAAGGCACAGCAGGACTCTGAGAGGTATGCAGAGGAGTGCGAAAAGCTGGATCAGGATATCGGGGCAGCAATTGAAAAAAACAAAGATGATATAGCTCGCTTGCTGATCAAGAAGATGAAGCCGTTAGCTTATCACCGGGAGGAACTTAGTCGTCACATTCAAAACCTCGGCCGGGAGATACGGGAATTTCACAAACAAGTGGAGGAGCAAAGGCTCCAGTATGAGCAACTTCAGCTCAGGGCTAAAGAGTATTCCCATCAGGCGGAGCGAGAGCAGTGGGAAAAAACCATTTCAGCCACCGTCCCGGCCACTGCCTCCAGGGAACCGACCGAGGAGGAGGTGGAACTCGAGTTGCTCAAACGCAAGGAAGTTGCCAAAGGAGGTGCTGAGAAATGAAGATCACCAGACGACCGATGCTCACAACCATTTTGTACGGGCTTTTGTGTGGGATCTCTTTTGTCCCCACAGTCATGGTGTTAAGCTCTTTTCTTTATTGGTCCACCGCTTTCAGGTTAGCTATCTGGCTGTCTCTTGCCGGTTACTTGATTATCCTGGCCAAGTGGGGAAGGGCAAGCTTTCTCTCTACTGTCTTCCCCCTTCTCCTGCTTCTTCTCCTGGTGTTCTGGGGAGATACCAATGCTGCTTTTCTCTTCCTGGCGCTGGGAGTGCTCAGTTGGGTGCGGAGCGGCATTTGTTTTCAGAAAGGGCTTCTGAAGACACTAGGCGCCGAGTTTATACTCTGTCTTGGTGGTGGGGCCCTGGTGGCATTCTTCACCCCTCACTCCGCAGTGACCTGGGGATTGGCGGTATGGATGTTCTTTCTGGTTCAATCTCTCTATTTTGTCTTTTTCAGAGATCTTGGTGAACCGGCAGAACAAAAGGTGGAACTAGATCCTTTCGAATTGGCCAGAAATCAGGCTGAAAGAATCCTGTCCACCGGATCCCGATAACAGCCCAGCAGGCAGCAGTTATCCTAAAACTAACAGAAAGTCTGGTTTTTGACTCTGCCAGCTGCCAGCTGTCGGCTGCCAGCTGGCTTTATTCTGCTCTCTGAGACTCTGTGGACTCTGCGAGAGATTAGCAGTCTTCAGGTCTAACGTGGATAAGACTAATTCAATTGAAAAAAAGCAGGATTGTTGCCGCAGTGCCGCCGATAAGCATGAGGTAAGCCGTTATGGTCTTGATGGTATAGACGTAGCACTCCCTGGATTTCTGCTTTGTTCGAAGTGTTTTTAATTCGATGTAGGGCACTGGCGAGCGTCTGTACCAGCCCTTTATTTCCACCTCGGCGTCCTGTAAGTCCTGGGCCCGCATCAAGCCGAAAAAGAACTCCCAGATACGGAGAGGTTGCCTGTAATCAAGAAAAATAATGCCGGTCTCGTCCTGCAGCACGAAGTCTTCGGACCAGATGAGGCCGGCAACCCCTTTGCCAACCACTTTCCCTTTTAGTCTGCAAGGAACCCCCCGCACACCTGATACCTTCACCTTTTTCAACAGACTTGACACCGACATCTCAGGAAAGACTTCTGATGGATAAGAAAAGCCAAGTTTGAATAGCATCAAAAAGCCTGTCACCGCAAAGGCAACCCCGTACAGCCAATCAATTTGAGCGAAAAACGAAACCCCTATCAGCCCTGCACCGGCCACGAATGGCAAGAACATGATCATGATGTCCGCGAAAAACTCGTCCCAGTAGCTTTCCGGCCTGCGAAGAGAGAAGCGGATGAAAGGTTCCTGTCCCATCGCCTGGGCCTGGTTGCCAAGATGATTCATTCTGTTTGCCACCAGTGGGTGGGTGGAATGAAGTTCAAAGTATTTGGCCCATGGGTTCCATAAATCCCACTTCATGGCTCCCAAAATGTTCGATCGTCGGCCCAGGTCTGTTACTTTGGTTGAAGACCTGTCTGCAGCATATGCAGAGAGAGCGAAAGAACGTGCCATGCCTGAGTCGAATATGCCCATGGCGCCCACCGCGTCTAGCTTGGATGAACGCTGTGATTCTTTTTCCTCTTTTCCACCCTCCTGACCAGCCAGGCCGTAAGCGATCTTGACCAGTGCCGAGGCCAGGCTGTTCGGCGACTTTGTTACCTCCCCGGCAAATCTATCGGCATAATACTCGCGGGTTCGAGAAAACCAGAGGACTATATATTCACAGACGATGTAAAGAACGTAGCTAACAATAGCTACGAGGGCCACGTATCCTGAACCCTTGTTGTTGCTGCTCGATCCAGACTTAACCTGAATGAGTGTGCGGTATACATAATAGAGGATAAGGGGCACCAGCTGCACCACAGTCATGAGGAACATGTCCCAATTCTTAGCATGTCCGATTTCGTGGGCAATAACACCTTCCACCTCCGATTCATCGAGGAGATCAAGGAGCCCCCTGGTGATCACTATGCGGGCATTGTTAGGGGTATGACCGTAGGTAAAAGCGTTGGGTCCACCGTCGTCGATAATCCCAAATCTGGGGGTTTTCATACCTTTGGCGCTACAGGTCCCACGTATAAATCTCTCCAAATGTGGTGAGAGTTGATAGAGAGGTACCCAATCCATTTTGTAAAACCAGTTCAATGAGAGGTCCATCAACCACGGGCCCAGGACGAACTGGAGAACGGCAATGGACACCCCCATTATCAGGGCCCAGGAAGGAGGCAGCTTGGCAAGTTCGACGCAAAGGATGAGAACCAGGGTAAGAAGTCCATAGAGGGAAATAATCGTCATGGTGGCGCGAAGCCCTAAATTCGGCAGGGAAGTAAGGGAAACCGGTTCTCTTGGCTGGATCGATACATCAGTGTCAAAGATCCTTACGACATCCTCCTCCATCACCGGTTCTATTTTTATGGCAAGTTTCTTTGGGTCCACGGTGAGCAATTTTTTGATCTCGCCTTTTTCGAACCACATTCCCCCGTTAGTCGGGCAGTAGTCGATGACCAATGTGCCATCGAGTAGGTGAAGTTCCTGCAGGACTTTGCCGGTTTTGGGGCACTGGCGGGAAGTAGGTCGGGCATGTTGCACTGCATTCTTGAGAGCGTTTGCCAACTGTTTCCGTCGTTTTGTGAAATGAAAAATCTCCCCTTTATCCAACCAAATGCCACCGCAGCTATCGCAGTAGTCCACCTCCACTCCCTGTTTGGTCAGAACGGGTCGCAGCGCAGTTGCCTTGCAGGTAGGACAGTTCATTGTGCTCCTTCCATTCAACCTAAAATGAACCCTAGGTCAGTTGCACATCATATGCCAAAGGAGGCGCATAGAGCATGGGGCATGGAGCATGGAGTGAGGCGAGTAAGGCGAGAAAAGGAAAGACGACAGAGGGCAGACGGCAGAAGACAGAATACAACTTACTATTGACACCTGAAACCTGGCACCTGACACCTCAAACCTTAAGATTTGATACTTGAGATAGGAGATTGCGAATTTACACCGCTTATTGCGCGGAGCGTCCTGAGCGACACGACTTGAGCTCGTCGACAAGTCTTGTCGAAGGGCTCACCGCTTACCAATAAGTTTTTCACCATTTCCGTCGTAAGATATTTATGATTCGGCCAAAAAACGCGGTAAATATTACGAAGGCTGCAACGAACCCTATGGGGACAGCGACCAGGACGCTCAGTTTCAAAACGAATATGAGCAGAGGAATGAGAACGAACAGGATCAGCCCTATTACAATCAGCGCCAGGCATCCTGTAAGAAAATCCTTACTGAACTCATGCGCACCGGGTTTCTTTTCGATTTCCTTACTGAGTTCGTGATCAACCGGTTTCTCTTCTATTTCCTTCATTGTTCCCTATCAACAAGTCTGAGAGTCGTTCTACCTTTCAAGGTCGACACGATATAACAATTCTCAGCCAAAAGCAAACCGGTCAAAGGTGAGCAGTCGTCTGGCGCCAGGACTGTCGGAGGTAGATTTTAGATTGTAGATTGATTGACGCAGAACGCAAAGCGCAGAGCGCATAGCGAAAAAATATGGGACGGAGGGTATGGAGCATGGAGTCAAAAAAAGATGTGAGATGTGGAGAGGCATAGATCATGGGGCATGGAGCATAGGGAAAAAGATAGACGACAGAAGACAGAGGACAGAAGACAACTAGGAACTAAGAACTAGGCACTAGGCACAGAGGAGATTGAAGATTGGAGACAGGCAACACCGGCCAAACTGGCCAAACCGGCTAAACGGTTTTAACGACTTGAACGGTTTGAACGGTCTAAGGATATGCAAAAAAGTGACCCCAAGTAGCCTTCACTTTCCGACCCTCTCTTTACGTCTTCCTGTTTCCCTACGCTGGTATTGACCAGGTCAGGTTCGAAGGGTTGCCGCTTTCGCGACTCTCAGCCTCCGGGTTGTTGTTTAACTTCCCTTTGGCACCCCTAACAGTTTACGTGCCGAAAGAATCTTCCGTGAAACTTCTTGGGGTCATCTTCAGTGTATTCGACCCCATGCTTGCCGGTCAAGATGATTAGTTTCACAAGTTCATTTTTTTTGTAACTTACTGACATTGCCCAATATACTGCTCGTCTAAATTGAGCGCAGGGGATTTAAGCCCGATCGCATAGAGCAGAGCGCATAGAGCATGGGGAACAACAGCTGGCAGGAGGCAGCAGACAGCGCCGCGACAAAGCTCGGGACAGGCGGGCATAAACAACTAGGAACTAAGAACTCCTTCGACAGGCTCAGGACAAGTAGGAACGAGGCACCGGGATCGCACAGCGCCAAGCGCATAGCGCACAGCGCAAAGCGTGAAGTAAATAGTAGACGGTGAACGGTAAATCTATCATGCGCTGGCTCTGCAGCTGTTCACCGTTTACGGTTTACCATTTACCATTTACCTTTTACTCTTTACCCTCTCCTGCATTTTCATGCTTGACCCGGAACCGATTAATTGGTGTATAATACAGAACTTTCCAATTTCTGCCTGATGGCAGCACCAAAGAGTCAAGGCTGGGAAACGCCTCATCCCCAAACCACCGTTCGACTAGGATGACTATGAAGAGAAGGGACTTTCTGAGGGCTGCGCTAGGGGTTGTGATAGTGGGTGGTTTTTCCCCCGAGGTGCTAGCTCAGGTAGCAAGAATTCCTCCTGTCAGCAAGCCAGGAAATTACGACTATTTTATCAAAGACTATCTCCACAAGATTCGAAACTTCGACGCCCATCACCAGGAGGATATCCGCCTTGACCGGGCACAATTTCGCTTGCTGAAATCATGTGTGGCCCGTTTCAAGCGTTTGCAGCGAACGGTAGGCCATGGTAATTTTTACCTGTTAAGCTTCGACGACGCCATAAAAATATCCCGCAATTATTCCAGGGTCGGCCGCTTTACCAGGAAGGAGCTCATCTTTCTGGAAATGATATTCTATTCTGATGCGGCCCACTACGGCTTTTTCGGTCAAAAGCCCCTGCAAAATCTCACCGACCGCATTCAACGACGCAAAGTGGTCAAGGTTCCCTACACCGGCAACTATCTCTACAAAGGGCAACCACTGGAGACCTACAAGAAGGTCCGACGCGATCTGGGTAAGCAAGTTATCCTGACCTCCGGGATTCGCAGTGTGATCAAACAGTTCCTGCTTTTTTTGAACAAGGCTTACAAGAACAACGGAAACCTCTCCCTGGCCTCTCGCTCCCTTGCCCCGCCAGGATATTCTTATCACGGCATCGGCGATTTTGACGTGGGGCAGGTGGGCTTGGGGGCCGACAACTTCACCCAGCGCTTTACCACTACCAGAGTATACAGAAAGCTCAAGGACCTCGGATATATCAATATTCGCTATGTCGAGGACAATATGCTGGGGGTGCGTTTCGAGCCCTGGCATATCAAAGTGAGTTCGAAGGCATGAAAAGGTTTCTTACCATACTCTTGGGTTGCCTAGTTGTTTTCGCCGGATCCGCCATGGCGAACAACCACTTCGATTTCAGCCTTCACAAGCTTGAAGCGGACCGGCCGGGTAATACCCTGTTGGTGATCGGCGGTATCCAGGGTGATGAGCCGGGTGGTTTCAATGCCGCCTCGCTTCTTGTTACCCATTACAGGATCAAGAAAGGTAACGTCTGGGTGGTACCCAACTTGAACTTCATCAGTATCATCAAACGCAGCCGGGGAGTGCACGGGGACCTCAACCGGAAGTTTGCTACCATTGGTGATAGCGACCCGGAGTTCGACACCATTTCCAGGATCAAGGCCATCATGCTCGACGATCAGGTGGACATGGTCCTGAACCTCCATGATGGCAGTGGATTCTATCGCCCAACCTACGTTGACCGGACACATAGCCCCCATCGCTGGGGTCAGAGTATCATTATCGACCAGAAGCAAATTCCCGCCAGGCTATTCGGAAACCTGGATAAAATCGCAAACCAGGTTGTTGCGGAAGTCAATCACTACCTCTTTTCAAAAGAGCACGTCTACCATGTGAAGAACACCAGGACCCGGGAGGGTGACACCGAGATGGAAAGGACGCTCACCTATTACGCCATCCGCAATCGGAAACCCGCATTTGGTGTGGAGGTGAGCAAAACTTTTCCGACCCACAAGCGCGCCTACTATCATCTCCAGGTACTGGAAGCATACATGGATCTCCTGGGTATTGAGTATGAACGGACTTTCAGACTTTCAGCCCGAGGTGTAAGGGATGCTATTAAAAGCGGTGCAAAACTGGCATTCTACGACAACAAAATTTTTCTGGACGTGACCGATGCCAGAAAACGACTTGGCTACATCCCCTTGAAAAAAGCTTCGGAGATTGTTTTTAGACCCAGCAGCCCTCTTGTTGCCGTGGTGGAATCAGGCGAGAGCTACCGGGTGTTTCACGGCAACCGCAGGGTCACACGCCTTTATCCCCAGTACTTCGAATACGACTCCAGTATCAATGCCATCACCATAAAGATAGACGGCGACGAGAGGAAGGTGGATTTCGGCAACATGGTGAAAGTTGGACGATCCTTTCTGGTCGTGCCGGAAAAAGGCTATCGGGTCAACGTTATCGGCTTCTATAAACCGGGTACGGGCGACGAGTCAGGAATATCCATCCACAAAGACGACATCAAGAAGCGATTCTCGGTAGATAAGAAAGGCCGGATTTACCGGGTCGAGGTCTACCGGAAAAAGAAATTTTCCGGGATGGTTCTGGTGAGATTCTCAGATAAGCGAGAAGATTTGATAACATCCGATTCTTCCAAGGTCTCCCTGCTGAACGTTTCAGATTCGAGAAACGGTCCCCGCGAAAACGACTCCTCCGTCAAATCAGAAGACAGTTCCTATCTTGGTCGCTAACAGCTCTGCACGAGGTGTCAGGTGTCAGGTGTCAGTAGTAAGCTGTCTTCTGTCTTCTGCCGTCTGTCCTCTGCCCTCTGTCGTCTTTCCTTTTCTCGCCTTACTCGCCTCACTCCATGCTCCATGCCGCATGCTCTCTGCTTCCTCTTTTGGCATTTCCCTTGCATCAAAGTACAGCAAACATAACAAACTCAATAAATTCCCTACCTCCTCAATAGGAAGTAGATTCTTCTACCAATCGATGGTGGGCTGTGGAAAAGTGTAGACGAGAGTATGCTAGAATCGATGTTTCCTGGCCTGCAAGCATTTTCACTGCTGCGGGGCTTATAGAGGGACAGGTCAGAAATATCAGCATTGGCGGTGCCCTCATCAACTGTCGGACCCTGCCAAACCTGGAAGAAACGTTCCATGTGGCCATCGAGATCCCAGATTACCTTTTTCCAGTTGCAGCCAAAGCCAAACAAGTCAGACTGAACGTCTATGACAGCGAAGAGGGCAGCGCGTCTCCTTCATACGAACTGGCCGTTCTTTTCTTGGATATGTCCGAAGAAGACAAAAAGGTATTTCATGAGGTCATAGATCGCGCTTTCTATATGCAGCCTTCTCCTGCTGTCAAGGAAGAGAAAGATGTAAAGAGATCCAATAGAATCGATAATAACCTTTTGGTGACAGTGGAAAAGCTCTCCACGGATCATGGACGCTCGTTTAAGGATTTACTGGAAGAGGCCCTCCAGGATCTCATCAACAAGTACGAGCAAAAAGGTTCAGATAAAGACCAATCTTTACAGCCGTAGTCCCCTGCCGTCAGATTTCATATCCCCAATCAAAGAATTCAGTAGCCAGTAGCCATTAGTCGATTCGTTCATTCGTCAATTTGTTATAGTCGTAAAAGTTGTTCCAATCGCGGCTAAAAGCCGCTCCCACAGTAAAATTTCTGTCCTCTGCCTAGTGCCTAGTTTTTGCTGCCAGCTGCCTGCTGCCCGCTGCCAACTGTCTTTCCCTATGCTCCATACCCTCCGTCCCATATTTTTTCGCTCTGCGCTTTGCGCTCTGCGTCAATCAATATACAATCTTAAATCCACAATCTATCTCCTTTACTCTTCTTCCATTAATCCTTATTCTTTGTTACCAACCTTATGTTGCTCATGAGGAAATTTCGATGAAAGCAAGAACAAAGCGAATTGTAAATCTTAGCGCTGCGCTGCTGGTTGGACTTCTTCTCGCTTGCGGCACAATGGAAGAGGCCAAACGGCCCAGTGGTGCATCAGTTCATCACCTTGTGATTCTCCATACCAACGACACACATGGGCGCCCGGTAAAGTTTTTTAAACACCCGGCACCAGATGTCGGCGGACTTGCCGCCCGGGCAACAATTGTTCAACGCATAAAGAGACAGAGGAAGAACGTTCTGGTGCTGGATGCGGGTGATATCAACACTGGCAAGCCCGAGTCCAACCTCTTCAAGGCGAGACCGGACATCGAAGGCTACAACTACATTGGCTACGACGCCATGGCAATAGGGAATCATGAGTTCGACAATGGACTGGATGTGCTGAAGGAACAGATGCAATGGTCGGACTTTCCCTTCCTTTCTGCCAATATCAGAACGAAACAAGGGGAATTACTGACCCTCCCATACATCATAAAGGAATTTGAGGGCTTCAAGGTGGCCATCTTTGGACTGACAACTAAGGAGACAGAATACCTTGCCCATCCAGAAAATATAGAGGGGCTTGTCTTTCAGGACGAAGTTGAGGCTGCAAAACAGCTTGTTCCAGAAATGCGAAAACAGGCAGACATTGTAATCGCCCTGGTTCACATGGGTATATACAACTCCTCTGAATTGGGTTCGAAGAGATTGGCTTCAGAGGTGAGAGGCATCGACCTCATTGTGGATGGGCACAGTCACACAAAGCTCGACGGCCCGATTCTGATCACACATACTGAATCGGGGCACAAAACACCCATAGTGCAGGCCTGGAAGTGGGGACTTGTTCTCGGCAGGACTGATCTGTTTATTCAGGAGAAAAGAGTAGTTGATTACAACTTCCAAGCCATTCCCGTTAATCTGAAAGAAGTGGAGAAAAAACCGGATGGAGCCAAGGTGTATCATTACATCGGCGAGGAGATCCCGGAAGATCCAGAAGTTGTGAGGTTAGTGGAGCCCTATGTTGCCAGGGCTAACTCCCTTCTTTCTAAAGTGGTGGGGCAAGCTGAGGCAACGTTCCTTTACAGAAACGTGAGAAAAATGGAGACTGCTCTCGGTAACCTGGTGGCCGACTCCATGCTCTGGTACACAAAATA
>JABAHS010150868.1_pt1 | contig 10013 bp, 12 predicted proteins | sample 7062111 | NCBI WGS metagenome assembly JABAHS01 (sample SAMN14534600, study PRJNA622989) | marine sediment metagenome | biome: marine biome [ENVO:00000428]; feature: marine pelagic biome [ENVO:01000023]; material: deep marine sediment [ENVO:00002113]; isolation source: pool of 4 deep marine... | reverse complement strand
GGCCATCGGCGCGGTGGCCGGCGCCGCCGGGGACCGCTGGAGCCTCGGTTTCGTGGTGGAGACCGAGCACCAGGTGGAGCGTCACCTCGACGGTCACCTGGAGCGCCTGCCCCCCGCCGATCGACGCAGCCGGGCGATCCTCGCGCAGATGCATGAGGACGAAGGCCATCACGCGCAGACCGCCCTCGCGGCCGGTGCGGCACCGCTGCCCGCTCCCGTGCGGAGCCTCATGCACTGGGTCTCCCGGGTGATGACCCGCACGGCCTACTGGGTATGAGCGGGGCGGGCAACGCGTGGGGGGTGGTCGGGTGCGCGCTNNTGAGCGGGGCGGGCAGTGCATGGGGGGTTCGGGTGCGCGCTGAGTCTGGTTGCGGCGACGCTGCGTGCGGCCGCAGGCTGCGGACAGCAGGCGCTCTGGCTCAGGAGGGGGCGGTGATGCGCTCCAGGATCAACCCGTAGAAGCCGTCGCCCGCGTTGGAGCGGTAGCCCCAGCCGAGATGGGTGTGGCAGTGCCCGCACAGGGCCACGCGCCACTTGAAGCCATCGAACCAGGTCCATTCGTAGGTGGCCTCGCCCGTTTGCACGCAGCCGGAGGCCTCGCCGAAGCACCCGATGTTGAAGACCAGCCCGTGGGGATTGGTGAAAGTGTGCTGATGCGACCCGTTGCGCGCGATCTCGTGCTCGCGACGCGTGACGAGCTGGCCGCATGCGGCGCAGAGCAGACGTTGATCGTCTCGTTGCTCTTGCTCCTCGTCCTGTACCTGCTGGTCCAGCTCTCTCTCGCGTTGCGATTCCCGTGTACGTGCGATGAGCATGATCGATCTCACCTCGCTGGGCCGATCGGCGCGCTCATCGGCCCCCTTTCTCGCTGACACCCATTATAGTCCCGTGTGGATGCGCTCCAACGTCCGTCTGTGACCGGCGATGGATAATGCGTAATCGTTGAACGCAAAACCGCGCGCCGGTGAGAAATGCGGGCTAGGGGGCTAGGGGCGCTCGGTGGACGCCTCCGAACCGCCCTGCCCGCTGCGCGACGGCGGCCGTCCCGCGTAGTCGGTGTGCGCACGCAGGAACGCCTCGAGCCCGCTCAGGTACTGCTCACCGGAGACGAGAAAGCCGTCGTTGTGACGACCGCGCATCTCCAGCAGCGTCTTGGGCTCTCTGGCCGCGGCGTGGAGTCGGCGCGCGTGTTCGAAGGGCACGATCTCGTCGCCGCGGCTGTGGGCGATGAGCACCGGGCAGCTCACGTGTCCGATATGCGACTCGGCGTCGTAGCGGATCCGCGCGAACGTGCGCACGGGAAGAAACGGGTAGAGCCGGGCGGCCATGTCGGGCACCGAGGTGAAAGTCGACTCGATGATGAGAGCCCCTGGACTCACCTCGGTGGCGAGCCACGTCGCGACGGCACCGCCCAGTGAGCGCCCGAAGAGCACGATGTCGCTCGGCGCGAGGTCGCGCGCGGTGCGCAGGTAGCGCCATGCGGCCTCGGCGTCGCGGTAGGTGCCGGCCTCCGACGGGCGCCCTTCGCTGCGGCCGTACCCGCGGTAGTCGACGATCAGGGTGTTGAGACCCAGGCGGTGAAAGATCTCGAGCGAGTCCAGGCGATGGGAGATGTTGCCCGCGTTGCCGTGAAAGAAAAGCAGCGTCGGTGCCGAAGGATCCCCGGGAACGTACCATCCGTGCAGCGTGACGCCGTCGCTCGCAGGGAAGCGCACGTTCTCGTAAGCGAGCCCGAGCACCGAGGGCGTCTCTCCCATGTCGTGCGTGGGGAAAAAGACGAGGCGCCCCTGGAAAGCGAACAACAGCAGCACGAGCCCCGTGTAGACGGCTATCGCGACGAACACCAGGCTCCACAACATGCGCACGGCAAGAGCCGGTCTCCGCCGGACGCTACGCGCCGCGCCGCCGCAGACCCAGGCGGCGGCCGTCGTAGGCGCCCTCGGTCACCGCCGCGCACCAATCGAGGTGCTCGACGTACCACTGCACGGTCGCGCGCAAGCCCGTTTCGAACGCGAAACGCGGCGCCCAGCCGAGCTCGGCCTGCAGCTTGCGGGTGTCGATGGCATAGCGCAGATCGTGACCCGGACGCTCGTCCACGTGGGTGATGAGCCGGCTGTGCGGGACCACCGGGTCATCGGGGCGCAGCTCGTCGAGAAGCGCGCACAGCGTGCGCACCACCACCAGGTTGGAGCGCTCGGCGTTCGCGCCCACGTTGTAGCTCTCTCCCGTGCGGCCCCGGCGCAGGATGGTGTGCAGCGCCACGGCGTGATCCTCGACGAAGAGCCAATCGCGCACGTGTTGACCGCTGCCGTAGACCGGGATGGGCTCGCCTGCCACCGCCTTGAGGATGGCAAGTGGGATGAGCTTTTCGGGGAACTGGTAGGGTCCGTAGTTGTTGCTGCAATTGGAGACGATGACCGGAAGCCCGTAAGTCCGCCACCAAGCGCGCGCCAGGTGGTCCGCCGCCGCCTTGCTCGCGGCGTAAGGGGAGCTCGGCGCATAGGGTGTGGTTTCGGTGAAGGCCGGGTCCGCGGGGGTGAGCGAACCGTACACCTCGTCCGTGGAGACGTGCACGAAGCGGAAGGCCTCGCGCTCGCTGGGGGAAAGCGCTTCCCAGAAGCCCAACGTCGACTCGAGCAGCGTATAGGTGCCGGTGACGTTGGTGCGGATGAACTCCGCAGGGCGCTCGATGGAACGATCCACGTGCGATTCGGCGGCGAGATGCACCACGGCGCTCGGGCGGTGGCGGGGGAAGAGCTCGGTCATCGCCTGCGCGTCGCAGATGTCCTGCTGCACGAAGTGATGGCGCGGCTCGTCCCGCCAAGCAGCGATAGTGTGCCGGCTGCCCGCGTAGGTGAGTCTGTCGACGTTCACCACGGTGGCGTCGGTCTCGGCGAGCAGGTGGCGGATGAGCGCGGAGCCGATGAATCCGGCGCCGCCGGTGACCAGTACTTTCAACGAGATCGCTTTCCGTTCCTGAACAAGGGGCCGCCCCGCGGAGCTACAGCCGCGGCGCACCGGCCCAGCATACACAAAGCACTACCGCTGTCATACCATGGGCGCCGAGTGTCGCGCAGCGCATCGCCGTTGGAGGCATGGCCACCGAGATCGAGCGCAAGTTTCTGGTGCGGGACGATAGCTGGCGGGCGCAGGCGGCGGCCGGTGTGCACATGCGCCAGGGCTACCTCTCGAGCGCGCCGACCTGCTCGATTCGCGTACGCGTGGCGGGTGAGGAGGCCTTTCTCAACATCAAGAGCGCCACCCTCGACGTCACCCGCGCCGAGTACGACTACTCCATTCCCCGTGCGGACGCCGAGGAGATACTGGATACTCTGTGTCCGGGATCGATCATCGAGAAGACGCGGTACCTGCTCGAGCATGGCCGTCACACCTGGGAGATCGACGAATTCGAAGGCGACAACGCTGGTCTGGTGGTGGCGGAGATCGAGCTGCGCGACAAGGATGAGCCGTTCGACTATCCTCGGTGGCTGGGCCGAGAAGTCTCGGATGATCCGCGCTACTACAACGCCTGCCTGGTGGGGCACCCGTTCAAGGACTGGGGGTGACGCGGAAGGGACCGAACGGGGCCGAGGAGCCTCGCGTCGCGACGTGACGCGGCGCGCCCGGACGGGCTCTGGGCTATGCTCTGTCCCTGACCGGCCCTGCTTGCGCCCCGGCACGTCCCGCGCCGGGGCCAGCGACGGAGTCACGTACGCATGAGGCGCATGCTCTACATGCTGGGGTTGCTGCTCGCGGCCTGCGCGGTTCTCGCGCAGGACGCACCGCAGTCGCCGCAGGCGTTACTGCTCGAGGTCAAAGGGCCCATCGGGCCCGCTATCAGCGACTACGTCGTACGCGGGATCGAGCGGGCCGAGGAGAGCGGAGCGCCGCTGGTGATCCTGCGCATGGACACGCCGGGCGGCCTCGACACCTCCATGCGCCAGATCATCCTGAAGATCATCTCCTCCTCCGTGCCCGTGGCCACCTACGTGGCGCCGAGCGGCTCGCGGGCGGCCAGCGCCGGCACCTACATTATGTACGCGAGCCACGTGGCGGCCATGGCGCCCGCGACGAATTTGGGGGCGGCGACGCCGGTCCAGGTGGGCGGCCCGGGGATGCCCGGCGGCGGAGACGAGAAGCCCCGGGATCGACAGGATCAGCGGGATCGAGAGGATCAGAAGGAGCCGCAAGCATCTCAGGACGGACAGGAGGGGGAGAGCGAGACCGCGGCAGAGCCCTCGGGCGAGGAACAGGAGGGTAAGCGGGCCGAGGACGGAGCCGAGCAGCAGCCCGCCCCGGGCGGCACCGCCATGGAGCGCAAGATGGTCAACGACGCGGTCGCCTATATCCGCGGCCTCGCCGAGATGCGCGGGCGCAACGCCGATTGGGCGGAGAAGGCGGTGCGCGAGGCGGCGAGCCTCACCGCCGAGGCGGCGCTCGAGAAGAATGTCATCGATGTGGTGGCGGCGGACGTGGAGTCGCTCCTCGAGCAGGTCGACGGGAAGAGCGTCCAGGTGATGGGGCAGGAGCGGGTGCTCGAGACCAAGGGGCTGGTGGTCGAGGTGATCGAGCCCGACTGGCGCACCAAGCTCCTGGCCATTCTCACCAATCCCAACGTCGCCTACATCCTGATGCTGCTGGGCGTCTACGGCCTCTTCTTCGAGCTGTCCAACCCGGGCAGCATCCTGCCCGGCGTTCTCGGCGCCATCAGCCTGCTGCTCGCCCTCTACGCCTTTCAGGTGCTGCCGGTCAACTACGCGGGCGTCGCCCTCATCCTGCTCGGCATCGCGTTCATGGTCGGGGAGGCGTTCGTGCCGAGCTTCGGCGCGTTGGGTATCGGCGGCGCCGTCGCCTTCGTGGTGGGCTCGGTGATCCTGATGGAGACCGAGGTGGAGGCTTACACGGTCTCGATGCCCCTCATCGTGGTGCTCGCGCTGGTAAGCGTGGGTTTCTTCGTCACCGTCATGACCATGGCGTTGCGCCAGCGCATGCGGGGCATCGTGTCCGGTCAGGAGTACATGATCGGCAGCGTGGGCGAGGCCGTGGATGCGTTCGAAGAGCGGGGTCGCGTGTGGTTGAGTGGTGAGCTGTGGAATGCTCGCACGTCGGCGCCGGTGGCGCGCGGGCAGAGCGTGCGCGTGCGCTCGGTGCAAGGATTGACCCTGGAAGTGGAACCGCTGCCTGAGGAGAAGTGATATGCCGTTCACTGGATTGTATGCGCTACTCGCGATCATCGTCATCGCGTTTCTCATCTTCAAGATTCTGCGCGAGTACGAGCGCGGCGTCATTTTTTTCCTGGGCCGCTTCTACAGGGTCAAGGGGCCGGGGCTCATCATCGTCGTCCCCGGCATTCAGCAGATGGTGCGGGTGGATCTGCGCGTCATCGTGCTGGACGTGCCGACCCAGGACGTGATCTCGCGCGACAACGTCTCGGTGAAGGTGAACGCCGTGCTCTACTTCCGGGTCGTCGACCCGCAGAAGGCCATCATCGCCGTGGAGAACTTCCACATGGCGACCAGCCAGCTCGCCCAGACCACCCTGCGCTCGGTGCTGGGGCAGCACGAGCTGGACGAGATGCTCGCCGAGCGGGACAAGCTCAACCAGAACATCCAGGAGATCATCGACCGCCAGACCGACGCGTGGGGCATCAAGGTGGCGAACGTGGAGATCAAGCACGTGGACCTGGACGAGACCATGATCCGCGCCATCGCCCGGCAAGCCGAGGCGGAGCGGAGTCGGCGCGCGAAGGTCATCGCGGCCGAGGGCGAGCTCCAGGCCTCGGAGAAGCTGACCCAGGCCGCCGGGGTGCTCGCTCAGCAGCCGCAGGCCATCACGCTGCGCTGGCTGCAGTCGATGATCGACATCTCGGCGGAGAAGAGCTCCACCATTCTGTTCCCGGTGCCCCTGGATATGCTGGGCGCGTTCAAGCATATGATAGAGCGACAGAGAGGCGGCGGCTGACGGCGCGCGAGCGACGGCTGACGCCGCGCGCGGTGCCCGCCCGCAAGATCCGCGCCGTGACTTCTTCTCAGAGGTTGCGATAGCCGTGTGGCATTTCGATCAGATCGCCGAGCAGCGCATCCAGCAGGCCATCGGTCGGGGCGACTTCGACGACCTCGAGGGCAGGGGCAAGCCGCTGCCGCCCGAGGACGAGCTCGAGCACGTGCCGCGCGAGCTGCGTCTCGCCTACCGGGTGTTGAAGAACGCCGGGTTCGTGCCCGAGGAGATCGCGCTGCGCAAGGAGATCGCGCACGTGGAGGCGCTGCTGCGCTCGGTCGACGACCGCGGGGCGGAGTACGGGCGCGCGGTGCGGCGACTGAACCTGCTGCGCGCGAAGCTCGGGGCGCACCGCGGCGGCGAGCCGCCCCTGCACCTCGAGCCGCGCTATTACCACAAGGCGCTGGAGCGGCTGTCCGAATCGAGCGAATCGCGCTGATCCGAGCGGCGGACGCTCAGGATTTGGACCCGGAGTCCCCCCCGGGGCTGTAGAAGGGCACGGGGAAAGGGGTCACGTTGCTGCCGGTCTCGGTGGAGACGATCTTGTTGACGCCCTCTTTCTGCACCTCGTCGACGCGAATGACCGCGTGCATCGGGATGTAGGTTCGGCGCACGCCCGCGAACTCCGCCTTGAGGCGTTCCTCGGACGGGTCCACCACCACGTTGGTCCGCTCCCCGAAAATGATGTCCCCCACCTCCACGAAGCCAAAGAGCTCGCCCTGCCCGACGTGCGAGGCGTAGAGCTCGTAGATCTTGCCCTGGTTGAGGAAGACGATCTTGTAGATGCGCTTCTCGGCCATGGCCCCTCGGTCTGATATCCGCCACGGAAGGTGAATTATAGCGCGGCCTCCCCCGCGGCGCAGACGGCGAGTCGCGCCCGCGCGGCGCTTGAAAAGCGTCCCGGCGCCCACATATCGCAGGAGAACGGGGCCGCGGCCTCGGTTCAACCTAACCCAGACATGCAGGAGGCGAGAGATGGCTCTGACCCGTTACGACCCGTGGAACGTGCTGTCGCAGTTTCGCGACGAGATGAACCGAATGTTCGAGGAGACCGGCGCGCGTTGGCCCGCCGAGCCCGACGCCTCGAGCGTGGTGACCAGTGCCTGGACACCCGCGGTGGACATCAAGGAGAACCCGGACGCCTACGTGCTGGTCGCGGACATCCCCGGCGTCGACCCCAAGGACATCGACATCACCATGGAGGGCGGGGTGCTCACCATCCGCGGTGAGCGCAAGCACGAGGAGACGGAGGAGCGCGAAGGCTACCGGCGTCGGGAGCGCATCTACGGCAGCTTCTATCGGCGCTTCAGCCTGCCCGATACCGCGGACCCCGACAAGATCGCGGCCAGGAGCAAGAACGGCGTGGTCGAGATCACCATCCCCAAGCGGGAACAGGCCCAGCCGCGGCGAATCGCGGTCTCCTGAGTATCGGGAGCGGGGCTCACGTGCCCCGCTTCTCTCGGGTTCGTCGCAGACCGTCGGGAGGAACGGCCGGCAGGTTCCGAACGGAGGGGCGTGTGTCGCACGGGTTGGACCGAGCGGCGCATGCCGCGGTTGCCGTAGTGCGGCCCCGCCGGCGGGTCGCCCGGTGCTCCGCGATGAGCCTCTTCTCTCCAGACTCGGCCTATGAAGTACAAGGACTACTATCAGATTCTCGGTGTCTCGCGGGACGCGAGCAAGGACGAGATCAAGCGCGCCTACCGGCGCCTCGCGCGCAAGTACCACCCTGACGTCAGCAAGGAGGCGCACGCCGAGGAGCGTTTCAAGGAGGTGGCGGAGGCCTACGAGGTTCTGAAGGACCCCGAGAAGCGCAAGGCCTACGACCAGCTCGGCAGCGGGTGGCGCGAAGGCCAGGAGTTTCGCCCGCCGCCCGGCTGGGACGAGCGTGGCTTCGGCTTCGACTTTCACTTCGGCCGCGGCGCTCCAGGCGCCGGTATGGGCGGCGGCGCCTTCGATTTCAGCGACTTCTTCGAGACGCTCTTCGGCGGCGGCGAGGCGCGCCGCGGCGGGGGCCCCTGGGGCGCGGGCACGGCCCGCGGGCGCGGCGGCGACGAGCGGGTCCGGATCCGGATCCCCCTCGAGGACGCCTACCGCGGCGGGGAGCGCACCCTCCATCTGGAGCGCCCGGGGACGGACGCGCGCCGGCAGGTGGGTGCGAGGACGCAGGCGCTGCGGGTGAGGATTCCGCCCGGGGTCACCGACGGGCAGCAGATCCGTCTGAGCGGCCAGGGCGGCGCCGGACTCGGGGGCGGGCCCGCGGGCGACCTGTACCTCGAGGTGGGGCTCGTGCCTCACGACCTGTTCAAGGTCGAGGGCAAGGACATCTCCCTCAATCTTCCGATCACGCCGTGGGAAGCCGCGCTCGGCGCGAGCGTGCAGGTGCCCACCCTGGGCGGCAAGGTGGGTCTCAAGATACCGCGCGGCTCGCAGTCGGGCCGCAAGCTGCGGCTCAAGGGTCGGGGTCTCGGGGGCAAGAACCCCGGCGACCAGTACGTGGTTCTGCAGATCGTCACGCCCAGCGCGGACACCGAATCGGCGCGCGAGCTCTACCAGCGTATGGCGCGCGAGCTGGCGTTCAACCCCCGCGCGCACATGGAGCGCTGACACGGAGGGCTCGAGCGATGAGCGGCGAGCACCCCACCCGGACATTGCGCGGCGTTCTGCTGGACGACGAGCAGACGTTGAGCCTGGGCGAGCTGTGCCGCGTGACCGATGTGCAGAGCGGTCTCGTCGCGGAGATGGTCGAGGAGGGGCGGGCGATGGGTTCCGGGCACGAGCCGCTTCGCCGGCAGGGTGGCCCGGGCCGACGGCGAAGCCCGCCGTTCCAGCGGGAGCGGCATCGTCGCGGCCCAAGGGTCGGCTTCGCTGCGCTCACGGCACGTCACCCCGGGGACCCGTCTCGGACGGCGCTCGCCGGCAGGTTTCTCGGAAATTCGCGAAGAGCCATATAATGACCCGCATGAGCACCGACTCGACGACGCTCACGGACACCTTCGGCCGGCGCATCCGCGACCTGCGTATCTCGGTCACCGACCGCTGCAATTTCCGTTGCCGGTACTGCATGCCCAGGGAGATCTTCGGGGCGCACTACGAGTTCCTGGATCGCAAACAGCTTTTGAGCTTCGAGGAGGTGACCCGGCTCGCGCGTCTGTTCGTCCGAGCCGGCGTGCGCAAGATCCGCCTGACCGGCGGGGAGCCGCTCATCCGTCGCGAGATCGAGAAGCTGGTGGAGATGCTGGCCGGCGTGGACGGCCTCGAGGATCTGAGCATGACCACGAACGGCTCGAGGCTGACGCGCGAGTTCGCGCAGACACTCAAGGACGCCGGGCTCAAACGCCTCACCGTCAGCCTCGACTCCCTCGACGAGGCCACCTTCAGAGCCATCAACGACGTCGAGTTTCCCGTGGCCCGCGTGCTGGAGGCCATCGAGCACGCGGATGGCGTCGGGCTCACGCCCGTCAAGGTCAACATGGTGGTCAAGCGCGGGGTGAACGACGACAGCATCCTGCCGATGGCGCGCTACTTCCGCGGCACCGGCCACATCGTGCGCTTCATCGAATACATGGATGTGGGCACGACCAACGGCTGGCGGTTGGACGACGTGGTGTCGGCGGCCGAGATCATCGATCGCATCAACGCCGAGCTGCCCCTGGAGCCCGCCACGCCCAATTACCGGGGCGAGGTCGCCAACCGCTGGCGCTATCGCGACGGCGCGGGAGAGATCGGCGTCATCGCCTCGGTGACGCAGCCCTTCTGCGGGACGTGCACGCGCGCCCGTCTCTCGGCCGAGGGGTCGCTCTTTACCTGTCTGTTCGCCGCCGAGGGCCACGACCTGCGGCGTCTGGTGCGCGGCGGCGCCTCGGACGAGTACATCGGGCAGTTCCTGGCGACGGTCTGGTCCACGCGCGAGGATCGTTACTCCGAGCTGCGCGCCTCGCAGACCGTCGACTTGCCCAAGGTGGAGATGTCCTACATCGGCGGGTGAGCCCGGGTCGAAAGCGGTCTTAACCGGGACC
>JABAHS010034588.1_pt1 | contig 10015 bp, 9 predicted proteins | sample 7062111 | NCBI WGS metagenome assembly JABAHS01 (sample SAMN14534600, study PRJNA622989) | marine sediment metagenome | biome: marine biome [ENVO:00000428]; feature: marine pelagic biome [ENVO:01000023]; material: deep marine sediment [ENVO:00002113]; isolation source: pool of 4 deep marine... | reverse complement strand
AAAGATCGACTGGATTCAAATATCGTAGCGGAGATCGATGTCGACAAAGTGGCGACCGAGCTCGACGTCGAGGCGCGCGGAGCGAAAGATGGAGCAATCGGCCAGCCGCCGCCGCTCGAGGCCGAGGCCACCGGCACGCAGCGCGAGGTCGTTGCGCATTTCAGGTCACTGCAACGGCGAGCGCAGAAAAGAGCCGCAGCCGCGACGGAACGGCTGCACGAACTCGAAAACAAAGTCGACCTCCAGCGGGTGATCTCGGAGATCCGCGAGGTTCCGGCGCGCTGCGAAGCGGAGCTGGTTCGGTTTGCGTCAAAAATGCAGCCCGACATCGACAGGGCAAGGGAGCAGGCAGCACGCGCCGCCGAGGCGCTCATCGAAGGGGAAAATGACGGCAGCGCGGTCGTTCCCGCAAGCCGCAATTCCTCGCTGAAGTATTCCTTACTCGCGGTGCTGGTTATTTTTGGCGCGGCGTCCGTGGTCACCGGCCTGGTCAGCGGGGCTGCAGCCCTGCCTGCCAACTGGGCGCTCGCCATAGCCGCACTCACCGTACTGGCACCCTTCGTCCTGGCTCGGGAAATTGCCCGGCAGGCTGACTATGAACGGCGCGAGCATCGCGTCATGGCCGCCTTCGGAACCATGTTGTCGGTGTTTTTCATCATGTCGCTCGCCGCCTTCTCGGCCGCGATGATTTCCGCGAAGCTTGCGGGCGGCGACCCGGGTGTCCAGGATGTGCTCAATGCCCTGGCTACGCCGACGGCCGGCGTCGAGCTTGCGCCCCAGGGATGGGTCGGCGCGGTGGTTGTCATTGTCGCGGGTATGCTGTCGATCGGCCTGGGCAGAAATTCAACGGAAGCGGTCCCCGAGATAAGACTGCCGACAAGGGTGACGCAACGCCCGTCTGATTCCACGCAGGCGATCGTGTCCCGGATGCATAAACAGTACAACCGGATCATCGATCAGGCTGACAGAAAGATCGCGGTCGAGGGGAAACGCATCAGAAAGCAGGTCCGCCAATTCCTTCGCGCGCTCGACGACAGCAAGTCGATCCCCGCCCAAATAGAGGATTACTGCGTGGTTCTCGAGGATGCCTGCAATATCGTCCTCGACCGGTATCGGACCGCGAATCGCGAATCCCGGACCCTGGACGACCCGCCCAGCTTCAGTGCGCACGTTTGTTTCGGACCCGAGGATAACGCCTACAGCGCGACCTTCGATTCCGCCGAAGCGAAGCGCGAAGCGTTTGAGCAGGGGCTGGGGGAACTCGAACGGGAAGCAACAAAGGCCCGCCAGAAGCTGAGAGCGCTCAACAGTCGTGCGCTCTCCTCGTTCATTGGCGCCGATCCCAATCCGAGCGCCGGACTGGTCGACGGGTTGGTCTGAGCGCCGGTGCGCCGCCAGCGTCGGTCGCCGGGCGGCCGGGGGTGGTGCCGGGAGCGAGAATCGAACTCGCACTCTGTTGCCAGAACCGGATTTTGAATCCGGCGCGTCTACCAGTTCCGCCACCCCGGCAGGGTAAAACCCGAGAATTTATGCGGCGTTCAGCCGCCGGGCGCTAAGTATATTCGCGGGAAACCTGACCCGCCACACTATACTGAAAAATCCTTGCGACCTTTTTGGGTCCGGGCGCATCTTACTGAGCGACATATGAGCAAGTTCGCGGACATACAGATCGACCCGGCGATTGTGAAGCGCGCTTCGCGCGGCGATGCGAAGGCGCACGAGATACTCTACCGCGCATACTCTTCGCCGGTTTACTCGGTGTGCCTCAGGTTCACGCGCGTGCCGGCGCAGGCGGAGGATCTGTTGCAGGAGACCTTTATCGAGGTCATCCGCAGTATCAGCAACTTTCGGGGCGACGCGCCGATCGGCATGTGGATACGCCGGATCGCGATCTCGAAAGCGCTCATGTTCCTGCGGTCCGCCTGGCATGCCAGGGGGCAGAGTCTCGACGACGACTGGGAGGAAATGACCTTCGACAGTCGAACCGCCGCGCAGGCATCCAGCCGGCACGAGCAGGCGATGGACCTCGACGCGGCCCTGGCGGACCTGCCGGAGGTTTCCCGCGCCGTGGTGTGGCTGCACGACGTCGAGGGTTACACCCACAAGGAGATCGCCGGTCTGATGGGTAAGACCGAAAGTTTTTCGAAGTCGCAACTTTCGCGGGCGTATCAGCGGCTCAGACCGCTGCTCGATGCGGAACTCGAGCGGAACGACGCGGCTTCAGCGATGCAGGGCTCGGTGCTTGGAAATTACTGAGGCCGCTCCAATTCTGGAAATGCAATGACAGATAAAGATGAAACGGACGAGACGATGAATTGTGGATTGAGCGTTAGCGAGCGCGAACTCCTGCAGATGCGGCTCGCGGATCTTGAAGATACGGTGCCGCCGCGCGAGGTCTGGAAAAGGATCGAGACCCAGGCGCGCGCGGAAGGGTTGTTCCGGCCGCGCTTCGGCGAAGGCACGAAGTGGTTTGCCGGCACGGGCATAGCGGCCGCTGTGGTGCTGGCAGTGCTCAACCTGCCGCTGGCCACGACGATGGTCGACAACGGTAACGAGAGCTTCGAAGCGACGCCGCCGCCCTCGGTTGCGAACGGTCAGGCGCCTGGCCTGGATGCATTGATGGTCCAGTCACAGCAGATCGAGCGCGACCTGCGTTCGCTCAGCGTGCAGCCGAGCGTCATGCAGGCCAGCACGGTGGCAACGATCGCGGATATCGAGGACCGAATCGCGACGATCGATTACTGGCTGAGCCACCCGGACATGAACCCGGAGCAGGCGGAGATTTACTGGCGCGAGCGCGTCAGGTTGATGAACACACTGCTGAACCTGCGGCGAGCACAGGCACAGCGGATGGCTTTTTAAAAAGAAACCGGAATCGGGTCCGGCCGGCGCTTGGGCGCTCCGGGGAGGGCCAGGAGAAAACTGATGAAGACGTGGAAACAAACTTTGATCGTTGCTGCGGCAACGCTGGTGTGTACACCGGGGCTTGCGCAGGAGCCCGATGACGAACTGGACGAGCAGATGCGCGAAGCCGAACGCCGGCTCGCCGCAGAGCAGCAGGAGCGCGAGGCTGCGCAGCGCGAGATGGAGCGCGCGGCCGAAGTCATCGCCGAAGAGGCACTGCGCCTGGCGGAAAGCAGGGAGGGCGAGAGCGAAGAAGTCCAGATGCGCATGCGCGAGGCGGAGCGCCGCATGGCGGAAGCGGCCCGGCAGATGGCGGAGCTGTCGATGCGGCAGCTGCCCAGAGTCGAGCGAATCGAACGCGTCATCCGCATGAATCGTGGGCCGATCCTCGGCGTAACAATCGGCGGCTCGAAGCACGAGGGTCCGGTCGAAGGCGTAAAAGTTCTCGGCGTGACGCCGGGTGGCGCTGCCGAAGAATCCGGGTTGCGGGCCGGTGATGTCATCACGTCGATTAACGGCGAGTCGCTGACGGCGGACAGTGGCGAACAGGCAACCTCGAAATTGACGGACTTCATGCAGGGCGTGGAAGCCGGCGACGAGCTCGATGTCGAGTACCTGAGGAACGGGCGCAGCGACACCGTCACGGTGACGCCGCGACCGATAGACAGGAACCTGTATGCATTCCAGTTCGACGCGGATAACTTCGAGTCACCGGACTTCGACGTCCACATGGCGCCGCATGTCGGCGGCGGTCCGGGCTTCGTCTGGATCGGCGGCGATCGCAACTTCGGCGATATGGAGATGGTGAAGCTCACCGAGCAACTGGGGGCGTATTTCGGGACGTCGGAGGGACTACTGGTCGTCCGTGCGCCGTCGAACGAAGACCTCAAGCTCCAGGACGGCGACGTCATCCTGAACATCGATGGCCGCGAGCCGAAATCAGTGGAACATGCCGTGCGCATCCTCGGCTCCTACCAGGCAGGCGAGGCGCTCAATATCGAGATCATGCGGGACAAGCGCAAGCGAAAGATCGACATCGTCATGCCGGATAACCGCAGCAGCTGGCTCGGCGCTCCGGTTTCGCCGGCGCCCGTCGTGGCTAGCGAGAAAATCATCGTGCCGGGCGACGATCGCCTGTAGGCTCCTGGCCGGCGCCACTCGGTCCGGGCCGCACCAGGCCCCACAATCTCCCTGGCCGCGGATGGGGTACCATGCGCGGCCATGTTTTTGTCCGACTTCGATTTCGAGCTTCCCGACGAGCTGATCGCCCGTTACCCCGCGGCCGAGCGTTGCGGCAGCCGCCTGCTGGTTGTGGGTGAGCGTCTCGACGACCGGGGGTTCGCCGACCTGCCCGGGCTGCTGACTCCCGGCGACCTGCTGGTGTTGAACGATACCCGGGTGATTCGGGCCAGGCTCCGCGGTCGGAAGTCGACCGGCGGGCAGGTCGAGATTCTGATTGAACGCATTCTCGGGGACGACGAGGTCGTCGCCCAGGTACGTGCGAGCAAATCACCGAAGCCCGGCGCGACGATCGAATTGTCCGCCGAGGAGAACGCGATCGTACTGGAGCGGACGGACAGCATGTTCCGCTTGCGATTTTCGACCGAGGTCATGCCTTATCTCGATGCCCACGGCGAGGTGCCGTTGCCTCCCTACCTCGACCGCGGCGAGGAGCGCGGCGACGACGAGCGCTACCAGACCGTGTATGCCAGCGACCCTGGCGCCGTTGCGGCGCCGACAGCGGGCCTGCACTTCGACGACGCCATGCTGACTACCCTGGATCAAATGGGAATCGGCACCGCCTTCGTGACGCTGCACGTCGGCGCAGGGACCTTTCAACCGTTACGTCACGAGCAGGTTGCGCAGAATCGCCTGCACGCGGAACGCCTGCGGGTCAGTGCGGAGACGGCTGCCGCCGTCAGGTCGACCCGCGCCAGCGGCGGCCGGGTCATTGCCGTGGGAACGACCTCGGTTCGCGCGCTCGAGGCGGCGTCGGTCGATGGCGAGATCAACGCCGTCGATTCGGAAACCGAATTATTCATCCGGCCCGGTTACCGATTTCGCTCGGTCGATGCGCTGCTGACCAATTTTCATCTGCCGAGGTCGTCATTGCTGATGCTCGTTGCCGCGTTCGCCGGACACGATCGGGTCATGGGCGCCTATCGTCACGCGATCGGCGAGGCGTACCGGTTTTTCAGTTATGGTGACGCCATGTTGTTGTGGCCGGAACGCCAATGAAGTTTACCGTTCAGCATACTTCCGGACCGGCAAGAAGCGGCAGAATCGAGTTCCGACGGGGACCGGTCGAGACGCCGGCGTTCATGCCGGTGGGGACCTACGGGTCCGTAAAGAGCGTGACAACGAAGGAGGTTCGTGACACCGGCGCGGACATGATTCTCGGCAACACTTTTCACCTGATGCTGCGTCCGGGAACCGAAGTGGTGCGCAAGCATGGCGGCTTGCATGAATTTATGAACTGGCCAGGACCGATCCTGACCGATTCCGGGGGCTTCCAGGTTTTCTCGCTGGCCGACATGCGCCAGCTCAGCGAGGAGGGCGTCACTTTCCGGTCGCCAGTGGACGGCGACAGGATACTGCTTACGCCGGAACGCTCGATGGAGGTCCAGCACGAACTCAACGCCGACGTTACGATGATCTTCGACGAGTGCACGCCGTATCCCGCGACCGAAACCGAAGCCCGGGAATCGATGGAATTGTCGCTGCGCTGGGCAGAGCGCAGCCGCTGCCGTTTCGACGCACTGAAAGCTGACGAACCCGACCGCGGCGAGGCGCTGTTCGGAATCGTGCAGGGGGGTATCTACGACGGGCTGCGCAAGGAGTCGCTCGACGGGCTGCTCGATATCGGATTCGATGGTTATGCGGTCGGCGGGTTGGCGGTCGGCGAAACCGAGGCGGAACGGAACGCGGTGCTGGACGGCCTGGCGCCGCTGATGCCTGCTGACGCGCCTCGTTACCTGATGGGCGTCGGCACCCCTGTCGACATCGCAGAAGCGGTCAGCCGCGGCATCGACATGTTCGACTGCGTCATGCCCACCCGCCACGCGAGGACGGGGCACCTGTTCACGTCGCGCGGCGTCGTTAAGATCAGGAATGCGAAGTACCGCGACGATACCGGCCCGCTGGACCCCGACTGCGATTGCGAGACCTGCAGTCATTACAGCCTCGCCTACCTGCGGCACCTCGAAAAATGTGGCGAGATTCTCGGATCGCGCCTGAACACGATCCATAATCTCCATTATTATCAGAGGCTTATGAGGGAAATTCGGGGGGCGATAGTGGCGGGCGCGCTGGCCGATTTCACTGCCGATCTGAAATCCCGCTACGCCAACTCATGAACGATTCGAATATGTCATTGAATCCGTGGGCGGCGTCCCCACGTCGCCGAACTCGTGTGCCATAATAGCGCGCCAATTTTTCAGGCCCGGTCCGCGACCGGGTGACAGGGTAGAGACACATGGATTTCCTTATCACGCCGGCCCACGCACAAGACGCGGCCCAGGCCGATCCTTTCGGCTTCTTCCTGCCGATGATCGTGATTTTCGTCGCGTTCTATTTCCTTTTGATCCGGCCGCAGCAGAAGCGCCAGAAAGCGCACAATGAGCTGGTCAGCGCGTTATCGACCGGTGATGAAGTCCTGACCGCAGGCGGCATTCTCGGCAAGGTTACGGGCGTCAGCGAGCATTATGCAACGCTGAAGATCGCGGACAATGTCGAAATCAAAGTTCAGAAATCGACCGTGTCCGCCGTCGTTCCGAAAGGCACGATCGACGCAGCCTGACTGCCGGCCACGCTATGAATCGTTACCCGACCTGGCTTAATTTCCTGGTGTTGACCATTCTACTGGCGGGTGCGCTGATCGCCCTGCCCAACGTCTATGGCACGGCCCCGGCGATCCAGCTCGCCAAGTCTGATGGCGGCGAATTCGGGGACAACCGGATCCAGCGTGTCGAGCAGGTCTTGGAACGAAACGACATCGAAGCAAACGCGATCTACATGCAGGACGGTCGTGTCGTCGTCAGGTTTGCTAACAGCAATGACCAGGCCGCGGCCGTGACCGTCTTTCGCGACACGTTTTCTGCAGACTCGAATGTCGCGCTGACGGATGCACCCGATACACCGGACTGGGTTCGCCAGCTGGGACTCAGCCCGATGAGCCTCGGTCTCGATCTGCGCGGCGGCGTCTACGTGCTGCTCGAAGTCGACATGAACAGCGCCATTCAGAGCAGGCTTGCTGCCTACGAGCAGGATTTTGCAGACCGACTGCGCGACGAGCGGATTCGCAGCCGGCCGACGGTCGAGGGCAACCAGGTGATGGTGCCGCTGCGCAGCGCAGAGGACGTCGAGCGCGCGCGCGAGATCATCCGCGAGTCTGATCCGGAGCTGCTCGTCCTGGACGGCGCGGACGGCCGCTCGTTACGGGTACGCATGAGCGAGACGCAGATCCGGGCGCGCCAGGATTTCGCGATCGAGCAGAACATCACGACGCTCAGAAACCGGGTGGATCAGCTCGGCGTCGCCGAGCCGCTGGTGCAGCGCCAGGGCGTCAACCGGATTGTGGTGCAGTTGCCGGGCGTGCAGGACCCGAACGAACTCGACAAGATCCTCACGGCAACGGCGACGCTGGAGTTCCGCCTGGTCGATACGACCGGCGACAGTCCGGGTTCGCGGCGTTACCCGGGTCGCGGCGTCCCGGGACAGCTGCTGAAACGCGACGTCATCGCGTCCGGCGATCAGATCGTCAACGCCGAGTCCGGATTCAGCGAAGGTCAGCCAGCCGTTTTCATTACGCTCGATGCGGCGGGCGGCGAGAAGATGCTCGAGACGACGCGGGCGAATCTCCGCAAGCCGATGTCGACGGTCTTCATCGAGACGCGCCGCGAGTCGATTACCTTGCCTGACGGCACGACGTCCTATCGGACGATCAAGACCGAGGAGATCATCAACACGGCGACGATCCAGGGCATATTCAAGGATCGCTTCCGGACCACGGGTCTGACGCCGGTCGAGGCGCGGGACCTGGCGTTGCTGCTGCGCGCCGGCGCGCTCGCTGCGCCGGTGTTCAAGGTCGATGACCGAACCATCGGGCCGAGCCTCGGCGCCGCCAACATCGATCGCGGCTTCAGCGCCGTCCAGATCGGTTTCCTCGCGGTCATCATCTTCATGGCCGTCTACTATCGCTGGTTCGGCATGATCGCCAACCTGGCGCTGTTGTCGAACCTCGTGTTCATCGTCGCCATGCTGTCGCTGCTGCAGGCGTCGCTGACCCTGCCCGGGATCGCGGGCATCGTGCTCACCGTCGGCATGGCGGTCGACGCGAACGTCCTCATCTTCGAACGAATACGAGAGGAGATAGCCGCCGGGAACACGATTCAGAACAGCATCCATGCCGGTTACGAGAAAGCCTTCTCGTCGATTGCGGACGCCAACATCACGACCTTGATTGCGGCGATCGTCCTGTTTGCATTCGGTACCGGTCCGATCAAGGGATTCGCCGTGACCTTGTCGTTGGGCATCATCACGTCGATGTTCACGGCGATCATCGGCACACGCACCGTTGTCAATCTCGCGTTCGGCGGCCGGCGCCTCGAAACCCTGCCGATCTAGCAACGGATATTGCGATGCGCCTGATCAAAGACAAACCAAACATCGATTTCCTGAGCCGCACCCGGCGGAACGTCGCGATCGGTTTCTCAATGGTGATCATCGTGTTGTCGATCGGGTCACTGGCGACCCGCGGGCTCAATTTCGGCATCGACTTCACCGGCGGCATCCTGCTGGAACTCAGTTACCCGGAAGCTGCGGATCTCGTCGAGATCAGGCGAACACTGACCGACGCCGGTTACGAGCGATATGTCGTGCAGGAGTTCGGCACGGCTGAGGATGTGCTGGTCCGGCTGCCGCCGCAGGCCGGTCAGGATGCGAGCGAGATCCGGCAGTCGCTGTTCGCGGTGCTGTCGGGCGGAGACGCGTCGGTGGAGCTGTTGCGATTCGAGAACGTCAGCGCCCAGGTCGGTGAGGAACTGACCGAGCAGGGTGGCCTGGCGATGATCTTTGCGCTCCTGATGATTTTCGCGTACGTCATGTTTCGCTTTCAGTGGAAATTCGCGATGGGCGCCGTTGCGGCGCTGGCGCATGACGTGATCGTGACGATCGGTTTCTTTTCGATCACCGGTATCTCCTTCGACCTGTCGGTCGTTGCTGCCGTGCTGGCCGTGATCGGTTATTCGCTCAATGACACGGTCGTGGCATTCGACCGCATCAGGGAGAACTTTGCCAAGCTTCGCGGCGCCGAGCCCGAGGAGGCAATGAATACATCGATCAACGAGATGCTCGCGCGGACGATCATCACCGGTGTCACGACCCTGATCGTTTTGTCCGCATTGCTGATTCTCGGCGGCGAATCCGTCGGGCCGTTCTCGGTTGCCCTGATCGTGGGCATCATCGTCGGCACCTATTCATCGATCTACACGGCGAGCGCGACCGCGCTCATGCTGCACGTGACGCCGCAGGACCTCATGCCGCCCGAAGTCGATCCCGAACTGATCGACGACCTGCCCTGATTTCGACCGGACCCTTCCCGCGGCCCAGCCGGGCCGTCGCGCGCGCCGCTGCGCTGTCGGCGGATATCGCCGGCACTAACCGGCGAACATGGAATTGATGTCGGGCGCGAAGAGTTTAGCGAGCTTGCTGTAGATCTTCGGTGTGCCGCAGAGGATGTGTCCGCTGTCGAGAAAGGTCTCCGAGCCATCCAGCGCGCTGACGATGCCGCCTGCTTCCCGGATGATCAGCGCGCCGGCCGCCAGGTCCCAGGCCATCAGGCCGGTCTCCCAGAACGCGTCGAGCCTGCCGGCGGCTACATAGCAGAGATCGAGCGCTGCAGCGCCCGGCCGGCGCACGCCCGCGGTGTGCTTCATCGCATTGACCAGCATGTTCATGTAGGGATCCAGTTCTTCATTCGAAGAACGGTACGGGAAGCCGGTGCCGATGAGCGCTCTCGACAGATCCGTCAGGCCCGAGACGCGAATGCGCCGGCCGTCGAGCTGCGCGCCCTGGCCGCGCGAGGCGGTGAACAGCTCCTGGCGCAGCGGAT
>JABAHS010053976.1_pt1 | contig 10020 bp, 12 predicted proteins | sample 7062111 | NCBI WGS metagenome assembly JABAHS01 (sample SAMN14534600, study PRJNA622989) | marine sediment metagenome | biome: marine biome [ENVO:00000428]; feature: marine pelagic biome [ENVO:01000023]; material: deep marine sediment [ENVO:00002113]; isolation source: pool of 4 deep marine... | reverse complement strand
TCACCCACAACAGATGGATCGCCGAACAGTGTGACTATATAGTCCACATGACTGACGGAAAAGTCTCTCGCATTGAAAATGGACCCTTCAAGGAGGAGCAGTTTCCCAAATGAGAATCTTCACAGCAGGATTAATAGATAAATCATCACAGTCCAACAACGTAACCCTGCAGAATCGACTTTTGTCATATTATCGAAAGAACCTGGGAATCCCTGCTTCAGCCTTTGAGAGTCAAGAGCTTAACACGTTCATAGTCTTGTCAGGGCAGAAAGANNGAGAAGATCGAAGAAAGAACTCGTGACAGTTTCATAAAGTATCACAATGGCAACAAGTCCAAATCCGAACACGAACTCAAAAACAACCAAGAACTACGAGAAACCTCCAGAATCATCAAAGATTTTCTCAAGGAAGTCGACCCTAATCTTGCAAAGATCTTTGATAGCCGATTGGAGAGAATCAGCAAAGATATACCAAACACGCACTGTGAAATTCAATCAAGAAGTATTGTGACTCTATGGGACATCGAAGAGAACCGAGAACATCGATTTTTCCTCTCCGGATTTGACTCTCCAATCTTCACGAGTTCAACTAGTAAAGCTGAAATGAACATAGACAAACTGGTTGACAAACTGCTCTTTTCGAACTTCTTTAGAATATTTCTGAAACCAACAGTTATTCGTCTACAAGAAATGGATCGTGTGCTTGAAAGACTGAAACTGGGAGTGGAAGGAACTCACTATCGAAGCCGACAACAAAAGCTCCAGACCAAACTCGAATTGTTCCTTCGGATTCTAACAGCGAAACTCAGCGCCTTAAATGACGTAGGCAGTGTGATCTCTCGAATCTTTGACCTATTCCAAATCCCCCGCACCGTACTTCCCCCGTATCACTTGAAGAACGATGCCGTGAACCTTAACGCGGCCCTCGCGGAAATGACGTCAGAGATCGAGTATGGAAAAACGTTACTAATCGAAGTACAAGACAAACTTCAAGAGTGCCAAATTCACCTTCGCGACTATCTAGATGAACGCAAAAACGGAGTAGAAACAATTGACTCCACGAATGACTTTCAGACCAACCTACTATCCATAGCGGAATTAAGCATCGATTTGTTTGTTGAAGCTGAACTTCTAAAAACGTGGACAGACATCTTTGGATCCGATATTCCTTATTTCAGCTTTGACAGACAACTCTTCAGTTATAATGACTCTGACGTATTTGACGTGACTGATGACGTTGTTCTTGCTGTAAGGGGACTAACCAAGAATTACAATCTTGGAAAAACAACGGTATACGCTCTCCGTGGGGTGAATCTTGATATTAAAGATGGAGAGTTTGTTGCGATCGTAGGAAATTCCGGAGCAGGAAAAACAACTCTCTTAAACTGCATTGCAGGTCTCGATACACCCGATTATGGAGTTGTGTTCTTTCGCGGAAGAAACCTTCATGAATTAGGTGATCCTGCAAAATCTAAGTCTAGACTTCTTGAGATGGGCTTCATATTCCAAAGCTATACATTGTTGCCTCATTTTAACACGCGAGAGAATGTAGCGTTACCAGCAGATCTGGCTGGATTAAGCAAGGATTTGAAAGATCGTATAGAAAATCTTCTAGAGGGAGTTGGGATTAATCAGCAAGCTAAACAGTATCCCGCCACATTGAGCGGTGGGCAAATGCAACGTGTAGCCATCGCCCGGGCATTAACCAACCGTCCTGCTGTGATATTTGCAGATGAACCAACCGGTGATTTGGACTCCGTAACTGGAAAGCAAGTTATGGATCTACTTAAAAAATTCCATGAAGAAACAAAGACTACAATCGTAGTTATCACCCATGAACAAGATATCGCCAATTATGCCGAAAGAAGAATAATGATGAAAGACGGAATAATAACGCCGCGTTAGCTAACGTTGTAGGCGCATCATCTTTTTCTCATCTGACGTACCAGCGAATATTCGTAAACTCAAAAATCCATGCACGCACGCCCACACGTGGAAGGTCAACACTGAGCTATGCTTTTATGACTCGACAGAAAATGCTGGATTCGTTCACTTCAATAATCGAGGCGTTAAACCCCCATGCGCTGAACAACGCTATGAATTCATCATCGCTGACCGTTGTAGCTCGAAATCCATCCGTGCACACAATGGTTCCATCACGCGTCTGCGCCTCATCGATTTCGCCCAGAAGACCAAATCGTGACTGTTGTCGAAACCATTCCAGACGAGCATCCCATATCTTCGGAGAATAACTAGAAAACAGGATGACACCGTTGGTCCTAGTCACTCGAATGGATTCTGCCACGAGACGTTTCTTGTCGACGCCAAACGCGGATATACCATTCTGAACGCAAAACACAGCGTCAAAAACGCCTGAACCGAAGGCCGTCTGCGATGCTTCCATCAGAGCCACAGCCGAGTTCGGACAATCTTTCATATACGATCGGGCAAGCTCGAGACTGCTCTTTGATATGTCATTTCCGATGATCCATGAAACATGCGGTGCAACTTCGTTCATAACTCGGCCATACCCACAGCCAAGCTCGAGGACCAAACCCTTGCCACGAAGATTAGAAGTGATGAATCGAATTTCCGCATCAAGATACCGTTTGATCCGGGGAGGAGCTATTTCGTAACATCTACGGAGTCTGCTGGCGGAAAGCCTCTCCTTGTAGTAGGGTTCCTTCTGCATAGAACCATCTAATATTCACTGGAGGTTAAGAGTTGCCCTGTCTGGTGGAGGACAGCCGAGTTAAGGAGATTCCAGTCTTAGAGGAGGAAACGATAGACTTGCACATGTTGTAGTTCTGTGTAGACAACGCTCGATGAGAACGGCTGCTGCTAACTTTATATTTCTCGCTCTCGGAGATCTAGGTGACGCTTCATGTTCCTTTCTCTTTATGCGTCATTTCGCTGGGCGGGAACGGAGAATTACTTTTGGAAGATAGTTATCTTCGTGATGGTTGCCTCTCTTCTCTCCGCACAGGTTATGACAGTTCTGTTTGGTGCTTTGGGTTTGGCTGAATGGGGGTTATTGTCTATGGTGCTAGGAGGATTCCTCAACCTTTCTTTCCCGTTCTCTTATAACCTGTTTGATGAAGGCCGTATCCTCCTTCCTCCGCCGCATAACAGCTCGCAGTGGCTACGAACATACGAAATTCGCGTCCCAACGACATCAATACTGCAGCTGGTTCCTCAAGGTCCAGTAGAACGATCTTTGAGTGATGCAGGATGGATTCGCGTANNCAGAAATCGGATCCATTCTTCCAGATGCCGCCTACGCTATAGGCACTCTTTTCTCGTTTTTCCTGCTTGCCAATGTCACAGGAGCGCTCCTGGGCTTCTTGATGAGTAAGGCACCTCTGGACAAAATACAGATATCCGAACGGCTTGACGGACATGCTATAGGTTTATTCGCACGGATCCTCATAGGTGCTGCCTTTGTGGTGGCAGGGATATGGTTCTCAACCATCGGAAAAGTCATTTTAACGGGTTCAGTGAGCCAATTCTACGTATCCTACAATCCGAGTCTGTACGTCGGTGACGCCGTTGCCTGCCTCATGTTCGGAATTATCTGGCTAGCCACAAACATTGTGGAAGAAGAAATGGTCTAAGAGAACCTATACAGACGGTAAAGATTCCACCGGTTGTTTCGTCTTTGCTTTCTGATCGCTGGCATGCAAGTGCACAGATGCTCTGCTGGCATAGACAACCGCAGTGAGCGCTGAGTGAAAAGTGATCGCATAGAGAGCGAAAAGAGGCAGATCGAAAAGAACTGCGAAAAAAATGTAAAGGTTGTATATGTTTCTTCTGCCAGCGATTCGTCGAAAAGCTCGCTCAAACCGCCCATATATGTCTAAACTGACCTTCATGGTTCTAGAGAACTGGTCGTAGCAAAATCGATAGAAGGCTATGAACGCTAGGGAGAAGAGGCAGAGCTCAAGTGGGAGGAGCCCTTGGCTTCTGCTTAGAAATAGGGCGATGGCGATGAGCCACGAAAACTCATACAGCATATCGAAAGGATGTTCCATGCGACCAAGCTGAGTAGCCTGTCCTCTTATCCGCGCCAATTTCCCGTCTAGTCCATCTAAAACGCCCACGACGAAAGTCAAAATCGACGCAAGCGCCAGATGTCCTGAAAAGAAAAGATACGTAACGAACCACGCAAGCACATTAGTGGCAATCGTTAGGCGGTTGGGAGTTATAAACAGCCAATCGGAGATACGGTATAAGATGGCGTTCTCTAATGGTCGGTTGACGTAGTAGGCAACAAAATCGGAGGCACCGCGTTTCTTCTGCGCGTGATCAGCGAGTAATCTCTTGGCACGCGAGAGGTCTTCCCGAGTGTCTATATCTGCCCACAAGTGCCCGCTTACATCCACAACATGAGCGTCTCTTTTTCGAGCTGCAATTCGAACGCAATCCGCAAGTTCCACCGCCCCTTCTTGCGCTGCTTCGTTGGCATACTCGAAAATCTTGGGTGAACAGAGGAAGAACCCAGTGTCAAGGACTACGTTTGAATCGTTAATCTTCTTGCCGATGTCAAAGATCGCCCCCTTTCTCTCAAGTACTTTGGTGTCTTCTTCTGCTACTCGCTCGATAGCGAGAATAAGGGTCTTTTCACACTTGTTCTCAATCAGAGTCTTCGGAATTTGCTGATCAAAAATGTGATCACACATGCAGAGCAGAAAATCTTGCTGAAAGACCTCTTGTGCGGCAAGGAGGGAGTACAGGTTCCCTTTCTCCCATTTCTCAGCTTCGATAAAGTGGATATTCATCTTTGCATAATTTCGGGTAATCTGCTCTCGAATCATGTCGGCTTTGTATCCGATGACTACCCAGATCTCTTGCACTCCCGCATCTGTAAGACCACGCAGAATCCTGCCTAGTAGCGGTTCTCCGCCGACGCGAAGAAGGCCTTTGGGCTTCATCCGGGTTAATTTTCCGAGTCTGCTCCCCTGGCCCGCAGCCAAAACTAGCGCTTTCACATGACCATCTTCGGGGAATTACTGATTAGAGCAGTGTATCTGATAGTCTATTTAAAGCTTGAGAGAATCGCTCTTAATTCCAATTGGTCTTAAGGAAAGCGCTTGCTAGGTGAGAAAGCCATGCGGAGATTATCTTTGACCCCTACTCCAGGAATAAGTCAGGAGGGAGAAGTGCTCATCTCTTGGGGCCTTTCTTGGCAGAATAGACGAATGGAATAGCAAAGTCCACCTTGTCGTTCTTCGAAAAAGCTTTGGAAACCCTCTTCTCGATTTCATATTTTATCCGAGGTCGATCCGTGGCCAACGTCATGTAGCGAAGCCTCAGATAGATTCCATAATCATACATGTCGGATCTGATGTAAGGGTCATTCTGTGTCGCTGCGATAATGTCCGCCGTTACGTTCCTAGCAGCATCAAGCAGGATACCTTCAGCTATTTCCCAATCTGTATCATAGGTTATTCTCACTACGACCTCGTCGAGAGTGTAGACTGACTGATCTGCAACTTGCTTTAGAGGTTTTTGTTTCCATCGTGGCGTGAAATTCACTGCGGGATGTCCGAAAAGCATGTTGTTTGGAATCAGAATGTTCCGCCCGACCGGTTCCTCGCTTTCCACAGATCCACCGACCTGATTGAGCACCGTGTACATCGGTCCAACATCAAGTACATCACCTTTCAGGTTTAGGGTCGGCAAGTGAATCCTATCTCCAAGCCTGAAAGGCCTCTTCAGAGTGATCAACAACCACGCCGCCACCCCAGACACCACAGGTTGCAGAGCCCATCCGAGAAACAAACCGCCAAAAGCCCCCAGAAATGTGGGGATAACCCAGAACTGAGGAAAGAATACCGCAATGATGAATAGAGGAGTAACAAAGGCTACAGCAACCCTCCAGAAATTCACAATCATCTTGGCGTCTTCTTCTCTACCTTTGGTCTTCAGAATGGCAGCCCTTATCGCCTTTGAAGATAGCTTGTAGAAAACAAAAGCTCCCACGATCACCACAAGAACTCCAGCAGCAGTTCGCACGGCCTCTAAGTCGAAAAACTCAAGAACGCCCTCAAGATCCAATTGTACCAGGAACCCAACGAGAAGTGTCTCGGCTGACATGGCAATAGCCTAAGACGCGAATAGGCTAATTAAGCGTAGCGCACGCCAATATTCCACCTGGACCTTGCTGTTCCGCCTCTTTTATCGAGATATTCTGAGATACAACCAGGTTCCATCTACATGCAGACAGCGAGGCTTTTGTACGTGAGCTAGTCTCACTGTTGCACAAACGGCAAGTGGGACTAGATTCTGAGCTGGCGATTTCTCAAATGGAGCGCAAGCCGATTTCTCTGCCCTGATTGTCTAGTCTAACTCGACCAACATGAATTGAGGCAGGGGCAGCAACCACGGGAGTATAAACCTGAATCACACGTCGCTCAGAATCGACTTTCCCAAGTATGCCAATGCCCAGGAAACGCTCTTCCTCATCACATAATCCCACAAGCAAACTTTGCTCCTCACCGTCGCACTCGAATTTTCTTCCCTCGCTCAATTCACCCGAGGTCGAAACGTGTTCCGTGTCAATCAGCTGGTCTCTATCAACTCCTTTCTCAACAGAGGTGTCGCCTGCTCCAAAGAGACAACCGTCTATTCTCACCGACCTCAACGGAAACGACTGCAACTTGGCTCCTTTCAGATACTTCTTGTAACCCAGCTCTCGCAAGATCTTCCGCTGTTCGCGATCTCTCGTCTTAATGGAAGGTGGAGAGCCAATCGACATTGCTCTAGGGCCTTCTAAACCATCAAGTATAGGTGCCAACTCGTTTTGCCGTTGTATTCCCACAACCATCTGAGGGGCAATGCGTCTCACAAGCCGCAGCTTGTATTCCACAGCTCCTTCGCCCACAACCCAACCGTCCGTGTTGATCACGAGAAAATCCACGTCTTGCTTCATCCCTTCAGCTTTCATTCGCGCTAATTCATCAATAACTTCACTTAACGCTTTGCTGGGAGTTGTTGTCCCAATAAAGCACACTGCATCAGCCTGCAAAAGAAAGAGATCCCTCACTGGCGAAGTCACACGTGAAAAGCCTATAGTTGCGGGAGGACCGATATCAGATTGCCCGAGGTCAGCATCAACAATGGCAACGCGACGTTCTGCTTTTAGCGCTCTGTTAGCCAGGTAAGTGCAGAAACTTGTCTTTCCCGTATCTACTTCACCCATGACGACGATTACAGTGGGCTCTTCATCAATAGCCAAAGCCGTGATGCAAACGCTCTCCCAAGAAGCGGGAATCGTGCTTCCTTCACGCTCTTCAACAGAAGCGTTTTCACCTAAAATCAGATCAAAATGTGCTTTTCGGTTTGCCTCAAGAGCCACTCGCTTACCTTCTCGTATTACAGTCTTAGCGCCAGTTTCTAGCGGAGCTCCAAGAATCTCCACTTCTCNNTCAACCAGCAAGGTATGTCCTTTCTCGATCGTTTGTCTCATTGCTCTTTTTCCTTTGCTCTTCGGAAAATCCGACCCCTTCGTTCGGCAATCTTTACGGCGGAGAGAGCATCTCTTAAACCCCGCGTGTGAACGGCATCTTTCGCGAATCGGCTTGTTCCAGCTTCGCTTACAATTTCGATCTCAACATCTTTAGGCAATGCCTTATCCAAGCGAGACAAGAGCTCCGTTGCATATTCAGGGGCACCGTTGCCCACTTTAACCGTGTACCTAGTTGCCGAGTTGTTGGTTAAAACATCGAAGACAGCGTTTATAGTCTGTGTTACACTCGAGTGAACCGTTCTTTCTAGCACGGTTCCATTGCTGAGCACCGCCATTCCAAAGCTCTTGCCTGGATCGACTCCAATCGTGATCGTGTCAGGGTTTCGCTTGCCCTTAGTCCGTCTAATAGCTTCGGTAACAATTGTGGCTGGATCAGTCGCTTCCTCAAAGACTATGACGTTGGGATGGTTGATCAATTTACGCTCTTTCTCTGTTGTTATCACAACTTTAATGTTGACTGGAATTGACTCGTAGGGCGTCAAACTCAAGAAAGCGACGCCCCTGGCTTTGAGGGCGTTCACCAGATGGTAATAGGCCTTCCCAGACACCGTAGCAACTGCTATCTTTTCCGTCATAGTGGGTTCCTTACTTCCCCAAAGTGCAAGACAAAATTATTAACTTTCACCTTCAGTATCGCTCTACTGTGAACGGCGTGCAAGGTAAGATTCCAACTGGCTGTCAGCCTTTAGACAAGATCCTATATGGAGGATTAACTCTTGGAGATGTCACGCTTGTTTACGGCGAAGCAGAAACCGGAAAAACATCGTTGGCAATTCAATGCGCGGTCAATGCGGCCAGAACTGGCAGGAAAGCCATTTTTGTTGATTCAGACGGCACATTTTCTCCCGTCCGGTTGTCTCAAATAGCGTCCAAGGATACTGAGGACATTGCACCCTCAATAACGCTGGTCAAGCCAACCACGTTCGAGGAGCAAGCCCTAGCGATAGATCGTCTTGACGAATACTTGACAAAAGCAGTAGGCATAGTAATCGTTGATACCGTAACGTCCCTCTACCGATTGGAATTGGGTCAACCCAAGAAAACGTTCACACTCAACAGAGAATTGGGAAGACAAGTAGCAGGCTTGGCCCAGATCGCAAAGACCCGCAAGGCTGCAATTCTTATCAACAGCCAAGTTCGAAACGTGTTTCTACACGGCGCGGTAACAATGGAACCGGTTGCCACACGCGTTCTAAAATTCTGGGCGGATGTCGTGCTCAACCTGAAACTAACAGGTCAATCCCGCATTTTGAAAGCTGTTCTTGAGAAACACCCACAACGAAAACGAACGACCAGTTGCTATTTCACAATTGGGAAAACTGGAATCCATCGTCCTCAACGCTAGCTTTATCTTCTTTCGGATAGATACTAGGCGACAACATGCAGATAATCATCAACAATATTATCTATGCCTTCTACTACATCTTCCCAGCTTATGTCGCCAATGCCATGCCAGTCATCTTTGGAGGAGGCCGTCGCATAGACACTGGCAAGCTCTTTTGGGATGGGAAGCCCGTTTTCGGCTCAAACAAGACGATACGAGGCTTCTTCGCTGGCTTGTTAGTTGGAACGTTCACAGGTTTTGTCCTCAGCAATCTCTATCATCTTGAAGGATTTCCCAGTTTTCTGTTTCAATATGACTTTTGGCTTGGTTTTCTGCTCTCGCTGGGAGCCCTCACTGGTGACCTGTTTCATTCTTTTATCAAGAGAAGACTAGACATTGCTCCAGGTTCGCCTCTTCCAATTGCGGACCAGCTTGATTTCGCGTTGGGAGCCATCCTTTTTTCCATTGTGGTTTACCCGCCGCCTTGGTACATCGCCGTTATTATCATAGTTGTAACACCACCCATACATCTTCTGACAAACTTTCTTGCCTACCTCATCGGCACCAAAAGAAATCCTTGGTAAAGGGTGGAATCGTCAGTCTATCTTGGTTGATGAGCGGTATTTACTGAGCCGGCAGCGTATGGACACTTTTAAGTCGTAACTGTAAGCTTTGACCACAACAAATTCTCAACGTAAATATAGGCAACAAGGAGAAAAACTACTCCAGATAGCAGTAGAATGTAGGCTTGGCGAGGCTTGTAGGCATATTTTGTGCTTTGATACATCAAGAAGACGCCGAGAAAACCCATGGCATAAGAAGTCATAACCAGAAAGCTTTCAAGAACAGCTTGTTCATGCACGGAATAGGGGTAGAAAAAGAGAATCCGACTTCCCACAGGAATAGCTATGAGAGGCTCCGCCAAAAGGTCGTAGACCCCACCGCCAAGGAAAAAAACAGTTGCTGCAAGTAATATAAAGGCTGTAACAAATATAGACGGTTTTGCAGTTGATAGTTTTCTTATTCCTCTCTTTAGCCGAAACCCAAACCCTGAAAGCCTCGTTCTAGTTCGACTCGCCAAATCTTATTCACTCTTTGTTATTCAACAGACGCTCAGCCACTTCTCTTGCCCAAGCACCTGTAAAGGGATTTTTCACAATCTCATTTAA
>JABAHS010059513.1_pt2 | contig 10026 bp, 5 predicted proteins | sample 7062111 | NCBI WGS metagenome assembly JABAHS01 (sample SAMN14534600, study PRJNA622989) | marine sediment metagenome | biome: marine biome [ENVO:00000428]; feature: marine pelagic biome [ENVO:01000023]; material: deep marine sediment [ENVO:00002113]; isolation source: pool of 4 deep marine... | reverse complement strand
TGGTGGTTTGAAACTGTGCGTATCCACAAAGTCTATAATCAGCTCACACTTGCCTGTAGTCGGCGCGGTTTTAACACCGAAGAGAATCGTAAAGGTATGACTCCTGCTGCCGGCCCAGGTATCGGCAGGACCCGGCTGTATGTAGGGCCAGTCCTTCTTCGGGTCAGATTGCCCGGCCACGAACAATGCATCACGAGGGAACGTTACCGAGTATTGGTTACTGTTGTTAGGTCCCAGTGCAAATTCAGCAGTGTTGTTGTCTGCCTTTCCAATCTGCCAAAACAGTTTTGTTTGCCCGGCAGCGGGTGCGGTCAGGCACATACACAACAATGACAATACAATATACTTTGTTAACTTCGTTCTTTTCATCTTGACTGCTCCTTATTTTAAAATGAACAAGATCACGGGTTTTCTTTTATCGCATCCAGTGTTTTTCTATTTCCTCAAGCGTTTTGCCTTTTGTCTCGGGCACAAAACACCATACAAAGATAAGCAGGACGGCACTGAAAGCTCCGTATACCCAAAACGGAAAGGCATGATGAAATTTGGCCAGCAACCATTGGTTTTCATCCATCATGGGGAACGTTTGCGAAACTATATAGTTTGCTATCCAAAGACATACGGTGGCGATAGCCATCGCCCTGCCGCGAATGCGTGTGGGGAAGATTTCGGATAGAATCACCCAGGTAACGGGGCCTACGGACAGGGCAAAGCACGCAATATAACCAAGTATAAATAATAGCATCCACAATTCCGTCCTCTGGAAGAACGCAGCAAGTCCCATTGCAAGTAGCGAAAGCCCCATGCCTGCAGAGCCTATCATCATTAACGGCTTCCTGCCCAGCTTGTCCACCGTCCAGATGGCAATAATGGTAAACGTCATATTTACCATACCGACAACGACGGTCTGAAGCAAAGCAGCATGTGTTTCAGAACCCATCTTCTTGAAGATTTCGGTACCAAAATAAAGGAAAACATTGATCCCTGTTACCTGCTGGAGAACGGCAAGCACAATCCCCATAATTAACACGATTTTCATGCCCGGCTGAAATAATTGCCAAATTGAGCCGCTTTCGTGGGCAATTGTATCTTTTATTTCCAGCAACTCAGTTTTGGCAAATTCTGCGCCATCGACCCGGCTCAAAATTGCCAGAGCTTCCTCACCCCGGCCTTGTTTCGTCAGCCAGCGGGGGCTCTCCGGCACGAAAAACAGCAGTATTAATAACAATATCGCCGGTAATGCCTCGGAGCCAAACATCCACCGCCAGGCGGTTTGCCTCATCCATGAATTGATGCCGTAACCGGCCACTTCAACATCGATTGTCTTGACCTCAACCTTGTGATCCTTCATGAAATCCACCACGGCCTGGCTATCCAGTGTCCCGCCTTGTTCGTTTAAAAAAGACCTGACTTCCTTGCTGTCGATGTTGGGGCCAAGCCAATTAATGAATGTTGTAACAGCTTGAACGTTTAACTTTGTTCCATGTTGGGCGGTATGTTCGTTAACTAACCGACGGTCAATGCTGTCACCGTATCCCCCAATAAGGTAGTTTACAAAATAGACAACCAGAAAACCGGTTACGATTGCAAATTGATTGACCGAGACCATCCGGCCGCGAATCCTGGCAGGGCTTATCTCGGCTATATACATCGGCGAAGACATTGAGGCCGCCCCCACTCCCAGGCCGCCGATTATTCTAAAAATAATAAAAGAGGTAATTGTCCTCGGCAGAGCTGTGCCTACCGCCGAGATAAAGAATAAAATCGCAGCCAGAATCAGCACCTTTTTTCGGCCCAGCCAGTCACTGATGATACCGGCAAAAGCCACGCCGATAGCGCATCCGAGCAAGGCACAACCTGTGGCCCAGCCTTCCCACTTTGCATCAAGAGCAAAGTGGGACTTTAAAGGGCCTATCGCACCGTTAATCACACCGGTGTCATAACCAAACAGCAGCCCGCCCAGAGCAGCCACAATACATACCATAAAAATGTAAACTGAACTACCGGATTCTCCCAAAAGCTTTACTTTACCGCTATTACTCATCTTACATTCCTTATTGATAACAATGGATCATCCATGAAGATAACTCAGAGCTATACCTTTATTCTACTTTGAAGACACATCGAAATCCCTGAGGCTGCGAACCGGCGCACCTTCGGTAATAAGCTCAGCCATGAATTGATATTTGCCCTTCTCATTTGGAATAGTCACATTAAAAGATAAAGTCTCCTGTCCAAGACCACTAATAGTACAATTCTTTGACTGCTCGGAAATTGTATTTCCGCCACTTAAAATGCGAAGAACTACACTTCCATTCCAGTCTTTATAGAGATCATTAATCACAATAACAGGGATTATAACTTCGGCTCCCGGGGGAAACTGATCTTCCCACTTATTAATACACAGGCCAACCGGTGAAAAGGCATCCTTAACGTATTTCTCAAAGTTAGGCTCAAAATCCAAAGTCTCGATATCCAGAAAATGGTCGCTGGTCGCGCCGCCTTCAGGTCTGGGCTTGTCACCGGCCCGGGAATAACCTAATCCGCAAAAGTGCAGGACGCCGGCACACTTACGATGGCAACGCCAGAACTCGGTCAAAGCGGCCAGATAACGTGCGTAAAGTAAACGCCGCTGAGCTATGGTCGAATCCGGCCCGAGTAAACTTTTGTACACATTTTCCGTCAGGCATGTTGTCGTGCCGTCGCGATTAAGCCACAGCCAGGCGTATTCATTGATAACTATGGGGACATCAAGCCTTTTTTGCTCGGCCCGCAAATGAGGCACAGGTGAAACATTTGCCACGTCCCGTAAGTGAAAAGACTCCTTGCCCGTCCAGGCCTTGATAAACAGATAAGGATGAGACTCTACAAAATCATGAGGGCTTTGCGGATCGGACCAGCCGTTCTCCCAGGGGCGATTGGAAAGGTCAAGGTGACGCACCATCTGTACGGCTTTGCCGGTCTGGTCTGTCACGCTTTCATTCTGGGCGTCCCATATCACGACGCATGGATGGTTCCATCTTTCGCGCATCCATTCGGTATATTCTGCGGCGATATCTTCGCTTTTCAGGGCCTTGGGCCAGTTTTTATTACCGAGAAACCAGATGGGAAATTCATCCTGGATGAGAAATCCTTCTTCGTCGGCAATCTCGTACCATATCTCCGGCGGAAAGCCGATACAGTAGCGAATAGAGTTCCATTGCATACTCTTGAATTTTCTATGTAACCGGCGGACCCATTCTTTGCGCCAGGGCCTGTCACCCCGAAGCGCATCCTCGAAAAAACGATAAACGCAAACGTTTGTACCACGCATGAAGTACGGCTTGCCATTTAAAATCGCCCGCCCGGTTTCCTTATCAAATTTAAATGAGCGCATACCAAAACGAATCCGTCGAGAATCACCTCCGGTATTCAGCTTCAGTTCATAAATAAAAGGATTTTCAGGGGTCCATAACTTGCAGTTCTCTATCGGAACAGTCACATCCAGCTTTGTTGTCTGGTCAAGTATAAAGGGCATGCTTTCCTGTTGGACTGCGCCGACGAATTTGCCGGTGCCGGCCTCCGAGACTTCATAAGAAATATCGGCACGTCCATCCCTGTCAGGCCAAAACAATTCGGTTATAATCCTTACATTGTTGGAGGAAATATCGGGGACTGTCTGAACATTTACTACATAAGGTTTGCCGGTGAGGATAAGCTCCACGGAATCGTAAATACCGGGGATATAAAGATATTTTTCAAAATCCCAACCTGACGGGATGCTTTCGGGAACAGAATCACGAAATGCACCCACCCTCACCATAATTTCATTTGTAACCCCGGAGCCTTTCAGATGGTCCCGGACATCAAGCAAGGCGGGAGTAAAACAGGGCAGATGGTCACCAATGAGCTTGCCGTTTAGAAAGACACGGGTACCGTATTTTGCCTTGTGGATTTTTAGCAAAGCCACCTCAGGGACAGTTCCTTTGACAGTAAAAGTGCGGCGATACCAAAACGCCTGCCTTTTGTCGCTTTTGGATCCGACTTCGGCAAAAGCCGGCTCGGCCATATCAATTAAGCCGGGTACGGGAACTTTGTGGTCAAAGGTGCCGGGGACAGAGTCCATCGAGCCTTCGGCAATCTCCCAGGTGCCATCTAAACTGATAACGCGCCTTGGGCCCGCTCGGCCGATATTGGTTTGCTTCTCATGCAAACAACCCGGCAAAACAACCAAAAGCGCAATGACAAATACCTGATAAACCCCTTTTCTCATTTTGAAAACCTCCCTGCTCTTCAACCATGTCATGTTAAACCTTCCTGCCCAATGCTTCGAACATTGCCAGTACATTCTCGACCGGCGTATTGCACTGGATATTATGAATGGTATTGAAGACAAAACCACTTTTTTGGCTAAATATTTTCAACCTCTCGGTGACCTGCCGCCGCACTTCATCAGCTGTTCCGAAAGGTAACGTATGTTGTGTATCCACACCGCCGCCCCAGAACACTATTCTGCCTCCGTATGTATCAACTAAATGCTGCGGGTCCATTCGGCTTGCAGAGGTCTGGACAGGATTAAGGATGTCGAATCCCGCTTCTATGAATCCCTCTATCAACGGTTCACAACCCCCGCAGCAGTGCTTCAGCGTCTTCCATTTTGTGTTGGCTTGAATCCAGTCGTTAACCTTCCTGCTGTATGGCAGGTAAAGGTCCCGGTATCCGTCCAGACTGCAAAAGAGCGTATTCTGCGCCGCTAAGTCGGTGCCGTCCACAAATACGACATGTACCTTGTCGCCGACGGCCTGGTAAATCCTCTCCATATTCTTTATCGCAATCTCCGTCTGACCGGCAAAAACCTCTTTGATATAATCCCTTCGCGAGACAGTACTTATATACCATTCTTCGATGTCACGAATACCTTTGGGATCCTTCAACCATGGTGCCGGCACCCTCGCTATGTCACCGAATCCCGTTCCGGGAAGGCCCATCGCAATCGCAAGGTCGGTGTTTTCATAAAGCTCGTTGGCCTTCTCCTTGAAGAACGTCAAGTCTTCATCGCCAATCAGCGTAAAATCTTCGAGATTGTCCGCAGGATTTAATTTGGCCTCATCGATCGGCTTCTGGCGAATAATCGAGTCAAAATAAAATCCGCCCTTTGGCATCTTGGCCGAAGCAGGAACCGATTTATCACCCTGCGGGTACATTAAAATACTGCCGTCCGGTTCGGGGTCGGTATTGAAGTCAGCCGGGACCAGCACATCCGTGCCGTCGAAAGTCCTCCATGTTTTCCAGTCTTCGGCTGCAAAGCCGAACATGTTCTTTGATCCCGGCAGATTGACAACATCAATACCAAGTGCCTCCTGCAGGTCGGCGTCGACCTCACCAAGCATCTGGTAAGGCTCGACAACCTTAACAGGCCCGTTCAGACCGAGCGCCTTGCGCAGATTCGAAACCACGCTAACATGTGCCCCGGAACAGGCGGTACCTCCCAAATCCACGGGTACACGGTCCGTCGATTCATAGTTCAACGCTTTTAATACTCTCTCTCGTGAATTCATAATATTTGCAAAATTCCTTTCTTGTTTATCGGGTAACCACAACTGTTTGGTTTATATGCGGTGCTGTTACCGGAAAGTAAAGGCTGCGGCCATCACCGGCGGCAACTTTTATATGATATTCCAGGTCGGTTTCGTTGATTTCCCGGGCGGGTATCGTAACCGAATATACACTACGAGCAATATGGGTTAGGGCAACCATCGCGTAGTCGCCCGTGCCCATTGGCCGCCAGTATAAAAATGCATCTTTTGGATGCTTTTGAGCCAGTATAATCACGCTAAGTCGTAAGTCTTCACCAGCCATCAGGGAACCGCGAACGGTTGGTACGATAATTCGCGGTGGACCATCATATGACCTTGAAGGCATGGCATCTGCAGGTAAGTCCCACCCCAGAATTTTGGCCAGTTCCTGACCGGGCTGGGTAAGTAAGGACGGCATCAGATGCTGTTGCCAGTTAGTCACATTGCCTATTCCGCCCGTGGTAGTAATTGTCGCCAAAAGATAGCGGTGCACCTCGGCGACCTGAGCAACCAGCTCTTTGCGTATCGGAAGGGCGGTTTTAAGTGCGAGCTGCTTTTTGGCATCAGCTTGTTTCTCGTCTCTGACCTTTTTCATAGCTGCGTTGAACCTGGCCCAGGTGCAGTTGACTTGCCCCACCGCTTTCAAATAACGAAAAGTGTTGAGCCAGTAATCGAACCGTTCCAGATTTCCCGGGCCTTTGACCTGCGGGCGAAGTTTCGCCATCTCCTCCACAAACTCATATTCTTTACTTACCTTTTCCCAGGGCCTTGTGTCCGGCCTGATTCCACCTGGTCCTCCCACCCAGGTAGAGGGCCTCGGCAGGTTCGTGTTTCCCTGTCCCTGTGTTACAGCAGAGGGACCTCCGTCAAGGCCGGCAAATAATTTTGCGATTGGCTTAGCAGCCTCCGGTCCAAACTGCGTCAGGGCCCAGTCGGTGTAGAAATCGTCCGCCGAAAGGTCACGCGACCTGCCGTCTGGTTTCGAGGACGGCATATCGGCTTCATAATCTTTGTACGCCGGGCCGCCGCAATTTATTTTCCTTATACAGTTATCACCTTCTATGACAATGGCCGCTATACATGGGAACTCCACCTCTTTTACAAAACTGATGTCCAACAAACCGTTCGTTACTTTTACATCATCGAATGTGTAATCCAGGGCCCTGTCCTTGCCGACCTTAGATAAGATGTCCAGTTTGTCAATTACCCGTTTGCCCTGCAGTTCAACGCCAAAGACACGTTTGTCCGCTTCATTGTAATGAGGTTCACAGAACTGTAGATTCACCTTATATTTGCCGTTTGGGACTTTGAAGCGATAGGCGGTAACATCCCAGCGCACTGTTTGATATAGGGTATCATCCTCGGTGTCGGCCATCGGGCTGTTGGGGAACGCAGCGACATTACCGCCTTCGCGGCCCTCGGTGAGTTTCGGATCAGGCGGTTCGTACTTTTTGCCGAAATCAGGATTCCAATCTTTTTGTTCCCAGCCGGCACGCGCCAGTGCTGAAACGTTTGGCCCGAGGACTCGCGTCCTCCAGTGGATACCCATAAGACCCGTACAGCCATAGGCCAGCGCATCGGCCGCATCACGCCGCATCCGCCCCGCCCAGAGCTGCGGGATAATCATGGCAGGGTCATCCTCCATCCAGGGTATGGCCCATTTGGGCCGGCCTTTAAGCCGTGCAAAACTCGGTTCCACAGGCGCAAATCCTACCTGGCGGTTGATACAGCTAAAAGGCATCTCTTTGGGCAAAACTTTGTCAAACTGCGCACGGTCTTTGGGCGGTCCTAATACCCACCCGCACGTTGCAAGAGTAAACGGAGCATTGACCTTTTTCGCCGCCTTGACCGCAAGCAGCATGTCTTTTTCTGTCGCAGCCACCTGTTCATCCTTCGCCCCTCCCCATGTCCAGCCTTCCGGCGTCCAAAACCAGTAGTAATCAAGCGGATGGGTTTTCATTATCCGCTGGAACATACCCTCATAAACATTTTGCACAACAGCCGGGTCATCGGGATTTTGCCCTTCTTCTTTTAGATGCTCCCTGACCATTTTTGGAATTGTTAGTGGCGTCTCGGTTCCGATGCAGGTCTTGATTCCCAGTTCTCTCGCAAAGCCAAAAGCCTCGTTCAGCACTTTGCCGAAGCGATTGAATACTTCGTTGCGATCTTGATCCGTCTTCGGCCAGGGTGTCATGCCCTTCATATAATCCGGGCCATAGTCATTACGCTCGAACAATAGGTCCGCACCAAAACTGTAATCGTCAGTATCTTTTGATTTATAACCCCAGGTGCCGTTGTGCGTAGTAAAGTGGCGTGATTGAGAACTGAACTTGACCCGTCCATCGGGATAAATATCCCCGGGTTTACCAATCCAGACCGCAGGTTCCGGCCCGACTCCGCCCTCGGGATAACAATGCAGACCAAAAAAGTTCATTCTCAGCTTTGGTAACTGGGCCAGGACGGCTTTATAACCATTAACGCTCCACCAGTCAGGCCCCTCAGGGAAATCGTGGAAAGGTTGAATACCTCGCAGTTCAAATAACGGCTTACCTTGCTCATTCAAATCAGGCATCTTCAAGCTAATCTTCTTATCAGGCACAACGTCTCCATGGAGATAAAAACGAACGCCGAAATGCTCGATAAACCGATACGCCCCGTAAAGCGTTCCGAACTCATCGCCGCCACAAATCAACACGGTCGGTTTGTTCCCGCTTTTCAGTGTTTTGATTTGATACTGCTGAGGTTTCAAAGCTGTTATAGACGATGCAAGCCCGGTATATTTATCTTGAATTCGCTTAATAACTTCTCTGTCTTTGCGTGCAATGACTATCAGGCCGGCATCAAAATCGAGGCTGCTAACATACTGCACAATCGGTAGCAATTTCCCGGTTCGCAAATACAGATACCGACGGATCTCTTTTGCCGCCAAGCATTCTGGGCCGTAATCCTGTGATGAATACACAAAGGTTATGGGAGTCTCCTGTTGAGCGAAAGCGAGTCTTGCTTTTTGACAACTGGCGATTGCCATCAGAAATACGGCCGGTAATATACAGGTTTTCCTCATGCTTTTCTCTCCTTTCCAGTTGCCAACGTGACGGAAGTTAAGAAGACAGCATTACTTACACAGAACTCCTAATTATCAATGACCGGTATTTTAGCATCTTGGTTCAACTGTTGCAAATTGTTACTTCCCTGGAAAGATACAAAGGTTTTACACTATGAAGTGCCGAATTTCAGACAAAATCTTCAATTTTTGTATCCTGTTAATCCCGTCTAAAAGCTATGATTTGTTCTTGCAAAATTACAAGTGAGTAGTTACTCTCTTTGGAGGTTAAAAACAATCGAAACTCAAAATTGGAGGTCACGGTGTAATGGGCATCACCAAAAAAATCAAGTCAACCAGCTTATGTAAGTCCGTTTGGATTTTATTTTGCGTTTTAGCTGTAAGCAGCGATGTTGAAGCCGCCAATTCAGCAAGTGTTAAGAAGCTATTTGCCAATCCACCACGCCAGTACAGTTCCGGCCCGCTCTGGGTATGGAATGACATGCTCACAGAGGAGCAAATCGTCTCGACGATGCGGGATTTGGCCGGCCAGAAGGTCAAACAGGTGTTCGTCCATCCCCGGCCGGGTTTGATGACACCTTATCTTTCGGCTGACTGGTTCAGGCTCTGGAAAGTAGCCCTAAAAGAAGCCGAGCGGCTCGACATGAATGTATGGATTTACGATGAAAATTCTTATCCATCGGGCTTTGCGGGCGGGCTCGTGCCAGACGCAATGCCCGAATCCCGAGGTCGCGGATTGCATATACGCGAGGAGAGGCGGCCCCCAAAACTGTCGGATGATATAATTGCCGTTTACCGCCCTGCCGACAAAGGTTATGAGAATGTCACGGAGGCAATAAGGTCCGGAGAGAAGATGCCGGAAGCCAAATACCTCGTCGCGTCGGTGCGACGCGCGGGAAACTCTCCGTGGCACGGCGGTAGGTGCTATGTGGACCTTCTCTATCCCGGTGTGACCGAGAAGTTTCTGGAAATAACAATGGAAGCGTATCGCAGGGAAGTAGGCCACGAATTCGGCAAACGTATTCCCGGTGCGTTCACAGATGAACCACAACTGCGACCGGCCGGCGGTATTCCGTGGACCGACGACCTTCCCCAGGTGTTCGAGAAACGATGGGGATATAAGCTGACAGACCATTTGCCAAGCCTGACCCGGCCGATAGGCGACTGGAAGCGCATACGGCACAATTACTTTCAGGTCCTGCTGGAAATGTTTATTGAGCGCTGGGGTAAACCTTTCTACGAGTTTTGCGAGCGCAATGACCTTGACTTTACGGGCCACTACTGGGAGCACGAATGGCCGAACTGCATAGGCGTGCCGGATAATATGGCGATGGCTGCGTGGCAGCAGTGTCCCGGCATTGACACGCTTATGAACCAGTATCGCGAGGATACACATGCCCAGTTCGG
>JABAHS010056104.1_pt3 | contig 10026 bp, 11 predicted proteins | sample 7062111 | NCBI WGS metagenome assembly JABAHS01 (sample SAMN14534600, study PRJNA622989) | marine sediment metagenome | biome: marine biome [ENVO:00000428]; feature: marine pelagic biome [ENVO:01000023]; material: deep marine sediment [ENVO:00002113]; isolation source: pool of 4 deep marine... | reverse complement strand
CCAAATGCGGCGGCGCCGTTAGGATTGTTGGCGGAAAAGAATGCATAATCGAAAGCGTGAAGCTGGTCGTCAAATGACTGACAAACCATCACGTTTTCGAGACGCAGCTTTGGCCAAACGCGCCGCAAATCAAATCAGAAAGATTGCACCCTCTTATCCAGTCAAGATTTGCCATGTCTGTGGCACCCACGAATGGACCATTAGCCACCATGGATTGAGGTCCCTTTTGCCTGAAACCGTTGATGTGATTGCAGGTCCTGGCTGTCCAGTCTGTATTGTTCCAGCAGCAGAAATCGACGAAGCCATCACGTTGGCTTTGAACGGAGTAACCATCACCACGTTTGGCGATTTGCTGCGGGTACCTGGCTCTGAAATGTCGCTTCAAGAGGCCAGGGCGCAGGGCGGAGACGTTCGCATAGTTTACAGCGTAAGCGACGCAGCGCAAATGGCGAAGAAGGAACTCCACCATGATTTTGCATTCTTTGCCATCGGTTTTGAAACCACTGCGCCTTCAACTGCTGTTGAGATTTTGAACGAGCCCTCGTCTAATCTCAGTTTTTTGGTTTCCCATAGGCTGATTCCCCCCGCAATGGAGTTGTTGTTGGGTATTGGGGATTTGCACATTGATGGTTTCATTGCGCCTGGACATGTTTCAACCATAATCGGGATGAAGCCTTACGAGATATTTCCTGAAGCCTATCATATGCCAACCATAGTTGCCGGCTTCGAACCGCTCGATGTTCTTTTCACGATATCCATGCTGCTGCAGCAAATTCGTAGTAATGAAGCTAAATTGGAAAACGAATACCGCCGCGTGGTGGCTTGGGAAGGCAACGTGAAAGCTCAAAGGCTTATGGAGCAAGTCTTTGATGTAGCCAGTGGACGTTGGCGAGGATTAGGGAAAGTTCCAGCCTCAACGTTGGCGCTGAAAGAGGAGTTCGCCAAATTCGATGCAAGAAAGAAATACAATGTGAACATTGAAGATGCAAGAGACTTGCTGCCAGGCTGTCTATGTCATCTTGTCATGATAGGAAAAATAAAACCATCAGACTGCAAGCTCTACATGAAACAATGCACGCCGCAGACGCCCCGAGGTGCATGCATGGTCAGCATGGAAGGCACATGCAGCATCTGGGCAAAACATGAAAGGACTACTTTCACATGACATTGCCTTTTTTCAGGGTCTCGCGGGCCCAGTGATGAATAGGTGAGCGAGGGTAGTGAATGCCTGTTAGAGAAATCTCGTGATCTCGGATATGCTATTGCATTCAAAATCAGGTTTGAAGTTGAGATCTTTTGCTTCATGAGTTGTGTGTGATCCTTGGTGTACAAGCAAAGTCTTGAGTCCGACTTCTCTGGCGCCTTCTAAATCGCTGATTTCGTCAGCCACGAAGATACACTCATTTGGTTCAAGCTTCAGCCCTCGAAGTGCTTTGAGATATATGCGCCTATCTGGTTTTCTCACTCCAATTTCATACGACAGGACGACGCATTCAAAGAAATTTCTTACGCCTAGGGCTTTTAGAACGTCAGACAAGCCAACAGCACAGTTGGAGACCAAAGCCAGTCTGTACTTCGTACGCAAGGCTTGCAGAACTGAAATGGTTCCTTCATACAGCTTGAATATTGCGCTGTACTGATGAATCTGGTATTGTTGTAGGCTCTCCAGGATTGCGGGTGTTTTCGAAACTCCGAGGTCTTTGAGCAGGGTCTCCCAGAAATCTTGAAAGTTTCTTATCTTGCCTTGGTTGCTCTTCCAGTAAGTATTGCTCAGAGATGAGCCTAGTTCATCTAGGTTCTTCTGATATCCATATCTTCTTACAATCGATAGAAGTGCTTTTTCGTATCTTCTATTCTCATCGTGGTCTATGTAACCAATAGTGTCTCCGAAATCAAAGAGGACACCATTGAAATTCAGTCTTTCACTTTTCGGCACCAGCTTTTGCCCTCTCTTACACCCGCTCACCTTAGCGTCTTTCCTTTTTAATTCGCAATTGCCTTCTTTTCCTCAAGCTTTGGTGCATCTCTTTGCATCGATCCAACCAGAGCTCTTGATATCTCTCGTGAGGGATGACTCTGTCTTTCAGATCACTTATGGCGTAGATTCGTTCCCTCTCGCACCATTCTACACAGACTTCATAGGCCTCCCAGTCCAGGTCTTCGTGTTCCCAGTATACGGGAACGCTTGAGAGACCATGAATAAACGCTGCAAGGGCTCGTGTGTGGCCGTCCACAAAGACTATTTGATCCTTGAGTTTTTTCACTGGGATTGGCTCTACGAACTCTAGCTTGTTAGGATCGAAAGTTTTCATTACTTCTGATAGTTTTTCGACGCTGATGAATAGCTGGCTCGGCTGTATATCTGCTAATTTCATCGCGAATACTTCTGTCATCAGTGCCTACGCTCAAAGCTGTGGCAAGCGTTGTTACTGTTATGTTCTTGTGTGATCTGCAAAGCTTTGCTCTACTTGCTAACTTTGCGAGCACTGCCAATTTAAACCCGGTGGTGTTCGATGACCTTAAGAAGGGGTGTGTTTCTTAGCATTTGTTCCCGACGGAAGGTTGACCATGAACCACATAGAACACGTGAAACGCATCACGATGGCTCACGGAGCCGGCGGCGCTATCACGAACGAATTAATTAGGCGTCATGTTCTAAAGCATCTTGGCGGAAGCGATGTCGAGGTTCCGCTTGAAGCTCTAGATGATGCTGCCGTTGTGAACGGTATTGTTCTAAAGTCCGATTCACACGCCGTCAAACCCCTGTTCTTTCCAGGCGGAGACATCGGCAGACTAGCTGTGACGGGCACAGTCAACGACATTGCGGTTTTGGGCGCCGAACCCGTTGCTCTCACGTCTGGATTCATTCTCGAAGAAGGCTTGTCAATCGACGACTTCGAAAAGATCGTGGTGAGTATGAGCAAGACATGTCGTGAAGCTGGCGTCTACGTGGTTACCGGTGACACCAAGGTTGTGGAGAAAGGCGCACTTGAAGGCTGCGTTATTAACACTTCGGGAATCGGCAGGCGAAGCAAGGCTTTGGACCACAACCTTGCGGAAGTGAGAAGACATCGCCGCTTTGAGGTTCATTGGCTGCTCGATTCCAGTCTGCGGCCACACGACAAAATCATTTTGTCTGGCACCATAGCCGACCACGGACTGGCCGTTTTGTCTTCTAGGGAAGGCTACAATTTCAAGAGCCAGATTTCATCTGACATTGCTCCCTTAAACAAGGTCATCCTCCAACTTCTGGAAGTCGGAGGAATCGTTGCTATGAAAGACCCGACCAGAGGCGGCCTGTCGAATGCGTTGAACGAATGGGGCGAGAAGTCGAAAGTCGGCATTCTCGTTGAGGAAGAGATGATCCCAATAAGAGAAGATGTACGAGCAGCCTGTGAAATGTTGGGCATTGACCCACTTGAGGTCGGAAACGAAGGCAAAATCATCATCGGAGTGGTTCCGCAAAAAGCCGAGCAAATCTTGACTATGCTCAGAAAGACAAAAGAAGGTAAAAACGCCGAAATAATCGGTGAAGTTACAGGCGAGTTCAAAGCTGTGGCTCTCAAAACGATAGTTGGCGGAAAAAGAGTTCTTGCTCCTCCTATTGGAGACCCGGTGCCAAGAATATGTTAAATCGCTCCATCAGAGTTTCCATGGAGAAGAGTCTATTGCCTTTCGTGATTGTGAGAGTATCGCAGTCTACATGCATGTTGTAAACACACGTACAGCTGGAAGACCGCAGCTTGGTTTAGTCAAACCCTTAGGTCTTTTCTTATTTGCTCTGCTATCTTCACAGGCACACATTTCGCCTCTAGTTGAACGACTGAACAAAAAAGGGTCACGAGCTTCAGCAAGACTATTGTACAAGCTTCTTCTATCCCTCAATTGAAAACGACATGGTCAACGAAACAAGCCAGTCTCTTCCCTTCTCTGTAAGATTGTGCTCAGATAAAGCGGCTTTTGAGGTTAAGATACATCGGAATATCTACGTTGACATAACTGACTTGGGAAGATTGCTCAAATCTGCGAAAGAAACTGAGATTATTGCAGACACCCCCCATATCATAATATTCAGAAGCAAGGGAGCCGAGGTGACGCTGTCCAGCAACGGGCGGATGCTAATCAAGAAGGTTGAAAACGAGAAAGAAGCTGCAGCTGTTGCAACTGAAATCTTGAGTGTTCTGTCCGAGCAACAATTGAAGCGCGTGAAGTGATAGTTTTAAATGCCCAAACGGGCGTTTTAATATGAAGGAAAGGTTAGAAAAAATTTTAGAAGACCTTTCTCTCTCTTCAGCCCTAGCCTTTCCTTCGCCTTCTGTAACCCGAATTGAGCAATATTAATGTTTACGAAAGAATCTTTCATCTTCTGCAGAGTTTTATGTGATAGAGCATCTGTCCTTGAATCATAAATGCAACGATGAATGAAAATCATGCGTAACTCTTCACAACCTGCAAAACTAGTCGCAGCGCTGTTCTTCTTGGAGGTCGAATAGTCCTCTCTGAAGCTAATTTGTGCACATGACGTCAAAAGTGTCCAAACATCAATGAAGATGGCATAGAGTTATCATAAGCCAACTCTTCCCAACTTTTTTGTATGACTTAGAACAATACATCGGGCAAGAGAGAGAATGGAGGTGAAAAGATGAAGCATGCAAAATTGAAGGTTTTCATGGTTCTAGCTGCAGCTTTCATGGTTATTCCAATTGTCGCAGAGGTTCAAGCGAGAAGCGTTCACGTGAAAGTTGAGGTGACTCTCCTCGGTCAGTCTGTTAAGGGTGCGACGGTGCAGGTGTATACTATGGTAGGTGGACTACCTCAATTGTTGAGGCAAGGAACAACGAACAAACAAGGAATCGCGCGATTCCGCTGTCTTCCATTATGGTTAGTAATAGACGTTGAAGTCACTTACATGGGGCTGATTACTTGGGCAAGAGGAATCGAACTGTACGATTATAAAGTCTCATTACAGGTTCCTGTAGACTAGAGTAACTCAAAGCGATCACCACCACACGTCTCTCTATTTTTTCAGAAGTTCATGTCTTCACAAGGCTTGAGTGGCGCACTTGATGAAGTAGGAACTGGGGTCTTGGTTTTCTTGCTCATTGCTGAGCTGTAGAATGCGGGCTGCGTCAACAGCTTTGCTTTAAATTTCCAGTATAATTGTGGCTTCTAGGTCTCGGTTGATCATTCGTTTTATATCGAGGCATTTCTCGGTCTCTTTGATTTCTTCGAGTCTAGCTCGAGTTCGGGGCTTTGGCGGTGGACCAGTGCAGCATGAAGCTGGTTTTGTCGATGTGTCGAAGGTTCGAATTTTCCTAGCGAGTTTTTCAACTTCTCTCTTGTTCATGCCGAGTAGCGGGCGTAGTATGCTAACGTCACGGATGGCTTGTGTTTCAACACGAAGATTGACAAGCGTCTGACTAGCGTGCTCACCGATGATTTCACCTGTTACAATGGCGTCTGCATCCTCTAATAGGGCGATTTTCTCTGCTAGTCTGTACATCATTCTTCGACAAAGCACGCACGTAAGATTTCTGGGACAATTTCTCAGAATGTTGGTAAGGTCGTCGCCATGTGGGACCACATAGACTTTGAGCTTGTCTTCAGGAATGTATTCGCCCAGTTTCTTGATAGCTTCCATAGCTCGCAGTTTGGTAGTTTCATCTGCGTAAGGGTAATTATCAAAGAAAACAATAACGGGAAAACATCCTTTTCTCATCATTAGCCAGGTCGCGACGGGGGAGTCTATCCCACCCGAGACAAGACAGATGACCTTGCTTTGAGAATTGAGCTTGGCAATTTTTCTGTTGCTGTTGAACGATGCTCTTGCTGTTGTCGCTTTTTTCATGGAGGTCTCACCGAAGATTCCTGAATTTAATGTTGCTTTTGTGTTCCTCGAAGAATTTTTCCACCTCTGACCTGCTTGGTGAAGACTGGGCGCCTTCGCGTGTACATTTTATTGCGCTGCATGCAGCTCCATAGACAACCGCGTCTCGCAAGCTTTTTCCATTGAGAAACTCTGCCAGAAAACCAGCATTAAACGTGTCGCCAGCGCCCACAGTGTCTCTCATCTTTATCTTGAATGTGGAAACTGAGAATTCGGCAGTGGGTGAATAGGCAAGAATATCTTCTGCACCGCCTTTGACGATGTAGATTTTGTCTTCTCCTATTTTGTTTTTCAGCTTTTCCATAACGTTTGAAATCGGGGTATCGGTTTCATAAGCTAGAAGTGCCCTAGCCTCTTTCCTGTTTACGAACAAGATATCCACGTTCGCTAGTACTGGCTTCAATATTTTATATCCCAATTCTGATTTCTTTCGTCCAGGGTCAAATGAAACTGTAAGATCAGAGTTTTTTGCGACTTCAGCGGCTTTCACAAGTGCCTCTAGGTTTAGTCCCGTCATGTGGAGATGTCGAGCGGCTTCGATGTAGTTTGGACGAATTTCTTCGGCACATATGGGCTCCGACGCACCTAGCATCTGAACAAATTGGGGTATTCCCTTTCTGTTCACAGTGATGAGAGAAACTCCCGTGGGGTTTTGAAAATCAACCAACGCGTGGTCAAGGTTCACATTCTGTGTGCGAAGGCTTTGGATAACACTCCATCCGTACTCGTCGAACCCAACTTTTCCAATCGTTCCGGTTTTCAGTTCGAGCTTGGACGCTGCAACTGTGGAGTTTGCGGCAGAACCGCCAGCGCTGAATTTGAGGTGTCCCATGATCACCGCCAGCTTGTCGGGTAAGGGAAAATCGTTTACGTAGCATCTGATGTCATATAGCAGATGCCCGATCCCGATAATATCAAGCGTCAAACGATGTTGCGCTCCTAAACGTTTCTTGCCTACGTGTGCACGTATTTATAGGGATTCTTTTCGAACGCGTCTTTGCATCCAGCGGCGCAGAAGTAATAAGTCTTTCCCATGTGCACCGTTTTGTATTGTGCTGTTTTCTCATCCACTTCCATCCCACAGACAGGATCCTTCGCCATAGTTTTCTCACCTCCTTATCCCGTCAAGAGTCAATGTCGCCTTTACATTCCTCGCACAGGAGGTCACCATCAACTTCTGTCAGAAAGTCGGACCAGTTTCTACATTGGTCACAGTATCCAGCCAGATCGGTTTGCTTAAGATCAACAAAGTTGTTCTCCAGAATCTGTACCTCTTCCTGAAGTATTCTTATGAGCCCTGGTGTCACTGCTAGGATGTCTTTAGAAGAAACCACGCCGATCAGTTTCCCCCTCGACATCACGCCCAACCTGCGGATCCTTAGTAGGCTCATCTTTTTTGCTGCTTCACTCAAGGATTCTTCCGGTTTCACGGTGACTAGGGGTGCAGTCATCACATTTTTAGCAGTTATCATTTTTGATTCCTCATCGTAAGCTAGCACTCGAGAGGCGAATGTAGAGTCAGCCATCTTGGACAGAACCCTAACCACCAAGTCTTTCTCTGTGATGATGCCTAATGGCTTGTTTTCGGTGTTGACAACAATAACGGCTCCGATGCCACGTTGTTTCATGATCGTGGCAACCATAGCTACACAAGCGTTTTCACTGATCGTTATTGCGGGCGTTGACATTACTTCTCGAACTTTGACATCTGCAATTGTTTGCGTTTTCATATCTTCACTTCCATTTCTCCTAGCAGTTCTAATCGGTCATCAGGTATTTTCTAGGGTTGCTCTCAAATTCTTCTTTACACACGGGACAACAAAAATAGTAAGTTTGGCCCTCGTAGACACTTTTCCATTTGGTTTTCTTTTCGTTGACTTCCATATTGCAGACGGGGTCCTTTGACATTAACTCTTCATCTCCTAATCATGTAGCTGTTTTGAAACTTGAATCGATTTAACTATGTCAAGAGAAAGGTCTTTTTCGCTTTTTATCTGAAGCCCTGCTTTTCTAATGTTATCAATAGTGTCTCGGTTAATGTTAGCTCCAGTAAGTCTAACTATCATAGGGTTTAAGATATCCATGAAAAATCCTAAGACTCTGACTTTACTGCGGACGTGCTCTAACATTAGAATTCTTCCATCTTTTTTAAGAACTCTTTTCAACTGCTTCAATCCTTTCACTGGGTCGGTTACAGAGCAAAACACAAAAGAAGTGAAAATGGTGTCGAAAGTGTTGTCTTTGAAGGGAAGGTCTTGTACATCTGCGTGGTGAAGCTCTACTTTCCCTACGTAGTTTCTTGCTTTTTCACTGGCTTTACCTAGCATTTTTTCACTGATGTCTATACCTACAATCTCTTGACTAGGAGGATAATCTTTAAGGCTATGACCAGTGCCTATGCCTACTTCCAAGATTTTGCCCTGCACTTTAGCTAGAAGTTGTTTGCGGCTTTTGCTGAAGTAAGAGGTCTCGCTAATATGATCCACGGCGTCATATATCTCCGCAATGCGGCTGTAGCGGATATCTGCAGGGTCACGGTCTCTTTCCATTTTCTTCACCCATTATTTGAGCTGAGAAGAGCGAATTTTTGTTCTTCTTAGTAAGTTGGCGTTTGAAACTACAGTTACTGAGCTTATTGCCATAGCTATCTCTGCTATGACGGGGTGGGCTAAACCTAACATAGCTAGTGGGATAGCGGCAGCGTTGTAGAAGAACGCCCAGAAGAGGTTTTGTTTTATTTTCCTAAAGGTGGCTTTTGATAGCTTTACAGCAGTGACTACGCTGGACAGATTTCCCCTCACTAATGTGACGTCAGCAGATTCTATTGCGATGTCTGTTCCGGTTCCTATGGCGATTCCGACATTCGCAGCGGTCAAAGCGGGAGCATCATTGATTCCATCACCGACCATAGCAACCGTTTCTCCGTTTTCCTGTAGCCTCTGGATCTCCTTTACTTTTTGATCAGGAAGAATCTCAGCCAAAACCCTTGATATCCCGACCTTTTTGGCGATAGCCTTTGCAGTACGTTGATTATCTCCTGTAAGAATAGTTGTTTTGATCCCCATTCCCTCAAGTTTCCTTATTGCGTCAACCGAGTCATCTTTTAGCATATCTGCAACAGCCAGTACGCCAGCGAGTTTTTCCCCTACAGAAAGAAGCATTGCTGTCTTGGCTTCCTCTTCAAGGCGTTTCAAACTGCTTTCGAATGCCTTAAAGTCAATCTTCTCTTCCTCCATAAGCTTTCGGTTTCCCACAAGCACATTTTTCTTAGGAGAAAGCTTGATCTGCGCTTTCACGCCTCTTCCTGTAATCGCCTCGAAAGCCCCGACCTCATAAAGTTCGAGATTCTGGTCTTTTGCGTTTCTTAGAATGGCTTCGCCAAGGGGATGTTCGGACCCAACCTCAACACTGGCAGCTAAACGCAGAACCTCTTCTTTGGTGTACCCTTCAGCTGGAATTATGTCTGTGACTTCAGGTTTTCCTTTGGTGATAGTTCCTGTTTTGTCAAAGACGATGGTGTCAACTTCTTTGAGGGTTTGTAATGCTGCTCCGTGGCGTATCAGCACGCCGTTTTCGGCTCCCATGCCGCTTCCAACCATGAGAGCTGTAGGAGTGGCGAGTCCGAGGGCGCAAGGGCACGCTATGACGAGGGAGGCGACGAAGGCAGATAACGCAAGGGTTATGATTCCTAGGTTTGGATTAACCCAAGGCAAAAACGGTTGTGCCCAAACGCTTGCCATGTTGATTTGATTAGGGAAAATCAGCCATAGAATCAGAGCGGAAATTGACAGCACTAAGACTGCCGGGACGAAGTAGCTGACCACTCTGTCGGCAAATTCTTGAATTGGAACTTTCGATCCTTGGGCTTCCTCAACCATTTTTATTACTTGAGAAAGGAATGTGTTCTGCCCAACTTTCGCCGCTCTTACCTTTAACATTCCTCGCTGGTTTACCGTGGCACCTATTACCTCATCATCCACGTTTTTTGGCACTGGCATTGATTCACCAGTTGCCATGGACTCATCAACAGAGCTTTGGCCTTCAATCACTACACCGTCAGTGGGGATTTTTTCTCCTGGTCTAACAATCATTATGTCGCCCACTTCAACCTCATCGAGAGGGATCTCCTTTTCTTTCCC
>JABAHS010070917.1_pt1 | contig 10032 bp, 9 predicted proteins | sample 7062111 | NCBI WGS metagenome assembly JABAHS01 (sample SAMN14534600, study PRJNA622989) | marine sediment metagenome | biome: marine biome [ENVO:00000428]; feature: marine pelagic biome [ENVO:01000023]; material: deep marine sediment [ENVO:00002113]; isolation source: pool of 4 deep marine... | reverse complement strand
TTAGCCACGGGCGAGCGGATGAAACCATCGCGCGCTGGGCGCGCTCCTCGTTCGGAGAGACGGCAAGACAATCGAGTGGCGCAATGTGCCTTGACCATAGACCATTGGCTGAAACAATCGCGCGCTGGGCGCGCTCCTACTATCAATCCTCGACGCCGCGGGTGGTCGCCTGCCGCGCGGGATCATCCCCGGAGGGGGCTCCTACCGTTTCTTTTTTGCGAGCGCCGCGCATTCCTTGTGGCGGAAACAACGCACTTCATGGTCGTTGACCATGCCGACCGCCTGCATGTGCGCGTAGATGATCGTGCTGCCGACGAATTTGAAGCCGCGTTTCTTTAAATCTTTCGACAGAGCGTCCGATTCCGGTGACGTTGCCCTGAAGTCCTTGTCGCTTTTAATCTTGGTCTGGATAGGCTTGCCGCCGACGAAACCCCAGATGTAGTCGCAAAACGTGCCGAACTCTTCCTGGACCTCGAGGAAAGCCTTCGCGTTGGTCACCGCTGACTCGACTTTCAGACGATTCCTGACGATGCCCCGGTCAGTCAGGATCTTCTCGACTCGTTTCTTCGTGAAACGTGCAACTTTCTCCGCATCGAAGTTGGCGAAGTTCCTGCGATAACCGTCGCGCTTGTTGAGGATCGTCGACCAGCTCAGGCCCGCCTGCGCACCCTCGAGAATCAGGAACTCGAACTGGGTGCGATCGTCCCAGGCCGGTACGCCCCATTCTTCGTCGTGGTAACGGATGTAGTCGAGGCTCGAGTCGCCGGCCCAGGCGCAGCGATAGATTTTCTTGGCCATGTCGAAATGGTAGCAATGCGATGTAGCGAAGACAGCGCTCAATTCTCTGCCAATAGCGAAGATTGATCGCGCGCTGGGCGCGCTCCTCGTTCGAGGTATTGGATCAGCCCCCGAGTGGCACGGTGCGCCTTAGCCATAGGCAATCGGCTGAAACAATCGCGCGCTGGGCGCGCTCCTACTACCAGGTTCTCACGCCCGCGGGGTAGTCGCCTGCAGCGCAGGCTGTTTCAGGCCCAATAAAAAAGGCTCGTATTGCTACGAGCCCTCTTTTTTTCAAGCGAACCGAGGCTTATGCAGAACCGCACTTGCCTTCGCCGCACTTGCCTTCAGCTTCTTCCTTATCGCCGCCGCAGGAGCCTTCGCCTTCCTTGTCGCCGCCGCAAGAGCCTTCGCCCTCTTTGTCGCCGCCGCAAGAGCCTTCGCCCTCTTTGTCGCCGCCGCAGGAACCTTCGCCCTCTTTATCGCCGCCGCAGGAGCCTTCACCGCCGGCTTCCTTATCGCCGCCACACTTGCCTTCGCCACAGCTACCTTCCTGCGCGCCGAGCAGGTAACCCGAAGCCAGCGTGGTCATGGCGAACGGGCTTGCACCAGCGTCCGTGTCAGCATTCGCAGCCACTGCGAAAGAACCCGCCAGCGCCGTACCGACGGCAACTGCAACAGGTTTTACTACTTGCTTATCAGACATCTCTTTCTCCTACCTCTGATTTAATAGCCCAGGTGGGCATGGTTTACGCCCGTACCCGGGCACTTAAATTCAGTGGCGCGTCAAATGCTCCACTCCACTGAGTCTACAACTCTGTTCTGGACGTTCCCGATCTCTTGCTCGTTTTCACCGATGATGGCGATGCTGCCCTCACCGTGCGGGAGAATGACGCCATTGATGCGCTCACCCCTGAAGCTCCTCGCCATGTCGACCATCTCGTCCGGCAGCAGCAGCACGGTAATCGGGCCATTCGCCCCCTGCATGACCAGGTGCGGAACCTCTTTGCCATTGATGATACAGCTCTGCGCGTAGGTGATTAGTCCCACGTTGCGATCCATGGTTCCGATCGAGGCATTGACGACCCGGCCGAAGCGGGCCTCGGAGACCGGATCTTCGGTCACGCGGAGCGCGCCCGGCTCGTGATCCATGTGGGCCAGGATCTCTTCCTCAAGGGTCATCCCGGCGCCCGGTGGGCTGTCGAGAAGCTGAACACCGATGATCGCCGCCAGCGCGAAACCCGCTGCTATCCCGATCCAATCCAGCATCTTCCGATTCCGTGCAAACGGCAGGTTGACGACGTTATCGTCCTCGATGGGTTCGAGATCGGGCATCGTCAATTGCGGCACTTCGACGGCGAGGGCGATGGCGATCCTGCCGTCGAGCGCCTGCATCTCGGCCGCGTAGGCGGCGCAGGACTCGCACGCAGCAGCATGGTCGGCACCTTCGAAGGTCGCCGCCGGATCCGCCGCAATGGCCTGTTTGTATTCCTCGCAATTCATATTCTTTCCGGAGGCGCTCATTCCTGCGCCTCCTTGTCCACTATGTCCTTCAGCTTGATCCGCGCCCGGTGCAAACGGGTAAGGATCGCGCCCTGCTGCATCCCCATGAGTTCCGCTATTTCCTTCGTGCTATGGCCCATCAGGACCTGCAGCACCAGCGGCTCACGGTAATCGTCCTCCAGCCGGAAGATGGCCTCTCTGAGAGATTCGAGATCCGAGTCGTCTTTCTCAGCCAGCATCGCCGACTGTGCGGGACTCAAGGCGTCGATATCGACCGTTTCCAGCCTCTTCCTTTCAAAATACCTCGCGTTTTCCCGGCGCACGATGGTCAGCAACCATGGCTTCGCAGCGTCATCCTCTCGCAAGGCGTCCAGCGACTTCCAGGCCCGAAGCATCGCCTCCTGAACGACCTCTTCCGCGATCCCCGGGTCGCGACTGAGCCATACCGCGTACCGATACATATCCTGGTGGAATATGCTGACAACCCGGTCAAAGCGCCGCCGGCGCTCGTGATGCGCGTCATTGCTAGTCATTCGAGGTGACCCGTCTCCCGGGAAAATTATTACCTGTGACTGGTTTTTTTGTGAATCAGGCGTGGAAACCCTACCGAAATACAGGGAAAATCCAAGATAGGTTTACGTAAAGTATTGATATGAGTGAAATTCCTTCCGCTTTGTTCCCCTCGATTCGTATGCGCAGGACCCGCCGCAGCGCGAGCCTCAGGGCGCTTGTCGCCGAAACCCGCCTGTCCCCCTCGGACCTGATCTACCCGGTGTTCGTGCTGGACGGCGAGGGGCGATCCGAGACCGTCCAATCGATGCCGGGCGTCGAGCGAAAGAGCATCGACGGTCTGCTCGAGGAAGCAAGAACGGCGCACGGTCTCGGTATCCCGGCCATTGCGCTCTTCCCGGTCATCGAGGGCAATCTCAAGTCGACGGACGGCATCGAGTGCGCCAATCCTGACGGACTCGTGCAGCGCACGGTCCGCGCGCTCAAGGCGGAGCTGCCCGAGCTTGCGGTAATCACCGACGTCGCGCTCGATCCGTACACGACGCACGGTCAGGACGGCATCATCGATGATGACGGCTACGTAATGAACGACGAAACCACCGCGATGCTCGTCAAACAGGCAGTATCGCATGCCGATGCGGGCGCCGACATCGTCGCGCCGTCCGACATGATGGACGGGCGCGTCGGCGCCATCCGCGCCGCGCTCGAAAGCGCGGGCCATCGCAATACGCTGATCCTGGCCTACGCCGCCAAATACGCCTCGTGCTTCTACGGGCCCTTCCGCGATGCAGTCGGTTCGGCGGCCAATCTCGGTGGTGGAGACAAGCGCAATTACCAGATGGATCCGGCCAATGCCGACGAAGCGATCCGGGAAGTGGCGCTCGACCTCGCCGAAGGCGCGGACCTCGTCATGGTCAAGCCGGCGATGCCTTATCTCGACGTCATTCGCCGGGTGAAAGCGGCGCACGGCGTACCGACTTTCGCCTACCAGGTGAGCGGCGAATACGCGATGCTCGCCGCTGCCGGTCAGAACGGCTGGCTCGACCAGAAGTCCGCCGTACTCGAATCGCTATTGTCGATCCGTCGCGCGGGCGCGAGCGCCATCCTGACGTATTACGCAATACAGGCTGCCCGCTGGATGGCAGAATCATGAGATGAGCGAAGGGGGCACGGACCGTTACGGGGTCATGGGGTACCCGGTATCCCACAGTCGTTCGCCCATTATTCATCGGCTGTTCGCCCTGCAGACCAACCAGGATATCCAGTACGAGCTTCTGCAGGTCGCGCCGGACAAACTCGAGCAAGCGATCGCCCAGTTTGGTCGGACCGGCGGCAAGGGGCTCAACATCACGGTGCCGCACAAGAGTGCCGTTGCGCGCCTTGTCGATGAGATGAGCGAGCGGGCGTCGATCGCCGGCGCGGTCAATACGGTCGTGTTCAGAGACGACGGCAGCCTGTTCGGTGATAACACCGACGGCGTCGGCCTGATGCGCGACCTGCAGGTCAATCACGAACTCAAGCTGAAAGGAGTGAACGTCCTGATCCTTGGCGCAGGCGGCGCTACGCGAGGCATTATCTCGCCGCTGCTGGATGCAGAACCGGCCTCGATCGTCATCGCGAATCGCACGTTTCCCAAAGCGCGTGCGCTTGCCGATCACTTTTCGCGCCATGGGCCGGTCAATGCCTGTCGATTCGAAGACGTCCGCTCATTGCCGATCTACGACCTGATCATCAACGCAACCAGCGCCGGTCTCAAAGGCGAGATACCGCCCTACCCGGAAGAGGCGGTCCATCCGGCCACCTTCTGCTACGACCTGTCCTACGGCTCTTCAGCGACGCCGTTCTCACGCTGGGCAGCGAGTCTCGGTGCGGCCAAGTCGATCATGGGCTGGGGCATGCTCGTCGAACAGGCGGCGGAGTCTTTTTATATCTGGCGGGGCGTACGCCCGGAGACCTCGCCCGTCCTCAAACAACTCACTGTGACCATCGGCTGAAAAAAAGGGGTCAGACCCCAATTTTAAAATTGGGGTCTGACCCCTTTTTTCTAGCGCATCGTCACGAATTCCTCGGCGCTGGTCGGGTGAATCGCCACGGTGTCGTCGAAATCGGCCTTCGTCGCGCCCATCCGCACCGCGACTGCGAAGCCCTGCAGCATCTCGTCGGCACCGTCACCGATGACGTGGCAACCGACGATCTTCTCTGCTTCTCCCGTCACGATCAGCTTCATCCTGCTCGGTACCTTCTCGTCGCTGAACGCAAAGACCATCGGCGTGAAACGCGACTCGTAGATCTTGATGTCGTCGCCGTACTGTTCCCGCGCCTCTGCTTCCGTGAGACCGACCGTGCCGATCGGCGGATGCGAGAAGATGACGGTCGGAATCGTGTGGTACTCGAGACGCCGATCGGTCATGCCATTGTAGAGCCGGTCCGCCAGTCGACGCCCTGCGGCGATCGCAACCGGCGTCAGCGCGTCTCGCCCGGTGACGTCACCGATAGCGAATATGTGGTCGACGTTCGTCTTCTGCCAATCGTCGGTCGGGATAAAGCCGTAGCCGTCATGTTCGACCCCGGCTGCTTCCAAGTTCAGCGATTCGGTCGCGGGCGCCCTGCCGACGGCCCAGACCAGCGCATCGAAGCCGCCGAATTCCCTGCCACAGTCTCCATGCAGGACGATGCCGTCACCGTCCCGGTGCACCTCGTGCGGATGGAAGCCGGTGATCAGCTCGATACCGCTTTGCTGCATCGCAGCCTGCAGCTCCTCGCGCAGCATCATGTCGAAACTGCGCAGGACCCCGTCTTTCCGGACCAGCACGGTCGTCTCCGAGCCGAGTGCGTTGAACACGCCCGCCAGCTCGACCGCGACATAGCCGCTGCCGACCAGCGCAACTTTCTTCGGCCGCTCGTCCAGCTCGAAAAAGCCGTCCGAGGTAATACCGAGCTCGGCCCCGTGGATGCGCGGCACGATCGGGTAGCCGCCGGTGGCGATGACGATGCGCTCTGCCGTGTACTGCCGGTCGCCGACGTCGACCGTGTGCGGATCCACGAACCTGCCGTAACCCTTGATATAGGTGACGTCGCGCTTCTCGAGGTTGTTCCGGTAAATGCCGTTGAGCCGCAGGATATAGGCATCACGACGCTTGCGCAGCGCTGACCAGTCGTGGCCCTCCAGGGCCACGTCGAAACCGTAATCGCGCGCCTGGTGCAGCTGGTGCGCATGATGGGCCGCGTGCCACATCAGTTTTTTCGGCACGCAGCCGACATTGACGCAGGTACCGCCCAGCGGGCCGGACTCGATGACCGCCGCCCTGGCGCCATACTCCGCCGCACGTTGCGCATGGGCGAGACCACCGCTGCCGCCACCGATGACCAGAAGATCAAAATGTGCTGTCACGTCCTTTCCTTATTCCAGTCGCCGCCAGCCAGCGCTGTGATAACATCCTGCCGCGTATTCTTTTGGTCGGGCGTTAATGTCGAACCCGCTTCTCGATACCTCTGATCTGCCGCAATTCGATCTCATCAAGCCCGAGCACGCGCTGCCGGCGCTCGAGGAGCTTATCGCAGCACATCGGCAAAAGCTCGCCGCCCTGCTCGACGACCCGCAAGCGCGCGATTTCGATTCCCTCGTCAGGCCGCTCGAAGAAATGAGTCACGAACTGGGACGGGTCTGGTCGCCGGTCAGCCACCTGCAAAGCGTGCTCGACAGCCCCGGCTGGCGGGATGCCTACAACGCCTCGCTGCCGTTAATGACCGAACATGGCACAGAAATGTCACAAAACAAGCGGCTGCAGGAAGCGTACGCACAGGTCGAGGCCACGCTGCCGGCGGACGCGACGCCGGCAATGCGAAAACTGCTCGAGCAGGAACTTCGTGACTTCCGGCTGTCCGGGGTCGCGCTGCCTGACGACGAGAAAGCCCGTTACAAGGAGATCCGCCAGGAGATCGCCGCGCTGCAGGCGCGCTTCGACCAGAACGTCCAGGACGCGACCGATGCCTGGCACTTCCACACCACCGATGAAGCCGACATAGCGGGCCTCCCAGACACGGTCAAACAGAGAGCGGCGACTGAGGCCCGTGCCGAAGGCATCGATGGCTGGCGGTTCAAACTCGACTATCCCAATTACCACGCCGTCATGACCCATTGCGCGGCTCGCCACGTGCGCGAAACCTTCTACCACGCATGGTCGACGCGCGGCTCGGACGAGGGCGGGAAGCCGGACTGGGACAACACCGCGATCATCGACAAGATCCTGGCGCTACGCCACGAGGCGGCCGCGCTGGTCGGCTTCGAGAACTTTGCAGATTATTCTCTCGCCACCAAGATGGCGGGCACGGTGGACGAGGTGCTGGAGTTCCTGACCGAGCTGGCCGCGCGTTCGCGAGGCGCTGCTGAGAAAGAGCTCGGGGAAATCCAGTCGCTGTCCGGCGAGCCGCTGGCAGCCTGGGACGTCGCCTACTTCCTGGAGAGACTGAAGCAGAAAAAATTTGCGATTTCGGACGAAGAGCTGCGGCAGTACTTCCCGTTCACGGTCGTCAAACAGGGCATATTCGACCTCGCGGAGAAACTGTACGGCATCTCGGTCATAGAGAATCCCGACGTCAGCCGTTGGCACGAAACCGTCCGTTACTTCGAGATCCGCGACGCAGATGGCGACATCATCGGCAGCTTCTACACCGACCTGTTTGCCAGGAACGGCAAACGCGGTGGCGCCTGGATGGACGAGTGCGTCGTCCGCATGGACTTCGGTGGCTCACCGCAGGCGCCCGTCGGCTATCTCGTCTGCAATTTTCCGCCGCCTGATGCCGACGGTCTGTCGCTCCTGACGCATACCGACGTCGTAACGCTGTTCCACGAGTTCGGGCATATGCTGCATCACCTGTTGACGATCATCGACTACCCGAGCATCGCCGGCACCAACGGCGTCCCCTGGGACGCGATCGAGCTGCCAAGCCAGTTCATGGAGAATTTTGCCTGGCAATACGAAGTACTCGAACAGTGTTCGTCGCACTTCAGCACCGGCGAGCCGCTGCCTCGCGACATCTTCGACAAACTCGACGCCAGCCGTCATTTCGGCGAGGCGCTGTCCATGCTTCGGCAGATCGAGTTCGCGTTGTTCGATTTCCGGCTGCACGCCGGCTACGACCCGGCCGCTGGCGGCCGCGTCATGGAGACGCTGGGCCAGGTGCGCGAAGACGTCGCGCTGGTCAAACACCCCGACTACAACCGCCTGCCGCACAGCTTCTCGCACATTTTCGCCGGCGGGTACGCAGCCGGCTACTACAGCTACAAGTGGGCCGAAGTCCTGGCGGCCGATGCGTTCGCCGCCTTCGAGGAGACGGGCATATTCGATACGGCGACGGCTGAGCGTTTCCGTCACGAAATACTGGAAGTTGGCGGCAGCCGCGACTTCATGGAGGCCTATGTCGCGTTCCGCGGTCGCAAGCCGACCCTCGATGCCTTGCTGCGACAAAGCGGCATCGGTAAAGCGGCGTGAAGATCGCGACCTGGAACGTCAACTCACTTACCGTCCGTCTCGGTCACGTGCTCGAATGGCTGGACAGCGCCAGGCCCGACGTGCTGGTGCTCCAGGAAATCAAGCAGCTTACCGAGGCTTTTCCTGCGGCCGAGTTCACCGACGTCGGCTACCGGGCGATCGCCAGCGGCCAGAAGACCTACAACGGCGTCGCCGTCGTAGCAAAGTCCGAACCCGGCGACCCGGTGACCGATTTTCCCGGCTTCGAAGATCCACAACGGAGGATCCTCGCGTCGACGATCGACGGCATACGCGTCGTCAATCTTTACGTGCCGAACGGCAGTGAGGTCGGCTCAGAGAAGTACGCATACAAACTCGACTGGCTCGAGGCACTCGAGGGATTCCTCGAAGCGGAGATGAAGACGCACGCGAACCTGGTCGTGCTCGGCGATTTCAACATCGCGCCCGATGACCGGGACGTCTACGACCCGGAGAAGTGGGGCGACGCGATCCTCTGCAGCCCGCTCGAACGCGAAGCGCTGCAGCGCTTGCTGGAACTCGGTTTGTCCGACGTCTATCGCCAGTTCGAACAGCCCGAGCAGACCTTCAGCTGGTGGGATTATCGCGCCGCGGGATTCCGCCGCAATGCCGGCCTCCGTATCGACCTGATCCTCGCCAGCGAGGCGCTGGCCGGGAAATGCACCGCCAGCTACATCGACCGGGAACCCCGCACCTGGGAGCGTCCGTCGGACCACACGCCGGTCATCGCCGAGTTTGCGCTCTGACATGACATATTTCGGGAACCAGGTCACTTTTCAGGTCGGGGCCGGTGTATCAGTTCCGGCAAAATGGCTAGCAAACCCCCGGAAACAGTACATTTTTCGGATAAGCTACCGAAAAAGGCCAGGGGTATGAGCAGCGTTGCGGGGAACGCCAGGACGCTGTCAGCGCATGCCTCGTCGTTGCACAACAAGAAGAAAATGCTGAATTCCCAGGATCGCCGGAACGATTACGACGTAACGAATACCGTACAGGTAAGCGATCCCGTGGCCGTTCGCAACGCGGTAGCGGAGATCTTCACCGAGACCTTTCCGGGCGCCTCCTTCGACAAGCTCTGGCTTGCCTTCTACGACTTCGCCCGACTGTTCACCGGCCAGTACCCGGGCTATCTCGGCTGCGACACGACCTATCACGACATGCAGCATACGCTGGACATGACGCTTGCGCTTGCGCGCCTGGTTGCGGGTTACGAACAAACCGTGGCGCCGGCAGAGCGGCTCGGCGCACATCGCGCGCAGATGACGATCGTCACCTCCCTGTTCCACGACGCCGGGTACATCCGCCACAAGGAGCGCGATAAGGACTTCGAGAACGGCGCAGAGTTCACCCTTTACCATGTATCGCGAAGCGCGGACTTCCTGCGACGCTACCTGCCCGAACTGGGACTTGCGAAAGACGTCGCGGTCGCAAGCATGATCGTGCACTTCACGGGGTATGAAGTGGACGTCGACAAGATAGAGCTGGACGATCCGAGGGACGCGATCTGCGGGCACCTGCTGGGCACAGCCGACCTCGTTGCGCAAATGGCCGATCGTTGTTACCTCGAGAAGTGCCGTGACCGCCTTTACAAGGAATTTGTGATCGGCGGTGTAGCGATCGAGAATGCGTCACCGGGCGAATACATGATCCGCTACGAGTCAGGTATCGATCTGCTGAAAAAGACGCCCATGTTCTACCAGGCGACGACGAAAGACCGGCTGCAGAAAAAATT
>JABAHS010097228.1_pt1 | contig 10040 bp, 10 predicted proteins | sample 7062111 | NCBI WGS metagenome assembly JABAHS01 (sample SAMN14534600, study PRJNA622989) | marine sediment metagenome | biome: marine biome [ENVO:00000428]; feature: marine pelagic biome [ENVO:01000023]; material: deep marine sediment [ENVO:00002113]; isolation source: pool of 4 deep marine... | reverse complement strand
CCTCGCCCACTTCGTAGATCCCGAGCAGCCGGCGCGGCAGCTTCGCGATGCGGCGGATGGGCTGCGCCTCGTAGGTCTGCGGCTCGACCCGGCGCAGCTTGGCGAGCACATGGTCGCCCACGGTCAGGGCCGCGCGGCTACGCTTCTGCGGCGCCACGTAGATGGTGGGCGGCGGTTCCTCCTCGTGCCAGACCGCGGGGCGCGCCAGCAGCTCGCCGTCCTCGTCGAGGCCGCTCACCTCGAGGACGGTGACGGACGGCAGGCGCCCGCGCGGAGCGACCTTGCGCCCGGCACGCCGCTCGAGCAGGCCTTCCTGGCGCAACTCGCGGAGCAGGAGCTTGAGATCGTGCCGCGCGCCGCCCTTGATCTGGAACGCGCGCGCGATCTCGCGTCGGCCCACCGGGGACGGGCTGTCCTGGNNGACGGGCTGTCCTGGATGAAGGCGAGGATCTCCGCCTTGGTGGGGAAGGGGCGGGAGCCGGCCCGCGCGCCGCGGCCTTCTCCCGCGGCGCTGCTTGGGGCGCGGCGCTTCGCTCTGGCCAAGGGGTCGCGTCCGTCAGTTGGCGGCCTTGCGGCCCGCGGATTTGCGCCTGCCCGCCTTGGCCCCCGCCTTCTTGGCCTTGGCGCCAGCCTTGCCCGTCTTCTTGCCCTTGGCCCTGTCCTTCTCCGCCTTGGCGCCCAGCAGCTCCACGGCGCGCTCGAGCGCGAGGTCGGTTTCGCTCAGGTCCTTGGGCAGCGAGGCGATGGTCCGGCCGTGCTTCAGGTAGGGACCGTAGCGGCCGGCGTGCAGGGTGACCGGCTTGCCGTCGGCCGGATGGCGGCCGATCTCCTTGCCGGCGCTGGCGCGGCGCCGGCCCGGCGCCGCAGCGAGCAGGTCGACCGCGCGGTTGAGGCCGATGCTGGTCACGTCCTCGTCGTCAGGGATGGTGTGGTACGTCTTGCCGTGCTTGACGTAGGGGCCGTAGCGCCCGATGCCTGCGATCACCGGCTCGCCCGTTTCCGGGTGGGCGCCGATGGTGCGCGGCAGGGCGAGGAGGGTGAGCGCCTTGTCCAGCGTGACCTCCGCCGCGGGCAGCGTCTTGGGCACCGAGGCGCGGGCCGGCTTTTCCTTGCCCGCGGCCTCGCCGCGCTGGACATAGAGCCCATAGGGGCCCTTGCGCAGGGTGACGGGCTCGCCGCTGGCCGGATCGTGGCCCAGCTCGCGCGGCGCGGCCAACTGCGCGGCCGCCTCCTCCTCGCCCTCGCCCGGCACCGTGAGCGCTCGGGTATAGCGGCACTCCGGGTAGTTGGAGCAGCCGATGAAGCCGCCGCCGCGGCCCAGCTTGAGGCCGAGCCGCCCGTCGCCGCAGGCCGGGCAGGCGCGCGGATCCTTGTCCGGGTTGTTCGGGTCGGGGGGGAAGAAGTGCGGCCCCAGCTCCTGGTCCAGCGCATCGATGACATCGCTGATCGACAGGTCCTTGGTCTCCGCCACCTTCTTGTTGAAGGCATTCCAGAACTGCGCCAGCACGGTCTTCCAGTCCTTGCGCCCGCCCGAGATGTCGTCGAGCTGGGTCTCCATGTCGGCGGTGAAGTTGTACTCCACGTAGCGCTCGAAGAAGCTGCTCAGGAAGGCGGTCACCAGGCGCCCGCGGTCCTCGGGCAAGAAGCGGCGCTTGTCCAGGCGGACGTAGTCGCGATCCTGCAGCACCTGCAGGATGGCGGCGTAGGTCGAGGGCCGCCCGATGCCCAGCTCCTCCAGCTTGCGGACCAGGCTCGCCTCGGTGTAGCGCGGCGGCGGCTGCGTGAAGTGCTGTTCGGGTATGACCGCCTGGCGGCTCAGGCGATCGCCCTCCATCAGGGCGGGCAGGCCGCGCTCGGCGTCGCCCTCGCCTGCGCCGTTGTCGCGGTTCTCGTCGCGGCCTTCCTGGTAGAGCGCCAGGAAGCCGTCGAACAAAACGACCGTGCCGCTGGCGCGCAGGTGCGCCGCGCCGCCGTCCACCGTGATGTCGACCGCGACCTGATCGAGCCGCGCGCTTTCCACCTGGCTGGCGACCATGCGGGTCCAGATCAGGTCGTACAGCTTGAGCTCGTCGGGCGCGAGGTGGGGGGCCACCTCCTGGGGCCGACGAAACAGGTCGGTCGGACGGATGGCTTCGTGCGCTTCCTGGGCGTTCTTGGCCTTGGTCTTGTAGACCCGCGGCACGACCGGGACGTACTCGCTCCCGAAGCGCGCCTCGATCAGGCCGCGCGCCGCCTCGATGGCCTCCGCCGAGACCTGGACGCCGTCGGTGCGCATGTAGGTGATGAGGCCCACCGTCTCGCCGTCGAGATCGACGCCCTCGTACAGCCGCTGGGCGATGCGCATCGTCCGCGTCGCGCCGAAGCCGAGCTTGCGCGAAGCCTCCTGCTGCAGGGTCGAGGTGGTGAACGGCGGCTGCGGGTTGCGCCGCACGGTCTTGCGTTCGACGGCGGCGACGGTGAAGGACTGCGCCGCCTCGAGCAGCCGGGCCGCGGCGCCGGCGGCGGCCGCGTCGCCCAGGTCGAACTTGTCGAGCTTGCCGCCCTTCAGGTGGGTCAGCCGGGCCGTGAAGGGCTCCTCCGACGGTCCCGTGAGGCGGGCATCCACGCTCCAGTACTCGCGCGGGCGGAAGGCCTCGATCTCGGCCTCGCGCTCGCAGATGAGCCGCAGCGCGACCGACTGCACGCGCCCCGCCGAGCGGCTGCCGGGCAGCTTGCGCCAGAGCACGGGCGAGAGCGTGAAGCCGACCAGGTAGTCGAGCGCCCGGCGCGCCAGATAGGCCTCGATCAGCTCCTTGTTGAGCTCGCGCGGATGCGCGAAGGCTTCGCTGACCGCTCGCTTGGTCACCTCGTTGAACACCACCCGCTCGACCTCGACGTCGTCGAGCGCGTCGCGCCGGGCGAGCTCCTCGGCGATGTGCCAGGAGATCGCCTCGCCCTCGCGGTCCGGGTCGGTGGCCAGGTAGAGCCGCTCGGCGCCCTTGACCGCCTTGGCGATCTCCTTGAGCTGCTTGTCGCCGCGGGCATCGACCTGCCAGACCATCGCGAAGTCGTGCTCCGGGTCGACCGAGCCGTCCTTGGGCGGCAGGTCGCGGACGTGGCCGTAGCTGGCCAGCACCCGGTAGTCCGGGCCCAGATACTTGTTGATGGTCTTGGCCTTGGCCGGCGACTCGACGACGACGACGTTCATGGGCGGTCTGCCGCGCTCATCCTGGACAAGGTCACGAAACGCCCGGCGCTCACTTGGCCGCGGCCGGGCTCTTGGCGATCAGCGCGACCCGGTTGCCCGGCTGGCGCTCGAGCCGGCCGGCCAGCTCCAGTTCGAGCAGGGCCATGTGCACGATCGCCGGTGACACTTGGCATTCGCGGATCACTTCGTCAACCGCGACCGGCGTCGGGCCGAGCAATGCCTCGACGGCCGCGCGCGCCGCGGCGATCTCGCGCTCGTCGGGCAGCGGCTGCGTCGTGCCCAGGAATTCCGCCACCTTCGGCTCCTCGGCGGGCGGCCGCAGGAGCCCCTCCAGGGCGTCCAGCACGTCAGCCGCGCTCTCCACCAGGCTCGCGCCCTGGCGGATCAGGTTGTTGCAGCCGCGCGCCCGCGGATCGAGCGGCGAGCCCGGCACGGCGAAGACCTCGCGCCCCTGGTCGAGCGCCAAGCGCGCCGTGATCAGCGAGCCGGAGCGCAGCGCCGCCTCGACCACCAGGACGCCGAGCGACAGGCCCGAGATCAGCCGGTTGCGGCGCGGGAAGTGGCGCGCCTGCGGCACCGTGCCGGCCGGCATCTCGGACAGGATCACCCCGCGCGCGCGGATCTCGCGGTAGAGCGCGGCGTTCTCCTCGGGGTAGACCACCTCGATGCCGCCGGCCATCACGGCGGCGGTGCCCGTCTCCAGCGCGCCCTCGTGGGCGGCGGCGTCGATCCCGCGCGCCAGGCCCGAGGCGACGAGCAGGTCGGCCTGGCCGAGATCCGCGGCGAGCCGGCGCGCCAGGCGTCGGCCGTTGGCCGAGGCGTTGCGCGCGCCGACAACGGCGAGCGCGTTGCGTCGCGCGAGGTGCGCATGGCCGAGGCAGCTCAGCACCGGTGGCGCGTCCTCGAGCACGGCCAGGGCCGGCGGGTAGTCGGGCTCCGGCAGCGCCACGAGCCGCGCGCCCGCCGCCTCCAGCCGCTCCAGTTCCGCCTCGGCCGCGGACCTCGAGCAGATCGAAATGGGCCGTCGCCGGCCGCCGCGCCGGGCCAGCTCCGGCAGCGCCTCGAGCGCCGCGCCGGCCGAGCCGAAGCGGGCCAGCAGCTGGCGGAAGGTGATCGGCCCGACGTTCTCGCTGCGGATCAGGCGCAGCCAGTCGAGGCGCTCGGCGCCGCTGAGGCTGCGGGGAGCAGGGCTGTGCATGCGCGCTACCTTGGGGGCGAGGGGCAGGTGCGTCAAGGCCGCGCCTGTGACGACAGTCCTGGCGTTCCCCCGCTCAGCCCGACCTGCGGCCGAGCCTCGGCTCCTCGCCCTTCAAGAGCCGGCGGATGTTGGCGTGGTGCCGGGTCCAGACCAGAACCGCCAGGACCGCGGTCAGTTGAACGAGCTGCAGGTCGCCCACGATGAGCCAGCTGTAGAGCGGCGCGGCGGCGAGCGAAATGAGCGCGGCGAGCGAGGAGTAGCGCAGCAGGCCGGCGACCGCGAGCCAGGTGGCGCAGGCCGCCAGGCCGACCTGCCAGGCGATCGCCAGCAGCACGCCGAGCGCCGTGGCCACCCCCTTGCCGCCCTGGAAGCGGAGCCAGACCGGGAACAGGTGGCCGAGCAGGGCGCCGAGCGCGGCCGTGAGCTGCAGGTCGGGGCCCCAGTTGCCCGCCACCAGGACCGCCGCCGCGCCCTTGCCGGCATCGAGCAGGAGCGTCGCCGCGGCCAGCTCCTTGCGGCCGGTGCGCAGCACGTTGGTGGCGCCGATGTTGCCCGAGCCGATGCGGCGGATGTCGCCGAGGCCCGCGAGCCGCGCGAGCACCAGGCCGAAGGGGATGGAGCCCAGGACGTAGCCGCCCAGGAAGGCCGCCGCCAGATAGGGACCGGAAAACTCCCAGGAGATGGGATCGGGCATGGCCCTCAGGCCTCGGCGGCGAAGATCGTCCGCCCGTCGACCACGGTGCGCAAGACCTGGCCCTGGACCGGATGGTCCTCGAAGGGCGAGTTCTTCGACTTGCTGCGGAAGCCGTCGGGATCGATGCGCCAGGGCCGCTCCAGGTCGAACAGCACCAGGTCCGCCGGCGCGCCTTTGGCCAGGCGCCCGGCGTTGAGGCGCAGGATCTCGGCCGGCCGCAGCGTCAGCCGCGCGAGCGCGTCGAGCAGCCCCATGCTGTTGTTGTGGTACAGCGCCAGCGTCAGCGCGAGCAGCGTCTCCAGCCCGGCGATGCCGGGATCGGCGTGGGCGAACGGCAGGCGCTTGGAGTCCTGGTCGTGCGGGCTGTGGTCGCTGGCGACCGCGTCGATGGTGCCGTCGGCCACGGCCTCGGCGATCGCCGCGCGGTCGTCCTCGCTGCGCAGCGGCGGCGAGACCTTGGCGAAGGTGCGGTAGTCGCCGACCGCGTTCTCGTTGAGCGCGAAGTAGTGCGGCGCGGTGTCGCAGGTGACCGGCAGGCCGCGCGCCTTGGCCTTGCGAATCGCCTCGATCGCCGCCGCGGTCGACAGGTGCGCCGCGTGGTAGCGCCCGCCGGTCAGCTCCGCCAGGCGCAGGTCGCGCTCGACCATGACGCTCTCCGCGGCGACGGGGATCCCGGCAAGGCCGAGACGGGTCGCCACCTCGCCGTCGTTCATGTCGCCGTCGGCCAGGCTCGGCTCCTCCGGGTGCTGCACGACGACCTGCTCGAAGGCGCGCGAGTAGCTGAGGGCCCGGCGCATGACCTGGGCGTTGGCGACGGCGCGCAGCCCGTCGGTGAAGCCGACCGCGCCGAACTCGGCGAGCAGGCCGATCTCGGTGATCTCCTTGCCCTCGAGCCGGCGCGTCGCGGCGCCGTAGGTGTAGACCTTGACCAGCTTGACCTCGCGGGCGCGGCGGGCGACGAACTCGACGCCGGCCACGTCGTCGACCACCGGATCGGTGTTGGGCAGCGCCGCCAGCGAGGTGACGCCGCCCGCGGCCGCCGCCAGGCCGGCCGAGGCGATGGTCTCCTTGTGCTCCTCGCCGGGCTCGCGCAGCTGCACCCGCATGTCGACCAGGCCGGGCGCCAGGCAGTGGCCGCCGCAGTCGATGGCGCTGGTTCCCTCGGGCACGCCGTCGGCGAACAGCCCCGGCCCCAGGTCCGCGATGCGGCCGTCCTGCACGACGAGCGCGCCGGGCGCGTCCAGGCCGCTCGCCGGGTCGAGCAGGCGGGCGTTCGCGTAGGCGGTCCGGCCCGGCGCCAGGGCGCTCATGGGCCGGTGCCCGTGCCGACCTCGCGCGAGGCGACGTTGTGGCCGCGCAGGGCCTGGGTCAGCGCGTCGAGACAGGCCATGCGCACCGCGACGCCCATCTCGACCTGCTCGCGGATCACCGAGCGGTCGATGTCGTCGGCCAGCTCGCTGTCGATCTCGACGCCCCGGTTCATCGGCCCCGGGTGCATGATGAGCGCGTCCGGCTTGGCCGCCTTCAGCTTCTCGCGGTCGAGGCCGTAGAAGCGGAAGTACTCGCGGATCGAGGGCACGAAGGTGCCCTGCATGCGCTCGGTCTGCAGGCGCAGCATCATGACGATGTCGCAGTCCTCGAGCGCCTTGGGCATGTCGAAGAAGACCTCGACGCCGAGGCGCTCGATCTCGGCCGGCAGCAGGGTCGGCGGGGCGACCACGCGCACCCGCGCGCCCATGGTGTTCAGCAGGTGGATGTTGGAGCGCGCCACGCGGCTGTGCAGGATGTCGCCGCAGATGGCGACCGTGAGGCCCGCGAGCGCGCCGATCCGGCGCCGGATGGTGAGCGCGTCCAGGAGCGCCTGGGTCGGGTGCTCGTGGCTGCCGTCGCCGGCGTTGATGACCGCGCAGTTGACCTTCTCGGACAGCAGCTTGACGGCGCCGGAATCGGGGTGGCGCACGACCAGCACGTCGGGGTGCATGGCGTTCAGGGTCATCGCCGTGTCGATCAGCGTCTCGCCCTTCTTGATCGAGCTCCAGGCGACCGACATGTTGATGACGTCGGCGCCGAGGCGCTTGCCGGCCAGCTCGAAGGAGGTGCGCGTGCGCGTCGAGCTCTCGAAGAACAGGTTGATGACCGTGCGCCCGCGCAGCAGCGAGGTCTTCTTCGCCTCGCGCCGGTTCACTTCGACGTAGGTCTCCGAAAGGTCCAGGAGAAAAGAGATTTCCGCCGGCGCCAGCCCCTCGATGCCGAGGAGGTGGCGGTGCGCGAAGCCAAGATCGGCGGAGGCCAGCCCCGGTGCACTCATCAAAAGGACCTTATGACACCGCGTGCGGCCCCGTGCAAGGGAGGCCGTGCACGCCGTGGATTATCCCCGATTTCCGGTGCCCGCCTAGATCACGTCGCGCGCCCTCAAGGCCTCGATCTCGGCCGCCTCCATGCCGAGAAGCTCCGTCAGCACCGCGTCCGTGTGCTCGCCCAGCCGGGGCGGCGGGCGACGGTACTCGATCGGCGTNNCCGTCAGCACCTCGTCCGTGTGCTCGCCCAGGCGCGGCGGCGGGCGACGGTACTCGACCGGCGTCTCGGAGTACTTGATCGGGTTGCCGATGAGCTCGACCCGGCCGCCTTCGGCGCCTTCGCAGGGCATGGCCAGGCGCATGCCCCGGTGCAGCACCTGCGGGTCGGCGAAGACCTTGTCGAGGGTGTTGACCGGGCCGCACGGCACGCCGAGCGCGGTCAGGCCGTCGAGCCACTCGGCCAGCCGCTTGCGGGCGGTCAGGGCCGGCAGGTGCTCGTAGAGCGCGGCGCGGTTGCGCACCCGGTCCGCGTTGGTGGCGAAGCGCTCGTCCTCGGCCAGCTCGGGCGCCCCGGCGAACTCGCAGAAGCGGCGGAACTGCGCGTCGTTGCCGACGGCCAGGATGAAGGGGCCGTCGGCCGCCGGCAGCACGTCGTAGGGCACNNGCTGGGCACCTCGCCGGAGGTCAGGTAGTTGAGCCCCTCGTAGGTCAGCCAGGCGACCTGGGTGTCGAGCAGCCCGAGGTCGATGTACTGCCCGCCGCCGCCCTGGTCGCGGTGGTGCAGCGCGGCCAGGATCGCGACCGTCGCGTACATGCCGCACATGATGTCGGCGATGCCGACGCCGACCTTGATCGGCTCGCCGTCGGGCTCGCCGGTCAGGCTCATGATGCCGCCCATGCCCTGGGCCAGGTAGTCGTAGCCGGCGCGCGGCGCGTAGGGGCCGGTCTGGCCGAAGCCGGTGATCGAGCAGTAGATGAGATCCGGGCACTCGGCCCTCACGGCGTCGTAGGCCAGGCCGTACTTGGCGAGGGTGCCGACCTTGAAGTTCTCGACCAGGATATCGCAGCGCCCGATGAGGCGCTTGGCCAGCGCCTGGCCCTCGGGCTTGGAGATGTCGAGGGTGAGCGAGCGCTTGTTCCGGTTGGACGCCAGGTAATAGGCGCTCCTGGCCGTCTCGGCGCCGCTTTCGTCGCGCAGGAACGGCGGGCCCCAGTTGCGGGTGTCGTCGCCCGTGCCGGGGCGCTCGATCTTGATCACGTCGGCGCCGAGGTCGCCCAGCAGCTGGGTGCAGGTCGGCCCGGCCAGGATGCGCGTGAGGTCGAAGACGCGCAGGCCGCTCAGTGGTCCGCTCATGTCGGATCGGTCCCGAAAGTGTTCTTTTGTGTCTGCAAGGCGTCCGGGTTTTGGCGCGCCGGAGCGGGGCCGTCAAGGGCGCGGCGTCCTAACCGGAATGTGAACCGCTCGGGGCCGACCGTGAGGATTCCGTGATTTTTCCGGATGTAGATTGGCGCGTCCGAGCGACCTGAACCCTGCCGCGCGCGGTCATCCCCTTGGCGCGGGTGCGGCTCCTGGAGGAAGAGGCACGAATGACGGCCATACGCAAAGCTCTCCTGGCCGGGCTCCTCGGCGCGGCGCTGGCCGCCCCGGCGGCGGCCTGGGCCGCGCCGCAGCGCGTCACGGTCACCGGCGAGGTGATCGACACCTGGTGCTACCTGACCGAGATCATGTACCCGGAGGGCACCGCCCACCACCAGTGCGCGGTCTGGTGCGCGGCCGGCGGCATCCCGGTGGGCATCCTGGGCGACGACGGGCAGGTCTACATGGTGCTCAAGCTCGAGCGCGACACGACCAGCGTCGCCAACCCGGGCCTGCTCGAGATCCAGAGCCACCAGGTGCGCGTCGAGGGCGACCTCTACGAGCGCGACGGCATCAAGTACCTGCTGGTCGACCGGGTGGCGGGCGACGAGGGCATCGTCAAGCTGACCCACGACGAGTACGGCATCCAACCATTCGGGAGGTAGGGACATGCGGAAGCTGATCCTCGCGGCGGCGCTCGGCTGGCTGCTGCCGGCTGTCGGGGCGGTCCAGGCGGCCGAGGAGTGGGGCCTGCCGGGCGAGGAGAAGGCCCGCTTCGAGGCCAAGGTCGTCGACATCCTGTGCGAGCTGAGCGGCGACTGTCCGCCCGAGTGCGGCGCCGGCACGCGCCAGCTCGGGCTGCTGAAGGACGACGGCACGCTGGTCCTGCCGCTCAAGAACAAGACCCCGTTCAGTGGTGCGGCGGCCGAGCTGATCGACTTCTGCGGCAAGCGGGTGGTCGCCGACGGCCTCATGGTGAGCAACCGCGGCTACACCTTCTTCGCCCTGCAGTTCGTGCGCGAGGCGCCCGACGGCAAGTGGCGCGCGGCCAACCGCTTCCTGCCCAAGTGGGCCGCGCGCAACGGCCTCGACCCCGAGGACCCGAAGGTCAAGCGCTGGTTCGAGAACGACCCGCGGGTCCAGGACGTGATCGCCCGCCAGGGCAAGCTGGGCCTCGGGCCCGAGGCGGACAAGGAGTTCCTGAGCGCTCAGTGAGCCGGGGCCGCAGGCACACCATGAGGCATCTCGGCCGGCTCGCGGCCCCGCTGGCCGCGCTCATCGCCGCGGCGGGCGCGGCGGCGGCGCCC
>JABAHS010053092.1_pt1 | contig 10041 bp, 7 predicted proteins | sample 7062111 | NCBI WGS metagenome assembly JABAHS01 (sample SAMN14534600, study PRJNA622989) | marine sediment metagenome | biome: marine biome [ENVO:00000428]; feature: marine pelagic biome [ENVO:01000023]; material: deep marine sediment [ENVO:00002113]; isolation source: pool of 4 deep marine... | reverse complement strand
CAATTAAGATCTTGCTTGATGGAACTATCGAGAGACATACAGCTGCTTTAACACAGCCCTACAAAGGGGAGCCTGACAATTTGGGACTACTTTGGCTTAATGAGGAAGAGCTCTACGACATAGTTAGCAACGCCCATAAAGCAGCTTTCCAGCTGGCCATACATGCCATCGGTGATCGAGCGATTCACGTGGCCCTAGATTCCATAGAGAGGATTTTGAAGGAAAAGCCAAAGGTGGATCATCGCCATCGCATCGAACATGCGTCGATGCTTGATGAGGAGTTGGTAAGTCGTATGAGAAAATTAGGGGTGATAGCGTCAGTTCAGCCAGTCTTCATAAGTCCTAATAATGACTGGATGCTTGAGTCCATAGGTTATAAAAGAGCTACCGAGCTTTGTGAGCGATATAGAACTTTATTAGACACAGGCGTCAAGGTTACAGCAGGCTCAGACCTCCCAGCAGACTCAACTATGAGTCCCCTCGTAGGAATACAGTCTGCAGTGACCAGACACGGCTTTGCTCTAGGGGAGAGTATTACCGTAGAGCAAGCTCTGCCCCTATACACAATTAACTCGGCTTACGCTTCTTTTGAGGAAAAATTGAGGGGATCAATAGAGGTTGGGAAACTCGCAGACCTTGTAGTGCTATCGGATGACCCGCTGGCTATCCCCACTGATAGGATAGGCGATATAAAGGTGGACATGACAATAGTGGATGGAGAAGTTGTCTATACCAGCGAGCACTTCCAGCGACCTAGAGTCCGAGGATGCTAAGCCAAGCATTTAGGACATAGGTGTCTTACTCTTTTTTTCTACATCATATTATTTCCTTCTAAAAACTATAAAGAGTCTAGGGGGTAATATCGCTCTAAATCTTATTCTTAACGCACGCATGCGCAAAAACAATTCATGTGTATAACCTTTCATCTATGTTTTCAGAGTGACTTTTCAACCAAGTCCTCTGCACGCATGTAAAGAGATTCATCAACATCCAAACCCTGTTTTACAAGCTCTAGGACCTTAGGCTTTTCCTCTGGAAACTTGTATCCATCGTAATCTTGCTTAAACAACCAAACATAACCCGACTCTGCCCTATAAGCTGGATTCATGAAATGATCAAAGCAAACTTTGCCTGTAATATTCAAATTCTCAATCATCACTCCAATTTCTCTTAGCTCCTCATGAGGTGAGAGCAATTGAAACTCACCCTTTTTCCATTCCTCGAATAGCGGGGTTGCCTTACGAGGCACAAAACGCCTTGATCTTACAAAATCTGGATTTATAGCGTTTAAAACTCTTGCAGTATTCACAGCATGCTGTTTCGAAAAAGTTTTTCCACCTAAACCTGGCATCCAATATTCTGAAAGTTCAAAACCTGCTTCCTTAGTCTTTCTACCTGCCAAAATATGCTCTTCACTGGTGACACCTTTGTTAACATATTTTAACAATTCATCATCGCCAGTTTCTAGACCAACGTGCAATCTTGAGAGCCCAGCTTTACGCAGTTCCTTCAACTCGCCTAAAGTCTTGGTTTTTTGAGCAAGAGTTTTCGCCCTAGCATAAGACGTTACCCTTTGGATAGTTGGAAAAGTTTGCTTCAGATACCTTAACACTTCAAGCAAATCAGAAGTACGCATAACTAAGCTGTTAGCATCTTGTAAAAATGCGTTTCTTGCGCCAGAACGAAGCCACCTGAACACTTTTTTGATGCCTAGAAAATTTTGCAGCTCTTTTTGATCCAGTTCCATTGAATCCTTATTGTATAAAGAAGAAGGATCAATCAATTCAGCTACATGGTCCAAGCCTCCAAGTTTTTTCGCTACAACTTTGATTTGTTCACTGATTGCCTTCGCTGCGTCTATGTCTTTTTTTATCTCCTCTACACTTCTCAGTTGAAACCGCTCTCGATTGTAAAAAGTAGCGTAACAGAATTTGCATAGGCTCCATGGGCAGTTGCGAGTTGTCCTTATGAGCAGGGAGCGGCTTCCACCTTCTGATGGCGGTCTTATAGGACCCATTTCAAAGGAGTATTCTTTTAATTTTTGAAGCTCAGGTAAACTCATTGTTCATGTTGCGTCTCCACTATTTGTTCTTCTAATGCGCGAGCATTTATTCACATTTAACATGTGTCTAACTATCGCTTAATTACATTCTTATAAAAATTCTCAATGACTTTGTAACCTTCCGGATGAGATTCACCTTTGATGTTTATTCGCTCTGGATGAAACTGAACACCATAAAACGGTTTGTGTTTATGCTTAACTGCCTCTACTTCACAGGAAGGAGAGTCTGCGAGTAAAACAAGGTCAGCTTGATTAAGGCTTTCTTTTAAGACATAGTCGTAGTGCCATTGAGCCAAAGGTATCGTTTGGTATTTTTCAAAGCCTGCAAACACCTCATCAACTTCAATTATACGAACTTTTTCAAACATGTCTTTAATTGGTTCAGCCAAGGATGTCACGGTAGCACCTAATGACCAACAAAGTAATTGGTGGCCATAACAGACACTGAATATGGGGAGCCCCAAGTGTTTGATCAAATTAACAGTTTCCTTGAACATGTCTCTATGAGAAGGGTTTACAATTCTTGCTTTAGACCCACTTATGACAACAGCATCTATGTCCTTGCCAACTTGATAATTAGCATCAAGGTCTCCAAATTGAATAACAGTACAATCGCTAAACTTCTTAATAGCCTTGAGCAAAGTCTCTATTTTCGAGGAATTCAAATAACAGTTCACAATTAATGATCTTGCCATTCCATCATAACCAAATCATTAAAGTGTGTGTCACCGTTTTCTTTTTGAAAAATCATGAAGTCTTTTCTACCCTTATTTTTGTTCCACTCTTCACTTGCCCAAACAATTCCAAATTCTTTGTCACATTACCCACTATGTTGACTGGGCTATAAGGCTGAGTGTCACCGAAAAAAATGCACAAAGCATTTCCCATAGGCCAAAACGCAATGGCTCCTTTCTCTACTGTAGATTTCGCTTTTTCATTTCCCATCTTCACTGGAATTTCAAAGTAAACCTCTTCTTTCCATAGAGCTGCTCGCCCCTCGATTGGAAGTTTTCTCATTATTGCTTCCACGGTTCTAGGAGAAAGATAACGCACAAGTTCTCCTTCAGCCTCGCCAGTTCCCTCAATCACGAACTTTATGGGTATACGAGATACGCTCATTTCAAACACACCTATCTTTTGGGAAACCATTAAGTTAACTAGGAAAAGCCTCTTCATTCCATATAAGCTTTGCAAGTCATTGAATCATATATGTCAGCGAATCCTTAATGTGACTGATTTCCTCCGATGTCACGCTGTGAGTGGGTGGTTAGCACGTTTTTTCTAAGACTTTAACAACAATTTCAGTTTCTGGTTCATGTCCAAGTCAGCTAAACACGCACGACGATGGTTCTATTGTATAACCGAGTGATACCAGTTCATAATGTATTCTGGTAATTTCAGCCCTCTTTCACTCAATCTTTCAGCCAATTTAACTGGCAAAGGGCTCAACACATATGTTGCTCTCATATAAAACCTCCTAGGTTGACCTAGCTTAACTTCTTCTTTCAAGGTTATTTGCAAGTCTGACTTTTTGGCTAAAGTTGACTTTTCAGATCCCGTGATTGCCAAGACAATTCCGTTCAATTTTTTAAAGACGTTACACCAATTGATGACAGGTTTGGTTTCTCCGGAAAATGACACTAAGATCTCGAGGTCTCCAGCTCTTGGATGTGGAGTGTTTACGCCTCTGGCTATGTAAACGTTGTCTCCCAAGAAACCTTTGATGTGGAAAAGTCTTACACCCGTCATCTTTACGATTTCGTTTGCTGTGCCTTTCCCGCCTAGAAACACGTTGGTTCGTCTTTCTAGTATATCAATGAGGCGCGTGTAGTTTTCTGAATCCGCATTCGAGTCGATTATGGGTCCTAGCTTGGTGAACTCTTCCTCGCAGAGTCGAAACACGTCGCCTACCTGTAAGTTTCGAAATATCGCTTCGGTCATCATACACAGAAGGAGGAGGCTCCCAAGCTCGAACATGTCGCCCATGATGCCTACCTCGCTATATTCAAAGGAAGGCTTCGATCCTACTCGCCCCCTCAGCTCAACTACATGTCCGTGTTCGCTGACTATCTGGGCTAGTGAAGACTTCGCGTTAGAGGTTATGAGTCCCATGGAAAACTTTGACGTTTTTTTGTCTTCTATATACTTTGCCAAGTCTTGCGCCATCGCCAACGGATCATCAGAGATGCCACTACCCGAGTTTATTAAGAGCAAGATTTTTTTGTATCGTCTTTCAAGCTCAGCTGCCGCATCATACATGTTTTTGCCAGGGAAGCCTGGATCATCAGGAGTTATTACAACCTTGTTTCTCCAGCCTATCTGGCTCATTGCGATTTGGCTCATCGCAGTGTTCAAAGAGTACAGTGACCTGCCAGATCCTCCGCAGACCACGCAGTTGGCTGATTTCAGGTCGTTATAGAGTGGCGACAGTTTTTTTCTTTTTATGTTGAGAAGGTTATCTCTGATCTTGTTAACGTATCCTATATGGCTGATCTTGCTTCTAATCTCTCTCACGCCCCATTCAAGATATTCTTCTACCAATTAAACTCTTAAACTATACACGCACAGATAGTTTGTTTTTAAGAGATTGTAAAGTTTATTGTCTTATTTAACTTAAATCAGAAACATCTGAAATTATCGCGTGTATTTTTATAAGTTAAAGGTTTTTTTAAGCTCTTAAACCGATATTTCATGTTTTGGAATATTTCGTCATATGAAGTACTGCTTTTAGGTTTTGATGTTCTAAGTTATTATAAGTGTCATAAAAAAAGTGTTCAGTGAGGTTTTGATTTGGCTGACAACCTTCTTGCGCATGTAAAAACCGATAGGGTGCCTTTAACGACTGAAGCTTGTTATTTGGCATCACTTGCAAACATTCAGTCATGCGAGGAGTGTTATTGTCAATTAGCTTGTAAAGTCTACGAACTCCTTAAGCAGTCAGCACACCGACCTTAATTAAGCGCGCGAATGAACAAGACGGTTATTCTGGTCGTGTTTGACGTCGCTTTATCCATAGATTCTGTGTTTATTAGAGAAAAACTTCAGTAAAATTTATATCTAAAGTGTGTTTTCTACTGTTCCGCAATATAAGGAGAGATGTTTGAGATTGTCACAAGAATTGGCAGGAGGAACACCTGTTCTCATTTTAAGAGAAGGATCGAGCCGATCTCGAGGTAGGGAAGCCCAGCACGCCAACATAATGGCAGCCCACATCGTTGCAGAAGCAGTTAAAAGCGCCCTTGGACCGAAAGGCATGGACAAGATGCTCGTGGACAGCTTTGGCGACGTCACAATCACCAGCGACGGACGCACAATTCTCGACGAAATGGATATTCAACACCCAGCAGCAAAAATGATGGTGGAAGTTGCAAAAACACAGGATAACGAAGTAGGTGATGGAACCACAACAGCGGTAATCATAACCGGCGAGTTGCTGAAGAAAGCTGAAGACCTTGTTGATAAAAACGTCCACCCAACTGTTATCATAGATGGATACCGAAAAGCCGCTGACAGAGCTCTTGAGGTACTTGAGAAAATTTCTATCTCAACAAAACCAACTGACAGGAAGACAATAGAAAAAATTGCAATGACCTCTATGGCAAGCAAGTTGGTGGCGGGGAACAAAGAATACCTAGCGAAGATTGCTTCTTCAGGAGTCCTTTCTGTTGCTGAGAAAGTTAAGAATCAATTTAAAGTGGACATCGACGATATAAAAGTGGAGAAAAAACCCGGTGAAGCCCTCACCGACACAAAACTCATCAACGGCATTGTTTTGGACAAAGAAACAGTTCATTCCGGCATGCCAAAACGCGTGGAAAAAGCTAAGATTGCATTGTTAGACAGTGCACTTGAAATTGAAAAAACAGAGTTTGATGCAAAAATTAGTATTGAAAGTCCAGAGCAAATGGACACGTTCATAAAACAAGAAGAGAAAATGCTGAAAGATATGGTTGACAAAGTAACCGCAAAAGGTGCCAACGTAATCATTTGCCAGAAGGGCATCGATGACCTAGCTCAACACTTCCTTGCTAGGAAGAAAATACTAGCGGTGCGTAGAGTTAAAAAATCAGATATGGAAAAACTTTCAAAATCAACTGGAGGAAAAATAGTCACCAACCTAGACGACTTAACTAAAACAGATCTCGGTTATGCTGAAATCGTGGAAGAAAGAAAAATCGGTGACGACAAGATGATCTTCATCGAGGGATGCAAAAACCCCCGCGCGGTCACCATTCTCATACGCGGCGGAACCGAGAGAATTGTGGACGAAGCAGAACGTTCACTGCATGATGCATTGTGCGTTACCCGTGACGTCGTTGAAGAACCCAAAATTGTGGCTGGCGGAGGAGCCCCAGAACTAGAAGTCGCAAAGGCGCTCAAAGAATTCGCGGAGACACTTCCAGGAAGAGAACAACTCGCAGTGATTAGTTTCGCAGAGGCACTTGAAGCCGTGCCTACCACCCTAGCAGAAAACGCTGGGCTAGACCCTATCGACATCATATCTGAACTCCGAGCTCGACATGAAAAAGGCGAAATTTGGGCTGGAATCGAAGCACATGAGGGAAAAGTAAAAAACATGAATAAAGCCAACGTATTTGAACCACTCGCAGTCAAAAAACAGATAATAAAATCCGCCACAGAAGCCGCGTCCATGATCCTAAAAATCGACGACATAATTGCATCCAGCAAAATGAAACAACCGCCAGGGCCCCCAAAGGGGCCTCCAGGAATGGGGCCTCAAGGTGTCGGGCCGTACTAGCGAAACAAGTGGCGATAAGAAAATTTGGATTGGCCCTCCAAAGCTCACTCGCTTTGAAAAAGCTCGGATAGTGGGAGCAAGAGCTCTTCAGATAGCTATGGGAGCACCTATACTTATAGGGCCATCTAAAACTCTCTCAAACCCTATTGACATAGCTCTCAATGAACTAGAAGCAGCAGTACTCCCTATCACCATTCGCAGAACGTTGCCTGACGAAACCCACCAAGATATTCCGCTTAAATGGCTTCATGGATGAAACACCACAGTTTTTAGTTCTAGAGACAGCGTGAACAGGAAAGAGGTAAGTCGGAAACTCGGCGTCATTGTTTGAATCAATGCCCTGTGTTTTCATCATGCGCTAGTATTTCTTTTGCTTCCCCTAAGGTTTTGTTTATCCTTTTCCAATGGGCCCCTTGCCAGTATATTTTTTCGCAGTTGGGGCACTTCCAAAACTCATTGTAATATGAAGCGGTTGTTTCTGGAACTTTGCCAGCGATTTCTTTTTTGGCAATTGGCTTGATTTGGGAGCTACATTTGGGGCAACGTGAAACCGTGACATCGAAGTCAAGTTTGAGATTAAAACGCTTTGCTAGGCTAGCGAGTTTTTTCGCTTCTGTTGTGCGTTCAACGAAAAAGGAGTTTATCCTTTGCACCATAGCTTGGCGATGAAGTTCAAGGTCACGAGTAAGCAGAATGCGTTTTTCTTTTTTCGCGATTTCAATCAGTTGTTCATCTTTAAGAGAACGTGAGTATTTGACATCGTAACCGAGTAAGCGAAGCCATCTGGTGAGCTTGCCCAGCATACCATCTGTCAAGAACTTCAACCTTTCTCACCGAATGACTGCTGTAAAGCTAGGATTTATATCATCTCCGGATAATTTGGCCTGTTCCCGGCTTTGCAACGATCTCTCCATAATCCATGACTAACTGTCCATTCACAAAGGTTTTTGTCGGCTTGCCTTTAACCACCCATCCGTCAAATGGGGAGTGCTTGGCTTTTGAATGGAATTTCGACGAGTCGATTTGGTATTTTTGTTTCATGTCCACCACAACGAAGTCTGCATAAAACTCTTCAGCTAGGCTTCCTCTATCTTTAATATGAAATATTTCCGCTGGCTTTTTCGAGGACGCTCTAATCAAACTTGCTAACGTTAGTCTGCCCTCATTTACCTGTGTAAGTAGAAGAGGAAGCATTGTTTCAAGTCCAGGTATGCCTGGATTAACGTTCCAAACGAACTCAGACTTTTTTTCTTCAATTGTGTGTGGAGCGTGATCTGAAGCTAAGACGTCGACCAACTCTTGTTTAAATGCGACCCAAAGCGTCTTAACATCTTCTTCTGTCCTTAATGGAGGATTCATGAGCGCCACAGTTTTCCAGCGTTTCAAATGCTTAGAGGATAAGAGGAGATGATGCGGCATAGCTTCGCAGGTAATGGGTAAACCTCTATTTTTTTCTGTTAAGATGGCTTTCAGTCCCTCCGCTGAACTGACGTGGCAAAAGTGGATGTGTGTGCTGGTTTTCTTTGCGAGTTTAATTGTTCGCTGTATTGCCTTCAGTTCAGCTTCTGGCGAGTGAACTTTGAGATACGCTTCTAGGTCTCCGCGTCCTGTTTGCAACGTCTTTTTCTTAACGTTTTCAAGGGTTTCCCTGTCCTCAGCGTGCACTGCAACTGGAACTTTCATTTCTCCAGCTCTGCTGAACGCTTGTACTACCGCGTCGTCATCCTCGATGTCTAGGCCTCCAATTTTCTGTGAAAGGTAGAGCTTAAATGCGACTGCTCCCTGCTCGACTATCTGAGACACTTCTTCGAGGTTTTCTGGAAAGGCTGAATGAAAGGCAACGTTGACAACTGTTCGGGTTTCAGCTAGTTTCATACGTTCTTTTAGAGACTTTGTGCTCATTGTAACTGGTTTGTTATTGGGCATGTCGATTGTGAGGGTTACGCCTCCAGCTGCTGCTGCTGCTGTTCCGCTGAAGAAAGTTTCTTTGTAAGCTAATTGTTGGTCTCTAAGATGTACATGGGGGTCTATTAGCCCAGGAAGTACTATCTGTTCTTTTATGTTCATTTTTGTTGAAGCTTGTGGAAGGTTTGGTTTCTTGGCAATTTTGAGGATTCTTCCATTATCTACAGCTACGCCAGCTTCAATTATTCCTTCAGTCGTGTAGATTTTAGCGTTGTAAAGAACTAGATCAACCAGCAAGTTTTATTCTCCATTTATTCTAAGATAGTCTTATACTTCAAAACTTAATTCTATGCTCCATAATTTTTATGTTTCTACAAATTCTCAAGCTACCAACACGGATAAAGGACTTGTTCTTTTCTTTTCTATGGTCGTAATTGTTGGATAAGTGTTATCTGGTTTCAGAGTGGCAGAGATTCACAGTTTCTGCGTTAAGGTTTAGCCTCTTCCAACAAACACGTTTTCTATCTTTTTGCTTTACTTTTCAGCATGCGCATGCGTATAGCGAAAAGTTTCATAAATGGTTTCAGCGTAAGTGTTATCTATGAGACAGGAAAAACTTGTGAGACTGCTTTGTGAGTTGATTAAAAATTCTAGGCGAAGCGACAGGGATTTAGCTAGGATTTTAGGTTTTTCTCAACCTTCGGTAAGTCGTTTAAGGAAAACTCTGGAAAAAGAAGCGATACTGCAGTATACTGCGATTCCAGATTTTTCTTATTTGGGTTTTGATTTGATAGTTTTCACGTTTTACCGCATGAAAGAGCCTTTACATCCTCTTAGGGAGAAGGCGGAGAAATGGTTGAAGGAACAGCCTAACGTGGTGTTTTCAAGCGAGGGCCAAGGGATGGAAGCAGACAGAGTTATGATGTCAGTGCATAGGGATTACGCAGATTTCTCTGAATTCCACCAGAAGTGTAGAAGAGAATTAGGCCCATACATCGAAAGTTTCAGAACTTTCATCGTAAGTTTGAGAGGACATGAAACATGGAGACTTTTCACATTCAACGACCTAGTTGCGTGTGCGATGCCTAATTTTTCTGTTATTGATTCTCAAAGGCGGAGATGGAACCGTTCTCTTCCATCCAATCTTTTTGAGGCAGGTCCTGTTCTTGACGTTAGGGAACGGGATTCGATTATTGCAACGTACACATCAGCTGCAAATAAGATGAAGGTTTTCTCAACGTTCATCCGTGAAGGTCTTGAGAGTGGAGATGCTGTTGTGTATACTTACCCAGATGAGGAGAATGAAACTGTTAGG
>JABAHS010124176.1_pt1 | contig 10042 bp, 10 predicted proteins | sample 7062111 | NCBI WGS metagenome assembly JABAHS01 (sample SAMN14534600, study PRJNA622989) | marine sediment metagenome | biome: marine biome [ENVO:00000428]; feature: marine pelagic biome [ENVO:01000023]; material: deep marine sediment [ENVO:00002113]; isolation source: pool of 4 deep marine... | reverse complement strand
TAGGGTCAGCAGTCTTTGTTGCAGGTTCCTCTGCAATCTGTTCAGCTTGGGGGGTGGGGAGGATGTCTTGGCCGTTCTCATCGATGAAACCCTGCGTGAATAAGAATTCCTGCACGGCGGGGATGTCCGGCCATGCAATCCCATCGGCCTTAAGGCTCTCCGCGATTAATGGGGGGAGTTCAGCTGGAATCTGATCGGCACCGACCATGTAGGTATCGGCAATCAACAGGAAGGGAACTCCAACCTGTTCTTGCGGATATTCGATTTGTTCAATCGTGGTGCGGAAGAATTCTGATCCTGACTGGGTGGACACATCCACCCCTAATATAATCAGCTGGTCCCCGTATTGGTCAAACAAAGGCGGTAGGTCTTCGGTAATTACCTTATGGCAGTGGGGGCAGGTAGGGGAATAGAAGAGGATCGCTCTCACCTTCGGCTGTTCTTGAGCACCTGCGGTACCCAAAGTCAACAAGAGCAGCAGCAGGAGGATCACCACGGTGAATTGTAGTTTTGAGATTTTCATCATATACCTCGAATGTTTTTATTTGGATGCGTCCTTTAATTTCTGCTTCAAGTTTTGCAGCATGGGGACGGGTGTGGGATCAGCGCCATAGGCAATGGCAAGGTAAAAAGAGAGGTAATCGCCGAAGTGCAGGGCGCTCCACATCGAGTCCAGCACACCGCGTCCCGGGGCTCGATAAAAATCTGTGGTCACTCCCTCAAGCATATAGATTTGACGGGTGAATTCTTCGCGCAGTTTATTGCGGGGATGGTTGTGTTTTGAGGTGATAAAGAATGCCAGGGTTTTGCCGAAATCGTCCTCGGGGAAGTAAATTCCCTGGAGTGTGTTGTGGTCGGCTTCTGGCAGAAATTCAAAGTAAGCCTGTGCTTTCGCAATCTCGTTGATCTGGGTTTTCCAGCGTCTGGCAACTGGTTGAAGGAAGCCGGAGCCAAAGAGTACCGCAGTCCGGCCCATGAACTGGCCAGCCATCCGTTTGGCAGGGTTGGTAGACGCAGGGACTTCAGGCATCAGGCTGGTTTGCTGTTCCTTCATTGCCTGGACTGCGGCGTCGAGTTCCTGCTGAACAGAGCTCTGATCGAAGAGTCCCAGCCGGGTGAGGGCCGCCAGGAGGAGGCCGAAGGAAAACCCAACTGCCGCTCGCGGCTGGAAATCATCATCAAACTGCCAGCATCCAGTGCCGGCTTTCGCGGCCTTTTCTGCCAGCTTTCCGCCGGTGGTGACCGCCAGGACTGGCAGTCCTGCATCCAGTGCCTGGTCGAAGACGCTCAGGGTTTCCTCGGTGTTGCCGGAATGGGAGGAACAAATCACAAGGCAGTTTTCCCATTTTGGCAGTGAATAATCTCTCAGCACGGTGATCGGTACCGGGCAGGATTGACTGGCATAGGCGGTTAACAAATCACCGCCGATGGCGGAACCGCCCATCCCGGCGATCAGCACATGCTGAAACTTGGGGTAGTTTGGCAGCGGCAGGCTGAGTCCTAATTTCCAGGCCCCCGCCAGCTGGTCCGGCAAATCGTTGATATGCTGGAGCATGTTTTGCTGGTCTATGGATTGAATGGTTTCTAACTGATCTAAATGCATCGTACTCCTCTGATTCAGATTAAATCATGATTTAGTTTTCGATAAACCCTCTCATTTACTGTTTCCTATCGATCAGCTTTTATCCTGCTGTTCTGTCAGGATTTGATAGATTTTTCTGCGCGGCCAGCCAGATTGCTCAGCGAGCTGACGGGCAGCCTGTGAAGGTGGCAGATCGGAGCGGAGCATGACCTGAACGGCGGCCAACAGTTCCTCTTCCTGCCACTTTCCCGCCGATTTGCTCTGCCCTTCCACCACCATGGTGTATTCGCCGCGTGCGGGGTGATCTTTGAAGTGATGGCGCGCCTCGCGGAGGCTGCCGCGAAACACTTCTTCGAACATTTTCGTCAATTCTCCCGCAACAGCAATCTGCCGGTCGCCCAGGATCTTCTCCAGATCTTGCAGCGAATTTTCCATGCGATGTGGGGTTTCGAAGAAGATTAGGGTGTAGGGTAGTGATTTTATTTCTTCAATCGCTCGCTGCCGCTCACCGCTTTTACGCGGCAGGTAGCCCAGGTAGGCAAATTTGTCGGTCGGCAGCCCAGAAACAACCAAAGCAGCAATCGGTGCGCTCGGCCCGGGGATTGGGCTGACAGTGTGACCGGCGTCCAAGGCAGCACGCACCAGCAGATACCCCGGATCGTTCAATCCCGGGGTTCCGGCATCCGAAACCAGGGCGACATCCCCTGCTGCTAGGGCTTCCAAAACGGCCTCGGTTTTGTGGCCTTTGTTGTGGTCATAATAGCTGGTTGTCTGCGTATGGATTTGGAAGTGATTGAGCAGTTTTGCCGTGCGGCGGGTATCTTCAGCGGCAATTAAGTGCACTTCTTGAAGAATGCGAACCGCCCGCGAGCTGAGGTCTTCCAGGTTGCCGATCGGGGTGGAGACCAGATAAAGCGTGCTCATGGTGTTGAGTCTCCTGAATCTTCGCCTTCTGGCGGGTGAATTTTTTTCATCCGGCGGGCCAACTTACGCCGCGTGAGCAGGGTGCGCCGGCCGCATCCCAAGCATTCCAGCCCGATGTCTGCGCCTAAGCGCGTGATTTTCCAGCGGTAACTGCCGCAGGGGTGCGGTTTTCTCAACTCAACGATATGGTCTAATTGAATTTCAGGCAGCATGATCCTACCCAGGTAAACAAATTAATTGATGGAAGCCGAGCTTTAGTAGATTGTTCTTCCAACCCAAGGATTATATCACGGGTGGTATAATTGCCATTTAGGACTGCGTCTACATATCAATGATAAAAACCGACTTCAGGAGTAGTGGATGTTAAATTTTTCTCTCGCTCAGATTATTAGTTTGCTGGTGGTGTTGCTGATTGCATTCCCCATTCACGAGCTGGCCCATGCTGTCAGCGCAGATTATTTTGGGGATGACACCCCACGCCTGCACGGACGTCTGACATTTAATCCTCTCGCCCATCTTGATCTATTTGGGTCGCTTACCTTAGTTCTTGTTGGGTTCGGCTGGGCAAAACCGGTCCCCGTCAATGAATATAAGCTTGAATCCCACTCGCGTTATGCTCCAGCTCTGGTAGCGCTGGCTGGCCCGGCATCCAATCTGGTACTCGGTTTGGTTTCCGGTTTCATCCTGGCAACTGGGCTGCTGGAGCCCCCGGTTATCGCCAGCCGGGTTCTCCCAACCCCGTATGAAGTTCTATTTTATTTTTCATTAATTAATTTTGTGCTCTTCTTTTTCAACCTGATCCCTTTGTTCCCGCTGGATGGTGAAAAAATATTGATCCGGATCCTCCCTGAGGAATGGGGGGTGCGTTGGGAAAGCCTCCGCCGGTTTACCTTTGGCCCGCTGATTGTGCTGGTTTGGCTGCTGCCGGCTTTGAATATCCCGGTGGTGAGTGCATTGGTGTTCACCCCTGCGCAGTGGCTGGTCAGGTTCTTCATCGGAGCATGACCCATGCGGCGGATTTTTTACCGCGTTGAACAGTTCCGCCAGTCCTTTTTTGATGCCCCGGGCCATGAGGGAGTGCAACGCGCGCAAGAAAACCTTGATCCGGCTCTATTTGATCTGTTCGGGAAAATGCTTCCTTTTGAGCAGGCGCATGCGCTGAGAGTCTTTGATCGACTGCAGGAACAGGGTTTTTCGCATCCCGACTTACTGGCTGCTGGATTACTGCACGATGTGGGGAAAACGTTATACCCGCTCCGACCGTGGGAGCGGGGTCTGGGGGTGCTGGCGAAAAAGTTTTTCCCGCGCCGCATCCAGCAGTGGGGAAAAGGAAAACCCGGCGGCCTGCGCTCGGGGATTGTGGTGGGGGAGCAGCATGCCCACTGGGGGGCACAAATGGCCCAAAAAGCGGGCGCGTCAGTCACTGTTGTCCAGCTGATCGAATTTCATCAAAGCCCGATCCCGTCACATTTATCTGAAGAAGTCCAGGAATTATTGAAAGTTCTGCAATCTGTGGATGAGGTGAGTTAATCTCGTCCTTTGAAATCCAATCTCAGGAGGTTTAGGTGAATACAATCATCAAGTTAGAAGAAGCGGTACTGTTCTTGTTCTCAATCTTTTTATTTGGACAACTGGACTTTACCTGGTGGTGGTTTCCGCTGCTGCTTTTCACGCCAGATTTGAGCATGCTCGGTTATTTGCACAACGCCAAAACGGGAGCAATTACCTATAATTTCATCCATCACAAAGGTCTTGCTTTAGTGGTGTATATGGCGGGCGTATTTTTTGGTTTACCTGTGATCCAATTAATCGGCGTTATTTTGTTCGGTCATTCGAGCCTGGACCGGGTTTTCGGGTACGGCCTCAAGTACTTTGATTCGTTCCAGCACACCCACCTTGGTATCCTGGCTGGCGGCAAGCAGCGCTCCGCAGGATAATTTCAATATTCAAGATATAATGAAATAAAGTTTTCATCTCATACTGCATCACTGTGCATGTAGGGTGTTTAAATTGCGTTTGTTAAGGGACAACTGGAGGAGACCGATGCGAACTGTAAACCTGGAATCCTGGCCGCGCCGCGATCATTTTAAGACTTTTAATACCTGGGATTACCCCCACTTTAATATGTGTGCTAATGTCGATCTGACACACTTTTTCCCAGCAGTCCGGGAGCGAGGTGTTTCATTCAATATAGCAGTGGTGTATGTGCTGGCGCGCACCGCGAATATGATCCCCGAGTTCCGCTGCCGGATCCAAGGAGAGACCGTGGTGGAATATGATGTCGTTCATCCTTCAACCACAATCATGGCGCAGGAAGACCTTTTCACGTTCTGTGCTTTACGCTATGTGGAGGATTTCTCTGAATTTGCCCTCAAGGCAAAGGACCGTATCTCGTATGTGAAAGAACATCCCACGCTGGAGGATCCCCCGGGACAGGATGACTTGCTGTTTATGACTGCGATCCCTTGGGTATCTTTCACCAGCTTTATGCACCCGATTGATCTGAATCCCGTGGACTCGGTACCGCGATTTGCCTGGGGAAAATTCTTCCAAGAGGGGGACACCCTCAAGATGCCGCTCAGTTTGCAGGCCCACCATGCCCTGATGGACGGGATCCACATGGGCAGGTACTATGAAAAACTCCAATTCTACCTGGACAACCCGGAATTTGTTCTTGACCCAAATTAAGCACCATGCCCCCGGGTCGATTGGTTCTGATCAATCCGGCGGGGAAATTCACCTGTTCTTACCGCCTATGATTTCTTCCTCTTGAATAAATAGGCTGTTCCCCAGACCAGCACGGCGGTCAGGACCACCGGACCGAGGAAACCTAACCATGCATTGACAATGTCGGTGACCACAGGGCCGATCAATACCAGGTTTTGCAGCGCTCCGGCAGTGGCTGCCAGTGCCAGGTAGATCACCCCCAGGCGGATGACATCATTTTTTATATCGTGGAACAGTCCGGTGAGGATGCCGAGGATGATTAATAATTGGGTGACCCAATCACCAAGATCGATGAAAACCGCGACAATTGCCAAGACCAATCCAATCATAAATGACAAAAAGCCTATTTGTTTCGTCATCATTATTTCCTCCTTGTAAATTAAAAAAAATTAAACAATCCCAGAATTTAAAACACCCAAAACCGGGCAGTGGCCATTAAGATGGCGGCCAGCAGCAGAAAATACGCATTTAATTGCCCGCCTGTTTTTAGTTGGGCCTGGAGTTTTTGCAAGGATTGGCGCTGCTCCTCGTTGGGCGGTCCGCCCTGTTCCTGGATCTCTGCGCCCAGACTAAGCAGGGCTTGAGACCGGCGGTTCTGGAGAATTCCATAATACAGCCCGATGAGACCAGCCACACCGCCAAGCCCGAAGCCAAGCCCAGGGCCAGAGGTCATCCAAGCGGAACGAAAGCCGTCCGAGTCAATCCAGTACAGGATCAGACCCGCAGCGACAGAAGTCAGCGATGTAATCATGATCACTCGGCTAAAGTTAGTTTTTTGCAGCAGGTGCGAGAAGAATTTTTGCCCGCTTTCCTCTGTGGCCTGGACGGTTGGGCTGAGGAAGAAAGTCAACATCAGGGCCGCCCCGACCCAAAAGATGCCGGAGACAATGTGCAGAAAACGCAAGATTACCAATAATACAAGCATGTTGACCTCCATATATTAGAAGATAGGTTCAAAATAATAAAACCCGATAATTTGGAGTTAGATACGATGAATTAGCGCTGGGAGAATGGTAAAAATTTCTGGAGGATTATTACTGACCCGCAACATGAGGAAATTCGTTAGATTTTGCCGAGTGCAGTTTCAGCCTGTATTCGAATCTCGCCGATCTGGCCGCGGTGTTCCGCCTCGTGCTGAATCAGATGGTGGATGACCCACTCCGGGGTGACCTGGTAGTCTTCAACTTGTCTTGGGGAACGGAATTGACTTACAGACATCCCCTGGAATGCATCGAGAAAGGTTTGCCGGCATGTGCCGAGACGGTTGAGATGAGTATCCAAAGATTCGCCGGTCACCGGTGTTAAACCGCCGTCTTCGGAACGGACATTAAATTTCATCAAAGCCCCAATTTCCTCAGAAAATGCTTCTCCCTCGAGAATATCCTCGTACAGCCAGGACATTTCGATGGCGGCCAGGTGATAAAGTAAGGTGCCGATGCTGTTTGGGGTACCTGGTGGCGCAAAATTTGTCGTTTCATCATCCAGCCCGGTTAATGAATCAAGTGTGCGCCGGCGGGTATCTTCTATGGACCACAGCCATCTGCCGATGACAGGATCATATCCATCCAGGGGAGTTGTGATCAGTGTTTTCATACGCGGTATCCTTTTACGGCAAAGGCTGCCAGCTGGGCATTTTATCCAAGCCGGGGTGGTTGGTGAGGTTGGTCTGGAACCGGCCGCCAAAATCCATGAGGTAGATTTCCTGGTTGCTGTCGCGGGTTGAAGAATAAACAATCCACAGGCTGTCTGGAGACCAGGCGGGGTCGAAGTTTAAGGCCGGGGTATCCAGGGAACGTACGGTGGCCCCATTTGAGTTGGCATCTAAGAGATAAACACGGCGGTTGTTACCCGAGGTGCGGATGTACACGATCCAATCGCCGTTCGGCGACCAGGCAGGCTCGATGCCTTTACCGATGCGGTCCTGTTCATCCCAACGGATGTCGTACAGTTCTGGTTCCAGGTCGTAGATATCCTGGGCACCGGGTGGAATGTTGTTCTCGTCCCATTCCCGCACATTGAGCGTGAAGAAAAAAGTGCTGGAAAACATGAGGGTATTCCCGTCGGGCGAAAATGTGGGGTTGTATTCCTCAAATTCAATACTGACCTTGCGCTGGTTGCTGCCGTCTGCATCCATCACCATCAACTGGCGGGCGCCACCAAACCGGCGGGTAACGAACACAATCTTCGATCCATCCGGCGACCAGACCGGATCTTCATCGTCCTGCCGGGTTTGGGTCAGGTTGGTCTGGTTGCCGCCATCGGCGTCCATCACCCAGATATCCAGGTTCAACGGGGTGTTGTAGAGACCCAAACCGCCATCTGCCACGTACATGATTTTTGTCCCATCTGGAGACCACATCGGCCAGCTCTTATGCGTCTCATCAAAGGTTAATTGGGCGACATCGGTCCCGTCTGATTCCATGACAAAGATCTGGTCAAAGCCGCTCCCGTCGCGGTCACTGATGAAGGCGATTTTGCCGCCAGCGCCAAGCGGGGTGGGCTGCGGTTGTGGGGTTTGTGTGATGGTCGGTTCCTGGGTTGGGGCGAGTGTGACGGTTGCTGTGGGAATCGGGGTGTCGGTATCGGTTGGCTGGAGTGTGTTTGTTGGGAAAGCAGCAGATAGCGGTTCGGTTGCGCTGGGGATGGCAGCCACTTCGACTGGTTCGGCTTCCTTGCTGCCCCCAAACAGGAAGAACGCACCAACCACTCCTGCAGCAACCGCCAGCACTCCAAAGAGGTAGAGCGGCATCCTGCTGGATTTTTTAGGGGGTACCTCGGCCGGCGGAGAAGAGGCGATGGTCGGGTCGGCCTGGACAGCTGTTGCTGCCTGTGCTGCCTTGGTTGCCTTGACCTCCGTAGGGGCCTGGGCTTCAGTGGANNTGGGCTTCAGTGGGTGCCCGGATTTCTGTTTCTTCGGTTTGTTCGACTTGCGCCGGCGGCCGCACCAGGGTTTCATCTGCGGTTTCGGTGTCACCCGCCTCTGTTTGAGACATCAGGGTCGGGTCTGCCAGGGCCGTGGGGTCGGTGAGGGCGGTGAGGAACTGCTGCACACTGGCGTAGCGTTTGTCCGGTTCGATCGACATGGCGCGCTGGATGGCGGAATCAACATGCAGGGGAATTTTCGTTGAATATGTGCGCGAGGGTGTCAAGGTTGTCTGCCCGAGCATCATATCGATCGATTCAGGCGGCGGGTTGCCCGTCAGCAGGGCATAAAGGGTGGCAGCCAAAGAATACTGGTCTGAATATGTACCTGTCATTGCGTCGCTGTATTGTTCCGGCGGGGCAAAGCCGGGGGAATAGCCGCGCGCCCCGACGGTGGTGTCGCCTTCGCTGGCTTTGGCAATCCCAAAATCCACCAATACAATTTTTCCATCCGGCTGAATTTTCAGGTTTGCGGGCTTGATATCGCGGTGGATGACTGGAGGGTCCTGGGAGTGCAAAAATGTGAGGGCGGAATTAATCTGGTCTGCCCACTCCAGCACCTTGTAAACGGGCTGCGGGCCTTCCTCTTTCAGCCTGTGGCTCAAATCTTCACCGGGGATATAGTCCATCACCAGGTACTGGATATCGTCGATAATGAAATGGTCAAATACCAGGGGCAGGTTTGGGTGGCGGAGCTTAGCCAGCAGGCGAGCCTCAGTTTCAAATTGACGCTGGCTCTGCTGGCTGCGGTTGAGGTTTGCTTTTACCGCCACCAACTGGTCGAGTGCGGTATCTTCTGCCAGATAGACCGCGCCCATCCCGCCTTTACCAAGCTGGTCTTTGATGATGTACCTGTCTCTGAGCTTGAATCCCTGGTTGAGTTCCATTCGCCTGTCCTATCTCTGTTTGAACTTAACGAACCTCATGCTTCCCCTTTGATTATACGGTGTCTAATCGCCTGGCAGCAAGGTGACTTCAATCGTCTTTAGGTAAGTCAGACCCGGGATTCGCCCTTCCTGCATGCCAAAAGTCATCCAGACGGTTGTCGGGCTGCTGACCTGGTAGGGAATCTCGCCGACAAATTGCCCGTAAGGGCTCCCCGGCGAAAGGACGACAGAGGCCTGTCCCTCGCCGACCGCTGTGCCGCTCTCATCAACTAACCAGACGGAGATTGGGTTGTCGGAACTGGTGCGCACCATGCCCGAGATAAAAATCGGGCTGCTGCTGATTTCCCGCTGGTCAGGGAAGGGTAATTGGAGCAAGATGCGGTCCTGGGTTTCAGGGGCATAGTTGCGGTCGGTGATGCCGCGTGAGAGGAGGATCTGGTATACCGAGTTGAGCGCCCACACGCGCCCGGTTGCATCGTATGCTTTTAATTCTAACCGGCCAGTTTCCGCCAGTACAGGGATGGAGAACTCGATATCGGTGATCAGGTTTCCGTTGACCGGGTCGTCGTAGGGCTTCGACCACAGTGTTTTGCTGGTCAGCACCCGCCCATCTTCGCCGTACAGGGTGATGTCTGTTTTCACCGGTACCACAGTGTTAAGGTTGGCGATCACCCGGATCGGGGAGATGTGTCTTGAAAGTTGTCCCGGGCGGATGATGGCAATATCTGCAGTGCCAAAATCTAAGGCGGAGTGGGTTTCTTCGGGTTGGCTAGTCGTTGAGGGTGGTGGGGTTGCGAGAGCAGCGGATGGGGTGTCAATGGGGATCAATGCCGCTGAGGAAGTTACCGCTGGGTCAGATGATCCGCTTGCTCCCTCTGGTAGGGTGGGTTGGCTCGCGACTAAGCTCTCAGTTGTGGCTGATGGCAGTGGTTGTAAGCCTTCCGTCTGCGGCTGGGTGATCTGGCCGCAAGCAGACAGCAGGGCTGCCAGCAAGATTACT
>JABAHS010072242.1_pt2 | contig 10042 bp, 8 predicted proteins | sample 7062111 | NCBI WGS metagenome assembly JABAHS01 (sample SAMN14534600, study PRJNA622989) | marine sediment metagenome | biome: marine biome [ENVO:00000428]; feature: marine pelagic biome [ENVO:01000023]; material: deep marine sediment [ENVO:00002113]; isolation source: pool of 4 deep marine... | reverse complement strand
ATATTGAAGCGGTCACGAAACTCCTTGAGCGCATCGACATCGAGTTTCTTCTGCTGATGCGCGACGTTCTGGCCCTCGCCGGCGGCGCCCATGCCGTAACCCTTGACCGTCTTCGCAAGGATGATCGAGGGCTGGCCTTCATGCTTTACCGCTCTGTCGTAGGCCGCGAACACCTTGATCGGATCGTGGCCACCCCGGTTAAGACGCCAGATGTCATCGTCCGACATGTTGGCGACCATGGCGGCCGTCTCGGGGTACTTGCCGAAGAAATTTTCGCGGACGTAAGCGCCGCCCTTGGCCTTGAAGTTCTGGTATTCGCCGTCGACGGTCTCTTCCATGATGCGGCGCAGGTGTCCGTGATGATCCTCGGCCAGCAGCGGATCCCAGCGCGAACCCCAGATGACCTTGAGGACGTTCCAGCCGGCGCCGCGGAATGCCGCTTCGAGCTCCTGGATGATCTTGCCATTGCCGCGCACCGGGCCGTCCAGCCGCTGCAGATTGCAGTTGACGACAAAGATCAGATTGTCGAGTCTCTCGCGCACCGCCATCGTAATGGCGCCCATCGACTCCGGCTCGTCCATTTCGCCGTCGCCGAGGAAGCACCAGACCTTGCGATCGCTCTGCGGGATCATGCCGCGATTCTCGAGATAGCGCATGAAGCGGGCCTGGTAGAGCGCCATCATCGGGCCCAGTCCCATCGACACGGTCGGGAACTGCCAGAAGTCGGGCATCAGCCACGGATGCGGATAGGAGGACAGGCCGCCACCGCCGACCTCCTGGCGAAACCGATTGAGCTGGTTCTCGTTCAGCCGGCCCTCGAGGAATGCCCGCGAATAGATGCCCGGCGCCGAGTGCCCCTGCATGAAGACGAGGTCGCCGCCGTGCTCCTCGGTCGGCGCACGCCAGAAGTGATTGAAACCGACTTCGTAGAGCGTCGCCGAGGACGCGTAGCTCGAGATATGGCCGCCGTACTCGGAACTGATGCGATTCGCCTGTACCACCATCGCCATCGCATTCCAGCGAATATAGGCCTCGATACGCTTCTCGATCGAGCGGTCGCCAGGATAATCGGGCTCGAGACCGGTCGGAATCGTATTCAGGTAGGCGGTATTCGGCGAGAACGGCAGGTAGGCGCCGGAACGTCGCGCGAAATCGACCATCTGGTTGAGCAGGAAATGGGCTCGCTCGGGCCCGTGCGCACCGAGAACTGAATCGATCGACTCGAGCCATTCTCGGGTCTCGGTGGGGTCGATATCGTCAAAACGATTGAAGTCGCTCATATGGCATCCACAAACATGCCGCCTCCGCTGCGGCAGAGAGTGACGGCGTGAATTCGGTCAGGTGTCCTGCTAGGATCACCGCTCGATCATGACCGGACTGCTCGTCCGGCGAGTTCTTTTAGATGCCGCATATTATGGCCCAAGCGAGGCCAAAAAGGTTAGCCCCTGAATGACGACTCTTGCCGAAACTCTGAATAAAACCAGGCCGATAAAAGTTTCTCAGGTAACTGGCGCGCCGACCGCGAAGGCGTTCGCGGGCGTCGACCAGCTATTGCTGGTGTTACCGAAAAAAGTACCGGCTGCCCTTTGGCGCAAAGTGCCGCAAGGCAAAAAGATCCAGGCATTGCTGCGACGTGCGGCGCCCGACGGCACGCCGGCGGCAGCGACCCGGCTTGCCAACAAGAAGCAGACAGCGCTGTTCGTCGGGACTGTCGACGCTGCAGCGGACCCGTTCGAGCGCCTGACGTTCGGCCGCAAAATGGTGGCCGCCACCGCGGCCCAGAAAGCCGGCGTGCTCGGCATCTGGGTCTGCGGATTCGACGATGAGGATCGCGATCGGCTGATCGCAGACGTCACTGCAGCAGCACTGGCCGCGGCCTACGTCATGCCGGCATATAAATCCAAGTCGCCAGCGCCGAAAATCCGCAGCCTGCGCATCCTGGGCGCGCCCACTCGCGTCGATCTGGGCAGGATTATCGCCGAAGCGGAAGGCAACAACCTTGCGCGCTTCCTGACCGCGCTTCCCGCCAACAAGCTCGACGCGCGCGCCTACACCGACTTGCTGAAGGGGATGGCAAAAGACGAAGGCTGGGAGTTCAAGCGATACAGCGTTGCCGAACTCGGGAAGATGGGCGCCGGCGCCTTCCTCGCGGTTGCCCAGGGTAATGCCGACGACAGCGCCGCAATCGTCCGGCTACGTTACCGCCCCGGCGCGAAAACGGCGCAGCCCGAATTGAGCCTGGTCGGCAAAGGCATCATCTTCGATACCGGCGGTACCAACCTGAAACCGTTTTCATCGATGCTGGACATGCATATCGATATGGGCGGCAGCGCGGTCGCGCTGGGATGTTTTCTCGCATTGACGCGCCTCGAAGTGGACATGCCGATCGATGTATGGCTTGCCATCACCGAGAATCGGACCGGGCCGACGGCCTATAAATCTCAGGACGTGATCACGGCGCTGAACGGCAAAACCATCCAGACCATCCATACCGATGCAGAAGGAAGGATGGCGCTCGCCGATACGCTCGTGCTCGCGAGCAGGGACAAACCGAAAGCCATTATCGACTATGCCACGCTGACCGGCGCCTGTATGAATGCGGTGACGACGCGCTACAGCGGCGTATTTACGAATCGTCCGGACCTGCATCCGGTCCTGAAGAAGTCCGGGCGAGAGAGCGGTGAGCGGGTCTGGCCGTTCCCGATCGGCGGCGAATTTATCGAGGAGTTGAAAAGCGATACCGCCGATATCGCTCAATGTGCCCCGAACGGCGGCGGCGATCACATCCTGGCGGCGAGCTTTTTGAACGAATTTGTCGATGATGCCTGCGCCTGGGTCCATGTCGACCTCAGCGCAATCAGTCGTGATGGCGGCCTCGCTCATATCCCGTCGAAAATCACGGGGTTCGGCGTCCGCTTCTCGCTTAACCTGTTGCTCGACAAACAACTGACCGGCGCGCCGGGTGACGGCTAACGGCGCGTGACGCAAACGTTTTCGATGTCTGACCGCTTTCGCGGCTTCCTGCCCGTCGTTATTGACGTCGAAACCGGCGGTTTCAACTGGAAGACGGACGCCTTGCTCGAGATCGCGGCGGTGCTGATCGAGGCCAACGAGCACGGCTTGATCAGCCGCAGGGAGACCATTCGTTACCATGTCAAGCCGTTCGAGGGCGCCAACCTCGAACCGGCATCGCTTGCCGTCAACGGCATTGATCCGGACCATCCGCTACGCCCGGCGATCCACGAGAAAGAAGCCCTGCAGAATATTTTCCGCGAGGTGCGCCGCGCTGTCCGTGAAGCCGCATGTACGCGGGCGATTCTCGTCGGCCATAATTCATTCTTCGATCTGAGTTTCCTCAACGAGGCCGTTGAACGCAGCGAAATCAAACGAAACCCGTTTCATCCGTTCAGCAGCTTCGACACGGCAACGCTCTGCGGTGTCGCCTACGGGCAGACGGTGCTGTCTCGCGCGGTCAAGGCGGCGGGATTGCCATGGGACGAGGACTCGGCACACTCCGCTGCCTATGATGCCGAAGTGACCGCCGACGTCTTTTGCGACATCGTCAATCGATTCAAATCGACATTCGAAGAGATTCGCGGCTAGCGGCCGCCGCTGGCGTCAGGATACGTTTTCGCTCGAACCCGTTTTTTTCTGACTGGTCGGGCGCTGCTTGAGGTTGATCGGGATCGGCATCGACTTGGTCGTCGGGACCGACGTCGGCCGGCCGATATAGAATCCCTGCGCTAGATCGATGCCGAGTTCCGCCAGCAGCGCCAGTGTCGGACCACCCTGCACGTATTCCGCGATCGTGCGCATGCCGGCCTCCTGGCCTATCTCGCCGATCAGTCTTACCATCTTCTGGTCGACGGGGTTGTCGACGAGATCGCGCACGAAGCAACCGTCGATCTTGATGTAGTCGACCGGCAGCCGCTGCAGGTAACCGAAGGAACTGTAGCCGGTGCCGAAATCGTCCAGCGCAAGCTCGCAACCGAGCTCTCTGAGCGAAGCGATCTGTTTCTCGACGTGGCTCAGGTGTTTCACGGCGAGACTCTCGGTGATCTCGAAGATAACGGCGTTCGGGGGAACACCATTCTTGTCGAGATTCTTCTTGATGAACCCGGTCAGGTCATCGGTCTCGAATGCGTTAGCTGACAGGTTGATCGAGAAACGAAGATCCGGTCGGTCCTGTCGATGTTCGGCCAGTTCGAGAATGGCGTTCTCGACGAGCCAGTTGTCGATCTCGCCCATCAGGCCGAACCTGACGGCGGCTGGCAGGAAGGCGTCCGGCGCAATCGTCTTGTTGTCGTCGGCCTTCAGCCGCAGCAGGACCTCGTGATGCGTAATCCGGCCGGTCGCGATCTGCACGATGGGCTGGAAACGCAGCGTGAAATCGTTATTGTCGATTGCGTCGCGCAGCTTGCTGACCCAACCGACGTCGGCAACGATCTTCTCGGCCTCGCGTTCGGACATGCTGTAGAACTTAAGACGATTCCTGCCGTTCTCCTTCGCCTCTCGACAGGCGATGTCCGCTTGCGCGATCAGCTCGTCATGATCGAATTTCTCGCTGTCGATCATCGCGATGCCGATACTGCAATGGACGTGGAAAACGTTGCCGTCCTCGATATGTGCAAGCCGCCGCATGTCCTCGAGGATCTTCTCGGCGATCTCGCGCGCCGCCGATTTCTGTACCTCGGCGATCAGGATGGCAAATTCGTCGCCGCCGAATCTCGCGACCAGGCCCCTGCCGGTGACCGTTCGCTTCAGCTGATCGGCGACCTTGCGGATCAGGCGGTCGCCCGCCGGGTGGCCACAGGTATCGTTAACGTACTTGAACTGATCGAGGTCGATGAACAGGAGCGCGCTCGATACTTCGTTGACGGTGACGTTGTCGATTTCCTTTTTCAGCTCCTCGACCAGCCGGCGACGGTTGAAGAGGCCCGTAAGGCCGTCGTGATTCGCAAGCCGAAGTAATCGTGCGTCGCGTTCGCCCAGCGCAGATGCCGTGCTTTCGAGGGCCTCCACGATCTCCGAGATCTCGCGGTGCTCAGCGGGCTTGAACTCCACGGCGAGGTTGCCTTTCGCCAGCTCTGCAATGGGTTGCTGCAGATCCGAGATGGCCGTGAGTGCACGCGCCAGGTAGTGCCGCCCCAGGAAACCGGAGCCGATCAGCAGCACGAGCAGAATGCTGATGGCGATCTTGATATTGGTGAGGAGCCGGTTGTGGAACAGTGAAAAGTCGAGCTCCAGGCCGACGAAGCCAATCAGCTCTGCTGACGAGCGTTCGGTCTCCTGGTCGAGGTCGAAGCTGAACAGGCCGTCGCCGGAGATGGTTTCCGTCCAGACCGGCGCCAGGATCTCGAAGGCCCGCGCATTCAGCAGGCTCGTTTCTACGATGTAGGGTGCTTCAGCGCCGACGAGAAACTCCAGGTCGGCGACCATGTCACTGTCGATCGGGATCTGTTCGGCGATCGCGTCACCGGTATTCGTGATCGAGAACATGATCGAGCCGTCGTCCTGGTAGTACGACACCCGGTCGATCTCCGGGTACTTGGCGACGAAACTCTCCAGGCGAAGCACTGCCTCGTCGTCATTCGGCAGGTAAAGCGGCGCGCCGAGCTCGTTGAGCTCTTCTGTCCATTGCATGGCCCAGCGGCTGTAGTTGTCCTGCAGTACCCACTGACCTCCCCAGTAGAGCCCGGCGATCGCGAGGGCGCCAATGATTGCAGTGATGATGAGCTGCAGCGACAGGATTTCATTGATGAGCACCCGCTTACCGTCGCGCTTCGCCGGCTTGATACTGTCGAGCAGTTCGCGGCCGAATCCGAATACTGTGGCAAGCCACTGGTTCATTGCGCTTCCGCCACTTTGTGTTCGAATTCCTCCGCCGGCGGCACCAGTCCGAGACGCTGCAGGACTTCGACATTCGAGCGTATTTCGATCTCGGTCAATGGCGTGATGTCCGGCACTGACTCGATGCCGCCGGACAGGATCTTGTCGAGGACGGCAGTGATTTGTTCGGCAATGTCGGCTTCGGAGGCCCGGGCCCTGAACATCGCGCCGTATTCGAGCAATGGGTCGTTAAAGACGGCAACCTGGACACGGTGTCGCGACGCATACGTCATCATCTCCATGAGAACGGAACGGCTCAGGATGCGGTTGTCGGGGAACAGGATGAAACCGTCGATGTCTCGAACCAGCCGATTGAACAAGTAAAGGGTTTCGCGGTCGGACGAAGCCACCGCATAGTGGAATTTGACGCCGCGCGCTTTCAGCGCCTCATCGGCTTCGGCAATCAGCGCTTCATGGCCCTCACCGAGGATCGCGCCAACGTTGCGGACGCTGGGATCCAAGTCGTGCCACGCATCCATTTGCAGACCGACAGGCGGCAATACGGCAACAGCCCTGACATCGTCAGCGAGGAGCTCGCCGTCGCTGAAATTGAATACCTGGCTGACAATGACCGGAACCGTAGCAAAGCGGCGGGCCGCCCTCGCGGCCGGCAACCCGACAGCTACTACGGCGCTTGCGCCTGACTCGGCAATCCTTGCGAATGCATCGCGGGCCGGCAGCCCGCGGGCACTGAGGTCATAGACGACGTGACGATCGAGGTGCGAGCCCAGCGCCTCGGCGACCGCGGCATATGCCGGCGTCTGGTCGCTGATAATGATGGCAACGAGCGGTTCGACGGTTGGCGGGGGCTCAGGTTCGGGATCCGGCTCGACGACGACCGGTTCCGGTTCGGGCTGCGGGGCAATATCGGGCTCCGGTTCGACGACCGGCGGCAGCTCGGGTGGCGGTGGCGGCGGCGTCGACTCGCGGGGCAGGAACGTAGAACAGCCGGCGAGGATCAGCAGCACGAGCAGGGTCGACGATCGGCCGATCATCGTACGCAATTTCCCCCGAGGCTCCGTTTGAAAGAACTGCGCCACTGCTACCCCGCTTGCGGTGCGAAAATACGCTCAAAACAAGGCGTATCAACGCTTTCATCCCTGATCGCGGCACTATAGCAAGCACCTAATTTTGTGCAGTGATGTGGGTCTCAGTTGCTGAAAGGTTTCACATAAAGCGGGGCAAATCGCCACAAATGGGCGGTTTGATTCATATAGGGCGGAAATACCCGAAAAAATCGGGCCGATCAGTTGTCCGCAGCGTCGTCCTCGAGGAGCGCTTTGAGTTCACCGGAATGGTACATCTCGACAACGATGTCACAGCCGCCGATCAACTCGCCGTTGATATACAGCTGCGGGAAGGTCGGCCAGTTGGAATAGACCTTGAGCCCATCGCGAATCTCGGGATCCTCGAAGATGTTGACGAAGGCAAACGGCCTGCCGATCGACTTCAGGGCAGCCACCGTCTGGCCTGAGAAACCGCATTGCGGGAAGTCCGGAGTGCCCTTCATGTACAGGAGCACCGGGTTGTTGTCGATCTGTTGTTTGATTCTCTCGTTTACGTCCACTGCGATTCCACCCTTCGATCATGCGGTCGAGCCCGGGAAATGGGTACGACCGGTTCTGATTCAAGCGTTTTCATAAATTCGTATTGACGACGATGCGATTGTCGACCTCGCGCACACCGTCTGTATCCCGGGCCAGCGTAACCGCCCTGTCCCGCATCTCGTAGCCGCCGACTGTGCCGCTCAACGTCACCCGCCCTGCCTGCGTGCGGATGCCGATGGTGTAGCGGTTGAGCTGCGCGTCCGCGCTCAGCTTTTGACGTATCTCGCCGCTGATCGCGCTGTCCGCCGCGCTTGTCATGTTGCCGGCCGATGCCGGCGCTTCGCGGCTCGATGTATTGCCGAGCAGCATCGACGTGCAGCCGGTGAGCAGCAGCCCGATTGCCAGGAGGCATACAGTTCGCATCATGAAACGTCCGTTCGCCGGAGTCCGGCCATTGTACTGAAGCGGCGGTCCGGAACCCAGAGCCCCACAATTCCTGCAATCCCCTGCCCTAAACCTCTATAATATGCGCCGCGCCTCCTGGTAGGAGGAGGCGGCGCTCCCTGACTGAAACCAAGCGCAAGAAGAATCAACAATCCCCCCGGGAGAATGACAAATGAATCCATTGAAAACGGTGCTCAGCACCATTATCACGGGCTTCGTACTGGCGATCGTGATTTTGCTGGTGGCCGGCGACAACCATATTCCGGCCGCGATGCCGGTGAACGCAGTGATGATCTGGCTGCATGTTTTTGCAGGCATCATCTGGATCGGACTGCTCTATTACTTCAATTTCGTGCAGGTACCGGCACTGGCGGACGCCGCGAGCGATGACGGCGGCCCGGGTGGCGCCGGCATCACCAAGTATGTCGCGCCGCGGGCGCTGTTCTGGTTCCGCTGGGGTGCCGTGTTTACCTGGCTGACCGGCGCAGCTTTCCTGCTGCATCGCGGCCAGCTCGACGACGCGTTCATGCTCGGATTCGTCGGCGACAGCGTCAATGTCTACGCGACGACGATCGGCATCGGTGCCTGGCTCGGCACCATCATGCTGTTCAACGTCTGGGTGCTGATCTGGCCAAACCAGAAGAAAGTGCTGGGCCTGGTAGAGGCCAGCGCGGACGAGATCGCCAAGGCGAAGAACATCGCGTTCATCGCTTCGCGTTCGAATACCGTTATGTCGATCCCGCTGATCATGAGCATGGTCGGCGCCGGCCACGGCTTTTTTATGTAGAGAAGAACTTCGAGAACGAAGAAGCCCGGCCCCGCGCCGGGCTCTTTTTTGCAAGAAATGGGGTCGAACCTGCAAGAAATGGGGTCGAACCGATTTTTCGTAATTTCGGTCTGACCCCAATCTGGAAAATGGGGCAAACCCCACTTTTCTGTGGAGCGAGGATGAGCATTACCGATCAATTGACCGCAGCGATCATCGGCGACGTCAGCGAGCTGCTGGCCGAGGACATCGGCAGCGGCGACGTCACGGCCGAGATCGTCGACGAAGCCGCGACCGCGGAAGCAGTCGTCGTCGCTCGCGAGCCGATGATCATGGCCGGTCAGCCGTGGGTCAACGAGGTATTCGCCCAGCTCGATGGCCGGGTCATTGTCGAATGGATGTATAACGATGGCGATCACGTCCGCGAGGATGCAGAGATCTGCGTCATCCGCGGGCCGGCACGCGCAATACTCAGTGGTGAACGCTCTGCACTCAATTTCGTGCAATTCCTGTCTGCGACGGCGACCCTGACGTCGCGCTACGTCAAAGCGGTGGAAGGCACGAAAGCAAAGATCCTCGACACCAGGAAGACGATTCCCGGGCTGCGCCATGCGCAGAAGTACGCGGTTCGCGTCGGCGGCGGCAACAACCACCGGATCGGCCTCTACGACGCCCTGCTGATCAAGGAAAACCACATCATCAGTGCCGGCGGGATCGAGGCAGCCATTAAGGCGGCGCGCGCCAAACATCCGGAATTGCCGGTCGAGATCGAGGTGGAATCAGTGGACGAGATGCACGAAGCGCTGGCGGCCGGCGCCGATCGCATGCTGCTCGACAACTTCGACATCGAGGATTTGCAGCGCGCCGTCGAGCTCAATCAAAAAGAAGGCAACCCGCCCGCCGACCTCGAGGCATCGGGCGGCATCACGCTTGACACCATTTTCGAGATCGCCGAGACGGGTGTCGACTATATCTCTGTCGGCGCTTTGACCAAGGACGTCAACGCAATCGACCTGTCGATGCGCTTCAGCTACGACTAGCGATCAGAGCCGGCGCTCCTACCTGACGGCTATCGCCTGCATTTCGAAACGCATGCCGAACAATAACGGTCCGGAACCGATGAACGCCCGCGCCGGAAGGTCACCCTCGAAGTGACTGCGATAGACCTCGTTGAAGTCGCCGTAGAGTGACAGGTCGGGGCTGTAAATCGTTACCGACACCAGGTCGTCGAGCGTCATATCGGCCATCGCCAGGACTTTTTTGAAGTTCTGCATCAGCAGCTCGGCTTCGGCTCTCGGGTCTTCAGGCGCGGTCATCGTCTCGAGATCCAGCCCGCCATTGCCGGACAGGTACAGCGTGTCGCCGACCAGGACAGCGTCGCTGAAGGGCAGATCGA
>JABAHS010110973.1_pt2 | contig 10050 bp, 10 predicted proteins | sample 7062111 | NCBI WGS metagenome assembly JABAHS01 (sample SAMN14534600, study PRJNA622989) | marine sediment metagenome | biome: marine biome [ENVO:00000428]; feature: marine pelagic biome [ENVO:01000023]; material: deep marine sediment [ENVO:00002113]; isolation source: pool of 4 deep marine... | reverse complement strand
TTTAATTAAAGACAGAATAAATGTTGTAAAATAAATCAATATGTAAATAAATTCGAAATAGGGGGTATCTAATATGAAGGCAAGTGAAATCATGACACATGATGTATTGTCTGTAAGTGAAGATACTTCGGTTATGGACGCGGTTAAAATTATGGATAAAAATAAGATAGGCGCACTTATTGTGCAGACTCCAAGACCTACGTTTGGAATTTTTACACAACGTGATTTACTGAGCAGGGTCGTGGCCCGAAGAAAAAGCGTCAAGAATACCAAGATAAGAGATGTTATGACAGAAACTATTAAATGCGCGCAGGTAAATGACAACATTGATGATATTACTCGTTTAATGTACGAACAAGATGTGAGGTATCTTCCAGTTATGGATGGCAGGAAGCTTGTAGGGATTATATCCAATGATGACTTGTTTAAAGTGGTGTTTAGGTCGTCTGAGGGCTACAAGGAAGAAGTTTTATAGATATTAAGGATTATCTTATTTTTGAAATCATATGAATATGATATATAAATAGAATTTGTAATCTTTAAAGGATGGATTTAAATGGAGAATTTTGTAAAGTCACATGGACTGGGAAACGATTATATCATTGTTGACCCTGAACAAATATCTTTTGAATTCACAAAAGAAGTGATACAGCTTATTTGCAACAGAAACTATGGAGTAGGATCCGACGGCATACTGCTTTTAACCCCATCGGACAAAGCCGATTTTGGATTAAGAATTTTAAACCCCGACGGCAGTGAAGCGGAAAAGAGCGGAAACGGCATCAGGATTTTTTCAAAATTCCTTTACGATTATGGATATACCACAAATTCCAGCTTTACGATTGATACCCTTGGCGGGCTTGTAAGGTCTGATCTGGAGATTAACGAAGGCAATGTCAGCCTAATCACAGTAGATATGGGAAAAGCCTCTTTCGACAGTTCCAGGATTCCGGTTACAGGAGAGCAGAGAGAAGTAGTAAAAGAGGAAATAAGAGTTGATAGTGATATACTGGAATTCACAGCGGTAACAGTCGGAAACCCGCACTGTGTAGTATTTTTTGATGAGCTGAGTGAAGACTTAATTAAAAAGCTTGGGCCTATGCTTGAGAATCATGAAATTTTTCCAAATAGAATTAATGTTCAGTTTGCTAAAGTCATATCACCAACTGAGGTGCAGGCACTTATCTGGGAAAGAGGAGCAGGGTACACGCTTGCCTCAGGAAGCAGTTCATGCGCAGTGGCAAGCGCATGTGTTAAAAACAACTTAACAGACAGCAAAGTTTCAGTAATAATGCCAGGGGGTATATTGAATATAGAAGTTAATAATGACTGGACTCTTAGAATGAAAGGCCCGGCAGAACAGGTGTTTGAAGGAACGTTTAATAATGAACTCATACAAAGGATCACCTCTTCCAATTTTCCCAAAATCTGAATAATTACTAACAAAAAATTATGAAAAGAAAATTATTATCTGCACAGACCATTCTTCCAATAAGCTCTCAACCTGTTCACAACTCTTCGGTATTTATTGAGGATGGAACAATTGTAGAAATCGGTCCCACGAAGCAGCTTATCAATAAATATGAAGGGGTAAGACACACTGATTTGGGAAAAGGGATTTTGCTTCCGGGTTTTATAAATGCTCATACCCATCTTGAGCTTGGGTGGATCACCGAGCACATTGGAAATTTTACTAATTTTACTGACTGGATAAAACAGATAATTTCTGCCAAAAAAAATCATGCACCTACCGATAGAGAGCTTCGTAATTCGGTAAATAATGGGATCAGAAGATTAATAAAATCAGGTACAACTACAGTTGCAGAAATTTCTTCATTTGACGGAGTAGACAAAGAACCTCTAAAAAACTGCTTTTTAAGAAAGATAATTTTCAATGAAATTTTTGATAGAGACTTAGACCGAATCGCAGATATAGAACTAGAAAAGTCTGAGCTTTATGAAGAGCGGCTATTTCCTCATGCTCCTTATTCCTGCTCTCCTGAAACGATATCAGAAGTTCATAAGCACAGTACCAAAAGTACAAGCAGTTATGGAATTCATTTGGCCGAGAGCCAGCAGGAGACTCTTTTCATTAATAATAAAAACAATCAATTTGAAAGTTCTATATATCCACTGCTGGGCAAGGAGAACTTCTCCAGGAAAAAAGCAAATACTTCTCTTGAGTATATGAGTAAAAATAGTTTTTTTGAAGGTGTTAATACTACGGCAATTCATATGGTTCATATATTGGAACAGGAGCTACAGATTATAAAAGNNTAATAAATTTTTAAATGTCGGCCTTCCACCGGTAAAACTTTATAAGGAGCTTGACCGAATCGGACTTGGAACTGATGGGGTCTCAAGCAACCTTAATCTGGACATGTTTGAAGAGCTAAGCTTTATTTATCTAACTTATTTCGATACAGTTGGCCCGGATATGGCTGAGTTTGCAGTCTATGCCGCTACGCTTGGCGGAGCAAGGGCTTTATATATTGAAGATACGGTAGGAAGCATTGAACCCGGCAAGGCTGCTGATCTTATATTCGTAAGCCCGCAAAACTATTATAATGACCCTTACCTAAGCATTGTTTCGAGTACAAGAAGCGAGCTGAAAATGTCTATGGTAAACGGTGATATCCTTTTCTCACCATTATAAATTTTTAACTTAACAGTTGATAAATAAACTTTTTGTTTACGGCACTCTCCTTCAGGGACAATCTGCAAATCATCTCCTTGCAGACTGGAAGCTCATAAATACTCTGCAAATAAAAGGCACTCTGTATGATACTGGCCTGGGATACCCTGCTGCAAATTTTACAGACAAAACAAACAATTTGTTTGGAGAGCTATATCACTATCAAGGAAAAGACATTGAATCAACAATAAGCAGGATTGATGTAGTTGAGGGAACTAAGATAGGTATATTTGAAAGAGAAATTATAGAAAGTAACGGTGATAAATTCTTCACATATAATATGGGAAGCGGGTTAGAGAATTCAAGAAATTCATTTTCCACTATTTCATCAGGAAACTGGAGACATACTTATATTAAGCAAAATAATATCTCAACTTTTGCTATAGACTTTGAGCAGGCACAATCAACAAGATACACAGAGTTTGCGCCTGCAGATGCCAGTTCATTTGTTCATATAAAAGGTGATATACCCATACTCGTGGTATCCTCCCACGCAACAGCTCACATGAGGAAGGGAAAGTTAAAATCTCAGGAATTCTATACAGGAGCTATAGGCGTGATATTAAATTCTTTATCAGGAGTTCATAGTATATATACAACTTATGCCTCTGAACATGATTCAAATTATAGTGAGACAACTGCGCTTAAGGAATTCATTAGAGAACTAGTAAAGACATATAATATCAAGTTCGTAATGGACATCCACGGGACTGGATCTTATAGAAAGTTTGATATTTATCCGGGAATTGGAAAAACAGGCGAATTTTTAAATGGCAACAATGCATTGCTTGATAGCCTTGAAAATCTATTGAAAAACAATAATTTGAGACAAGGTGGATTCGATGTATTCCCTGCATACAAACAGCATACAGTATCAAGATTTGTATATACCAAGCTTGGCATAGCATCTATGCAGCTTGAGACAAACTACAAATTGAGAGACCCGGAATTTGATAGCAATAGTTTTGAGAAATTGATAAGCTTTCTTACTCAATATATCGAAAGTGTTGGCAAGTTGGTCTAAAGTGATAATATTCTATTAATAAAATTAACATTGTTTCAAACAAAGGGAGCAAGTGATGAATAGATTTAGCTTATGTTTATTTATTCTTACAATTTTTATATCCGGTGTTATTACATCTTGTAATAAGCAGGATCAAAACAAGCCTGAAGATGTACTAAAGCAGTTTTTAGCAGCTGACCTTGTTGGTGATCATAAAAAGGCCTATTCTTTTTTATCATCAACAAATAAAAACAACAAACCATTCGAACAATATGTAAGCGAAAAAAGTAAACATACGAATTCAGAGCTTGCAAATCTGTTCATTGAAAATACTACTCATCTAATAGAAAATGTTGAAATAGATGGTGATAATGCAAAAATCAGGGTGGATACTACGACTGTTGATTTGGAGATTATTACTAAAGAAGTTGCAAATGCTTCTTTGGAAGCTGCAAGAATGGGTAAATCCTTTCAGGACATTCAAGATGATATAGTGGAAAAATATAAGAAACAAGCTCTACCGCTTAACAACTATAAATCCAATCACACTCTTATTAAAGAAAAAGATGGCTGGAAAGTGTTGTTGAATTATTAGATCTACTAATTTTTATTTTTTATCCAATCCAATTGATTTGCATAATTTATCTACGCTCGGCATATTTAATGTCCAGCCAATCGATAATCGATCACATTATTTAGTGCTTTCGATTATTTTATTGCAACTATATAATTTTTTGCAAGTTTAATAAATCCATAGCACATATCCAAAGTTTTAAACATAGCTTTAATTTAGTCGAACAGTATCATGTGGCGGCGGGCTTGGACTTGAATTTGATAAGTATAAATTGATAAATAATGTACTCTACTAAAAATTAACAATTAATAAATGTCTATAGGANNTGGAGACCAATACACAGCTTGCGCAAATACCGGCATTTTTGCCAAATAAGTCAGATGTTCCCACAACAAAGCCCATGCCCATTGATGGCGTTTGGCTGGTATCACCTCTTGGGAAAAAAATAAGGGTTCAAGAAGGAAGGGCATATGCTCTGGAATCCTGGATACACATGTTTGTGCTAAAGATCGAGCCAGGCATGGTAACTACAAAAGATATAAAACCCGTAGCTGCCAGCAAATATGAGGGTTATGACCTTCCTGTTGGAGGGCCTTCAAAATGGGAAGTTGTAGACGGGGGAGATATCCAAGCAAATGTTAAAGGACCCTTGGGCCCTGCAAATTTTAAACTTATTCCAATTACACTAGATAATAAGGATTGGTATATATCGGAAATGAGTAAGGCAGGACTAGATCTGCCCGATGATTATGATACCTCTCCTCCGGGATATGACCCAGCCCCACCAGGGTATGATCCAAATCCTCCAGGGTACGATCCTGGACCACCGGGTGACGACCCAATAATTGATCCTATACTTCCCGGGCCTCCGGCAGATAAACCTGGCATACAGCCTATACCAAAACCAAAGCCTCTTCCTAAACCAAAGCCAATTGTTATACCGGGAGACATTACACCGGACTGTGGTGGTGACGGACAGAAGAAATGTACAACAAAGCCTGCATATAAAGTAGGAAAAGCAGCAAAACTTGGCTGCCCGGGCAAGAATCTATATTTTTCTCCTCGCAAGGGAGGACAGTGCTGGTCATGCCCTAAGGGTTATAAAAGAACAGCAAATTTCATAACTTCTAAAAAAGCCTGTACAAAAAAGCTTTTTAAGGGGCCTTATTCCAAAGCCACATTTGTAAGGTCTGTATGGGGTTGCCCGGCTGGACAGTTTCACATTGCAAAAGACGGCGGCACATGTATGGCATGCCCTAAAGGATATAAACGTATTCACGCCGCTGGGGCAGATACTCTTGTATGTAAGGTTGAAAAAAAGTATAAATGCGACGGGTCGCTTGTTGTAGCAAATCTTCCACCCGAAAAGAACCCCTTCGCAAATATATTCGGCTTTTCAAGAACCAAGGTATGCGGCCAGAAGTTTGATATTGCAAAAGAAGCTGCAAAAGACTCAGTAGATGCAGCTAAGGTTGCATATCATATGAAACGTCTGAGAGATGACCTGCTACAAGGCGTTGATGGTGGGCTTGCAGTATATAAAGCTCTTAAAGACAAAAACTGGAACTCTGCATGGCAGCATATTCAAAGTCTCGATAGTTATCAGGATCTGATTCAGACAGCAAGAGATGCGGAATACAGATCGGTTACAGTGGGACTAGGCGGTGATATACAGCTTATTTTAGGTGCAAACACAGAATTTGGAATAGCAATAGATGTTTATAATCCCGCTAATTTCAAGGGATATAACAGTACAGGATTTTCAAAAGGTATAGCCGCAGGTGCAGATCTTGGCGTGGCAGTAGGACTCTGGCGCGGTGACNNTCTGGCGCGGTGACTTAAACTCTCTTCCCGGCCCATCGCAGGGTATCGCGACATCGATAGGAGCTACCTATAGCGGCGGTGCTGGTGTTTGGTACAGCTACTACACCCCTGACACTATTGGTCAGCAGTACCTTGGACTTACCATAACCGGCGGCGGAGGTATTGGTTTTGAAGTCGGTGAGTACAACGAGGTTTATACGATCTTTAAAGATTAATAAAAATATGTAATAATTAATAAAAAAGGCCAGATCATATATTCATATGGTCTGGCCTATGTTTTAGATTTGCTATTATTCTAATTACTTACAGGTCCACCCAACTAGAAAGGATGAATATGCACCTCCACATGTGGCTACCGCTGCATCTGCACAAGCGCTTGGGCTTGAAACAGTGCCCGTTGCACTCCACTCATACGAACCTGCATTGCTTGCCCATACGATTGTCTGGCAAGTTGCAGTGCATTTGCATGATTTCATCGTGCCGTCTGTGGTTAGTTTATTAGTAGTTTCCCGATTAAACTGCATCTGCGCTTTTTCAGCATCTTCGACAAGTTTTTTATAAGTTGCCGAATCTGTCTTGCTTAGCCTGCCGCTATCGTAGTCCGAACGCAGCTTAGCAGCTTTTTCGAAATTTGATGTATCTACATCTTTATCTGGTGTTAAAAGCAGTGTAGCCGTTTTAGTTTTCATTGTTTTGATAGATTTTCTTTGCACTGCACTATCATCTGCTACAGCACTTAGAGACAGACAGAATGAGGCAGTAACAAGAACTGCAAAAACAATGAGACTTACGGAATGGTACTTAAAAAATTGCTTAATCATATGCTTCCCCCTACAAAAATTTGATGTTTTGAGTTTACTATTCTTGCAAATAATAGTCAATACTAAAGTATTGCACTTGAAGATGCAGAGTATTAAATGGTTTATTCAAAGTATAAAAAATTAATAACATTTATAACACTCAAGTAATGAAGCCAGGCCATATAATGTTTATGGTCTGGCATTTTAAATTCTTATAGAAACTCACCCCTCAAGTATATCAAGCGTAACGTCTTTAGTAATTACACCCTTCTCTCTTGCTTTTGAAAAAAGTGTCTCGATTGCTTTTTTGCCCTTCTTGCCCATGTCTACGGTAATGTCGTTTACATACATTAGCACAAACTGCTCACCAACGTCTAGCGCCATGCCCCTTCCGTATTCCATAGCGTATTCAAGCGCCTCGTCCTTGTTTTCAAGGCCGTAGACGATGCTGTCCTTATGAAGCCTGAGAATCTCTTTTGCTAGCGGCTCATCAATGTCTCTGCTAATAGTGTTTACACCGAGAGGCATTGGAAGAGAGGTCTCTTTTTCCCAGATCACTCCAAGATCAAACAACAACTCTAGCCCAAAGTCTTTATATGTGAGCTGTCCCTCATGTATTACAAGTGCAGCATCTGTCTCACCTGATACCACTGCATCCATGACTTTATCAAACGGCATCTCTACAGGTATAAAACCATCTGCATAAATACTAAGCAGCAAGAAAGCTGTAGTCATTTTCCCGGGCACTGCAATAGTCTTTCCTTCCAGACTGTCTAATTTTTCCTTTGCTACTACTATGGGGCCATATCCCTCGCCCATACTTGCCCCGCATGAAAGAATACGGTAGTTATCCTGCACATGGGTATAAGCGTGTACAGACATTGCTGTTACTTCTAGCTCCTTGTTCATTGCTCTCTGATTAAGCGACTGTATGTCCTCGATTACATGTTCAAAATCTACGTTCGGCGAATCTACCTTTCCTTTTGCCATTGCATAAAACATAAATGCGTCGTCTGCATCGGGGCTGTGTCCTAGTCTCATCTTTAACTTGCTCAACTGTATATCTCCTCAACTGTTTATTTGTAATGTGTTTAAATTTTCAAAAAGTAGTTCCTGCTTGGTACTTTTAATATCTATATCATAATCCTGTAAATATTCACCAAATTTTTTCATCCCTTCTATCTCATTGATTCCCAGATCATATCTTATGCTTTTAGACAGATAATGAAAACAAATCTCTTTAGTAAGCCCAAGCTTTGGCGCCTGGTCTTTTATTATTTCCTCAATGTATTTTTGCCCGCTTGTTTTTGATTCTAAAATACTCTTGCCAACACTATCAATTTTTTCCTGATTATCTTTATGATAAGCAAATACAGCGTAAACGAAAGGAAGACCTGTATGTTCAGTCCAAAGCTGCCCCAGATCATAAACCGTAAACCCCTGCTGCGGGTAAAATTTTGCATGTAGCCCCGCATTTCCAATAAGCATCCCTGAGTCTATATCTGCAAGAAATCCCTCGTCAATGTCTCTGTAATAATATTGAGGACAAATATTATAAAATTTCTCAAGAATAATTTTTATAAGAGCCGAAGAACTTCTCGATCTTTTATCGAGCGCAACTGAGCCAATTTCATCCAAACTCTTTTTTGACAGCAGCACTACGCTGTCCACAGGGCCCATTGATGATATTGAAATTCCGGGAAATATCTTAAGCTCGGGATTTTTAAAAAGCTCGGCGACGGGCATGAGCGCAATATCCACTTCCCTGCTCTTTAATTTGCCGGAAAGCTCTGAGGGAATAAAGTATGAGACTTGTATATTGTGTTCAATCAGGTTTTGTTCCAAAGGATATATAAGTGGTTTTGAGTTCAGGAAAGGAACCGTGCCAAGAGTCACTTTTTTCATAGTCATATTCTACTTAGAAAACTCCACACTCCATCTTTTTGGAAGAAACAGTTTTTCATAGAGTGAAATTGCAAAAGAGTCTGTCATCCCTGCAATAAAGTCGCATACTATCTGATTATGATCTTTATCATATACATATTTCTTCTCTTTTAATTCCCAGAGTTTTTCGGGATTGGTACAAAAATACTCGTAGAGCTCCCTTATTATCTTGCCGGCCTTTACAAAATTATATTTAACAGCTTCATTCATATATACATTTTCAAACAAATAACTTCTCAAGTTTACTATTGCATCCTCCACTTCTTCTCCTATATGGACCACGCCATCAGAAGCGTCCTGGGTTTGGGTGATTATATCAGTCACCATGGAGTTTACCCTTTTTGAGATCGTTCTGCCCAAAACGTTTATTGCCTGTTTGGGAACATCTGTGAGTTTAATAATCCCCGACCTTAGAGCATCATCCAGGTCATGGTTTGCATAGGCTACAAGGTCAGACACCCTTACAACCTGCCCCTCCATAGTTTCCGGCCTGTACTTAGGATTATCTATCGAACCCATACCCTTAGAGTGCTTTGCAATTCCATCACGGACTTCATGAGTCAAGTTCAGTCCCTTACCGTCTTTCTCTAAAACATCTACTACTCGCAAGCTGTGAATCACATGCTTAAACCCGCCGGGATGAATCTCATTTAACACCTGCTCCCCTGCATGCCCAAAAGGGGTGTGTCCCAGGTCATGACCAAGAGCAATGGCCTCGGTGAGGTCTTCATTTAACCGGAGCGACCGCGCTATTGTTCTTGCAATCTGAGATACTTCAATCACATGGGTCAGCCTTGTTCTGTAATGATCACTCGTTGGCGCCAAAAAGACCTGAGTCTTGTGCTTAAGACGCCTGAATGATTTTGAATGAATGATCCTGTCCCTGTCTCTTTGAAAACAGGTGCGAATAGTGCAGGGCCTTTCAGCCTTATGCCTGCCTTTAGACTCCGCACTCAGCATTGCATGAGCTGACAGAGTCTGCCTTTCTATTTCTTCAGTTCTTTTTCTTATATTCAATTTAGTTTACGTTTCTTACCACTACTCCGCCTGAGGCCATGAAATCTTTTGCCTCGGATATTTTGTATTCTCCATAATGAAATATCGAAGCTACAAGCACTGCATCGGCTTTTCCTTTTTTTACACCATCGCAAAGGTGCTGAAGATTGCCTGCTCCGCCCGATGCTATAATTGGAATAATCAGATTTTCAGA
>JABAHS010048681.1_pt2 | contig 10050 bp, 13 predicted proteins | sample 7062111 | NCBI WGS metagenome assembly JABAHS01 (sample SAMN14534600, study PRJNA622989) | marine sediment metagenome | biome: marine biome [ENVO:00000428]; feature: marine pelagic biome [ENVO:01000023]; material: deep marine sediment [ENVO:00002113]; isolation source: pool of 4 deep marine... | reverse complement strand
CATTTGGAGAAGGAGATGTAGAGGGCCTTCTTGAGGACTACACTGAGGAATCAAAAATAATAATCCCAAATGCAGTTATAGAAGGCTTAGATGAAATACAGGACTTCTTTGTAAATTTAACAACAGAAGTGCTTCCGCCAGGGTGTGATTTCCATCTCCACCAGAAAGTAGTAGAGGACAATATTGCCTATCTTATCTGGCAAGCCGAGTCTGACGGCTACAAAGTGCCATTTGCCTCAGAAACATTTGTGTTTGATGATGACGGAAAGATAGAGGTTCAGACAATTGCATTTGTGCTTCATGAAAAAGAGTAACGTCTATGACTACCGGAAATGAGAATGAGCAGAAGTTAAGAATAGAAATATGGATAAAGGAAAATATGGAGTGGTCTCTTGAGGGAGAAGGCTCCGGGGATCAATTTAAAACTGCAGCCATTAGACTCCGCTCTCTGTTTGCCGACGAAGAAAACCTAAAACTGGTCAAAAATAAAAAAGATGTAAGCAATATCCCCAAAGACCGAGCCCTCTCAATAATCAAAAATAATCTTTCAGGTAATAACCTTATGATATGCGATGAGAATTTCAGGCGTATGATGGTGTTTTTTTACTTGAGTAAGGTAGAATAGAAAATATAGTTCCAAACACAGCTATAAATACTGGATAGAGAATTGAAATTCGCTGCAATTGATGTTGGATCAAACGCCATAAGGCTACTTTTTGCACAAGTTTTTGAGCGCAAAGATGGCCCTTTTTTCAAGAAAGACTCACTGTTCCGAGTCCCGATAAGACTTGGTGAGGACGCATTTGTAAAGCAAAAGATAACTGATGAGAAAGCTGACAGCCTGATAAAAACGATGCTTGCTTTCAAGTATCTGATTGAGGCCTATAACCCGCTTGACTATATGGCCACTGCCACAGCAGCCATGCGTGAGGCAGATAACTCACACGATATTGTAAATGCTATCAAAAAGGAAACAGGGATTACATTGCAGATAATTGACGGTCAGCGAGAAGCAGATATCATCTACTCAAACCATGTGGCAGAAGAGCTAGATAGAAATGCAAATTACCTCTATATCGATGTTGGAGGCGGTAGCACAGAGCTTACGCTAATATCAAGNNCTCATGCTCATTTAACTTAGGTACAGTGAGGCTGCTCGAAGAACAGGTCACAAAAACTGAGTGGCAGAGAATGAAAACATGGATTAAAGAAAGCACATCTGATTACCCATCAATCAAGGGTATTGGAACCGGCGGCAATATAAATAAAATATTGAAAATGTCGATGAAAGAAGACGGGGAATTCTTATCTTATAAAAACATAAAAAAAGTCTCAGACCTTGTGAACTCCTTTAGCTATGAGGACAGAATCTCTAAGCTCAACTTAAGGCCAGACCGGGCAGATGTAATCATCCCTGCAACCAAAATTTTTCTTAAAACTTTGAAATGGGCTGACATAAATGAGCTCTATGTTCCAAGTATTGGTCTTGCTGATGGAATAATTCATGTACTCTATGATAAACAAAAAAGGCTCAGACTAGAGGCGTAGTTAGACGCTTGGGCTTTAATATTGGGGTAATTAGCTTATATTAAAACTATGACCGCACCTTGTATGAAGAGTGAGTATCTTCGCTTGCCTTCGGGTATAGATAGAGTCGAGCTGATGCGTAAGCTCACAACAGATCATAGCTGTGTTCTTGATGCTCCCCAGAGTAAAAGAGAGGAGTTTTTTGATACCTTCGACAGACGACTTCACTCTGCAAATTTGGTTTTGGTTAAGGAAGGAAACTCATACTACCTTAAGGACCTAAGTAACGGCAGCACTATAGCTACTGAAGAAAGTAAAGATTCCACTCCCAAGTTCTGGTGGGATTTCCCCAAGTGCGCTCTGAGGTCGGAACTTAAGCCCCATTGCAGCATAAGAGCACTGCTTTCACTAGCCAATATAGAAAGATCTATATCTACTCTTAGGCTACTAAATGATGATAAAAAAACGGTACTTTATATATATATTAAAGATCTGCTTCTGTTAGACGGAAACAATAAACCTACAGTAGTTGTGCAAACTAAAGCGGTAAGGGGTTATGAGCAAGAGGCCAAAGACTTTAATAAATATTTAGACTCGCTTGGGCTTGAGCACGCAAAGGGAGATTTGATCTCTGAAGCTGCTTCTTTCCATGGCAAGTACCCGCTTAACTATTCGTCTAAAATGAATGTACAGCTAGACGCGCAAATGAAATCAGCCGATACAACAAGGCTAATCTTTAAGAACCTTCTAGGTACTATGCGCGCAAACGAGTTTGGAATTAAAGAGGACATAGATTCAGAATTTCTGCATGACTTTAGAGTAGCAGTAAGAAGAACACGCTCTGGTCTTAGCCAGATAAAAGCAGTATTCAACCCAGAGGATACAGAAAAATATAAGGCAGATTTCTCAGAGATTGGAAAAGCTACAAATGAACTTCGGGATCTGGATGTATATCTTCTTAATGAAGATAGATACAAAATGATGGTCCCCGAGGACCTACGTTCTGGGTTAGATCCGCTTTTTGGCAAGCTTGCCAAAGATAGAGAGCAAGCAAAAAAGAGTTGTATTGAGTATCTGGGATCTAGCAAATATAAGGAGACTATCAAATCTTGGGAAGTTTTCCTTGAAAATATAGATAATAATGCTGAGCGAGCTCCAAACAGCGTGCGACCAATAATTGAGGTTGCAAAGGAGCACATATGGAAGAAATATTCCAAAGTTATAAAGATCGGGAAAAAGATCAATAGCCACACCCCTGACGAAGAGGTTCATGCACTACGAATTGAGTGCAAGAAGCTTAGATACTTACTTGAATTCTTCAACTCTTTGTTTCCCCAGGAGGGGATATGAGATCAATAATTAAGCATTTAAAGGTGTTGCAGGATACTCTTGGGAATTTCAATGATCTCTATGTTCAGCAGGAAAGTTTAAAAGAATTTTTAAGCTCAACCAATATTGGGTATGATCAATCTAAACAGAGAACATTGGCTGCCGCAGGCGGTCTTATTTCTGTTCTTTATCAGCAACAGATGGGTGTTAGGAAGAAATTTAAAAAGAACTTTCATGAGTTCAGCGACAAAGAAACTTCACAGTTGTTTGAGAAACACTTTGGGCGAACTTAATACAGGGTCTAAATGAAAAAAATTGCTCTATACAGTATCAAAGGCGGCGTAGGCAAAACTGCTGCTGCTGTGAATTTATCATATTTAGCTTCCAAAGACGGATACAATACAATCCTTTGTGATCTCGACCCCCAAGGTGCATCTACATATTATTTTCGTATCCGAGCATCTAAAAACTTCAACACTAACAAATTCATAAAGGGCGGAAAGCACATTGATAAAAACATAAAGGGCACAGATTACCCAAATCTTGATCTGCTCCCATCCAAACTCTCCTATCGCAACCTAGATCTGGCGCTCGATGCGCTCAAAAATTCTAAAAAGAGGCTCAAGCAGATCTTCAAAGAGCTTGAAGACGATTATGATTATTTGTTTATGGACTGTTCCCCGGGAATCTCTCTTATATCAGAGAATATTTTTAATGCAGCAGATATTATTGTTGTCCCTCTTATCCCCACTACCCTCTCTGAGCTGACTTATGACAAGCTGATTAAGTTTTTTGATAAGAATGACATAGATCCAAAGAAGATTTACACCTTCTTTTCAATGGTGGAGTCGAGAAAAACTCTTCATCAGGAGACAATGGCTAAAGTTATGGAAGAAGAAGGGAATATTCTTGAAAGCCGAATCCCTTATAGATCCGATGTTGAGAAAATGGGCATAAACCGTGAGCCGGTCTTTGTATCGAGCCCATATTCTGATTCAACCCAGTCCTACTCTGAGCTCTGGGACGAAATAAAAGCTATAACATCATAATTAATCCCATGGCGCGCGAAATAGAAAGAAAATTCTTAGTCACCGAACTTCCCCAAGAATTAGAGAGTTATCCAAAGAATGAAATCATACAGGGTTATATCAGAATTCTGGAAGACGGCACAGAGGAAAGAGTACGCAAAAAAAAGGCGCGCTTNNAAGACAGGATCCGGTTTAGTCAGACAAGAATCTGAGAAAGAGATATCAGAAAAGGAATTTAATGAACTTTGGGCAAAGACCGATGGCAAACGCATACTAAAAACTAGATACGATATTGAATATGAGGGGTTATTAATTGAGCTTGATATTTTTTCTCAAAATCTACAAGGACTCGTTGTAGCAGAGGTGGAATTTGAGGATGAAGAGCAAAGCTACAAGTTTGTACCCCCTGAATGGTTTGGCAATGAAATCACAGATGACAATGCTTATAAAAATAAAACCTTAGCCGTTTACGGAATGCCCTAGAAGCCCAATCTAAATTTGCTAGCCTTATAACCGCATATCAGCAGATCAACCTATTATATATAAAGAATCTCATTATTTCCGAGGCCTCGGCCAATTGATTACATGGGCAATCCATATGGGTTGCCCTTTTTTGCGGAGAACCTCCGCAGGAATTAAACTTCTTCATATCTTTGTAATGTACAGAATCACTTTCAATCTCTCACAACGGTTTGAATATAGAGAAAATATTTCAAATCAAATTTCTTCGCACGAAAATACTTTTTTTGAATTCGCCCTCAAGCTATAATGAAATTATATCAAACATTCAAGGAGAAAAACTATGGCGTTAGATGAATTTGTACATAAGCTTGCAACCGAAGGACAAAATTTTGCTTCTCTTGCAACCACAATGCCCGACGGCACACCTCAAGTCAGCCTTGTGTGGGTTGATTCAGACGGTGATAACATAATAATTAACACCGCAGAGGGTAGGCTTAAAACCGAAAATTTAAGAAGGGTTGGTGCTGCAGGGATTGCTATTGCTGACTCAGACAATCACTACCGTCAGGCTATGGTCAGAGGTCCAGTAGTGGAGGTTACACACGAGGGGGCAGATGAGCACATAAATGCCCTTACAAAAAGATATATGGGACTGGATGAATACCCTCACCGACAGCCGGGTGAAGTGAGAGTAATTTTCAAGATAAAACCTGAGAAGATACTAAAAATGGATATGGGATAATATAAAAACCCCGGCGCATCCATTACAGATTACGCCGGGGTTCTTGCGGACAGTGTCCACTGTATATTTAGAACTTCGAAAAAACTTATAACAAAAATAGTTACATAATGCTTAAAGTCAAGTTATTAAGACTGGGTGCCCTCTGAATCACGTGTTGTATCTTCAGTTGTAGCGCCTTTGTCTTTTCCGCCGCAAGCTATTGCGTCAGATGACAGTACAGTGAAACTTCCAAGANNAAGCTAGTGTAAGTACTAATCTCATTTATAATGCCTCCTGCTTTGGATATAAGTAAAGAATAGCTTAGGATTCGCTGTTTTACTAGTGATTATTTTCTTCTTAATAATTGCTTAACACTTAGCTATTACCGAATTACAATATACTTACATGATTGCAGGAAGTTAATACATATATATAAAGCAACACTTAAAGCGCTATAAAACGCTTGATTTTACCAGTTTCAGGGTGATGAGGTAGAGAATCTACAATTTCAAAGTCGATTATGGAATCTTTCAAGCCATATTTATGCAGATTATCTAGGATTGTTGCATTTATCTCAGGAATATCGGGCTCGCCACCGCATACTAGTTTTATATGAGCACCATCTGGGGTTTGTACAATTTGGAATTCTTCGATCTCTCTCTCCTCTTCCAGAATGTTACTGAATGCTGTTGGATGAACACGCACACTGCCATATTCGAACCAAAAAGTGGCTTTTCCGAGTATACGGGTGACAGTTCTGAAGCCAGGATAGTCAGGAAGTGGTGGGCCGATCTCAATAATATCGTCCACTTCATAGCGGATCATTGGCATAGCAAAATTGGTTAGATTGGTTGCCAGCACTTTGGCTGCATCATCCACATTGGACACGGGATTATTATTCTTATCAACTACCTCAAAGATTGCGCCGTCCTCGCAAACGACCATAGATGAACTACTCTGAGTCTCAATACCCATCTGCCCTATCTCACAGCATCCCCATGAGTTTGATGCTTTTACGCCCCAGGCCCTCATAGATCTATTGCGAATATCCTCATCCTGCGGGCCGGAGTTGGTGCAGACCCATCTGGGTGCAATGTTTAACTCGCCCTTTAGCTGCGCAGACGAGAGCTCGGCAACGGAAGAAGCATAGGCCATAAGGTGTGTGGGGTTGTATTCGTTCAGTTTCTTACATACTTCTGGTATAGGATCCGTTGACGCGAGGTTAAGAAGTTCCATATCAAGAAGGAACAAGCTCGGAAATACATAGGGGCTTCCGTGAAGAAGAGTTGGAGCTTCAACTGTAGCAAGCCTGTATGGCCCATCGTATCCGTTTTGCTGCTCATCGTAAACCAAATCGCGGTAGGTGTACAAAATTATCTGTCGTATAAAATCCAAATCCCATAGAAACATTCCCCTTTTCCCGGTGGATCCACCAGTTGAGACAAAGAGGTATTTCTTATTAAAGAACGGGTTCTCTATCTCTCCCTTTCTTAGCTTCTCAAGATGCGCCTCAGCCTGTTCGTAGGTAATATCGGGAACAGCAACAAAATCGTCCCACCTGTCCATATGCGCTATTTTGTCATGCGGCGGAAGTGAGCGCAGATCTTCAGGACTGAAATTATCTACATCGACATCAGAAAGAATTTCGCCATAATATTTAGTCTTCTCTTTTGCTACGCGTAATAATTCTCTTAGCTTTTTAGTCTGATGCTCCCTGACCTGCTCCTTTGACCATGAAAGCCTCTTCACATGCTCAGGCATCTGAGCTTGAACATCGCTCCAGATATTTTTCATTATATCGTTGAATTCCATTTTCTACCGCCTAGCAAAGTATTGATGTAGATTCTAACATATACATAAGATTTATTCTGTATAATAGGGTTCAGATTAATACGGAGGGAAGCCAATGACTGCTAAAGATCTTGAAGTTTTTAACCAGATGCCGTTTTTCTTTTGGGTAAAAGATGAGGAAGGGACATACCTTTGGGTAAACGATGCACTAAATGCTATGGCTGAGGAAGGGATTGTCGGGAAGAAAGATGCAGAGCTTCCCTGGAAGGATTCGGCAGACACTCTTAGAGCACATGATTTAGAAGTGCTTGAAACAGGAAAGCCAATGTTACTACACGAGATCGTACAGAAACCCAACCATGATGACCTAAGTGTTTGTAAGTTTGTTGGAGATTTTGAAGGTAAGCGATGCGCTTTTGGGATCTCATTTATAGTTCCGAAATAAATATAAATTGTTCTGAAGCGGGAGCTGGCGAGGCTCCCGCTCTTCTTTTTAGATATACTCAGGTTCTGGAGGTGGACATCCGAAAACTACAATCCTGTATAATCTGAATGGGCACTCAAACTCAGAATCCTCACCGCCAGCGTCAATGCAGTCAGATAAGCATTGTTCTCTGAAAAGCAAAGTCCAAGGATTTAAGACTCTTATAATTTGAAAGAGAGGTCTCATCTATATCGAATACAATTGCTAGCTTTTTCTTCCCCTCTGACTCAAAATTATTCTCATGCACGCGGCTTCGCAGATAGCTTATCGCCTGCTGCACTACAACTTCCCGGTCGTAGTTATACTCACCAGAATCATGGTAGAAAACCGCTCGCTCTTTTGCCGTATGCAGATTCTCAGGCTCTTTTGCTTGAGCAAAACCACTAAGTAATGCAATTGTTAGAAACAGTATTAGATATCTTTTCATCATTAATGCGCTATCCTTGATCGTAATATTTGAATTCTAACCCCTATCAAATGAAACACAAAGAGTAATTTGCTCTTTTTTGCGGGTAGGACCCGGCGCCCAGTTAATTCCTAATGTTCCCAATTTTTTTGGCAAAACTAATCTATGTTTATTCATTAGCTAAGAATTCTGCGTCTTTTTTGAAAGTCCTCCGTCTTTATAAGTGAAAGGAGTTAATTTAATGGAGACATTGTCTCCTGAAATAAATAAGGCTAGGAGGTCTTAACATGAGTGAAAAGGAAAAAGGCGTAAACTGTGAGTGTGAGAACTGCGAGTGTAAAACTTGCAAATGTAATTGCATATGCACCGATTGTCAGTGTGGGTAATTAGCCGAACCCAAATGGATATAGGGGTACACATTATATAAAGAATGATTAGTATATAGTGTGCCCTACTCTATTGGGAATGAGATAATATGAATGAACATATTGATANNGGACAGATAAGAAACTATCTACTTGGCAAAGTTAAGCAGAGAGACGATGCTGATGATCTGCTGCAGGAGATCTTTATCAAAATTCACAATAATATTGCAACACTGCACGACGAGAAAAAACTTGCCACGTGGATACATCAGATAGTCCGCAACACCCTCACTGACTATTACCGTAAGAGAAAACTTGAAACAACAGAGCTCAATGAGGAAAGTGCTGCATTAAATGGTGCTTCAGTTCCTGACGACATATATTCCCAATGCGTCAATGGTTGTTTAAAAGTGTTTATAGACAGACTTCCAGATAAATACAAAGATCCATTGGTTTTAAGTGATATAAATGAGCTTAAGCAAAAGGATATTGCTAAGCAAATGAATCTTTCTTACTCTGGGCTTAAATCACGCGTTCAGCGTGGGCGCGAGATGATAAAAGATATGTTTGTCGAATGCGCATGTATCTCAGACAATGGCACTACAGCAGACAAGAGCTGCGGAATCTGTAATACCAAGAAGAAATCCGGATAGTTTATAACCACCCGGCTTATTATGTTCTTCGAAATTTTATAGTTTATTCTGATGCTTTCATTGCCGAAGGAGCGTGAGATAAACATGCCGTTGCATTCATTACAATTGCAATGTTAATTGCCTCAACCACTTCCTCTTTTACTACGCCTTCTTGAAGACCGTCGCGTATACAGCTTCTGATGCACCATGGGCATTTAGCTAGGATTGAAGTAGCAAGCCCCATTAGTCCTTTTTTAAGTTTTTTAGAGAGGTGTCCGTCCTCATAAACCACGTCGTGGAAAGCTGCGAATTTAGTGCGCATCTCGCCGCTTACTTCATGAAAATCCATAATCTGAGGAGTTATATTTTTACTCATAAAAAACCCTTCGGCTACGTTTTTCTTAGCTGTCATTAGATCATAGTTCTCAAGAGCAATGCTGCTAAAAGCATAGGGCTGACCCATTGCCAAGCGCACTGCTATGTATATGGATTCGGCAATCTCCTCATCTGTCGCGCCTTCGGCTTTTGCAAGTTTAGTGTGTTCCGCGATGCAGTGCTCACACCCCGTAATATGTGCGCAAGATACAGCGATAAGCTGTTTGTCTTTGGCAGAAATGAGTCCTGGCTTGAATACCTCTTCTTTATACTCAGACCATGGCGTGCTTAGCTCAGGTACTAGTGTATCGAGCTTGCTCATATAGTTCTCAAATTCTTGATCATTCATACTAGCATTATCCTCCTTCAATATATTAGAACTTTATTCTATAATATTTGCTCAAAAATTGTAAGATGTTTTGTGTTCTAGTGGAGAAGTGCTAATACTCGGCAGACAATGCAATCTGACGGACCCATCACAAGCATGCACTCAGGTGGCACCAACAGAACCTGGCTGTTGTTCAAATTTTGATGGCCCTAATATGTGTATGGAACTGGAGGCAAACGAGTGTGTCTATAGGTTTTTTGCCTTTTCGATTGGAGGCACTTGTCAAGGAAACGGTCAGTGTAATCCACCTCCCCCAACACCCCCGGGTCTAATAGGAATAGGAGATACAACATCTGTACCTGCATTCTCTCAATGGGGACTTTTGTCAATGGCAGGCATTTTAGGCCTTGCAGGCTTTATTCTATTACACAGAAGAAAGGCCTCTGCATAGCAAGAGAGATCTTGGATCTATGCATAATTCTCTGTTAGAAACAGGTACAAACGAGGTTTTTGTTATTTCACTTTAAATTCTTATTAAATTTGGTCGTCACAAACTTGCTGTTCTTAACATCATAGTGCCGGTTGCAAGTTGGGCAAAATTT
>JABAHS010146020.1_pt2 | contig 10051 bp, 11 predicted proteins | sample 7062111 | NCBI WGS metagenome assembly JABAHS01 (sample SAMN14534600, study PRJNA622989) | marine sediment metagenome | biome: marine biome [ENVO:00000428]; feature: marine pelagic biome [ENVO:01000023]; material: deep marine sediment [ENVO:00002113]; isolation source: pool of 4 deep marine... | reverse complement strand
GCCCACAAGGAGAACTTCCTCTAACCCCGCCCATTCTGTTCCGCTATTCTTGTCTCAACCTCAAATTCAGGTCTTATGCATTAAGTGTCGGCTATTGCAGATGGCTCTCGGTCAATTAATGACTAAAGATTAAAATACTAATTCTAGAAAAGGGATCCAGCAGGATATTTGTAAATACGATGGATCTGTCCTGATTGGAGCTGTGGAAGAGGATGCGGGTAGATATTCAGCTTATGAAGCCGCACAAAAGCACTAGGATACAGGTGTATGATGAGATAAGGACGTTTTTTCGGGAGCACAGTCGTGTACCCCCAAGAATCATTCGGGAGGAGTCAACAGAGACCCTGTTACCGTTACGCACCCTGGGTGAGTATGATGTGGATTTTCTTCTGGATTTTGTTCAAACACTCATCAGGCTCTTGCATTGGAAGTACGTTGAAAGAGTTTCTGTGAAGTGAGTGTGAGAAGAGTAGCGTGATTTCATGGGATCTTACTTAGCTGTTATTTTCCTCAATTTAGACTCTTTACTTCTCCTTCTGTTCTTTGTACTGCTCAATTTCTTGGTTGGACAACCTGCGGAATTCCCTGGTCTCTGATGAAATGACAGCCATTTTCACATCTGGAGTCATTCCTCTATCTTCCATGGCCTTTGTCAGGCATTTCACCCCCAGCTGAATAGCTCCCTCCAGTTCCGTATCTTCGGTGTATTCTTCCTCTAACCGTTTGAGTGCAGTTTCGCTGCCAGCACCTATGGCGTGGGCCTTGAAGCTCTTGTGCGTTCCGCTGGGATTAGTTGCAAACAGTCTGCTGCCGAATTTGTCAACTCCCCCCAGCAGCGTCGAAACCCCGAAGGGTCTCATACCAGCGTGTTGGGTGTAGGTTTGTTTCAGATCTGCAATACGCTTTGCGATGATCTCCACATCGATAGGCTCGTCATACATTAATCGATTGCTCTGTGCGTAGGTTCTAGCTTCATCAACCAATCGGCGGGAGTCGGACTCCAGACCTACTACTGCGGCGCCTAGGTGTTCATCTATTTTATACAGTTTTCTCGAGAACCCGGAGCTTCTTAATGTATCTTCAGCTGTCTTTTCGGCTCCTAATACAACTCCTTGGGGACAGGTGATTCCAATTATAGTGCCGCCCCTTTTCACGGCCTGTAGGGCGTATTCTACCTGAAGTAGACGCCCTTGTGGGGAAAATATGGTGATAGCCCGGTCGTATCTTATCTGTCGTCTCATAATCCTACATCTCAGCTTCTATTTGCCATCTATCCGATTTAAGTGCTTAAGGACTACCACTAACTCTGGTGACTATAAAATGCTTTGGAAAGCTCCAGCTTCTCAACTCCCCGTTTTAGGTCCCTATCGAGGGTCTGTACATGAGAAGGCTCAGATGAAATCTTTGGTCCTCCGGCCCTAAATCCCAAGCTGGAGATCACCTCTCGGATATAACTCCGTGAGATCTCCCCGACTATTTCCTTCTCACCTGTTTCCTGATGGTTTCCATCTGATCTTTTGCAATAGCCCCTAGATCATAGAGCTTCTGCGCTGCCTCACTGACCCTCAAAAGAGAATGTAGAGTAATCCCTTGTTCAGCCAGGTTTTCTCTTCCCCCCTCCTCACGGTCAAGCAATACTGCGGCATCCTCTACCACCCCTCCCTCCGCCCGGATGGCTTCCGCAGCCCTACCTAAAGAACTACCAGTGGTTATCAGATCATCTATCAGCAGTACTTGATCACCGGGCATGACTATGCCCTCCACTCTTCTCTCTCTGCCGTGAAGTTTCTTTTGGGATCTTGTATAAAGCAGGGGTTTCTTGAGTTGGTAGGCGAGGAAGGATGCGAATAGTATGCCGGATGTGGGTATTCCTGCAATCCTGTCAAATTCATCAGCTCCAACGTCCTCTTTTATGAGCTTCAAATAGAAGCCGCAGACTCTGCGGAAGGCGTCGGGAAAGCTGGGAACGATTCTGAGATCGATGTAGTAGGGGCTGGTTCTCCCGGTGGTGAGTTTAAAGACTCCAAAGTCTATGGCACCTATCTTGTTGAGGATTCTACAGAGTTCAGTTTTCACGGTTTCTCTCTCCTTCGCATCAGGCAATCTTCATCGCCTTCTGAAATGGTGTCTTAGGTTCCCACAACGTGAATTCCCCTGAGGAGTTCTGAACCCTTCAACCATTAATATCTTCTCTGCAGTAGCCGTATGAGTTCAAGGGTCTTAAAGAGCTTGTGCTGACTCAGTGCGCTATGCTTAAATGAGGCTCGCGAAATTTTGTAATCACCCGGAGATGAGCTATCATGGTTGACATATGGTTACCGTATGGAAAGACTGATGTCTGTGCAAGGATCCCCACCAGAAACTATCTAGGTGCCATAGAACCGGAGGAAGCACCAGGGATAGAGGATGTCCACTCTGAGGTTCGGAGAGCTCTTAGAGCACCTATCGGGACCACACCACTGAGCGATATCGCAGAAGCAGGTAACACTGCAGCCATCGTGGTCGATGATGTAACCAGGGCCACCCCTAGTCATCTTATGGTGCCCAGTCTGCTGGAGGAGCTCACCAAGGCTGGGGTGAAGGAAGAGGATATAACCGTGATTTTTGCCTGTGGAACCCATCCCAGCGTAAAGCCAAAAGATATGGAGAAACTGGTGGGCAAGGAGACTCTGGAAAGGGTTGAAGCGATAAGTCATGACTGCAGGTCTGAAGATAATATCCAGTTTGGTAAAACAAACTTCGGGACAAAGGTCTCCTTGAACAGAGTCTTCGCCGAGGCAGATGTGAAGATTCTAACCGGAGATGTGGGCTTACACTACTATGCAGGATACGGCGGGGGGAGAAAGAGTGTGCTTCCAGGAGTTTCTAGTATGGAGACCATTCAGCATAACCATGCTATGCTATTGGATACCAACGCTAGAACTGGACTCTTAGAGAGAAACCCTGTCCACGAGGATATGACGGAAGCTGCGAGGTTGGCAGATGTTGATTTCATCCTGAATATTGTAGTGAACAGCGAGAAAGAGCTTGTAAGGGCTTTTGCGGGAGATTTAGAACAGGCCTTTTACGAGGGGACTAAGCTGGTAGATGAGATGTACAAGGTGCCAATCGAACGGAAGGCAGAAATAGTAGTGGTTAGTCCTGGCGGCCATCCATTTGATATGGATCTATATCAAGCTTACAAGGCGGTGGATAATGCACTCAAGGCTGTGAAGCGGGGGGGCGTCATAGTCCTCGCCGCCGAGTGTCCCGAGGGGTATGGGAATGAGGTCTTCTACCAGTGGATGACACGATTCGAAAGTCTGAAGAAGATAGAAAAGGAGATCAAGAAGCACTTCCGTCTGGGAGGGCACAAGGCCTACTACTTGATGAAAGCTCTGAAGACCGTTGAGATTTTTCTAACCTCGGTTATGCCAGATTATTATGCAGTTAATGTTTTTGGACTGAAGACGGCGTCGGCCGTGAACGACGCGCTGCAGAGTGCCTTTGATATCGCCGGTAAGAAGGCTAAAGTGTGGGCTATGCCCCATGGAAGTCTCACTTTACCGGTTATGAAGCGTTAGAAAGGGCTGTGTAGATATGCAGACGACGTTCACCATCAGAGGATTTCAACCAGGAGACCTGAATAAGGTCATAGAGATCAATCGGATGTGTCTGCCTGAGAACTATCCTGATAGTTTCTTCATGGGTATCTTTAAGCGTTTTCCCAAAACTTTTCTAGTAGCCGAGAAAGAAGGCAAAGTCGTGGGCTATGCCATGTGTAGGATTGAACAAAGATTCGGTTCCCGATTGTTCGGCGGATCCAAGAGGGGACATCTGATCTCTATCGCTGTTCTACCCAATTTTAGGCGCATCGGTATAGCATCCGCTCTGATGAAACGGGTTATGAGGGGTTTGATGGATTACAACTGTGAAACTCTGTTCTTGGAGGTCAGAGTCAGCAACGTGGCGGCTATTGAACTCTATAAGAAGCTGGGCTTTGATATAGATCGAAAGATAAGGTATTACTACGCTGACGGTGAGGATGCCCTTGTGATGAGTAAACCTCTACTCTCTGAGACGTGAGTGATAAGACTTTCACCATCAACTATAGCTCAGCTTAGCTCTGTGAAGTTATTGGTGTATAATATGGACGATTTCTGATTGAGAATCATACCCTAGTGAAATAGGTCTAAAGACTTTTATGTAAAATGGCCAATTGTTTTTCTTAATGAGGTGCTTAACCTGTTTTTGCGGTCAGGAGGCGATCTTGGCTCGAGAACAAAGCTAAAAACGGCGAATTCCTTTTTTTCTCATGGTGCCTAAGTTGGGGAAGTGCCGAATCTGCCAGAGAGAGTCCGCAACCATCTCCAGCGAGCTGGGTGTGTGCTTGGAGTGTATTCGAGAAAGACCGGACAAGGCACTTCAAATAACGGACAAGGTCCACGCGAACAGCAGAAAGAGCTTCGGTCTTCCTCCAAAACCGCCTACTGCACCAGATGAGTTGCCCTGTGGATTGTGCTCCAACGACTGTAGAATCCCGGAGGGCGGCAAGGGTTTCTGCGGTTTAGTCTTCAATGTGGATGGCAGACTGATCCGAAAAGGAGGAACAGTAGAAGACGGGATTCTTGAATGGTACTACGATCCGTTACCAACAAACTGTGTCGCGTGGTGGTTCTGTCCCGCGGGTGTACGGGAGCAGGCCATCCAAGATATGCACATAGGCCAACAGCGGAAAGGGGTTACTTAAACCTAGCCGTCTTCTACGGGGCCTGCACCTTGGACTGTCTCCACTGTCAGAACTGGCACTATAAAGACCTAACAGCCAAACTCTCTCCTAGGATCAGCGCGAGAAGCCTAGCGACCAAAGCAGATCCCCCTGCCTCATTTGTCTCCGATGGTGAGAATTGTACACTTGAAGGCAGAAATGATGTTGCAAAGGACGTTTCCTGTGTCTGCTTCTTTGGCGGGGATCCCTCCTCGCAGATGCCCCATGCTCTGGAGATGTGTGAACTGGCTTTGGAAAAGGCTGAGGAGCAAGGGCGCATATTGAGGATTTGCTGGGAGACTAATGGCCGCTGGAAGGGAAAGTTCGCCTTGAAGGCGGCTGAATACTCTCTAGAAAGTGGGGGAATAGTCAAGTTTGATTTGAAGACTGGGGGCGAAAACCTCAGTAGGGCCTTGTGTGGGCTTTCTAATCAGCCTACATTGGACAATTTTAAGATGGTTGGTGAACGATTCTTTCAAGAACGCCCGGAGCTACCAGTTTTGACGGCTAGTACCCTTCTGATTCCTGGTTATGTGGACAAGAAGGAGGTTGAAAACTTAGCTAGGTCTGTTGCGGAGATAGATCCAAGAATCCCCTATACTCTATTGGCCTTCTCCCCACACTACATAATGAGCGATCTCCCAACAACGACCAAGAAAGATGCCCACGAATGTTTGGATACTGCTAGCGAGCATTTAGAGAAGGTGCGGCTAGGCAATATCGGTCTGCTTAGTTAAAGGTCATAATTGGCAATAGCCTTCCACAACTACATATGCATTCGCGTATCTTGTTCATTGTGATCCTTCTCTTTCAGACATAATCAGATTACTGTCCGGGGGCCCGTTCTCATGAAGGCCATGAGGAGTTTGCTGAGTGATGTGACGGGCAGGGTCTATTTGAGCTATTTCAGTCATCCTAACCTTGAATAGTGATATCCGGATTGGGATCAGGATCGGAATGTGATAGTTGCCCTCAACCATCTCCCCAACAGGCAAGGGGCAACCCAAAGGCGGGGGGGTTGTTGCTGATGAACTACGAGGTGCCTCACAATGCCTAGTTGTCGTGGTGGAGAGATGTGAATATAGAGGTTCACGTCTTTTTGCTAGCTCTGAATAGCTCTAGACCTCAAGCTCTGCGGAAGGATTTCATGCATACAAATAAAAGCAAGGAAATTTGCCGGGGCATCATCAGGATAAGTGGGTTCAAATCTCACGCCCATATTCCACCTCCAAAATATACTTTATAACAGGCTGTGAAATTATTTGGCAACCAGCAAAGATGATGCTAATGGTGGAGCTATTATTCCTTGGCAGTAGCGGTGCTATCCAGGTGCCATCTTTCCATTGTTCTTGTGAGGTTTGCCAAGCTGCTAGAAGGAATCCCAAACAACGTCGGACAAGAGCATCAATCGCTCTAGCAGGCCAAGAGATCGTCCTTGTGGACGCTAGCCCTGATCTTGAGTTTCAGTTGGAACGTGAGTCGATCAGACAGATTGATAGAATTTTCATCACTCATTGGCACTTCGATCATGTCTGGGGTCTTGCAGCTCTAGGGGAACCTTCATCTATCGTCAAATGGCCTCGTATCGAGGTCTACTTACCTCACCAAGTCGCCTATCATTTTGATCAAGAGCTTGCATATATGAAGAACAGGGTGCGTGTCCACCCCATCCGTCCCGGAGATAAGTTTGAACTACCAGATGCCACCTGGGAGGTCGTTAAGACTACCCATACTCCACATAGCGTAGGCTTCATAGTAGAGTCTTCCCAAAGATTTGCCTATCTTGTCGATGGTGTGATGCCACCTTCAGAAACTCTTGAGCGTCTCAAAGAGCTGGATTTCATAGTCTTAGAAGCAACTCTGGATGAGCTATCGCCAAACGAAGATGAGAAATGGATGAATTTTTCACTTCCACAAGCAATAGATTGCTGGAAGCGTATAGGAGCCGAGAAATGTATACTGACTCATATCTCCTGCCACAGCTGGAAGAATGGTGAACTGGTTGCAGGCCTCTCAGAATCGGAAAGGAAGGATTTCGAAGAAAAGAATGCAGGTCTCAAGTTTGCCCATGACGGAATGCGTCTGAAGTTGTAATTTTTCGTCAGCAAAAACGGCTAATTGCTATAAGAACGGGATATTGTGGAAGATATACCTGACGCTTATTCTCATAGCGCACATATTGACGACTGTCAAACCCTACGATTGAATAAGCCCCATCCAAGTTCTCGTTTGAGATGTATGGTAGCCTTTCTCTGAAGGTCTTGCTCATTCCCGCTAGCTCCAGATTGGTTCTGAAGAAAACATGCGTGGATGCATCCTTAAAGTCCAGAACATTTTGGAGTTCTTTGCGCTTTCAGACAATTCAAACAAGTGGTATCTAAGTCGGTATTAGCCGCTTTGGTCATCAATTTCCATCCAAATGCTCTCTAACCCATTCGTCCCCGAACATATCTCTGTACCTCTTCAGGTCTCTTTTGGTTGCTTTTCTCCATTTTCGGTTCCAAAGTATCTCACCTTTCCTGTGATGTTCTCTTATCTTTACGCAGTATTCCCAATAGTCACACTCATTAGGATTACAGTCTATGTCCTGCAGGCAGTGTATATGCTTTTTCAGATCAGGATATTTGCTTCCAGCCATCTCAAATCTTCCTTGACAAGCATATTCCGATTGCCGAATATAAACGATATCCGATGCACACGAATGTATAGTTTCTGCTGTTGCTGATTATCACCTGCAGCTCTCCATTAATATGTTTCAATCCTGATATGTATCGTTGTCTGTAAGAACTGATTTATTAAGATACGCGATAATATATTCGGGCAGACGACGAATGAGTAAGCAAAACAAGAGTAAGAACCTGACAGCGATCTCTAACGGGATTGATAGTCACTCTGGGATGCCCGATTCTATTAAATCCCTCCTTAAGCAGAGAGGATACTCTGATAAAGCTGTTAAAGAAATTTGGAAATGGTATGCCCCTCCAAGTAGGAAGAGCTGAGAGAGACTGAAGCACACTGGCTGTCAATCAGTTTGACGGATAAGGTTCGAAAATACTAGATGCTTTGGATATGATGCTGGGTTTTTTTCTGAAGGCTTGGAATCAGGTCGTAGAGAAAATGTTACCTCGGTAAGGAATAGCTGTCTGGTTTTCTATCTTAGTCATGGTGTTCATATTCTGGTACATTAACGGTATGTGAGTCCTGATGTTTAGGAAAGGAAAACTGTTATAAAAATTAGGACAGAATGAACTCTAGGGATATTCAACAAACAACTGCAGGCATAGTGGTGCGTAAAGGGTTGAGAAGTGTAGATCAATGAAGGTAAGCGTGATATCTTTAACCTGCTGCGCTGGTTGTGTCTCCTCCCTTTTGAATGCTGGCGATGCTTTGATCGACATTCTTTCCGGAGATCTTGAGATAGTCTATTCGCCTACCTTCATCGACTTGAGGGAGATTCCCAAAGTCGACTTGGCGATGGTTGAGGGGGGTGTCAGAACTGAAGAGGATGAGGATTTCATTAGGGAGGTGCGTGCCAAGTCGAGGATTCTTGTTGCTCTCGGAATATGTGCCACCCATGGAGGGATAACAAGCCTGGGCAATATCCTTTCGCTTAAGAAGCTCCTGGAGGAGAAATATGGAATTCTTGACTCGAGTCAGCTTCCAGAGTTGAAGGATCTGATGTATCCAATATGCAACTTTGTTGATGTTGACTATTATATTCCAGGATGCCCTCCTGTGCCTCTTTTGATAGTTCACACCCTGAAGAGCATAGTGAGTGGAAAAGAACCTGTACGGTATCAGAGCGTGGTCTGCACAGAATGCTATAGGAAAATAGTTCCTGCAAAACTCCGCCATCTTCATGGAATATACGAGAAGGAGATAGATCCAGAATTATGCCTTGTTAGCCAAGGTTTCATCTGTTTGGGATCTCTGACTCGTGATGGTTGCGGAGCCCCTTGTCCCCGAGCGGGCTTCACGTGCTTCGGATGTAGAGGGCCCGCTGACTCGCTGATGTACAAGTCAAGAGACATNNGATATCAAAAAGAACCAGTATCCCCGAGGAAAGAGTTAAGGAGGAACTCTATCGCAATCCCTTCATCTTCCACACCTTCATCTTCTCGAAGTTCGAACGTTTCAAATCCAAGGAGAGAGTCATTTGAGCAACAGAAGAGAGATCACAATCTCACCGACAACCAGAATTGAAGGCCATGGAAAGGTGACCATCTATCTCGACCAGTCTGGAAACGTAGCAGATGCCTACTTCCATGCTACGGAGATTCGAGGATTCGAGTATTTCTTAAGAGGAATGGATGCAGAGAGACTGCCTTTCATAATCTCTAGAATCTGTGGCGTATGCTCCACAGCCCACATAATAGCCTCCCTCAAAGCCATAGAAAGTATATACCGAACAGAGATAACAGAGACTGCCAAGAAGCTCCGCGAACTCCTGCTCATGGGACAGATGATCAGCAACCATTCGCTGTCCTTCTTCTTCCTGACCCTCCCTGACTTCTGGTTCACTCCAGAGGAAGATCCCTCAAAAAGGAACATCTTCCAAATTATGCAAGAGAAACCTAGACATAGGCAGAAAAGCCGTAGCACTAAGAAGCTTCGGGGCTCACCTCTTAAGAGTTGTCGGTAAACGTGAAGTCCATATCGTCTCCGCCATCCCCGGTGGCTTAATCAATCCGCTAACAGCGAATGAACGGAGAGCACTGCTGAAGGAAGCGGAAGAAGCCTGTAAGATAGCTAAGGAGGCCTTAGCTCTTGGAAAGGAGCTCTTCGACAAGAACTGGAAGGATTTCAGGAGAGCTGGAGACTACGAAACAAATTACATGGCGTTGACACGAGACCAAGGCCTTGAATTCCACACCGGCGAGATCCGCGTTATAACTCCCGAAGGCCAAACCTTCTCAGAATTCATGGCCAACAATTACATGGAACATGTCGAAGAGAAAACATACGAATGGACCTACGCCAAATTTGCATATCTAGAGGCCTTGGGATGGCCTAAGGGAGTTTTTCAGGTGGGTCCAACGGCGAGAATGAACGTGAACAGGCGGGCCCCAACAGAGATTGCTGACCGTGAGTTGAAGCGGTTCAAGAGAAAATTTGGAAGTCCGGCGCATGCCACTCTCCTTTTTGACTACGCGCGCCTAATAGATCTCATGTATGCCTGCGAAAGAAGCAGGGAACTTTTGAGGGATGAAAGTCTAACCCGAACAGACACCAGGGTTGAGGTTAAGCGTAGAGGTGGGCAGGGCATAGGGGTGGTTGAGGCTCCCAGAGGAACACTTGCCCACG
>JABAHS010151137.1_pt1 | contig 10054 bp, 10 predicted proteins | sample 7062111 | NCBI WGS metagenome assembly JABAHS01 (sample SAMN14534600, study PRJNA622989) | marine sediment metagenome | biome: marine biome [ENVO:00000428]; feature: marine pelagic biome [ENVO:01000023]; material: deep marine sediment [ENVO:00002113]; isolation source: pool of 4 deep marine... | reverse complement strand
TTAATGGGATGACAACTGGTTGGAAAAGCAAGAGACATACAAGGCCGAATGAAAAGAGGGGCCCACTGGTTATATGGTCTGTTGTCATATTAACTCTTTCCCATTGTATACATTTTTTAAAAAGGTCAGTGGTTTGGTGCGTGATATCCTCTCTGGTACTTTCATAAATCTTTCAATACTACACTAGTTCTCTTCAAACTCAATTGCTAGTCTTGTAGATTTAAATAGAGAATATTTTTAGGTAGAAAATCTCGGCTCTTTACCTATAATTCGTAAAATCCACTCCCTCTAGGAGCATTGAGACGTGTATAGAGGAGAGCATAGTGTATAAACCACTGGAATTCACTAAAAAGGGACGTCGAGTATGGCTGGTCTTTCTCACCACTGCAACCCTAGTGTGGCTTGGATCCACCCTCATCGCCTTCATCTTTCGGGAAGGGCGTTTTTTAATACTCCTGTTCCTTCCCTGGCACAGTTTGTTCATTCGAACCTTTCTTCTCCTTGTATGTCTCGTGACAGGTTCTCTTGTCGCACGGGCCGCCTCGAAACTCGAAGCAATCGAGCATAAGATCGTCACCCTCCACGAATGGGCGCGAAAACTCAACCAAGCCTCACAAGTGGACGAGATCCTTGAGTATACCATGGATGCCATGGAGACCACCCTGGGGTTTGAAAACGCATTCATCGCCCTGAAACATGACACCATGCTCAAGATAGAGAAGTGTGTAGGCATCCAGATCCCCGAACAATTTCGGGCAGTTCCCCTCGATGAAACCGTCCTGGGGGCAAAGGTAGTCGAGGCCTTCCGAGAGGGGAAATCGGTTCTCCTCAAGGATATGAGCAAGCACCCGGAATACTTTTCGGTCTCCCCGCAAATCAAGAGTAAGCTGGCCGTCGCCATTAAAACGGAGCAGGAGGTCATGGGTGTGTTAGAGGTGGGGGGTGAGGAGATTGGGGCATTTGATGAGGGGGATCAACGCCTCCTTGAGATCTTGGCCTCCCACGTGGCTGTGGCGATCAAAAAGTTGCGGGAGAAAGAGCAGCGTATTTCGCTTGAACGGTTGGACGCGTTGCGCAATCGATTCATCGCGATGGTCACGCATGAGATCGGCTCCCCTCTTACGCCGATCAAGACGGAGCTGGAAATGTTGCAACAAGGATACCACGGTGCCCTTCGAAAGGAGCAGCAAGAGGAGATCGGGGGGATCTTGGAGAAGGTGGGTCGGTTGACGCGGCTGGTAGAGGATTTTAGACAAACGTCAAAGCTGCGATCGGAACGCATTACGTTGGAGAAACGTGAGCATCGGCTTATCGACACGGTTGAAAAAGCGCTGGAAGGGTACCGAGACGTGATTGGAGAGGAAGGCATTATGGTGATGAAGAATATCCAACAGCCGCTTACCATGGTCTACGACGAGGGCAGGATGGTGCAAGTGATGAGGAACCTCTTGAAGAATGCGATTGATTACACGAAGGACACGGTCTGGATTCGATGCGGGAAGAGGGAGGATGAGGTATGGGTGTCCGTGGAAGACAATGGCCCCGGCATCCCAAAGGAGGAACAGGAGAAGATTTTTGACCCCTTTTACCAGATACAAGAGGGAGAACAAGAGAAATGCCGGAGACTTGGCGGCACTGGCCTCGGCCTGCACATCTGCAAACAGATCATAGACGCTCACAAGGGAGAGATCACGGTCGACTCCACCCCTGGCGAGGGCACAACCTTTACCATCCGCTTTCCAAAAGGAACATGACTTGTAAACCAATGGTACACCCCACGAGGGGTTCGGAAGATCTTCCGGAGTGCCTAGAGTTGTAGACGTGGAAAGATCTATGTACGGAGGTTTTAATCCCAATCTGGTCTTATTCTCACTTACGCTCTTTTCCTTCTCACGAGAAGGGTGTGCCCCCCCATACTCTTCTACATCCTAATGAATTCACTCCTCATTAGGAAGCTAGAAGAATACTTGCTTTCCCTTTTTCTTTAGTCCCGTTCCCAAAGGATCCATCGAAGAGACTGTTTTGCGGTAAGATATACTAATTCCTCGGAAGAAGAAATCTTTTTCCCTGAGGTAAGTTCGGTGATTGTGCCATCCTCTAGTATGTGATAGATCACGTTGAGCTTCTACATCTCCTGCTTTAAATGCAGTTCTATGACCATTGCATCAATGTTTGAGAGGTAGTCTTCTATGTCTTTCAATACGTTTTCCTCTGAGCCCTCGATGTCCATCTTAATGAAATCAACGTGTTCGATGTTATGTTTTTCCAAGTAATCTGAGAGCCTCACTTCCTTGACTGTAAATTGCTTACTAGCTTGCTCTGTAACTTCACCCTCCAGTATCATGTTTGGAGCAAACATGGTGTTCAAAACATGGGTTAAGGTTGCCGTGCCAGCTTTATTAGCGGCTGCAGCTTCAATAAGCTCCACGTTCCTAAAATTGTTCTTCTTAAGCGTTTTCCTCAAGGCAAATAAGGCAAATGGATCAGGCTCAAAGATGAGCAACCGTCCCTCCTCCCCGATCTCTCTTCGGAGCGTAAGCGAATGAATGCCAATATGTCCACCCAAATCTAGTACCATATCCTCTTGTTTCACCTTTTTTTCAATAACGCTCGTCACGTCTGGCTCATATCCATTCAAATAATACACATTAAACCCATGGAAACTATTGATGTTCACATAAATCCAATACCCTTTGTACGTCGCCCATACCCACCCCTTCTCCCCTACAGCAGTGGTTACTCTTCGCATCCAGTAATCAACCCCGCGAATACCCCAAAAATTTTTCATGAAGGGCCAAATATAACACGCGTAAACGTTCCAGAGCTTAGAAAAGACCTTTTTCAACCTACTCCCCGTGATCTTTTAGACTACTTCATAAAAAATTCCCCGTTTTGCTGAAGAGGTACAATGCGTGAGGTGGATCTCCTATTTTTATCAACCTTGAATATATAAAGATAGTAACGTATACTTTGGTGGACTTTAAGGATGTGATAGAACCTAGAAAACTTTNNCTTTTTCTCTTCATAATAAAAAATCGTTCTATATATAAAAAATAGTGCATAAATAAGAAAGTTTTATCAATGTTGTTAAAATGCGTAAGAAAACGTTTTTTATTGGGGTGGGACTTCTCTTCCTTGTTACCTTGTTTGGAATCTATCTCACTCAAGTATGGCGACCGAGAACTCGGAAAATAATAGCAGACACAGGAACAGTTAAAAAGATTGAAGGATTCCTTGGACTCCCCCCTCGTTGGATTATCCTCAGCAAAAATGGTAGGTATTACGACTATTATACCGTGTATAATCTTCCCTCTCACTTTCGGAAGAGTGGCCAGCGGATTTGGTTTATCGCTCGGCCTCCTTCTAGTACTGTAAAAATCATGTCCAGAACAACTCTCGCAACTACATCTATGATCGAGGTGCTTGCGCTGAAGAAGGCTAACACTCCGTTGACTTCCTTAACACTTACTGGTGCTGGATGGGTGTTTTTTATCGGAATTGGCACATCACTTTTCAGCCTTAGCGGCATAGTTAGTCTAGCTTGGTTGTATACACACAAGCAGTCTTGAAGACGTGAACATATGGAAATCACCGCTTACAGATATGCTCAAAAATTGTGCGAAGATCTCTCCTCTAACCAACAAAAAGGAGGGCAAATTTGGTCAGGGCATCCCAGCCAGGAGGTGACCTCTCCCCTTCAGCCACGATATCTAGCCTACCAGTCAATAAAGTGAGGTTTGAGTGAGATGATGGAGAATAACGAACTACGGCTGACCAGCAACCCAAGAAGGGGATTCTAGTGTTTGGAAGAAGGCAAAAGTAATGTTAAAAAAGAAATTTTTGAGCCAGTAAAATAGGTTACGGATCATGAAAAAGAGTATACGAAACAGGGGGAAGGAAGTGGAAGGGCATACCAGCACAAACTCTATGCACCAAACTGTAGTACTCTACAGACATAGGCAAAAGCTTGAAGCACTAAAAAATAAGTTGGAGGAAGACAAACAGGACGAAGAGGTAAGAAGGGCGATTAAGGAGAGAATAGAAAAGGTAGACACGGCACTAAAGGAAGTGGAGGCTTACAGGCGGGTGGTGGCGAGGGCGAAGGTGGGACTTGAAAAGTACGCCAAGGGCGAGGGAATTAACGGTTACGTATTTCACATATAAATTGAGGCTTTGGTCAAGAATTTTCCATTGTACCGTACCCCAATGGAAGTCATTAATTGCTCTAAGGTAAGCACTAACATACTGTATGGCGTGTATCAACTCAAGAAACTGAGAATTTTCTAATTATTACCGTGAGAGGGGCCGAAACCTAGGAAGAATGTCATAGAAGACGATTGGGGGAAACTTGAGACTTACTACTAGTTTTGATTTCCCTCCTATAAAAAAGAGAAGGTCGGATGAGCTAGTTCTCGTCATTACCCTCTCGGGTTATACGGCTGTTCGCTTCGTCATCCCTTCATTTACAGCTACGGTGGAATCTCCTTTTAAATTCTCATCCCCACCATACTTAAATATCCTCTTGTCTCATTCAAACACAGGATCCTCTCTGAAGACAGAAAGAGGATTCAATGTAACTCATGAAAAGGAAGTTAGAGGAAGAGATGATTTGAATGAAGCTAACGAACTTGAGATCCCTTCTGCTTAATCTGAGGATTGAACAGTTGTTCAATCAAACAGATGGCGGGATAATGCAGATTATCTGGTGGATTCTTTTCTTTTTCCTGATTTTTGGTATGAACTTTCTTCGTGTGTTGTGGATCCAGTTCAAGATCAAGAACTTCATTGAAGAACTCGAAAATATAGACAATTTAGCATTCTGGAAGCTCATAGCTAAAGTCACAGAAACAAAAAAGGAGTTCACTGAAATCGTTCATAACAAATCTGTAGGGGAGGCCGCAGAAAACCTGAAAGAAAATGAAGACTTCAAAGCAACGCTTAGGTGGGCCAGAGAGTTAAGAGATAGTTTCACGATTTCACCAGTAGAACGAGATCCCACCGATGTCTTAAAACGACTAGAACACATATTTGACGTGAGACAGAGAAGAATGCGGGGAATAGCTTCTAGAATTGTTCCTGATGCCCCAGAACATGTCAAACGGAATATTGAAGGGTTATTCGAAGTCAGTGCAAGTCTCCATCAAGTTTATAAGCTCATACGGCACATTTACAAGGTTGCCCAGAAAATAGGGAATATCTACTACCTCATGCAGGTTTCCATGGTGATACCATTTATTAGAGAGCAAGTCGTTAGCGTTTTCGATGCGGAGAAAGGCTTCCGATACGGAATACCGATTGGTGACGGAGTAGGCGCCATGGTTGCAGAGACATTTTTTGGGGACGAAGTCACAGTTAACGAGGAGTTAGACACCGTTTATAGTCCTACAGAATATGAAGGCCGATACGTTTTAGCGATTAAGGCGAAAGGACCTGGATCTGAAGTCGGAAAGCCAGGACAGCAATTACAAGAAACTCTTGAGCAACTTAATGGGGAAGTAGATGGAGTCATCACAGTGGATGCGGCACTGAGACTAGAGGGCGAAGAGAATGGAAAAGTTGATCTCGGCGTAGGTGCAGCTATCGGCGGCACAGGAGTAGAAAAATGGAAAATGGAAGAAATCTGCCGAAAATATGAGACTCCATTGTACGCTGTCGCAATTAAAGAATCAATTCCAGCCTCAATTACCCCCATGGAACAGAAACTTCTAAAGGGTGTCGATAAAGCAACGGAAGAAGTTAAACGACTCATAAGGGAGGAGATTCCAGAGGAGGGAAAAGCGATCATCCTAGGGATCGGTAATACGGTAGGAGTAGGGAATGAATGACACTTTACCTGAAAAGGTACTTTTTCCAAGCAGTTTCTTTTTTTCTCTCTCCTTTCACAGGAATGTGTTGTCCACAAGACTTACATCCCATATCTTCCGATAAATTCCATGAACGAATCTCAAACCCCCTCCTTCCAATTACTTTCTCCCCACAGTTAGGGCAGAAGGTATTTTCCCATGCACTTCCTGGGACATTTCCCGCGAAAACATAGTTTAAACCGCTTTCAAGCATCAGATTGCGCATCTTTTCGATAGTTTCCACAGGAGTACGAGGTCTATCCCGCATGAGATAAGTCGGATAGAAACGAGAAAGATGGACGGGCGTATCGGGGCCGAGATTCTCTAGGATCCATTGAGCCTCCCAGTTAATCCACTCTTCATCATCATTGAGTCCAGGAATAATTAACGTGGTAATCTCTACGTGTACCCCCTCCTCAGCCATCACTTTGATCGCCTTTAACACACTATTTGGGGCGTTAGGAGTGAGAGTATACTTTCCATAGAACGTTTGATCACCTTTCAAGTCAACATTCGCTGCGTCAAGGTACTTTGCTAGAACTCTCATGGGCTGCTCGTTGATATACCCATCAGTGATGAAGACGTTTAAAAGCCCATTTTTCTTTGCAAGTTTAGCAGTATCGTACATAAATTCCCAAAAAATCGTTGGTTCGTTGTATGTATAAGCTATAACGGAAGCTCCTCTATCTTTTGCAACGTTCACCACGTCTTCTGGGGACATATCTCTCAAAGGGAATGGATAAGAGAGCTTACCCTCTTCAGAAACCTCTACATGACTCTGAGAGATTTGATAGTTCTGACAAAACCTACAGTGAAGAGAGCAGCCTATGGAGGCAATCGATAACGCGGAACTTCCCGGATAAAAATGGAAGAGAGGTTTCTTTTCGATAGGATCAACCGCTAGGCTGGATATTTTACCATAAACCGCGGTTTTAAGTTCATTTTCGCTTCGAACTCGAACTCCACAATCGCCTATTTGGTAATTTTTGGAGAAAACACAGCCTCTTGGGCAGAGGGTACAGTGAATGTGGCCTTCTTCATCAAGCTTCCACCACCTAGCTTTCTTGCCTAACGTCAAGAGTTAACCCTCTAATGTGTAATCAATGATAGGGTACTTACTTAGAAGAGATCGAGCAAATGTCTTTAAATCTTTCCCCTGTTTTAGGGTTACACTCTTTGAACGTACAAGCCCATGATTTTCGATCACCGCATCGAACTCTTAAGAAGGAGAGGTAGTAGGTTTACGATCCATAAAATTCTCAAGAATATGTTTCTCGAGGACACCCCCCTTTAAGAGTTATTGTTAAAATAACGCTAGTGATTCAACCGTAAACATAGAACAAATGAAGAAGGAAACCGTAAATCAATTATGGAGTGGAATTATCCTTACTGGCCGTAGCTTTTGTCCTACCGAGTTCAAATGCTTTACGGTTTTCTTCAAGCATAACGGAAAGACTTTCTTGCATGGCTCTTTTAAGGTCCTCCTCGGGGATAAAATCAAATCGTTCGTTCAAATAGGCGATCATTGCCATGTTTGCCGTTTTTTCATGGCCAGCGTTCCTCCCTAAGGTAGTAAAGGGAACCACCTCAACGTTGCTTGTGTTCAAAGTCCCCTCTAATGCAACCAAATCTCCGTTTACGATTAAGGTCCCTTGTTCTTTCAATATGTGTAGTTGCGTGTTAAAAGCGTTTTGGGACATAACCACAAGTACATCCGCTTCTTCAATCAAAACTTCATTTACTTCCGAGTCAGATATGATAAGGTCCGAGTATACAACGCCTCCTCGTGCTCTAGAGCCATACTCTTGTGTATACATAACCTCTTTCCCCGATTTTGCAATCGCCGTTCCCAAAATCTTGCCCGCAAGAACGATTCCCTGTCCGCCTCTTCCGGAGATTCTCAGGTTTATTTCGCGCATTTCTGGGCCTCCTCCTGAATTTTCAGTAAAGAATCGACAAATTCTTCCCGTACTCTATTTACCACTTCTCCAACCTCAAGTTCTCCTTTCTCAATCCGTTCTAGGTACCATTGAAGCATATCCGTAGGATCTGGCATCTTGTTTCGACGACCAAACACAGTTGGACATTGAGAAATGATCTCTACCAGAGCAAAGCCTTCCGTCGTTAGCGCGTTTTTAATAGCTACAAGGAGCTCCTGAGGTTGAGCTGTTGTCCATCGAGCAACGTATGAAGCGCCAGCTTCCTTGACGATACCAGAGATATTAAGGGGGTGTTCTGGATTCCCATAAGGTGATGTGGTTGTCTTGGCACCGTGAAGAGTGGTAGCAGCCACTTGCCCTCCCGTCATACCATACGTGTAATTATTGATAAGGAGAACGGTGATACCTATGTTTCTTCTTGCTGCATGTATCAGATGGTTTCCTCCAATGCCCGCTAAGTCTCCATCACCAGATAAAACGACCACATGTTTATCTGGAAGGCCAATCTTTACGCCAGTTGCAAAAGCAATGGCTCTCCCATGCGTCGTGTGGAGGACATCCGTTTTTAGGTTAGGACTTGGTAGCCAAGCAGAACAGCCAATCCCTGAGACTGCTACTACCTCCTCTGGAGGAATCGCTAATGCATCTAAGGCTCGAACGAAGGCATTAAGCGCAGTCCCTCCACCACAGCCCGGGCACCACTGTAATCCCTCTTCTGGTAGTACTTCCGTTCGTAAATACTTGTTAGCCCAGTAACCCTCTTCTTCGGAAGAGGAACTTTCGTTTTCTTTCTTGGTCTCTTGGGTATTCAATAATCTCACCAGTTACGAAATGTTTCATTATTTTGCGACATTTTCAATTCTTTCGTAAATTTCTCTTGAAGTAAATGCAATGCCACCACCTATCTTGTGTAAACCTTCGACCTTTGGGAGGTATCGCTCAATTTCCCTCCTTATTTGTCCCAAGTTCATCTCAACTACAAGCACTTTACACTGATCCCCCTTGGAAGCGATCCTTTTCACTGCTTCTCTGGGGAATGGCCAAATTGTGTTAAGTTTTAGCAGGCCGACATTAATTCCATCCTCTCTAGCCTTTCTAACGGCTTTCAAGGAGGGCCTAGCACTCACTCCATACGAAATCACCAAGATCTCTGGTTTATCCGTATAAAACTCCGTATATTTCGCTATTTCCTCTCTGTGAGAATTTATTTTTTCATAATATCCTTTAACGAGGTTTTCGTGGACTTTTTTTGACGTCACGTCTCTCATCCCATCGTGCCTGTGTGTAGACCCCGTAACGTGAGCGTAGAGACCTTGACCAAAGACAGGCATGGGAGCCACGTCTGGATCTCCAAAAAGGTTTTTCTGTCCTTTTTTGGCTATTTTACGTTCTATAAGCTCGATTTCCGTTGGTACAATCAATTTTTCCCATGCATGGCCAATAACTCCATCAGCAAGCACAATTACTGGCGTCCGATATGTTTCAGCTAAATTAAACGCTCTGACTGTCATCTCAAAGCATTCCTGTACAGAACTCGGAGCAAGTGCGATAATGTTATGACCTGCTCCATGAGTTCCCCAACGAGCCTGCTGAACGTCTCCTTGTTCTCCTTTAGTAGCCTGACCAGTCGACGGACCAGTTCTCATCACATTAACAAGAACAAGTGGGGTTTCAGTATGAATAGCGTAACCTAAATTTTCTTGCATTAAGCTGAAGCCTGGTCCAGAGGTCGCTGTCATCGCTTTCATACCAGTCCAAGAAGCACCTATAACAGATGCAATGGAGGCAAGTTCGTCTTCCATTTGAACGTAAAACCCTCCTACTTTTGGAAGCTCTCTCGAAAGCGTTTCTGCTATTTCTGATTGGGGAGTAATGGGGTATCCACCAAAGTACTTACAGCCAGCATAAAGCGCTCCATACGCAATCGCTTCATCGCCCATCATAAAGTGTCGTCCAGGCTTTAGTATATCTTGCGGCTTCATAAATCTCCCTTTCCCTTTTGGTTTCCATTATTTTCAATTCTATAACTCCGCCACCGATACGTCCTTAAGCTTTTCCATCTCACCTTAAGAACCCTTTAATTTTGAAAAAATTTTGTCTTCCACTCTACCTTCGCCTCCCAGAAAGTCCTCCTCACTTTGGATAAGTTTTGAAATTGGTCACCTAAGATTCTCCTTTTCACCACATCTCTATATGATTAAGTTTCCCTCAAAAAGTTCGGACTCCACCTAACCCAGTTTTGAAAATCATACACTTTGTTAGTCGGAGGGC
>JABAHS010050210.1_pt2 | contig 10055 bp, 8 predicted proteins | sample 7062111 | NCBI WGS metagenome assembly JABAHS01 (sample SAMN14534600, study PRJNA622989) | marine sediment metagenome | biome: marine biome [ENVO:00000428]; feature: marine pelagic biome [ENVO:01000023]; material: deep marine sediment [ENVO:00002113]; isolation source: pool of 4 deep marine... | reverse complement strand
CGTATTGCCTCTGTTGATCTCCTTCTGCACGAAATTATTGAACATGTCAAATTTTGCACGCAACCGTCTTAGCCTTTCCTGTAATTTCGCAGTCAGTGCATCTTTGTCCAGAGGAAGAGGCTTAATCTTGTTGGATTTGTTGAAGTAGAATACAACGTTGCCATGCACGTTTGGTTCTATGAATTTCTCAGAACTGCTAGGGTTGAATATAGCAAGGTCAATGATAAGATATTCACTTGCGTTTTCCAATCTGTAGAAAGCTTGGGAGAGATCCAGACGAGGATTTTCCGGCATCCGATACTTCTGTTTGATAGAGCTTAATGATTGCAGAGCCGTTTCGACAGCTAGGAAAGCCTCGTCGATCTTTTCGTCGTCCACCACCAAATACAGATCGATATCCGACCATTCGTCGATCCGGTTGAAGGCTGCCGCACCACCTTCCCAGAAGGCGTGAATATAAGAACGTGGCTCCAAAGCGTCTACAAGGGTTTGAATTATGACGTCACGAGTCAGTCTCTGTTGTCTCACCATTAGAAATCCATCGCCTGTTTGATCTTTAGGGATTCATATTGCTCCACTGCAAAATTAAGGCTTTAGCACGTGAATTCTGGGGACAGAGATACGTCTGCTGCGGCGTGCGTACGGTTAATGATTCGGACTATGACGTCAAGCGCGTCGAAGACTCGACAGACGTTGCTGAAAAATACTTTTAAGATTGCACATTAAACTACAAAATGTGGCTGAAAGAGTAGTACAGGAGCAGTTCTGTTGTCTTCTGACAAATCAAGAGTTGTCGTTCCAAGCTTGAATCCTTTGATTGCAAAAGAGATTGAGCTCATCAACAGAGTTGAAGAGATGCAGCTTCTCAAGCAAGCAGTTGACCGAGCAGTTCAAGGCATCGGTGGCGTTGTATTTCTTTATGGAGAAGCTGGAATCGGCAAAACAAGGCTTGCCAGAGAGCTAGGAGCATACGCTCATTCGCAAGGCATTCAAGTCTTATCTGGTCGATGCCCAGCCCTGTTCAGAATGAACGGTGTTCCCCCCTACGTTCTCTGGAATGATGTTATTCGAGACTATCTGGAAAATTCCACCTCTGAGCAGCTGTTCAAGGTGATCGGCTACTATCCAGCTGAGGTTGCCAAGCTAGTTCCTGAAGTTGCCCAGAAACTTAGGGTGATCCCAAAATCTCTACCGATAAATCCAGAACATGAACGGAACCGTGTCTTTGAGGCCGTTTCACAGTTTGTAACCAATATTTCCCGAGAGATCCCACTACTTGTTATTCTCGATGACCTGCAATGGGCGGATCAGTCTTCGCTTTTGTTGCTGCACTATCTGGCTCGGGGTATCCATAAGGAGCCCATGCTACTCTTGGGGGCTTACCGTGACACCTACGTTGACGAGCAGCATCCACTGTTTCCAGTATTGACAGAATTGAACCGGGAGCGTTTGCTTCAATCCGTTCCGTTAAAACGTCTGTCCTTTGATGATGCTTCAGAGATGATCAAGCGCATACTAGCGCAAGACGACGTTTCAACTGAGTTCAGCAAACTGGTTTACGAAAAGACGAGAGGCAACCCCTTCTTTGTTGAAGAAGTAATAGAATCCTTGAAAGAAGAAGAAATCATCTACCGCCACAGGCATGAATGGAAGATCAAAGAAATCTCAAAGATTGAGTTTCCCAAGACAGTCAAAAGCGTCATAAGAGCCCGATTGAGCCGGTTAGATGAAGAAAGTCAACGCGTGTTGACACTAGCCTCCTTCATTGGAAAAGACTTCACTTTTGAAACTTTACGCGAAGCCTCAGATATCGAAGAGGATAGACTGGTAGACAAAATGGAGAAGCTGCTCAAGACGAGTCTGGTCAAAGAGGAAGTAGTCCGCGGAGTAGACGTATACTCATTTGTTGACATAATAGTCAGGGACGTTGTCTATGATGAGGTGAGCCGCTTGCGGAGCAAGCGGCTTCACAAAGTAGTAGGACTTGCACTGGAGAAGCAATATGCAAAGAAAATCGACGAACACTTTGGAGAACTTGCCTATCATTTTCTTGAAAGCGGTGACAAAGCCAAAGCACTTGATTACTTCTCCAAAGCAGGAGAAAAAGCGCAAGAAATACACGCACACGATGAAGCGTTCTCGTATTTCCAACACACACTTGCGCTTCTCGAAGAACAGGAAGGCGATCTCGAACAGAGAGTTCGCACAATGGAAACGCTTGGCGACCTCAAAGGATGGACGGGTGAGAGTGAAGCCTGCACTGAATACTGGACCGGAGCTCTGTCATTATGGGATCAATTGGGAGATAAGAAAAACCTTGCAAGGCTTCACGGCAAAATGGCAAACAGATATTGGATGTGGACCGCCAACAAAGACAAGGCTTCAGAGCATCATCAGGCGGCCTTGGAGATACTAGAAGCTGAACCTGAAAGCTTGGTTCTAGCTGGCGTGTATGAAGATATTTCGCACATGCTTTGGCGTACAGGCGAGCCAGCTAAAGCTCAGCCTTGGACACGAAAAGCTGTTGAGATGGTCAAGAGACTTGGCGACTCTGAGATTTCCCGCGCACGCGCCGGCGTTCTCGCACTCTGTTATAATAATCTAGGAGTGTTCAGTAATAAATCCGGCGATACCGAAAAGGCTGAGGAGTACTTACATGAAGGACTTAAACTCAGCCTGGAGTACAACTTTGTCCAGCTTGCTCTCATCTTCTACAACAACCTTTCCGAATTTCAGTTTTCCGTTGGAGAACTTCAAAAGAGTTTCGAAACGGCCAAAGAGGGAACGCAATTCGCAAGAAAAGTTGGCGCCTTGGGTAGCCTGGCTTGGAATGGCTCAGTCCAGGCAATGTATCATGTAAACATGGGAGAAATTCCAAAGGCTATTTCTATGTTAGAGGGATTCTTGGAGCTAGATAGGAGAACTAAATTCACGGCCCACCTTCCTTATGCCATGTGGGGTCTGGGAGTATGTTCTTATTGGCTAGGAGAATACGAGAAAAGCCTTCACTATCTGATGGAAGCACGTGACATCGCAGGAAAAACCGGAGAATATCAAGCTCATGGGCTCGCCACTGGCTGGCTTGGAGAACTATATTTAGAAATGAATGATTACGTGCAAGCAGAAAACTGTCTTAACGAAACCAAGGCGATCTGCGAAAGAACAGGAGAAACAATCTATCAGTTCAACTACGTATTTCCTGCTCTTTCAAAAATATATTTAAAAAAAGGGGAGATTGAAAAGGCCGAAAAACTGATTGAAGAAACCTACCGGTACGCAAGCAAGGCAAAAAACCGACTAATCCTTTCCTACGCCGAAATGCTAAAAGCAATGCTGCTCAACGAACAGAAAAAATGGAAACAATCCACGCAACACTTCGAAAAGAGCTGGGAAGAACACAGATTCCTGAACACAAAGAAATGGCTTCTTCCTCGATTCGCTGAATTCCTGTATGAATATGGCTCCATGCTCCTCGACAGAAAAGAAAACAGCGACAAAGAGAAAGCTCATTCGCTTCTGCACGAATCTCTGAACATATACCAAAAGATGGACGCCAGAAAGAAGATCGAAAAAGTGAGATCAAGAATGGCTTCTTTAGAAGATGATCAACAATTGGTCTCAGAACCTGTACACGTAACCGTCGAGAGTTCAAAAATCGCCACACTAGGCCATGTTGCCACTGGATATAGAGATCTCAACGACTTGTTATTCGGCGGGATACCCCGAAGCTACGCTGTCATATTGACCTCACCCTCTTGCGACGAAAGAAACCTGCTGATCCGAAAATTCCTTGAGGCAGGAACAAAAAGCAATCAGGTCACGTTTTACATCACCACAAAGGTTGATGGAGTCGAGACTCTAGCTGAAAAATTTCAGTCGAACTTCTACGTGCTCATATGTAATCCCCAAGCCGACAAACTCCTCAAAAGCCTGCCTAACATGTTAACGCTAAAAGGCGTAGAAAACCTGACAGACATTAATATCGCATTATCCTCAGCATTTCGCAAACTGAGCACAGAGCCTGAGCGTCCCAGAAGGATTTGCCTCGAGATCATCTCCGACGTTCTACTGCAGCATCACGCCGTCAATAGCAGGAGATGGCTAAACGCGCTGATTCCAGAATTGAAATCAAAGGGATTTACAGTACTCGCAGTAATGGATCCTCAGATGCATCCACCACAAGAAGTTCGTGCAATTCTAGATCTTTTCGAAGGAGAGATAAGCATGTATGAGAAAGAAACTGACAAAGGCTTGCAGAGATTCTTGAAAATTAAGAAGATGTACAATCAGCGATATCTCGAAGATGAACTGCTTGTATCGAAGGAGAATCTGCGAAAATAAAAGTGGCTCCGAGAGATTATAGGTAAGCATGTTATTCTGTTTTGGCTATGATCATTACGACGCCTAGTCCTATCAAGACCAAGCCGGCAACCAAGAATATGATTGGGTGAGACCCGATATTGCTGATGTTGGTGTACGTCACGTAGAAAATGATGATACCGATGAGCATTATGAAGAATCCGATTAGTTTTTCCATAATGGTTAGCCCGAAAGGGGCTTCGACTTGGCTCATGACGTGCTCCATCCTGAAGGTTTACATAGGTTTGACCTAGGCATTATTTTAAGTTTGTCGAAGCTGGCTCAGTTCTTTTCGAAGGCTTCAAGCTTGGCGGGCAAGTACTTATCTACGATGTAGGTTAACCCGTACCGACTAAAAGCCTCTTGCTCAGCCTTTTTCCTGATTTTCAGAAACTTTTTTACTTCTCGCTGCCAGAGTTTGCCTTCGTATCTTGGATCTTTCTGCAACTCGTGGAGGCGCTTCACGTCAATGTCTGTCAACGGGTCACTTGGCAACTTATACTCTACAATGTCGCTGGCCCACACCCCACTCCACTTGGCATCCGGTGTCGTCAACCCCCTCAAGTGAGCTGCGTTGGCTGAGCCAGATATAATAACCATCGCAATGTGCATTCCCCAAGGGTCACCGTCAGTGAAAATGTAAACTGGGAGGTTAAGTTCCCCGTTGAGACGATGAATAAAGTGTCTGGTGGCCCTGGGCGCCTGACCAGCAGTCAGCACAAGCAAGGCGTTGAATTTCTTGTGCACTTGTTCTTCAACAAAGCGTGTGAAAAGACCTCCTTTCTCGATGGCTATGACCTTATCTGCACCGGTCTTGGCGAATTCAGCTGAGGTCAAGGCGGGTCCAATCATGACTCCGTCGGGATGTGAAGTCAAGTTCAGCTGTTTCCCTTCGTAGCCGGGAACAGTGTATTCGATGGTTAGATCTCCGAAAATAGCTGAGCGTTCTTCGGGAAAGACGTTGAAGTCTTCCCTGGCAAAACCAGAAACCGTTTCGAGATCGGTGATTATATTATTGGATTCCGGTTGGTCCTTGAATGACATGTTGTATGCTTGCGCAGAATAGTAGACATCTCTCAGAGTTGAGGTTTTACGATGCTTTGCAAGTTCATGGGCGAAGTAGCCAGCCCAGACAAGTTGAGTGAATGGGCGAATATGCCGTATGTTGCGGGCACTTCGGCGCACGGTTCTTTCGCCTAAGATATATTGCCGAAGTTCTGAGCTGTAATTGATGTTTTCTATGGATCTGCTAGGCATCCTTATCGACGGGAAAACTCCTTTGTCCATTTGCTCATAGAGGTTCAAGCCAAAATTCTCTAGCGCGGTTGCAATTGCCTTCTTTCTCTCGAGAGCAGAACTCTTAGTTTTCTTCATATTTTCTCACGCTCGACAGCAGTTTCCTAATATTTGGCGGTTTTTCTTTTCCTGCCAGCTCTGTTGAGAACCTGGCGATTTTTGGCAAATATTTCGAAAACGTAGAGAGACGTCTTCTCTCCTTCTCCACGTGTTCTCGCTTTGTCAGAAAGTGTTGAAGGTTTCGAGCTGCTTCACGGATTGCGTTTGTAATTTCTCTCTTGACTTCTGGTCTGTCAGCGATGAACTCTTTGCCTACCGTCTTGTACGGAACTTTGGTGCTACATATGTGAACCAATATTGCAATTGGCATGCCAGCTGCCACTTTGTATCTTCGCCAGTTGATTCTCTTGATTATTCTCCATGAGACATCACTAGCCTCGTCGTACAGCAGAGGAATTCTGTTGGCGAATCTGTAAAGAATAATGTCATTCTTTCTTTGTATTTCGCCACCGTAAGCTATCGCAGCTTCAACAATGAACGGGTGTCCCGAATAGGTGGAAGGTTGGCGCGAACAAATGGCGACAAACTCAGGTTTCAGTTCTTTCAGGATTCCAGCTTTAAGTAGTTCTTCACCTATTGGCGATAAGCAACTGGCGTCTGGAGGTAGAAAAGCACGAAAACGCTTCATCATCTTTACGAGTCGTACAATTCCTTCCTGAGAGAGTCTTTTCGGGTTTCTTGTTTTGCCGATTCCAGCCGATTCCAAGAAGTTGTGAGCAGTCTTTTCGCCTACTCGATGGAAATGGTTCCTCATGAAGTCAATCATATTCCTGTAGGGCGTAACTCGTATGAGACGTTGAATAGTCTCAACATCTACGCCGTAAGGGTGGGGCTTTGTCTCTTTCGGCGGAGACGGCATGCTCTTCGTCACTCGATCGAATTTATATAGGCGCCCTCTTGGATCAATGAACGTGATGTTTGCGTAGGGATTGACCAAGGCTGTCTGTTTCAAGTATTCGAGAATGCGAGACATAGCCTTGGCGTAGTCCCCTTCCAAGGAGAATTCTACGATTGTTCCCCGCCACCCTTCTTTATTTAGCAGAATCTTCCGGTCCATTATTATGGGGCGATTCCTCTGGATGTCCACCACAAGCTTGTACACGTAGATTCTGGCACCACCGGTGCTCGAGACCACAAACGCTGGCTTGTGAGTGGTGATTTGCCCATAGAGAAGAGCCATTGTTCCTCCTAATCCAAATGTCCCTCGTGCTTGTTTGAGTTTGTATTTGGAACCGAAGAGAACCTGTCCAAAGGCTGAAGGGATGTGACGTGCGGGGACTCCTGAGCCATTGTCGGCTACACGCAACCGGTATATTTTGGGTTCAGAGCCGTTGACGTCGTTGTCAAAGAGGTTTTCATTTACAGACTTAGCCTCCTGTGCCTCTCTTGCAGCTCTTTCATGGTCATAAGACAGCCGAATGTAAACGTCTGACGGTATTCCCGAATGGTCCGCGGCATCCAGAGAGTTTTCTACAAGCTCACGGAGGGACGAGAATATGGCTCTGGTTGGGTTGGTGAATCCTGCTATGTCGCGGTTTCGGTAGAAGAAATCAGCTGCACTTATCTGTTCATAGGATTGTACCATGGCCCAGCGATCCCCTTTCGATACTATATGGTATACGGAATGGTTTGATTTTGTTTTTCTCTTGTTATTTTCAGGATGTGCCCAAGGAACCTCTTGAACACGCTGGCATTGTAACCGTTCACTTGACAAATTCAGTTTTATTTTGACCGTGGATATATATTTTTATTGTATTGAAAGTGTCAAAAATGAACATCGATTTCTACTTCTCTGTTTCCTCTTGTCGAGTTTCCCAAAGCTCGAGCTTCTTTCTTTTGAGTTCCTGTCTCTTTTTCTGCAGGAATCGATAGACGGTACTGTGCTGACTTCCTTTAATTAGCATGAGTATAGCTTCTGCTGCAACATTTGTTTGGTTGAAGTTGCCTATTATTGATACTGTGTGACCGTACACGGAAATCTCTGCGTCTGTGAGTTCTTCTATTATACGTCTTGTTTTACCGCCTTTGCCTATGATTCGGCCTTTCAAGCGTTGGATATCCGCTGGAGATTTTCCAACAGTCTGGCGCAGGTCGATGACCTCTAAAACGGTGTCTGTGTCTTGAAGCAGTGGAATTGCTCGTTGCGGAGAAAAACCTCTGCCGATGGCAGTAATGACTTCTTTTGCCCTGAAAAGCAGCGATGGATCTTGAGCGTTCTGATCTAGCGTTATGGTGATTTCTCCGGTTGGGCTGTCGATTTCAAGCTTTACGTTGAGTTTTTTCTCAATGTTTGCTTTAACTCGCCCATCCGGGCCTATGAGGGCTCCTACGCGGTCTCGAGGAATTCTGATGAATGTGCTAGCCTTTGAGATTTCCAACCACCTCTTTCAATAGTTCTCTTGCAGGTGGAACCGCAACACCCAAACGTTCAAAGTAGCGAACCAAGTTTTCTAGGTCTCGGAGAAGGAACTTGCTTGCCATAGGGTGTTCTCGAGATACGGCTTGTGAAACGTCGAAGAGAACGGGTTTTCCTTTCCATATCATGATGTTGTATTCGCTCAAGTCAGCGTGCACTAAACCTGCTTTCTGGTATAGCCGTTTAATGTTAACCAGTATTTGCCGATAGATTCTGTTTGGATTCTCGAGTGGAGTCTCTCGAAGTAAAGGCGCGCTGGTTCCGTTTTCTCCGATGAATTCCATGATTAGAACGTTGCGACTAATGGCTATAGGTTTAGGAACGTTTACGCCTGCCTCAAGAGCACTGTGCAGGTTCTTGAACTCTTTGTGAGCCCATAGATATATGAGCGATCGGGTGTCTTTTCTGACTCGGGCGAATCTTGGATCGCCCTGAATATATACGAGCATGCCTTTTTTGAACTCAGCAGAAATTGTTAGGAAGATTTTGATGGCTAGGCTTTTTCCTTCCTTGTCTATACCCCAGTAGAGCTTAGATTCTTTTCCAGCTTTTGCTGATCCGTAGATTTCTGATATTACTCCTTTATTCATGAACTGGTAGATTGTCATGAGGGTTGAGCGATCAAAAACCTCTTCTAAAACTTCGTATTCTTCACTTCTTTTATGTTTCATCAACTGCTCTGTTTCGTAGCGGCTCTCTTTTCGCTTCAGTTTCTTTTCCCATCTCTTTTGAGGAGTCAACTTCGACCATCCGCAGCTAGATTGTTGCTAACTTGTTTTTTCCTAGGCAATTCAGCTTGGCTCCTCGTGCAATGCCAAGTATCATTTCCTCGTTGGTCAGAACTGAAATCCCGCGGAGGATCTTTAACTGCAGCACCTTCGGGAGTCCAATCGCACGCTTCTGGATTTTTCCTCGTTTTGCAAGACCTTTCGTGGCATCTTGACATTTGCCCAAAACGCCTTTTGAATCTGGGATCTTGACGAGTAAGCCTAGAACATCATCCGCAACGGAAAGTACCATATCCTTGATTTCCTTCGTGCTGAGGTCTTTTTCATGCTTAAAGAGTCACTTTTCATATTCTTCTGTTACAGAGAAGAAATCACCTTGCTTAAATGTGTTAAGAGAATGAGATTCACATTCTTACGATTTGAGCATGGGGTACACCTGCGATTCTCAGTATGGCTTCAGGGTGAACTAGTCCTTCTTGTATTGCATGTTTTACTACGTGTCTTCCTACCATGTTGACAATCGCACACCGTTTCACAAGTTCGATGGCTTCTTCCACGGAAACCTTGGAGCCTTTGTAGAAGCTTTCTTTTACTTCGAAGACTATTTTGTCGTCACGCAGGACTTGTCCTAGCAGTTCCGCATCACATGTTGCTAGGATGGTGAATCTGCCCAGTTTGCGCAGGTTGATGTAAACGTCCAACCTGTATCCGCCCTGTTTCGCTTCTGATTAGGCTATGGCTAGGTCGCTCCAAGTAATAGAATAGGTGATGTGGTTCTTATTGTTTGCTTGTTTTGGGCATCTGGCTGCTACATGCTACGCACAGAGCTTCTCGCTCCACAAGCCTCGCAGACCATAAAACTGAGCCGCTTCTCTTTCACGATTTTCGTATCGGGGCGTTTACAGACAGGGCAAGTCACAAAGACAACAGTATAGTGTTGAATCAACCGTTCTATAGTATCATAGCGGAACCTGCCTTGAAAAACTGCCCGAGAGCCGCTTAGTGTTCCAGCTGTAGCCATCTCCCTCGACAGGTAGCGCAGCAGATGCTGAGGATCACGATTAAGTGCATCACAAATCTCTTTGAAATTTCGAACAAATGTTTTCATACCAATGGTGATGCTGCGCGGCTTCGGAACTTCAAATCGTTTACGCTCTGAGACATCTGGAGGAAGCTGCGAACGAGCACGTTCTAAC
>JABAHS010117766.1_pt1 | contig 10056 bp, 14 predicted proteins | sample 7062111 | NCBI WGS metagenome assembly JABAHS01 (sample SAMN14534600, study PRJNA622989) | marine sediment metagenome | biome: marine biome [ENVO:00000428]; feature: marine pelagic biome [ENVO:01000023]; material: deep marine sediment [ENVO:00002113]; isolation source: pool of 4 deep marine... | reverse complement strand
TTACGTGAAGGAGACGAAAAAGTCCCTGCTCCTTGAAAAAGTGCATGGCATTAACAAAGCGATTTCCCCTAAAAGGGTGACCTGGTCCCAAGTCGTACTGACCAAACTTTTTGTGATAAGCCATATCCACCTTCAAAATAGTCTCCCTAGCATCGCTGATATCATGATCAGTAACAACGTAAAGTCTTTTCTAGAATTAAAGAAGCCCACCGTCTTTATTGTTAAAAAAAGGGAAACTGCAGCAGGCTGGTGCAGCGTATAACAAAAAGAGTGAAGCGGAGTTGTTTGTAGTTTTGAAGGCCCAAGAGCTATTCTTCTGTTTCTTCACCTTCCAGCGTTGTCTCTTCTTCGCCTTGATAAGAAGAGAAACCCTCTGCTGGAGTTTCTTCAGCGGATGCCTCGGCTTCTGCCGTCTCAGAGATTTCAGGACTTTCTGAACTTTCAGTTGTTTCAGAGGTTTCAGCGGTCACGGTTTCTTCATCCGACTCCTCTGCTAATGAAGAACTCTCTTCATCTGTCGGCGCCTCCTCTACAGGCGTTTCTGGCAAAGTCTCAGTCTCTTCGGTTGCCGGGGTTTCCATCGGTTTTTCGCCTGTCTCTTCCTCGGTAACGGGTTCAACCTCTTCCTGCACTTCTTCTTGTACTTCCGGTACTTCCGCTGGTGCCTCGATCTGAGGCTCTAAGGGCATTTCAAGCGTTTCTTCGCCCGTTTCCTCTACAGTTTCGGCTGGCGGGGATGGAGGTACAACCCCTTCTTCTTCTGGGAAGAGGTCGGCCATGGCCTCTTTGATTACGTCAAGTTGCTGCTTTGCAGCTTCAAGTCCAAGGGTGAGAGCACTGCTCTCGCGTTCATGTAGCGTTTCATCGATTTCTCCGGCAGCGTATTCTATCTCAGTGTTTGCGAGGAATTTTTCCAGCGTCGCGATCTGTTGTTCGAGTTCGGTGATCTTGGCAGTCATTTTTTCGGATAGGGCTTTCTGGCGGCCTTCGATCTCAGTGACAGCTTCGGTGAGACTCTTGTTCATATCCTCGTAGGTAGACTGCGAGATTTTGCCCTTGTTGAACAGATCGTCCAGCACCTGTTTCTTTTTCTTTGCTAGCTCCAGTTCTCTGCTTACTTTTTCAAAAGAATACTTCCATGAAATCAAATTTACACACCTAGCTGACTTTTAGCCTAAAAGAATGAAATAACTTTTATTTTCATCGTGGTATATCGTAGATTAATATTCTAAGGTTCTTTTTCGCTAAGTCTTAGACAAATAAGTGTAGAATTGAAGTTCGCAGGATAGTAAACTTGTAAAGAGAAGAAGGACTAGAGAAGAACAAGAGTGATTGGAGAACCAGCCACTAAGCCCTACTATGAATCCAATAAATATCTAACCGTATATAGACATATTCGAACACGATTAAACAAAACTTCTATGACTTGGTGAAAGTTTTGGAAACGAAAGTCCGGAAGAAGATGTACAGAAGGATCATCAAAAGTTTCTTGGATGTGCTTGTTTTGACGGAGTTGAGGAAGAATGTTATGAGCGGCTACGACATCATCGGGTTTATTCACAACAAGTTTCGTATGTTGGTCAGTTCAGGCACCGTCTATTCTTTACTTTACTCTATGGAGAGGGAAGGGTTGATAAAGGGCAGGTGGAACCAGAGAAAGAGGGTTTATATGCTGACCGAGAAGGGCGAGGAAACTATTAAAGCCATCCTGAACGCAAAAAACGAAATTCAAAGTCTTGTTAAACGCCTCTTGTTGTATTAAATAATAAACTTAGGGTAGCGTGCATCGAGAAAAGTAAAGGCCTGAAAACTCTTCTCGTTTAATTTTTCCTAAAGTTTGGGGGAGAGCTGGTCTACGGCTTTCTTCACCTTGTTCCACTCGTCGAGGTTTCTCAACTGGAACTTGTGTTTCCTCTTCCATCTTCCATCTCGGAACTGCCACATGTACATGGCGATAGAACGCTTCCCGTAGGACTCGATTATCGCCACTGCCTCCCACCATTTTTCGCTTCTGAAGATGGTTATGTGATCAACCACTTTGTAAAAGTCTGAAATTGGCAACTTTTCGCTCATTCTATTGATGTCCCCTTTCCTTTCCATATCATGGAGTGATCTCAATTATAAGTTCTTTCATAAACTTTGATTTGTTGGTTTTGTTATTTTTATCTCTATTAATCATACCGAGTTAACAAAATCCTCCTCCTCAAACTCCTCATCTCATCCGCAGCAAACCTCAAGAGACGCAGCTCCTCCAACTCTTCCCTCAACCTCTTTAACTCCATCGCCACTTCGCCCAAAAACCCTTCCTCATCATTCAACTCACAGATCTCCATTTTAGCCTAAGACGTGCATCAACCATCGTAATACTCACGATATCAATGTCCTCAACTCTGTATAAAAGACTTGTTTATCACAACTCAAAAACAAAAATGAAGATTAAACCTGCAGAAAAAGGCCTACCCGACCGCTAAAACTCCCTCAAGAACCTTGTCCTCAGCAACGTCCAGCTCTCTGGCCAACCAAATCTTCAACAAACTAGTGTCCCGGGGAAACTCCCCACTATAAGACAGAACCCGGCCCCCCTTCAAGGCGTCAGCCTGAAAAGTCTTCTCCGCCTCCCTAAAAAGAAACGAAACTGTCTCCGCACCAGTGGCCAACACCTTGAAATCTTCCCACTGCTTACACTTGACAATCACCGGCGGTCCATGGGCATGAATCGTTGCTTCACGGGGAGAGGAAATAAACTTGATCAAGCCAGAGATCTCGGTTTGAAGGCTCGAGAGACGCTCTTCAACTGTCTCTATTTTTCCCGACACCTCACCGGTTTTACCAAACCGCTTTGTTACTTCATCCAGTTCGCTGATCAAGCGATCCAGATCCTTCTCATGCTCTTTAAGCACATTTATAATGAAGTCGAGAGCCTCGAGAGCTTCCTTCTTCGTCGGCTTTTTAGACATGTTCTCTCTCCTTGCAACAATTAATACTCTAAGTTCTACGTAAATAAAGGTAGCGAATCGATAAACTATATCAATAGAAAAGCACGCGTATATTAATTGATAATTCAAACCAAGGAAACTAATGGAAATAATCCCAGGAAAATCTTCGATAAAAACGGAAGACGTGTATCTAGAATTAATATTTCAAATTCATAAACTAGTTAAAGGCAAAACACCCAACAAGCGCTCGTTGATGGAGGATAAATAAAAATTGAAAAGAACATTATCCTTGAAGAAGCGCAAACGATTCGAAGAGAAAATAATGAAAATATTCAGAAACGAAACAAATACGCTTTCAAAAGATTTACAAAGGATACTAGCTGACGATTTGGTCACCGCCTTTGAGAATCGACTGGCTGCTCTCATGAGAATTCGATCTAAACGCAGCGACTAGCAAAAAGAAGAAAACATAGTCTAAATCCGTAAATGATTTATATGGATGTAGCAGAAAAATAACGCAGAAGGGCTTAAGAAATGCGAAGATCCAAGCTCGAGATGTATATAGACATCCTTAAGGTCCTGGCTCGTCACGGACCTCTAAAACTAACCCACATAATGTACAAAGCCAACATTAACTGCAGTGTTTTGAAACAATACCTAGACTTCTTGACCGAGCAGAACCTAGTTGAGGAGAAAAGCTTGGGTAAGAAAAGGATTGTCTATTCCATCACTGATAGAGGTAGAACTGTTCTCAAATACTTCAGAGAACTAAGAACTGTCCTTCCGCTCGTTGAGGAGGAAGCCCATACCCGCTTACCCCCCTCCCTCTACTAAAACTAAACGAAAGTATGTTCTCTTATCCCCCTTGTTTCGTTAGGACAGTATGCCTTTTTTGGGACAAGATCAAAATTAGATGTTGTCAAAATCGTGATACTTCGTCTTGAGGAATATTTTTGTCGATGAAACATGGCTTATAAGCAGTTCAAATGTTAGAGTATTATGAGTTAAAATGTTTGAAGAAATGACGCTGTTCGCTGTTCGAACGCTCACATATCTCTTCTGGTTCCTCATAGTCTTCACCTTGGTTTTTGGGTGGATTTGGATAAGACAGTCACGCGCGTAAGCGTTTGGTTTAGGCAGTCTCTTTTTGTTAAATGTTCAGTTCTATTGTCTTATCATAAATACATAGATGCATATCGTAAGACTTAATAGACTCTACGTTCTAGGATTCTGTAGAACTGTTATACACTTTCGGAGTTCTAGACCTTGTCGGCGTACCGGAGCTCGGGGAAAAACCCTACCCGAATATTGCAGAAGATAAGGGAGGGTCTTGATCGGCTGAATGAGAAAATGGACGTTTTGATTGAGATACAAAAACATAATCAAAAGGAGGGTCAAGACATACCCGATGTCTTAGACGTGATGACTCTGCTTTCCCTGCCTGACCACCTGAGAAAAACAGCGGTGACCATTAGCAGACTCGAGCAAGCGACAGCTGAGGAGGTTGCTGAACAAACCAAGCGGGCGAGGGCGGTGGAGAGTGGTTACTTGAATCAGCTGGTGATGATGGGGTATCTACAGAAAGAGAGGAGGGGGCGCAAGGCCTACTTTTACATTGAAAAGGAAGGTTAGGGTGATGGCCATGGGAAAAATTGTAGCGTTTCACTCGTACAAGGGTGGAACCGGGAAAACGTTGCTGTCCGCCAATTTGGCGACGATGTATGCCAGTAGGGGTAAAAAGGTTTGTCTGTTTGATCTTGATTTCCGGGCTCCAAGCCTTCAAGCTGCGTTTAAAATCGATGATTCTGAGTACTGGTTAAACGATTACTTAAACGGGATTTGTGAGATCAAAAAGGTTCTGATCGATCTTTCCCAGAGGCGGGAGAGAAAGGGAGAGTTCTTACTTGGGCCAGCAAACCCCTCCACCGAGGCCATCCGAGAAATGTCGGCGAAGGACAGAAAGTGGGAGATGAAGGCTTTGGGGCGTCTCTTGTCGCTCAAAAATTCTCTCCTTAATGAAGTGGAGTTTGACTATCTGATCTGGGATACAAGTCCTGGGCTCCAGTACTCTTCCATAAACGCCATTGTGAGCGCTGATGTAGCGTTGGTGGTAACGACTATAGACGCTTCTGACATAGAGGGAACTCAAAGAATGACCCATGAACTTTATGATCTCTTCGAGAAAAAAACTGGCATTCTGATGAATAAGGTCCCCGCTGAAATCATTTCGTCCAAAACTGGAAAGAGAAAACTGCGTAAACAGCTTGAGCCTCTACATAACCTTCCTATCTTAGAGATAGTTCCCTGCTTCTGCGACATACTGCGAGCAGGCGGAACATACATATTCACTGAGGAAAAGCCGGATCACCCCTTCACAAAGATAGTTGGCAAGATAGCCACAAAGATCGAACGTTTCTAGCCCTCAGCACCTTTCTCCACATGCTTTTCCTTCGCCTTCTTCGCCTTCTCAAGGTATTTCCTAATTCGCCTAAGCTCAATCTTCTTTTCAGGCAAAGTCTCAGGAGCATACACCAAAGGCAAAACCGCCACGAATAAGAAGAAACTGGCGAGAGAAAAGACAGCATATGCCGGAATTAGCGTAACGTAAGGAACTGAAAGGAACTGTATTACAAAAGTGAGAAAATAAGGGCTTTCTCCAATCGCATAATATTTTTCTCTAGTACCATTCTGGGATAAGTCTCCCCATAATATCAAAACAAAAGTTACCCATAATACTCCTGCTGCTATGCTCTCAATGGTGATGAAAAAATACCATGAAACAATTGCATCTGGAGCAATGCCTATTGCAGCATAGGCTATCCCTAAAGTGACAAAACCATAGAGTATCACCCGTTTCCGTCCAATTCGATCAGATAACACTCCCGCAATCAAAGCGAAAAAGCTACCAATTATGGGACCTATCATTAAATAATAGAAATCACCAAAACTATGCACTAGAACTGGTCTCTCAAAACGATCTATAAAACAAAACATAAGCCAAGCAATAAAATAAAGAATAAATGGTCTATTCTGAAGAACTGATATAAAAGAGATATTCCTTTTCGTTTCCAGCGCGATTTTTTCTTTAGGTTTTAAAAAAAACACGATTAGTCCGAATCCTCTCCATGCTGCCAAAATTATCGAACTCATCATCAAACTAAACATTCCAGATACTAACGTGAAAGGAGGGACACTTAAATTAGTAGCCAAAAAAATCATCCCACTTATTCGCCCTCGATTTTCAACAGGCGTACGACTTGCGAAAAAGGCTAAACATGAGGGCATGCCTAACCCAAATGAAACGCCCAAGAGGATAGAGATAATCAAAATATGTATCACCATAAAATTGTTAAGCAAAGCGAATAATGATGATGTAACTACACCTAAAATCATCCATGAATAAAGGAAGTTAAATCTGCTGATTCTACTTGACAAAGTCGAGCCAACTAGGCCTGATCCTATTATGGATAGGAAATAGACCGTCCAAACAACAATATCCTCTGCATACGTAACGCTAAGGTCGCTTAGAACGCTGTCTATCATTACTGATGTCATGTAAAACCATGTGAAAGCGTTGAATAATAGAATAAAAGCTATTAAAAGGTCTTTTCGGACCATGCTGGGCTCCTCCGGGGACTCTGCAAGCATTTCCTACACTATCATAATTCTACGCTGGAAAATCAGCAAATTAAGAGTTGGGAATTTAAAATTAGTATTCAGAATTACGATTAAACATTCTGTAAATGTGTACAACAAAATTTATATGTAGATATGTGCAACGCATCTACGCTCATATTAAGGTGGTTGATGTGCCCAAGAAAAAGAAGCTTCAAGCGCCCCTCAGATGGTGGGGCCCTCCCTACTACCCGTAAAATTCCGATATTGATTAAAAGGTAGAAGCATAGCGTCAGCTAGCAGCCGAAGACACTTCCCTAATGGGCCAAAGGTTTCTACGTGATAGGAAGCATTTCTGGACAGCTCTTGCATAAGTTTTCTCAAGCTTTCAATTCCTCCTGCCTTATCGGTGATCTCTGAAATGTTTTCAGCATCCCTCCTAGTTATCCTTTTTTTCAAAAGAATGTGACTGAGCGTAGACTTAATTTTAGAATTTTGTAAAGCGTAAAGTGTAGGCAAGGGCAGGCTCTCCTTTTTGATTCTGTGCTGAGTCTCTTTGAAGTCGATAATATCTAGCAAATCGTCTCTCAGTATTATCATCATTCCTAAGAGCCTCCCGTATTGACCGAGAGCTTCAATTTCGTCCTCTGATCCGCCTCCAAGAATGGCGCTGATGCGCGTGTGGGCTTCCACGTCAGCCGCCTTCTTTCTCACCACGTGAAGATATTTTTCCGGGGTGATGTCTAGCCGTCCGCGAAATTGGAGTTCTAATGCCTCTGCGTCTCCCAGCTCAAAGAAGGTTCTCTTGATGATGTTAATGATGAGTGGGAGCTTTTCGGTTGGAACTCCCTTCTCAACTGATTCGTGTAGCAGTGTTAGTCCTTTGAATAGGAGTGCGTCTCCAACGAGCAACGCTATGTCCTTGCCAAACTTTCCTACAACTGTTGGGAGGGACCCCTTGACCTTTGATTGGTCGATGATGTCGTCGTGTATGTCTATGGCGCCGCTTATCAATATCATAGGGACGGCTATAGGTGTGGTTATGTCTGGATCTCCTCCGACAGCCTCGCAGGCTATGGAGAGCAGAGTTGGTCTCGCCAGGTCGCGCCAGTATTCGTTCATGAAGTAGGTTAAGGCCTCGCGCACTTCCTTGCATTCGGCCTCTTCTTTAAAAATTGCTTTTCTGGCCTCTTCTAGGGCTTTGCTTCCTCTTTCTTCAAGAAGTTTCTGCACCTGTTCTGTCACATTTTCTTGTTTATTTGTAGTACACTTCATTCTACATGCCTCTTAGCCTTTCAATTTCAACGTTTTGAGTTGTTCCCTCAAGAAATCGTGATAGGAGTCGATGAGCTGCATTCCCTTCGACGTGATCTCATACACCTTTCTCACCCGTTCACCTTTAACCTCTCGTCTGCTTCTCAGAAAACCTTTAACCTCCAGCGAATGGAGGAGGGGATATAGCGCTCCGTGTCTAAGCTTGATCCCAAAAAGCCTTTCTGTTTCCTTGATGATCTTGTAACCCCACATGGGTTCTGATCGAATGAGTTTAAGCACAAGCACATCGAGAAAAACCCTGGCAAACCGTTGCCTGATCTCCTCGATGAAAGTTTCAGTCAACGTTTCACTTTCCAAGGGTATTACTCGTCATTTCTTTTATATTTTAAGTGAAATTTTAGCTTATCTAAATTATCTGGCGTTTAAAAGAGTTCTTTATGCTTAGATATGCTTAGATATGCTTTAGATTCACAAAAACGTTTATATCGTTTGTCTTGTATATAAAGTCTTGATAAGTCCTAAAACGGACACATTGAATATATGTATAACGTAAGAACTGTGCAACACATACACATGAGGAAAAAAGGTATGAGACCAAAGTCAAAACAGATCCAGATGAAAATAATTAGAGGACTCCTAGACTTCGTGATCCTAAACTTTCTGAGAAGCCAGCCCATGCATGGATATCAAATTATCTCCAGCCTACGCAAGAACTTCGGGGTTTACTTTGGACCCAGCACAATCTACCCGCTTCTTTCCCTTCTTGAGGAAAAGGGATACGTCAAAAGCCATTGGGATTTAGAAAACGAGCGGCCGAGAAAAGTGTACAACCTCACGCCTGAAGGCGTGGATATGCTCAATTCCACCGAAGTATCGTTGAACCACATCTACCGGAAACTGACGAACGGCTTAAATAAGCCCTCTTTAAACACCCTATCAAACCACCGAAACCCACGAGACCTTAAGATCTAAACGGGCCACATTNNCTCTATTAACAAGTCTGTGGGTGGTTCTTTTGAAGGCTGACATTCTAATCCGCGGCTGCACCATCCTTCCAATGGATGAAAAACGGGAAGTCATAGAAAAAGGATCCGTTGCAATAGAAAACGGTGTAATAACTTACGTAGGAAGGGAAACCGACGCGCCATCAATGAGAGCTGAAGAGACGATAGAGGGTCACGGGAAAGTAGCCACGCCTGGCCTAGTCAACTGCCACACACACATACCCATGACCATCTTCCGCGGAGTTGCAGAGGATCAGGAACTGAGCAAGTGGCTAAGTGAAACGATCTGGCCTCTGGAGGCGAAGCTCAAGCCTGGAGATGTCTATGACGGTGCTCTGCTCGGCTGTCTTGAGATGATCAAGAGCGGAACCACGTGTTTCGCCGATATGTACTTTCACGAGGACATGGTGGCCAAGGCTGTTGAGAGAGCTGGGTTAAGGGCTGTGCTGGCGCCCGGGATCATTGAGGCGGGAGATAGCGAAAGGGGAGATGAGATGTTGAAAGAGGGCGTTGAGTTCGCTCGGAAGTTTCATGGATTTGCTAATGGAAGGGTTAGTGTTCGCCTCGGTCCCCACGGCGTCTACACGTGCAGCCCCAACCTTTTGAAGAAGGTTCGGGAGAGGGCTTCAGAACTTAGCATCGGCATACACATTCATCTGGCTGAATCGAAAGAGATGGTGAAGTCGGTGAAGGAGAAGTATGGTTTCACTGAGGTCGACTTCTTGGAGAGTCTCGGTTTCTTGAGGCCGGATGTTCTCGCCGCGCACTGCATATATCTCTCGGAAGAGGAAATGAGGTTGATGGCTAAGCGCGATGTTAAGATTTCTTACAATCCTATTGCCAACATGAAAATTCCTTTGGGAGTACCGAAAATTAGAGATCTCATGGAGTTCGGTGTGACTGTTGGCGTGGGCACGGATGGACCTGCCAGCAATAATGACCTTGATATGTTTGATGACATGAGGGTTGCTGCTCTTCTCCAGAAGGTTTTCTATATGGATTCAACGGTTTTGCCGGCTCGTAGTGTTTTGGGGATGGCGACGATTGAGGGGGCTAGGGCTCTTGGACTTGAGGGAAGTGTGGGTTCGTTGGAGGCGGGGAAGAGGGCGGATGTTACATTGATAGATTTTGGGAAGCCTCATCTGACGCCGGTGCATGATTTCTATGCTAATGTGGTTTACTCGGCTCGTGGGAGTGATGTGGACACGGTTATTGTGGATGGGAAG
>JABAHS010094185.1_pt2 | contig 10058 bp, 7 predicted proteins | sample 7062111 | NCBI WGS metagenome assembly JABAHS01 (sample SAMN14534600, study PRJNA622989) | marine sediment metagenome | biome: marine biome [ENVO:00000428]; feature: marine pelagic biome [ENVO:01000023]; material: deep marine sediment [ENVO:00002113]; isolation source: pool of 4 deep marine... | reverse complement strand
GCCGTTCAGCGCGACCACCGAGGCGCACTCGGACAGCCCGTAGCCCTCGAACACCGGAAGGCACAAGGTGCGGGCCCTTTCGAGGAGCCGCGGGGCGACCGGCGCCCCGCCCACGGCCAGGAAGCGTAGCCGCGTGAAGCGGACAGCGCCCGCCTCGCCCGCGCCGACCAGGGCCTGCAACAGCTGCGGCAGCAAGATGGCCGTCGTGGCCTCGGATTCTTGCAGCGCCCCCACCACGCCCCGCGTCCAACCGGCTTGCGCCATGCATGCCTACCTGCGCCTGCGGATAGAGCACGGCCGTGCCGCCAGCGAGCAGGGGGGCATAGATCCCGCCTACGTTCTCCAGCAGGGTGGGCAGGGGAAGCAGGGCGAGGTGACGGTCCGCGGCGCCGGCGCCGCACGCCTCCACCAGCGAGGCGGCGACCTGTTCCATCGCCCGGGCGCGCAGCAGCACACCCTTGGGCGTGCCGGTCGTGCCGGAGGTGTAGGTCACCTTGGCGATGCCGAACGCCCAGTCGGGCCGCGAGGCGGGCTGCAGTGTATGCAGCTCGAAGCGCCGCCCGGCCACGGTGTGGCCGTTCGTGCCCGCCGCGCGCGCCGCCGGCGGCAGCAGGGCGGCCGATCGATCGACATCGTCGCCAATCAGGGTATCCACGCCGGCGTCGCGCAGCACGTGGCGAAGCTGCTCACCGGAGAAGAATCCCGGCAGTGGCACCAAAGTAGCGCCGGCCTTGAGGGCGGCCAGATCCCAAAGGGACCATCCGGCGCAGTTGTCGGCCAGCAGCCCCACGACCCGGGCACCACGCGCCGCGAGCACCGAAGCCAGGCGCGACACCTCGGCAGCGGTCTGCGAGTAGGAAAGGCTCCCGCGCTCGTCCTGCAGCGCCGGCGCATCGGGGCGCCGCACGGCGTGGCGGGCCAGGGCCTCGAGCACCACGCTCATGCGCCGACCGCCACCGCGTGCGCCGGGCCGCCGGTGCCACCAAGGGCCCCCGAGGCGGAGATCCGCTGTGAGCACCCTACCCGCCAGGCGTTGCGCCAAAGCGCCTGGACCGAGCCGCCGGTCCCGGCGAAGCGCGCGGCCAGCAGGTCGGTCGCAGGGCGCTGCCGATCACGTGCGGAGCCTCGTCGTAGTAGCGGCCCCAGCGCGCGGCCTCCGGGCCGAGCCGGACCGGATCCGCTCGACCCAGCACCATGGGCGCCAGACCCATGCGCTCGAAATGATTGCGCAGCACCGCGAGGTTGCCGATCTCCACGATGTCCTTGCGCGCAACGGCATCGCCGCCGTCGGCCGGGAAGAACTCCTCCACAGGCCGGTCCAGGTATTGCTCTAAAAACAGTGCCCCCTCACCGGCCCAACGCACGCCGGCCGCGGCGCACAGCCCGCCGCCGGCGTCGACCAGGCAGACCAGGTGCGGGAGCAACTCGCCGACCCGGGCCCCGTAGCGGCGCGCGAAGGCCTGCCGCACGAAGGCCTCCGCATGGAGGCGGCCCGCGTGGCCGGGGCCGAGGAGCTCCAAGCGCTGCGGTCGCAAGCCAAGGGGCGGCAGAGCCGGGGTGGGCAGCGGCGGGCAAAAATCCGGTAGTGGCGGCATCGGCCCTCGCTCCTGGGACAGGCGATCCAACAGCGAGGAAGCTACCAGGGCAACCTTAAGGGGCCCTTAAAAGGACGGGAAGCGGGCGTCCGCCCGGTCAGTACTCGGGCCAGTGGCGGGTGGAGCGTGGTTGCGGGAGGCGTGCCGAGGACCGCAGGCGGCCCGTCGGGCGGACCCTACGACCGGGCGATGACCCCGTCGCCGGCCGCCTGAAGGCCCCGGGCGTGGGGTATGCGCAGATACAACACAGGCACCAGGGCCAAGCTGGCCAGCATGGAGAACAGCACGCCGAATACGATGGTAACGGCCAGGGGCTGGAGCATCTCGGCGCCCTCGCCCAGCCCCAGGGCCAGGGGCAGGAGGCCCACGACGGTGGTGAGCGTGGTCATGAGGATGGGGCGCAGGCGAAGCCGCGCCGCCCCGACAATGGCCTCGGTCAGGGCCTGACCGCGTTGGCGCAGGATCTCCACCGGCGAGCGCACCAGCTGCACGCCCGCCACGTCGGCCAGATGGATGGGGCGCCCGGCGCCGTCACCGGGGGCGATCAGCAGGCCCTCCAGTCGCTGCACCGTGTCGAGCCGCTCGCGCGGCAGGCGCACGTCGTAGGCGCGGTCGCCGTCGATGTAGTCGGTGACCACGATGCCGTCCAACGCCACCCGAACCGCCTCACACACCTGCTCTATGGTCAGCCCCACCGCTGCGGCGCGTTCGCGATCCACGCTCACCGCCAGCTCGTGCAGCGACTCCTCCGAGGAGTGCTCGATGTTGCGCACGCCAGGCGCGCCCCGCAGCCGCCGCACCACCTCGTGGCCGAGCTCGTCGAGCCCGGCCAGCTCGGGGCCGGTGATGCGCAGGCTGATGTCCTCCTCGCCGCGCCCCACCCGCAGGCCGCGCACCCGCACCCCGGCCAGCTGCGCCTCGGCGATGGCCTTGCGCATGCGCCGGACCCATTCGGCGCTGCTGGCGCGGCGCTCGCCCAGGGGCTTGAGCTGCACGGTCAGTGTGCTGCGGTTGCTGGTCTCGCGCTGGGTGCGCCCGAAGATGCGCCCACCCACCAGGCTGAACACGCTGTCCACCTCGGGCTGGGCGCGGAACATGGCCTCCAGGCGCTGCACGTCGCGGTCCATCTCGTCCAGGGCGATGCCGGGATCGGCGACCACGTCCACGCGGATGCGCCCGTCGTCCATGCTGGGCAGGAAGGTCTGCTTGCTGGACAGGAAGGTGGGCACGTTCTCCAGCGCCGAAGTTCGAGCCAGGAGGTTGTAGCCCTGAAACACGAACCCGATGTAGTGGCGGCGCAGCAGCGCGCGCTGGCTGCGCGACAGCCCGCCGACCTCGGCGTCCTTGAAGCGACAGGCGCCCCCGGTGGGCGTATCCAGGCAACCGAGGATGTTCATGCAGGTGGACTTGCCCGATCCGCTCGGGCCCATCATGGCCACGAACTCGCCCTCGCGGATGCGCAGGTCCACGCCGCGCAGGGCGTGCACCGCGGCCCGGCCCTGGCCATAGACCTTGGTGACCGCCTGGAGCTCGATGAGTACGGCCCGGCGGTCCGTCTCGGAGCCATCGGCCGTCATCTGCCCGCGCTCAACACATCCGCCTGCAGCGACTGCCCGGCCTGCACGTCACCGCTGAGCACCTCGGTCACCTGTCCGTCCGTGGCGCCGACCCTCACCGGGATGGCGACCGGCTCACCGTCGCGCAGCGTCCATACCCGCTGGCGCGCGGCGCCGCCCGCAAGGTCCTTGCGCTTGTCTCGGGAGGTGTCTCGCGGGCGCCGCGGCAGCAGCCTCGACACCAGGCCGCCGTCGGTCTCGACCGCCCGCTCCGGCGGCACGAAGCGCAGCGCGGCGTTGGGCACCAGCAGGGCATCGTCGATCTCGTTCACGATGATATCGGCCGTGGCGGTCATGCCCGGACGCAGCGAGAGGTCTGCGTTGTCCACCGACAGCACGGTCCCGTAGGTCACCACCCGCTCGATGGTCTGGGGGGCGTAGCGCACCTCGGTGATCACCGCCGGATAGGTACGCTCGGGGTAGGCGTCGACGGTGAACGTGGCCTGCTGACCCTCGCGCACCTGTCCCACGTCGGCCTCGTCCACCGCCACGTGCAGCTCCATCTGCGCCAGGCTCTCGGCCAGGGTGAACAACAGCGAGGCGGCCACCGTCTGACCCGGCTCGATCTGGCGCTGCAGCACTATGCCGTCGATGGGCGAGCGGATGACGGCCTTGTCCAGGGTCGTGCGCTCGGCGTCGACCTGCGCCTGGGCCTGCAGCACCTGCGCGCGGGCCAGGGAGGCCCGCGCCCGCGCGTAGGCGGCCTGGGCCGCATCGCACTCCTCCTGCGAGCACAGTCCCTTCTTCTCCAGCTCCCGGGCCCGGCGCAGCCGGTTGCGGGTCTCTAGCACGGTCGCCTCGGCCTCGTTGACCGCGGCCTTGGCCAGCGCCAGCGCGGCCTGCGACTGCCTCAGCCGCGCCTCCAGCTGGTCGGTGTCCAAGCGCGCCAAGACCTGACCCACCTGCACCCGATCGTTGAAGTCCGCCTCCACCGTCTCGACGGTGCCGGAGATCTCGGTGCCCACCTCCACCTGATTGACCGGCTCCAGCACCCCGGTCGTCGTCACCGAGACGGTGAGCGCGCCGCGCCTCGCCTCGGCGAATTCGTAGCGAACGCCCGCGCCCTCGGGCCAGGCGATATAGACGGCGATCGCAACGACCAGCAGCAGCGAGACCGCCGCACCGAGCGGCTTGAGCAGCCGCCTCCCGCTCGAGGCCCGGCTGCCCGGGCCGAAGACTCGATGGATATCGCTGGGAGCATCGTTGCGATTATGTGCCATCTGCGAGATCTCCCATTCGTGAGATCCCAAGGGGACGACACCGCGTCCGGGCGCCGAGGAATCGCGGCCGCCTAACCCTGAATGTAGGTGACACACGGGGATAGCGCGGCGGGCCGATAGGCCGCTGAACGGGAGGTGCAGCACCCTCGGATAGGGCGATCGGCGTGCAGAGGGTCCTTTAGGAAGACAGCACGAGCGGCGCCGGAGGGACAAGGGGCGCCGCGGGGATCGCTCGGACACGCTCAGGCGCGCGGCGCTTGTGGCCGAGCGGTCGAGTTCTGTGACCGTCTGTCGTCGGGCTATTTGGACCTGCGCGGGGCCCAGGTCGAACGGCCGGTGCCGTTGGCGCGCGCGTTGAGGTCGTCGACGAAGGCCTCTACCCGGTGCCTGACCTCGCCAAGGGACCCGCGACTGTACCCGGTGATGCTAGAGCACGCGCCTTCAATCACGTACCGGTACCAATCCCCGCCTTCCGCGCCGTCGGGGGCGGCCGCCTTCTCCACCGCCTTCACGGCGAAACGATCCAGCGCCATCTCGCTCTTGGATGAATCCATGCCCACCTCTCCGAAATTGATTTCTGTGCGGCGCAGCCGGTACGGTGCGCCGGCTCAACGCCGCCCCCGGCGTTTCTTGCCGCGTTTGTCTGCGCGCTCTTCGTTGACCCGCAGCGGACGACCCTTGAACACCTTCCCGTCGAGGGCCGCCATGGCCGTCCGGGCCTCGTGTCCTTCCATATCGACGAACGCAAATCCGCGGCATCGACCCGAAAAGACCTCGGTGGCCATATTGACGCCCCTGACCGTACCGTGAGCGCCGAACAGCTCCCGCAACTCCGCCTCGCTGGTGTCGGCGGCCAGGTTACCTACAAACATTCGTCTCATCGGCTCCTCCTGCTCGGGATTTGTGGTGGCCGGCCCCTGCTACGCAGTCACGAGAGCCGCGCACGGTGGTCGCGCCGCGAGCGGGTCGCGCAGCATCGTCAGAGGTGGTCCGCAGACCGAACCGGCGGCGCTCGGCAGGCCCTCTGGGGAGCTGCCACGGGCGGAGCGGACCGCGAGCGACGAACGTTCACGTCAGCGAACGATACGGCAGGTGCGTATTACACGGCGGATCTGACACGAAAGAGTATACCACGAATGCGCCGCCGCCGTCCGGAGCGATCGGGCCCCGCGCAGTTACCGTGACATTTGCCGCGCGTGTGAGCGCAGTGGCGTACACTCAGGCCAACGAGCCTGTCCCGGCGATCTGTGTGTAGCGAAGCGAATGGGACATCGAGGAACGCAGATCGCTTCTGTATGAACCCGGCGGCTCGGATCAGGGCCGTCATGCCGTGCGACGGGTCAGGGTACATGCCCTCCCGAGATCGCACCCGGCATGACGCTCCTCACCCTTCGCAATGTCGTCTTGAGCCTGGACGGCCCGAAAGTTGCCCACGTGCAGCTGCGGCTCGCTACCCTAAACGACGGGCTTGCCGCCTTGGTCAGGATGCACCAGATTGTGGCAGCTCCCGCAATGCCGCCCCGTTTGCGGGCGCGATGGCTTTGCGGGGCCGCAGCGGTGAGGCCTCTAGGAGGACAAGAAACAGTATCTCGGCTGCCTCTTTCATCCTGCCGCGGGATTCGGCACACGGTGCCCGGCTCAGCGACATCGTTTCGGTTTATTCACTGGATCTTTTTGGTAAGATCGTCAGATCCGGATTTCCCGAAAACACGGCACAGGGGGACACAATGGCGGGCCATGGATCTGCAACTTGACGGCCGTACGTACAGCAGGGACGCCGAGCGGGCAGACACGCCGCCACCATACGGTGGATTACGACCGCGCATCACCGCCTCCGAACGCGCCTCTTGCATTGTATGCGTGTGAACATCCCGAAAAGGACCGCCCTGCTATTCGTTATCCCCGTCGCCGGCGCGCTGCTTGCCCCGGGGGTGTTCTACTGGTTCCTCGGGCGGACCTCCGCCTACGCAACCTCCATGGATGTTGCCGCGCGACAGCGCGCGCTGGCAAGGAGCCTGGTTGCGGACGCGTCGCTGTTGCGCCTTGGCGAGGAGCGGTACCGGGCCGAGATTCGTGCGGGAGTGGCCCGGTTCGACGAGGCGCTTCGGGCGCTGGAGCAGGGTGGTCAGATCATGGGCCGGCGGGTCCCTGCCGCGCCGCCTGCGCTGCAAGACGCGGTCACTGAAACGAAAAGGCATTGGGAAGGCTACAGGGCGACCTTGCTTGCAATCGTGCAAAGGCCGGCGGCGGCGCCCCGGGCCTCAGCGGCCTACGATCGTCTTGCGTCCGGCGCGCAGGCGCTGGAGCAGGCGACCGCCCGACTGGCGGCGGCCGGGGGGGAGCGGACCGCGGCCCTGCGACGGCGGACCCTCTGGACCCTGTCGGCCATAGCCGGGCTGAGCCTGCTGCTGGCGGGCGCGGGGATTCGCGGCGGGCGTACGAGCTTCCGCGGAAGGGAGACGGCGAACGACGGCAATTCGCGCTATGCCCTGGCCCAGCGCGCGGCCCACATCGGCAGTTGGGAGTGGGACATACGCACCGGAAGCGTGCAGTGGTCCGACGACATCGAGCCTATGTTCGGGTTCCGGCCGGGCGAGTTCAGCGGCACCTACGACGAGTTTCTCGAATGTGTGCATCCGGAAGATCGCCGGTCCGTGGTCGCGGCCATCGATGCGAGCGTGCGGCAGGGCCGACATTATAATATCGAGTTTCGAATCCGCTGGCGCGATCAGACCGTGCGCTGGATCTCGGCGGCCGGCGATATCGAGCGCGACGAGAACGGGCACCCCGTGCGCATGCTGGGCGTCGTACACGATGTCACCGAACGCAAGGAGACGGAGGAAGCGCTGCGCGGTATCGCCCAGACGGTCTCGGCGAGCGGCGGCGTGGAGATCTTTCAGTCCCTGACGCAACAATTGGCCGAGACGCTGCAGATGGACTACGCCCTCATCGGGCAGTTGCGCAGCGAGGAAAACGAGATCGTCGACACCATCGCCGTCTGCGCGCACGGCGAGATCATCGAGAACTTCTCCTATGGACTCACCGGCACGCCCTGTGAGCAGGTCATGAACCAGGAGTACTGCTGCTTTCCCCAGGGGGTGCAGCAGCGGTTCCCCGGCGATGTGCTGCTCGTGGAGATGGGTGTCCAGGGTTATATGGGCATCCCGCTTTTCGATTCCCGGGGGCATCCATTGGGGCTGATGGCAGTGCTCACCGAAAGACCGTTCACGAACATCCCGTTCGCCGAATACATGATGCAGATCGTCGGTGCACGCGCCGCCGCCGAGCTCGAGCGCATGCGCACCGAAAAGGCGATGCGCCACCAGGCCCGCATCATCGACCAGATCCACGACGCCGTGGTGTCCACCGACCTGGACGGCTATGTGACCAGTTGGAACCACGGGGCGCGGCGGCTTCTCGGGTTCGAGGCCAATGAGATGCTGGGACGCCACATCTCGTTCGTCTACCCCAAGGACGAGCATCGGTTTCTGGAGGAGCAGGTTCTCGCACCGCTGAAGGAGAAAGGGGCCCACGAGACCGAGGTGCGAATGTACAGGAAGTCGGGCGAGGACTTCTTCGCCCACCTGTTCTTGTCCATGCAGCACGATGACCGGGGCGAGCCCGCGGGAATGATCGGCTACGCGGTGGACGTCAGCCAACGCAGACAGGCCGAGGAGGCGCTTCGCAGGAGCGAGGAGCGCTTCCGCAGCCTGGTGGAGACCACGAGCGACTGGGTCTGGGAGGTCGACCAGAATGCCATATATACCTATGTGAGCCCCCGTGTGCGCGAGCTGCTCGGCTATGAGCCTGATGAGCTGCTCGGAAAGACGCCTTTTGAGCTCATGCCGCCCGGCGAGGCCCAGCGGGTCGCCGATATATTCGGGCCCATCGCCGCACAGCAGAGGCCGTTCAATGCGTTGGAGAACGCCAATCGCCACAAGGACGGCCATCTCGTGGTGCTCGAGACCAGCGGGGTACCGATCTTCGACGGCGCTGGCAGATTCCTCGGCTATCGCGGTATCGACCGGGATATCACAGAGCGCAAACGCACCGAAGAGGCCCTGCGCGCGCGGGACGCGGCGTTGGAGTCGGCCAGGCTCAAGTCCCAGTTCCTCGCCAACATGAGCCACGAGATCCGCACGCCCATGAACGGCGTGCTGGGCATGCTGGAGCTGCTGCGCGGCACGCAGTTAAAACCCCAGCAGCGTGAGTACGCCGAGCTGGCGCATCGCTCCGGCGAGATACTGCTGAACGTACTGAACGACATCCTGGACCTTTCGAAGATCGAGGCCGGCAAGCTGCAGCTCGAGTGCGTGGCCTTTGACCTGCCCGAGCTTGTGGGCGAGGTCGCGACGTTATCGGCGGCGGGCGCCCGCGACAAGGGGCTGGCGCTCACCCACGAGATCGCTGTGGATGTACCGAGGACCGTGCATGGCGATCCCACACGGCTGCGCCAGGTGCTCACCAATCTCGTCAGTAATGCCATCAAGTTCACGGAACAGGGAAGGGTCGCGGTTCGAACCGCCGTGGAGGCTCGCGGACCCGCGTCCGCGGAGGACGTGTACGCCATCTGGCTGCGGTTCGAGGTGAGCGACACCGGTATTGGCATCTCGCCGCAGGCCCGGGCGCACATCTTTGAAGCCTTCTCCCAGGCCGACAGCTCCACGACGCGACGGTTCGGCGGCACTGGCCTCGGGCTGGCGATCTGCAAGCGCCTGATCGAGCAGATGGGCGGGAAGGTCGGGGTGCACAGCACCCCGGGGGAAGGAAGCGTCTTCTGGTTCACGATGCCGGCGCAGGTGAAGAATGTGGTGCGCTCGCCCCGCCTTGCAGGAAACACCTCGCAAAACCCCCGGGTCCGGTCGTCACCGGTACTGGTAGTCGAAGACAACGCCCTGAGCCAAAAGGTCATCGTCGGCATGCTGAGACGGCTGGGGTGCGAAGCCGACCTGGTGACCGACGGAAGGGCGGCCGTGCAGGCGCTGCGCGAGCGCCCCTACAGGGTCGTGTTCATGGACTGCCAAATGCCTGAGATGGACGGCTACGAGGCCACCCGCCTGATCCGGCAGAACGAGCAGGCCGGCGGGACCGAACGCACGCCTGCGACCATCGTCGCCATGACGGCCCACGCCATGGAGGGCGATCGGGAGCAATGCCTCGCGGCCGGCATGGACGACTACGTGGCCAAGCCGGTCGCCTTCGCCGTCCTCAGGGAAAGACTGCAGTACTGGCTCGGCAGCTCCGCCGCGGCGCGCTAGCCTCGCGCCGCGAGGCGGGCATCATAGCCCGCACTTCTCATCGCAGACGGTCTCGGCGAGCCCCCTCGCCATGGATGTGCCGGCCCGAACGCGCCCTGACCCCGGATGCCGCGCGGGGGCGGTCCGCACCGGATGAGCACCGGGCGTTACGGGCCGGCCCGGCGGGCGCCCCTTGGGGACGGGGCTCAAAGCCACTCAGCACGGTGGCCGGAATATCGGTCTTGACCAACCGGCAGATGGCGGCGAGCTGCCCCCTTTCCTGGGCACATACCAACGAGATCGCCGCGCCACCCTGCCCTGCCCGCCCGGTGCGACCGATACGGTGCACGTAGTCGTCCGGGTTGTAGGGCAGATCGTAGTTCACCACGT
>JABAHS010013534.1_pt1 | contig 10058 bp, 8 predicted proteins | sample 7062111 | NCBI WGS metagenome assembly JABAHS01 (sample SAMN14534600, study PRJNA622989) | marine sediment metagenome | biome: marine biome [ENVO:00000428]; feature: marine pelagic biome [ENVO:01000023]; material: deep marine sediment [ENVO:00002113]; isolation source: pool of 4 deep marine... | reverse complement strand
TGATCAGCGGTTCTGCATTGACGACGTACATCGCCAGCGAGGAATTCAGTCTCTGACTCAGCTCTTCGTAGTACATACGTACGCTGTAGCGGTCGATCAGGTAGAACGCCGCGCCGAGCAGAAAGACAATTGCCAGCATTGCGGCCGACAACTTGTAATGGAGGCGTTTCACGCGCATTTCTCGCGATCGAGCAAGGCACGCATCTTGTAGCCGACACCCCACATGGTGACGATGAACTCCGGATGCGCCGGATCGTTTTCGATTTTCGCGCGCAGTCGATTGATGTGCGAGTTCACCGTGTGTTCATAGCCGTCGTGACCGTATCCCCACACACGGTCCAGCAGCTCTGCCCGGCTGAAGACCCGGCCGGGGTGCTTTGCGAAATGAAACAGCAAATCGAATTCCTTGGCCGTAAGCTCGACAGCTTCGCCACGAACCACCGCGCTTCGCGTTGCCGGATCGATCTTGAGGTTGCCGACCTGAACCGCGTCCATCGCCTGTATTTTCGATTTATCGAAAAGATCTCTGCGCCGCAGGATGGCTTTGACGCGGGCCATGAGTTCGAGGACGCTGAACGGTTTGGTGACGTAGTCGTCGGCGCCGATTTCGAGTCCAAGGACGCGATCGAGCTCGGACGACTTCGAGGTCAGCATGAGGATCGGGACATACTCCGATTTCTGGCGCAGGCGCCGGCAGATCTCCAGGCCGTCAACGCCGGGCAGGCGCAGATCGAGGATGATCAGGTCCCAGGAACCGGCTGAACTATTGCGCAGGCCGGTGTTGCCGTCGCGGGCCACGCTGACAATGTAATTGAGGTCTTCCAGGTGCAATCGAATGAGGTCGGCAATATCGCGCTCATCTTCGATCACCAGAATTTTCTTGCGCATGCGTCTCACCCGGCCGCCTGGCGTGTTGCCTTTAGAGACCGGGGTTAGCATGGATTTATTACGGCTTCAGTTGGGCACCATCGGCAGCCGCGACCGGCATGTATAGCGGAGAAGCCGATGGTGCCACCTGGTCTGATGGCGACTTGCGCTAACAGGAATCAGGGATCAAGCCGTCCCGGCCCGAGCAACGGGCACATGAAGAAAGCATCGCCATCGTCCATCGCGCCGTTGCCATTGGCGTCTACCCACCAGCGGCCGCCGACATAGCCCGTGTCGCCAGGGCCGAACTCTGTGGTGAGACCCATCGGGCCTACGTACAGCTGCTGAAAAGGACCATTCATCGGCAGGTCGGTAAGTACGATGGAGTCGTAGAACAGGGCCTGCGACGTCACGTAAATGACAGGGCCGTTGCCGCGCCCCTTGCCCGGATTTTCTGCCAGCGCGTTCGTGGCCATCATTGCCGACACGGTGAGAATCGTTGCCGCAGCAATTGTTTTCATCAGTTTCACAATCAAACTCCTTGGATAAGATGTTAAGGAGTCTTGATCCTAGAGGGCCCAGTTCACGCGCAGATTGCGCGAGTATCACAAAACAATCACAAGGAAAATGCCCCGGGGCCCATGAGCCCTGCGTATCGTCGTAGCGTCTCGATATCGAGGGACGTGCGCAATGCCCGCAGTGCGTGAAACTTGCGTGGAGCAGCGGTGCATTGTTATGCACAGCCATGCACTTGGAGCAACAGACGCCCAGATAACCGTTTGAAATACACGCAGGGAATTAATCAATTAACGCGTTGGGAATCCTCGCGTCGGCACTTCGGGCGAGCCACGTCAGCGGCGACAGACCCTCCTTGACCGCATAGATTAACTCGGAGTGCTCCCAGACCTGCTCAATGCAGATCGGGGATTCGCTGCGTTCGCCGGCCGAATCCGACTCCGGCATGATCTAGCCAATCTGTTGTTCGTCGAGCGATATGCCCTCGACCGCGGCGAAGTGCTCGATCGCGTCTTCGATACTCGAGCGGGCCTCGCAGACTTTCTGCCAGAGGGTCCGGTGCATCTCCTCGTCCTCCGGTGAACGGCTCTCACAGCCGCCGAGATATTCCTCCAAGGCCCGCAGACTGAGCACCACGTCGACGAGATTCTTCTGGCACTCGCAATTGGCATTCGGGTTCGACAAGGCCATTGTAGCCAGCGCCTCGCTTGAGAAGCGCGGCGGCCGTGGCGTCTGCTCGGTGCGCGTGGCCACCAGTGAATTAATACTCGATTTCTTTGGCGCGCTGCGAGCGGCAAGCGCGCGTGTGACCGCCGCTCTCACCGCGCCGAATTCGGCGGGAGCCCGGAGAACAGCAATTCCCCAGGATTGCAGCGCTTCGACGTGCCGCCTGGCCCCGAAACGGTAGACAATGACCGCAGCCGGTACGTCGAAACGTTCCAGCATTTCGCGGATTTGTTGTGCGCTGCTGCTGACGATAGCCGGGCACTCGACCAGCAGCACGTCTACTTTTTTGTCGGTAAGCTGCCGCAGCAGACTCAGTTCGTCGTTGGCAGCTGCAATGATCTCCAGTCCGCTGGACGGTTTCGCCTGGATCTTTAGTGACGCCGCCAAACCCGCACCGAATACAGCGACCCGCGCTGACGTGCCCTTTGTACCAATCTCCTCGACGGCGGCGATCTGTTGCCAGCGAGCGGCCAGTTCATCGAGAGAACTTCCGGCAATACTTTGCAGTGACATACCCCGGTCTGCGAGCTTCTTGATGAGGGCGAGGCGCTGCACATCGTTTTCGCTGTACAAGCGCTTGCCACCTGCCGACCGCTCGGGCTCCACCGCCCCGTAGCGTTCCTCCCATTTGCGAATGGTATGGACTGACGCGCCCGTCAGGCTTGCGACAGCACCGATTTTGAATAACTGGCCTTCGTGAATGTCGCCCATGACCGGAAGTCCGCTCCTCCGTTGGCGTAGGAACCCCTTAGCGAGTTTAGACTTTTCCTCGACACTTGGCCATTTCCAGGCAGCCAAATGCTTCGATTAGTGCAGTTCGCAAATGAAGAAGCGCCGCGATTACGCGGAAAGAATTGTAAGTAATTGTTTTTAAAATGCTGAATGCGCCTGGTTTTGAGCGCGGTGGTGTGTGTGATAGGTGGGTGTTGACCCTATCTCCTGGCGCATACCTAGCCAATAGTTCAGGTGAAAACCGATCGATAGTTCAGGTTTTGTCGAGGTTTTTCTGTCCTTCTGGGCAGGTGACACCGGGAAAATGTCAAATTATCTTACCTCACCTGGGGTGTTGTCGAGGGTTTTCCTCTACATTTCCTGATTTTTTCAGGAGCTGTCCGCGTTCAGCGCGCGGCATCCCACGAGTTCCGGACATCAAAAAATTTCGCATGGGCCGATTCCGGAAACGCAAACGCCATTTGAGTTACCAGACTGTAGGGGTAAATCTCTATGAAGGCATCGGCCATGCAATTTTTTGCGAACGTTCGCAACGCAGCCTCGCTCGTTATCACGCTTGTATTCCTCGGCATCAGCCTGATTGCCGTCGCCGCTCACCTTGACTATTTCGGACCGCCGATGGCTGGCGACCCTTCCGCGTGGACCGGTCCGATCGTCAGTGAAACGCTCGCGGACGATTTGACCAATCAGCCGCCCGTTTACAAGGGCGCGATAGAAGGCGGTCCGACGGGGACTGCTGCCGACCAGGGAGTCACCGGTTCGATTCCGGAAGATGAACTCGAAGGCGGCGGTAAATTCAACATTCCGACGAATAGTAAGCCGAGCCCGCTGTTCGGCGCGCAGCCGTTTACGCAACAGATGTTGCGTTTCGAAGAATTCGGCACGCAGCAGCTGGATCCGACTGACAATCCGATATTGCCCTTCCCGCGACCGACGACGGGGCCGTCGCCCGCGCAGGACCCATACGACCTCGCGAAGAGCAGCCCGATGCCGTCGAAGCTGGACGATTTTCTTGCCGAGCCCGGTCTTATGCCGTTCCCGCGTGAATATTCCAACACGGCTGAGCCGAACCCGTGGCAACCGGACATCCAAGCTTTCCTCGGTCGAGATCTGAATTCACCGCCCGCGGAGGGCCGCCCACCCGGTCGTGGCTGGGCCCATCAACGCTGGAACGAGTTCTACCCGGTCGAATACTTCAAAACAGCGCAGGCCGGCGCACGCAAAAACAGCGGCTTTCGTGACGGTATGCAGCGGCACAAGTACTCGTTCGGCGAGTGGGGATCGGGCGGTCTGTATAACAACACGACCGGACAGCCGGGTTCTGCCGGCACGACTGGCGGCATACCTGTCCAATTTCACCCGAACATGCCGGTCCAGGAGCACAAGTCGCTGTGGACATTCGACGGCACGCTGCCGCCGAAATTGCTCAATGTGCGCGTAGGCCAGCCGATTCTTCTGCGGCATTACAACGCGCTGCCGATCGACGTAACGGCAAACCGCGGCTTCGGCATGCACACGATCACGACGCATGAACATAACGGGCATACACCTGCGGAAAGCGACGGATTTGCAGGTGCCTTCTTTTTCCCCGGCCAGTTCTATGACTATCGCTGGCCGATCGCACTGGCCGGTTACGACACGATCAACACCAACGCCGCGGACCCGAAGGCCGGATTTCCCTGCGAGATGGGTGAGGCGCTTTTCATCAATGACGCTGATCCGGGCGTGAAGTATTGCGACGGTGACATCATCAAGATTCGGGGCGACTGGCGCCAGACCATGAGCACGCACTGGTTCCACGATCACATGATCGATTTCACGGCGCCGAATGTTTACAAGGGCAATGCGGCGATGATGAATTACTACAGCGCCATCGACCGCGGGCACGAGGAGCACGATTGTCACCACCAGGACCCCCTGAACAATGTGAACTTCTGCTTTCCCAGCGGAACCAGCCTGTCCTGGGGAAATCGCGACTACGACGTCAACCTGTTGATCTCCGGCAAGGCCTGGGATCGTGATGGCCAGCTGTGGTTCAACATCTTCAACAAGAACGGGTTCCTCGGCGACCAGATGCTCGTCAACTGGTTATACAAGCCGTATCTCGATGTCCGGCAGCGGCGGTATCGTTTTCGAATTCTCAACGGCTCGGTCTCGCGTTACTTCAAGTTTGCGCTGGTGCAGGAAGTGCAGGGACACCGGCAGGGAGAGATTCCGGGACGGCGATCACAGGGCGTATCGTGGAACCGCATACCGTTCCACCTCATCGCAAATGACGGCAACATCATGGAACATGCGATTCCGTTTGACGGTGTCCACGATCTCGATGGTAACGGCAATGCTGCCGAACACAAGGGGATGCTGCCCGTTCAGGCGATTGCAGAGCGCTACGACATCATCGTCGACTTTGCAGCGCATGGCCTGCAGCCAGGCGACAAGCTGTATTTCGTAAATGTCCTGGAGCATAAGGATGGCAAGGTCGTTGAAGGCTCGGTCGATCTCGGCTCGGTACTGCGGGAGACTTACAAGGCCGAACTCGAGTTCGAAAATGGGGAGCCCGCGCGCTGGGTCGATGGTGATCCCGTCGTCGGCAAGTTCCTCGAGTTTCGTGTAAAGAGTTACAGCGGCACGGACAACAGCATGAATCCCACGGCCTACGAACCGGGGGGTATGCAGATGGTGCCTCTGGTCATCGACCGCGACGATCCGGCCCAGATGGCCTCGCTGTCAGACGCACGCCATCGCACGTTTAAGTTCGGTCGGTCATCCGGCACAGACTCCGCGCCATGGACCGTAAAAACGGACGGCGGCAACGCCTACACTGCCGACACCCGGCGACTGAGTGTCGCACCGCAGCTCGCAAACGGCCCGACGGACGCAGGTTTCGCGGGTGACGGGACTACCGAGATATGGCGCATGGAAACCGGTGGCGGATGGAGTCACCCGATCCACGTGCATTTCGAGGAGGGCGTCATTCTGTTCCAGGACGGTGAGGACCCGCCAGTCTGGCACCGATACGCCCGCAAGGACGTATTTCGTATAGGGCCGGAGGAAGAGGCGGCACGCGACATCGATATCTACTACAACTTCCGTGAATTCGCGGGCAGCTATGTCGAACATTGCCACAACACGCAGCACGAAGATCACGCGATGCTGCTGCGCTGGGACATCGAACATCCGGGGCAAGTAGAGATCATGCCGGCGCCAATTCCCACGTGGGATGGTGTGGAGTATGTGGACTCGGTCGCTTTACCGACGTTCAGGAGCGGTGATGGTTTCGGTCTGCAGGAATGACTGATCCCGTAGCGGTCTGGCACCACCATGCGCCAGACCGCCACCGACCTGGGCCATTTCCGCCGTTTTCGAGGATGTACATGAATACTGATTTCACGACCCTGCTGCGCGCCTGCCGGAGTTTTCTGATCTTGACATTGTTAGCGATCGGATTCGCGACGATCTGTGCCGCGCCTGCAAAAGCGAAAGATGCCGGACTAGTCTGGGGCGAAGATTACTTCCCGAATTACGAGTTAAAGGCTCACACCGGCGAAACGCTGAACTTTTTCGACGACGTCATCAAGGACAAGGTTGTCGCGATCAACTTCATTTTCACATCCTGCAAGGACGTCTGCCCGATGGAAACCGCCCGTATGGTTTCCGTGTACCAGATCCTGGGCGACCGCGTGGGTTCCGATGTCTACTTTTATTCAATCACGATCGACCCGGAAAACGACTCGGTGGACGTTTTGCGCGATTACGCCCAGAGGTTCGGTGTGAATGGCGCCAACTGGAAATTCCTGACCGGCGACAAGGAAGAGATCGATATCATCCGCGACAAGTTCGGCCTGTTCGGTGATCCCGAAGAAGAAAAAGATCTGTCAAATCACAATATCAACCTGATGCTGGGCAATCAGTCGACGGGCCAGTGGGTACGCCGGTCGCCATTCGAGAATCCCTACATCCTGGCCAACCAGCTGGGTACCTGGCTGCATGGCTTTAAGCAGGTGAGCGCGCTCTCCAATCGCAATTACGAGTCGGCGCCGCAGCTGCGACAGATCTCAGACGGCGAAATGATGTTCCGGGACCGTTGCTCCTCCTGCCACGTGATCAACGGTGGTCTGGGGCCGGGCCGTAATGCGCGACCCTTGGGGCCGGACTTGTATGGCGTGACAGAAAGGCGAGACGGCGCCTGGCTGCGGCGCTGGTTGGCTGAGCCCGACAAGATGATTGAATCTGGCGATCCGATCGCCGTTGCCCTGAGCAGTGCGTGGGAAGTCGTGATGCCGAATTTTCGACTGGACTCGGGAGAGATCGACAGCCTGATTCATTACATGGAAAGTGAGTCTGAACGCTTACGGCAGCGCTATGCCTCTGCGACTTCGGAATCCGGCCCGAGGCAACCAGATCACTCGGAGCACCATCACGGTAAGCATTGATGCCCGAGTCTATGACTGAACAAATCTTCAAGCTATGAAAACCAGGAACACAACCATGACGTATCTCAAGACCTTGGCGCCTACAGCTCTAGTAGCGTTCGCTGTTTTCTACGGTGACCCCTCTTACTCTGCAGAATCCCGCCTTTTCTGCGACAAATCCGACAACCTGGATGCGAAGATGTCGGCGCGTTATGTGCATACGCCAACGCGCGCACTGTTTGACGTCAGCTTCAAAGCGCCGAATTCAATGGGCCTGGAAGCGCGCGAAGTTCTGGAAGTGCGCGTCGACGGTTACGTGGTGGGGTACGTAACCCTTTCTGTCAGGGACGGCGGAATCATCGGCGCAAGCCTGAGCTTCGACTCCCACGCCAACTCCGGTTATTCGGTAGACGCGACGATCTCCCCGTTCCCTGCCAGCTGGCCAGGCTCACTGCCGCCGCAGTCGACCGGTATCGGCGCCGGCTCACGGGTGATGATCGGCAGCCTGGGCTGCACGTTGCAGCAATAGCTTGGCTGCACCCTGCGTGCGTTCAAATCTGCTCCATGCAGATTTGTAACCCGCACCTTCGGTGCTCGCCGGTGGCCACCAATTACCAAGTTGTCCTAAGGCAGTCTTTTTCGCCGCCGTTATTCCTCGTGTGAAATCTGTGTGCAATTTCGCAGCGCAGGCGACGATTGACGAAAGCCGGCAGACGTGCGAACTGCCGTTTCTGTGCAATTTGAGCATCAGCGTTTCCCGGTTTTGCAGGAGCTCGTAACGGCGAGGGCCGTTCCGTCTGAAGGGCGGGAACAAACTCCCTCACAGTCCTAGGACATGGGTAACGTGACTGATCTATGTCATACTCGCGCGTCGTCAAGACGCTATACTGGCGACGCTATTTAGGGAGTAAGCGTGTCAAGAACCGGAAACGGGGAGAACACCGGACGGCGAGACGTGAAGTCCGTAGGCCTTCTGGCTGTCATGGTCGGCATCCTGCTGGGCGTCGGCGCATATACTTTTCTGTATGCAAAGGGGTTGTCCTATCTCAGCGACGACCCCGAGGTTTGCATCAATTGCCACATCATGCAGCCGCAGTATGATTCGTGGCAAAAATCGAGTCACCATGCGGTCGCGGTCTGCGTCGACTGCCACCTGCCGCACGACTTCCTCGGCAAATACATCGCGAAGGCCGACAACGGCTGGCACCACTCCAAGGGCTTTACGCTGCAGAACTTCCACGAGCCGATCATGATCAAGGCTCCGAACGCGCGGATTCTCCAGGACAACTGTCTCGCCTGTCATGGAGACCTGGCGCACGAACTCGTTGTCGGGGTGAACGGGCCCGCGGAGGAGGTCCGCTGCGTGCACTGCCACGTCACGGTGGGCCACGGTGAGACAACCGGGCTGGGTGGACCGGAATAGACAAATTTTTTTAGATCAGGATTCGGGCAAATGAAACGATACTTACGCGGATGGAGCACGACCAGCATATTGGCACTCGTCGTTATTGTCGCCGTTGCGACGGCAGGCGTTACGGCGCTACTTGTCAACATGGTCGAGAGACAGACCGAGGCGAAGCAAACTTTCGTTCGCCTGGCTGAAGTTACCGAAGATACGACGGATCCCGCCGAGTGGGGCATCAATTTCCCCAAGCAGTACGACTCGTATTTGCGCACGGCCGAGGCGACCCGCACGCGCTTCGGCGGTCACGGTGGCAGCGAAGCGCTGCCCGAGCAGAAGATCGAGCGCGATCCGTGGCTGCAGCGCATGTTCCGCGGCTACGCGTTCTCCATCGATTACCGCGACCGGCGCGGGCACGCGTACATGCTCGTCGACCAGGAGCAGACGGAACGGCAGACCAAGCCGCAGACCGGTTCCTGCCTGCATTGCCACGCATCGGTCATGCCGCTGTACCGCGAGCTCGGTGACGGCGATGCCATGGCGGGTTTTGCGGAGAGCTACAAATATTCGTACAAGGACCTGAACGCGAAACTGCATGACCTGGGGCACGCGCACCCCGTGTCGTGCGTCGATTGCCACGACCCGGATACGATGGCGCTCCGCGTGACGCGCCCCGGCTTCATCTACGGCATCCAGGCGCTCGCCGAAGGCGATGCCGAAGTTCCGCACCTGCCCACGGTGCAGAAATGGCGGAAGAGTGCTCGCGCCGAGCCCTACGATCCGAACGTCGACGCGAACCGCACGGAGATGCGCAGCTTCGTCTGCGCGCAGTGCCATGTCGAGTACTACTGCGCCAACAAGATGCCGCTCACGTTCCCGTGGGGCGACGGGCTCACGGCGGACGACGTCGAGAAGTTCTGGGACGAGACCACCTTCGATGACGGCCAGCGCTTCTTCGACTACAAGCATGCCGAAACGGGCGCCGAGATCCTCAAGGCACAGCATCCGGAGTACGAGCTCTGGAGCCAGGGCATTCACGCCCGCAGCGGCGTGGCCTGTGCCGACTGCCACATGCCGTACCAGCGTGAGGGCGCAAGCAAGGTTTCGGATCACTGGGTGCGCAGCCCGCTGCTCAACGTGAACCGGGCGTGCCAGACCTGTCACCGTTTCTCCGAGGACGAGATTCTGGCGCGGGTCGATGCGATCCAGCAGCGCAATTTCGACCTGCTGCAGCGGGGCGGCGCGGCACTCATGGACCTGCTGGACGCGGTCCAGAAGGCCAAGGAAGAGGGCGCTACCGACGAGCAGCTGAAACCGGCGCTCGAACTGCAGCGCAAGGCGCAATGGCGTCTCGACTTTATCGCGGCCGAGAACTCGATGGGCTTCCATGCACCGCAGGAGGC
>JABAHS010149208.1_pt1 | contig 10061 bp, 6 predicted proteins | sample 7062111 | NCBI WGS metagenome assembly JABAHS01 (sample SAMN14534600, study PRJNA622989) | marine sediment metagenome | biome: marine biome [ENVO:00000428]; feature: marine pelagic biome [ENVO:01000023]; material: deep marine sediment [ENVO:00002113]; isolation source: pool of 4 deep marine... | reverse complement strand
TCGCCGGGGCCACGAGGCCGAGATCGTGAACGCCTTCGCCCGGCTCCTCGCGATCCCCAACGTGGCCGGTGACTCGGCGGGAATCCGCCGCAACGCCGAGCAGATCGTCCGGGAGCTCGAGGACCGGGGAGCCCGCATGGAGATCTGGACCCTTCCCGGCGCATCCCCCCTGATCTACGGGGAGCTCCCGGCCGAGGGCGCCACCCGGACCCTGGGGATCTACGTCCACTACGACGGCCAGCCCGTCGACGAGAGCCGGTGGACCCACGGCCCCTGGGAGCCCACCCTCTACGACGGCGACATGGCAGCCGGGGCCCGACCGATCCCCTTCCCCCAGCCCGGAGAGGCGGTGGACCCCGACTGGCGCCTCTACGCCCGCTCGGCCGGCGACGACAAGGCGCCCCTGGCGGCCCTCATGGCGGCCCTCGACGCCCTGGAGGCGGCGGGGATCCAACGCACCTCCGACGTCAAGTTTCTCTTCGACGGCGAGGAGGAGGCCGGCTCCGTCCACCTGGACGAGTACATGGACGCTCACCGGGACCGTCTCGACGTGGACGTCTGGCTCTTCTGCGACGGGCCGGTCCACCAGAGCGGCCGGCCCCAGCTCACCTTCGGCGTCCGGGGCGTCACGGGGATGGAGGTGACCGTGTACGGGGCGACGCGCCCGCTGCACTCCGGCCACTACGGGAACTGGGCGCCCGTGCCCGGCCAGATGCTGGCCGAGCTCCTGGCGAGCATGAAGGACGAGAGCGGGCGCGTGCTGGTGGAGGGCTTCTACGACTCCGTGGAGCCGATCGGCCGGGAAGAGCGCGCCGCCCTGCAGAGCCTTCCGGCGTACGACGAGGAGCTGAAGCGGGAGCTGGGCCTGTCGTGGACCGAGGGGGAGCCCGAGAGCCTCGCCGAGCGTCTCCTCCTCCCTTCGCTCACGATCCGTGGGATGAGCAGCGGAAACGTGGGGTCCCGGGCCCGGAACATCATCCCCTCCGAGGCCACGGCGGCCCTGGGGATCCGGCTGGTGAAGGGAAACGACCCGGAGCGGATGAAGGATCGGGTGGAGGTGCACATCCGGAGCCGGGGCTATCACATCGTCCGGGAGGAGCCGGACCGGGAGACGTTACTCGCCCACCGGAAGGTGGCGAGGGTCACCCGGGGTGGGGGCTACGTGGCCTCCCGAACGGCCATGGACACGCCGATCGCCCGTCAGGTCGTGGGCGCCACCCGACGGGCCACGGGCCAGGAGCTGGTCCTGCTCCCCGCCCTGGGAGGATCCCTGCCCCTCTACCTCTTCACCGAGCGGCTGGGCGAGCCGGCGATGATCGTCCCCATCGCGAACCACGACGACAACCAGCACGCCCCCGACGAGAACCTGCGCATCGCGAACCTCTGGTACGGGATCGACCTCTACGCGGCGATCCTCACCATGCCGGAGGCCCCGATGCCGTAGAGAGCCCCGGGACGGCCGGTCGGGCGTCCCGCTACGGCGCCCGCTCGGGCAGCTCGAACTCGCTCAGCAGGGCCTGCTGCAGGCGGAGGGTGGAGACGGGGCGGACGCCCTGGATCCAGTCGAGACGGTCGAAGATCCCGTCGATTCGGCTCCAGACCTCCCGGGCCAGCTCGGGATCCTCGGGCACGGCCTCGACGACCGGATCCCGGCTCAGCCCCTGGCGCGTGAATGGCTCGTAGGCGATCGAGGCCTCCCGCTCCACCAGGAGCCGGTGGAGGCCCTTGGCCTCCACGGCCAGGCCCAGGAGGTCCGAGTAGAGAGCCTCTCGCCGGTCCTGGGCCGCGCGGAACCGCTCCATGGCCCGGGCCGAGAGGGCGGCGCTCCTCTCCGGGTCCAGCCCCATCTCGAGCACCCGGTTCTGAACGAAGCCGCGGTACAGCTGCGCCTCCGTGGACCGGATCGCCTTGATGTAGGCCCGGAAGCTAGCCCAGTAGTCCCCGACCTCGGGGTAGTCGCCCGCGTGAGCCAGATAGTTGCCGTGGAGCCACTCCGCCGGCGGGGCCTCGGGCACGCCCAGGGAGGCCTGCAGATTCCGGACCGCCCCGGCGAGATCGCCGTAGACGGCCGCGGTCAGCTCCTCGACCCGGGCCCGGGTGGGGCTCGGGATCGCGCCGGCTCGCGCCGACGCGGTCGCGCCGTCAGCCTCGGGCTCGTCGCCTCGAGGAGGCTCCGCGGTGAGGGCGGCGGTGCGGATGGTGCCCTCGGCGTCGGCCTCCTCGGCGGCTTCCGAATCCCCACCGGAGACGATCCCCACCGCGCCCGCGAAGACGTCGCGGGCCGCGTGCATCTGCGCCTCGCCCACGGTCAGGAGCACCACGGCGGCCACGGGAAGCAGGGAGAGGGCCACCACGTACCAGCGAATGCCCCACCGCCTTCCCGACCGCAGATTCCGGGCCCTTCGCTTCCGAACCCGTCTCGGGGCGCGGATCGCCGGGCGGGTGGCCCTTCTGGGCTGGGGCATGAGCTCCGCCCACGGCGAGCCTTCCGGGCGCTCCCGGGGCTTCCGTGGGGGCGGAGGACTGCTCCGTCGGGATTCCGCGGACAGCTCCGAGATCGTGTCCTGGAACTCCGAGGTGAGGCCTTCCAGTCCCGGGCCACCCAGGTCGGGCAGGTCGGGGGCGGAGGGCTCCTTCGTCGGCTTCTTCTTCGGCGACCTCGTCTCCGAGGGGATCGCCCCGGACGCGTCCTCGGCCGACGGGTCAGGCGCGGTCTTCCCTTCGGTCGCCGCGTCGGCCTCGCTCGGGGGCTCGGCGTTCCCCGGCTGGGGATCCAGGGGCGGCGCCCGCCCGGGCCTTCGGGCCCGGGGCGGAGGCGCGGAGGGCGCGTCGTCGGGCGGCGGGGCCCGTCCGGGCGGCCGGGGCCGGGCCGGAGGGGTGTGCGGCTTCCGGGGTGGCGCCGCGATCTCGGAGGGGCTCCAGGGGCCCTCTCCCTCCTCCTTCACGAACCGGAAGACCGGGTGCTCGCCGGCGGGACCCCACTCGTCCACCGCGCTGTCGTAGAGGAGCGTCTCCCCGGTGATGATTCCTGTGCGGATCCGGAACGCCAGGGCGTCGACCGAGGAGATCTCGACCTCCAACCCGTCGCCGTCGAAGTAGCNNCCCCTCGACCACAGGAAACCGCTTCACTCGAGGGAGAGACGGCGGAGCGACCCGACGCGGCCCGGTTGGGAGCGACACTCGGGCCACGGCGATCGGGATAGATCGCCCCGCCTCCGCCTCGGCGGAGATCGGGTGCCTGCATCGATGTGTGGAAACGCTGGGGTGGTGCCGGCTAGGAAGGTCCTCTCCCCTACGCAGCCACCGAACGCCGGATCCCGACGAATCGCCGGGGTCCGAAGCGGTCCGGGCGAGCCGGCCGCAGTCGGGGCTCGGGCCCGATGGCCCTTCCCCGACCGGGATAGGGAAATATGTCCCTATTTCCAAGCTAGGCGGGGCTCCCGGCGGCGCACAAGTCCTCCTTCCCCCCCCGGCACACCGCGCTTGCCTCCCCCCTTCAGCCCCCCGGGTTCATGCTGATCGCTCGCGGACCCTCGGGAACGGCCACCGCGGGCACGCCCAGCCGCTCCAGAGCCCGGTTGAACGCCTCGACCTCGTCCCGGAGGATCGTCTCCAGTCGGGTCCTCAGCTCCACCCACCGACCGTTCAGCTCCTGGAAGCGGGTATACGCCCCTTCGGTGGGCGGACCTTCGGGCCCGCCCGAGATGTAGCCGTCGGTCCCCGTCAAGAATCCGTAGAGCTCGAGGTACTGGTTGTCGAGCTTCGACGGGAAGCGGATCGGATCCTGTCCGCTCTCGTTCCGGGTCTGGATCAGGGACTCCTCCACCTCCGAGAGCTCCGCCTTCAGGGAGTCGGCCAGGGGCTCCACCTCGCCCTCCCGGCCCAGGCGGGCCGTCCGCTCCATGGCGTCCTCCACCTGTTCCCGAACGGCGCGGATCCGGCGGAGGGCGTCGTAGACCTGATCGACGCTGTCCCGGACCGCCGAGCCGAGCCGGAACTGCTCCTCGTAGTCCTCCCGGGTCACCGTCTCGAGCCGGGGATCCCCGAGGACGCTGAACTCCCGCTCGGAGGTGGTGCCCAGGGCCGTGAGGCGGGCCACGTAGGTCCCGGGAGGCGATTTCACCCCCCCGCTGTAGCCCCAGATCACGGCGTCTTCGATCGGGTCGGGGCCCGGATGGGTCAGGTCCCAGACGAAGCGGTGACCTCCCGGCTCGGCGGGCAGGCGGGGCTGGTCCGCTTCGGCGGACGCGGCCGAGTCCGAGGTGAACCGACGGACGAGCGCGCCGGCGCCGTCGAGGATCTCCAGGGTCACCTCGCTCTCGGGCTCGGCGGAGAGGTGGTACTGGAGGAGCGCTCCGTCGGGCGCACGCCGCCACCGAGCTCCGGGGTGCCCGACGTGTTCACCCGGTACGCGTCCCGGGGAGGGTAGAGCCAGGACCGGGCGCCGGCGATCTCGTCGCCCCGGTCGGCGATCTCGTGGAGGGGGCTCAGGTCGTCGAGGATCCAGAAGGAGCGGCCCTGGGTCGAGACCACCAGGTCCTTCCGGTGGACCCGCATCCCCGTCACGGGCGTCACCGGGAGGTCGAGCTGGAGGGGCTGCCAGCGGCGCCCGTCGTCGAAGGAGACGAAGACGCCGAACTCGGTGCCGGCGTAGAGGAGCCCCTCCCGGTCGGGATCCTCCCGGACCGTCCGCACCGGGTGGTCCCCGGGGATCCCGTTCTCTCCGTCGGTGAGGAGGGTCCAGGAGGCGCCGAAGTCCGCAGTGCGGTAGACGTAGGGACGGAAGTCGTCGAGGCGGTACCGGTGGACCGCCACGTACGCTTTCCCCGCCCGGTGGGGCGAAACCTCGATCTCGTCCACGGTCGCCAGCTCGGGCATCGCTCCCGGGGTCACCTCGTCCCACCTCTCCCCGCCGTCCCGGCTCACGTGGACGAGCCCATCGTCGCTTCCCACCCAGATCGTCCCGGGGTCGTGGGGCGAGACCACGAGGCTGAAGATCGTGTTGTAGATCTCCACGCCGGTCACGTCGGCGTTGATCGGCTCCCCCGCTCGGGTCTGATGCTCCGGGGTGTCGGTCGTCAGGTCGGAGGAGATCGTCTCCCAGGTCATCCCGCCGTCGGTGGTGCGATGCACGCGCTGGGAGGCGTGGTAGACCACGGAGGGGTCGTGGGGAGAGACGACGATCGGCGCCACCCACTGGAAGCGGTAGCGGAGATCGGCCGCGGCCTGCCCCAGCTGGAGCTGGGGATAGAGGATCACGTTTCGTCGCTGATCCTTCTCGACCTCCAGCCGGTTGATCGCTCCCCCGTAGCATCCGCCGTAGATCACCTCGGGACGGTCGGGATGCAGGGCGATGGGTCCGGTCTCGCACGACGACGGGTAGAGCCAGCGCTGAAAGGGGTGCAGCGTGTTCGACGAGGACCACGCCGGCACGGAGATCCCGGTGTTGTCCTGCTGGGAGCCGTAGAGGCGGTAGGGGAACTGGTTGTCCACGATCACGTCGTAGAGCTCGGCCGTGGGCTGGTTGTACATGGTGCTGAACGACCGTCCCCCGTTCACCGAGACCTGGGCGCCCCCGTCGTTGGCCACCACCATGCGTTTCGGGTCGGCGGGGCTGACCCAGAGATCGTGGACATCGCCGTGGGGAACCTCGATCTCCTCGAAGGTCCGGCCCCCGTCCACGGATCGGTAGAAGCCGGTGTTCAGGGCGTAGACGGTGTTCTCGTCGGCGGGGTCGGCGTGGATGTGGGTGTAGTACCAGGCCCGCTGCCGGAGCTTGTTCTCGTCGTTGGTGCGCGTCCAGGTCTCGCCCCGGTCGTCGGAGCGGTAGACGCCGCCGTCGGGCTCGGCCTCGATCAGGGCCCACACCCGGTCGGGACGTGCGGGGGACACCGTGACGCCCACCTTCCCCACCACGCCGGTGGGGAGGCCGCCGGTCAGCTTCTCCCACGTCTCGCCGCCGTCCACGGTCTTGTAGACCCCGCCGGCCTCGCCGCCGCTGATCAGCGTCCACGGCTTCCGCTCCGCCCGCCACATTCCGGCGTAGATCTCCCGGGGATTCGTGGGATTCATCGCCAGGTCCACCGCCCCGGTGGAGTCGTTCAGGAAGAGGACCTTCTCCCAGGTGTCGCCCCCGTCCCTGGAGCGATAGACGCCACGCTCCGGGTTGGGCCCGAACGCGTGGCCCAGAGCCGCGACGTAGACGAGGTCCGGGTTCCGGGGATGGACGGCGAGGTCGCCGATCTGTCCCGCCTCGGGCAGGCCGGCGAAGGTCCAGGTGTCCCCTCCGTCGAGGGACCGGTACATCCCCCTCCCCGTGGAGACGTTGCCCCGGATGCAGGCCGAGCCCGTCCCCACGTAGATGACGCTGGGGTCGGAGGGAGCCGCGGCGACGGCGCCGACGGGCGCCACCTCGAGCTGTTCGTCGGTGAGGTTCGTCCAGCTCGCGCCGGCGTCGTCGGTTCGCCAGAGCCCGCCGCCCGTGGTGCCCATGAGGAACGAGTCCTCCGCGCCCGGGATCCCCGAGACCGCCGTGGAACGCCCGCCCCGGAAGGGCCCGACCATCCGCCAGTCCATTCCCTCGTAGAGAGCGGTGGGATGCCGGGGCTCGGGCTCCTCCCCCCGGGCCTGGGCCACCAGGGCGGTCGGCGAGGCCGCAAGGAGCAGGACGACGGCCACGGTCGGGGGGCAGGCGGAGGCGGGCGCGGAGGGCGAGGGGTGACGGTCGAGCATCGATCTTCCCTCTCGAAGGTCGCGAATCGGGGCCCGGACGACGGAGGTGTCCGGAGCGGGCACCCTATCGGTCGGGACCACGGGGTGTCAACGAGCCGGTGTCACACTCGGGGGGTCCCGCTCGTTCGTCCGGCGGAGATCGAAGCCGGCGGTACGAACGGGTCGCTCCGTGCGTATGTTGATCCCGGAGACCGGCACCCGGGAACCCGATCATCACCCACCGACCCAGCGTGTCCTTCGACGACGCCCTCTTCGATCGCCTCTATCCCCGCCTCGTGCGATACGGGTGGCGCCTGACCGGCGACCGGGACGAGGCGGAGGACGTGGCCCAGGAGGCCTTCGTGCGCATGGTGCAGCGGGAGATCTCCGGGAGCGAGGACGGAATGCGGGTGTGGCTCTTCCGCACCGCCCTCAATCTGATCCGGGACCGGGCCAGGGTGCGCAGCAATCGGGAGCGACTCCTCGAGGAGAACCTCCCCGCTCCGCCCTCGCCCGACACGCCGGAGGAGGTGGCCGAGCGCAGGGGTGCCGTGGCCCGGGCCCGCACGGCCCTGGATTCCCTGGGTCCACGGGACCGGGAGATCCTCCTCCTGCGGCAGGAGGGTTTCAAGTACCGGGAGATCGCCGAGGCGGTCGAGGTGGCCCCTTCGTCGGTCGGGACGCTCCTGGCCCGGGCCCAGAGACGATTCGCCGAGACCTATCGGAGGCTGGACGACGGTGACGACGCACCCCACGGACGGTGAGCTGAGGGCGTACCTCGACGGCGAAGCCCCGGCGGAGGACGCCGGGGAGATCCGCCGTCATCTGGAGGGCTGCGCCCCCTGCGGCTCCCGGGTCACGGAGCTCCGATCCGCTGAAGGCCTCGTCTCGAGAGCCCTGGACGGCCTCGATCCGGCCGTCGACGCGGACGCCGCCCGGGCCCGTGTCCGGGGGAGGCTCGCCGGCGCCGGGGCCCGCCGCGAGGCCCGACCCGCGGCGCCCTGGTCTCTGGCCCGGGCCGCGATCCTGATCCTCGCCCTGGCCGGGGGAGCCGCCGCGGCGATTCCGGGCTCGCCGGTGAGGGAATGGCTGGGCGTGGCGTGGGAGCGGATCGGGGGCGAATCGGGGGCTCCCGCGCCGGCTCCCGAGCAGGAGGAGCCGGCGGGCGTTCGTGTCGAGCCCTCGGCGGGCGCCGTCAGGGTCGTTCTCCGCGGCGCGGAGCCCGGCACCCGGATCCGGGTCCGGCTGGTGGACCAGACGGGCGCCGCGGTCTTCGCCGGCCGGGGAACCCGTTTCCGCACCGGCCCGGGGAGCGTCGAGGCCCGCCTCGAGGGCGACGAAGTGCGGGTGGAGATCCCCCGGGAGGCGCTCCGGGTCACCGTGTCCGTGAACGGAAGCGTGTTCTTCAGGAAGACGACGGAGGGGGTGGAGCTGCCCGGACCGGTCCAGGACACCGTGGAGTCGGAGTTCCGCTTCCGGCTCCCTGGAGGGGGCGGCGGGTAGAACCACGAGCATGAGCGTTCCCTATCCTGATCGTGCGCCCCGGATCGTCGCGACCCTGCCCGCCCGGGGACCGGCCGCGATCCTGGCCGTGTCGCTGGTCCTGGGCCTCGGGGCCGTCGCGGGGGCCGCCACCGCCCAGGAAGCGGCCCGGCCGTCGGGCGTCGAGGCCGACCGGGGCGAGACCGCCCTGATCAGTGGAGAGGTCCAGGGAACGATGGCGGGGCGGCGCGTCCCCCTCGCACACGCCTGGATCTCCATCGACCGGGCAGGCGAAGGGAGCGGCGCCGCGGTGAGCGACAGCGCCGGGCGGTACGAGATCCCCGGGGTTCCTCCGGGGGTCCGCCGGATCCGGGTGGAGCGCATCGGCTACCGTCCCCATTACGTCGAGGTCGTCGTTCCCTCAGGCGGCCGCCTGGTGGTGGATCTGGAGCTGGAGGGCGATCCCGTTCTGGTGAAGGGGCTCACCGTCCGTGCGTCCCGGGTCCGTCCCGTGGAGGGGTCCGAGCAGGCCGGCGAGACCGATCTGGTGGATGTCGCCCTGCGCGCCCTGGAGCTGGCCCCCGGAGGTCCCGAGTCCGGGTTCGCCGCGGCCCGGGCCCTGGCCGACGGAGAGCCCGGGGGCGACGCCTCCCTCCTGGTCCGGGGCGGAGATCCGGACCCCAAGCAGGTACTCCTGGACGGGATTCCGATCCACACCCCCTTCCACTTGGGAGGGCTCGTCGAGGCCATGGACCCCTCGCTCCTGGGAGAGGTGGACGACTACGCCGGCGCCGCGCCCACCCCGGTACTGGGAGGCCTCTCCCGGGTCACGTCGCTCACCACCCGCGCGCCGTCTTCGGAGCGCCTCGCGGGCCGGGTCGCCGTGGACGCGGTCTCCGCCGGAGGCCGGCTCGAGGGTCCGTTGGGGGCCGGCGTGAGCGCCCTCCTCTCCGGGCGCGGCCTCCACGGCGGGGGAGCCCGGATCCTCGACGGGAGCTCCCTCCCCTACGGCTACGGCGAGGCGATCCTCCGGATCGACGCCGCCCCCGGCGACGACCACCGGCTGGCGATGACGGGGTTCTGGAACCGGGAGTCGACGCGCCTCGATTTCCCCACTCTCTCCCCCTCCGGGAGAACCCTGGACACCGAGCGGGCCGGCGAGGAGGCCCACTGGGGGAACGGGGCCCTCTCCCTGCGCTACGAGGGCGGCTCCGGGCCTTTCGACCTCGGGGCGGCCGTGGCGGCGAGCCGGTACGACGCCGCCCTTCCCCTGGGCCGGGACCGACCCGCGTGGGCCCGGGGCCGGACGGATCGGCTCCGGATGGGCGTGGAAGCCGGCCGGTCGGTGGGGCCCTGGTCCGTCGGGTTCGGAATCGTGGCCGAGGAAATCCGCCACACCTCCTCGGCCCGGTTGCTGGTGGAGGACGAGCCGCGGGCGGTCGAGCAGTCGAGCGAAGGCACCGTCGTGGGGGCCCACCTCGACGCCCGGCGGGCCCTGGCCCCGGACGTGACCGTGCGGGTGGGCCTCAGGGCGGACCACTTCTCTCCGAGCGAAGGCCTTCACCTCTCACCCCGGGCGTCGCTCTCCTGGCTCCTCTCCGAGACGGCGGTGCTCCGCCTGGCGGCGGGTCGCCACTTCAACTTCGTCCAGCCCGCCGAGCTTGAGGCCCAGGTGGTGCTCGACGACCCGGGGGCCACCCGGGCCGGACAGGCCCTCTTTCCCGTGGCCGGGGCGAGCCACCTGGTTCTCGGCCTGGACCAGGCGCTCACCCCGGAGGTCTCCCTGGGGATGGAGGGATACGTGAAGGGGTTCGAGGGACTCCCCGACGCCCAGGGGGACCGCCTCCGGGCGTCGGGCGTGGACCTGC
>JABAHS010026940.1_pt2 | contig 10061 bp, 8 predicted proteins | sample 7062111 | NCBI WGS metagenome assembly JABAHS01 (sample SAMN14534600, study PRJNA622989) | marine sediment metagenome | biome: marine biome [ENVO:00000428]; feature: marine pelagic biome [ENVO:01000023]; material: deep marine sediment [ENVO:00002113]; isolation source: pool of 4 deep marine... | reverse complement strand
ATAGAGGCTCGACTCGAGGAATCCCGCAAAGGGTTCGCCGAGAAGGAAGCCGTCTTCAAGGAGTCCAGCGAAGCGCTCAAGCAGGAGTTCGAGCTGCTCGCCACGAAGATCTTCGATCAGCAGGGGGCAAAGCACCAGGAGCGGCTGTCCAACGTGCTCACCCCCTTCAGGGAGCAAATCGTCGATTTCCGAAAGCGGGTAGAGCAGGTCTATCACACCGACACCAAGGACCGTGCCTCCCTGCTGAACGAAGTGCGCAATCTTCAGAAGGCCAGCGAGCGGATCAACGAGGAAGCGGAGAACCTCACCAAGGCCCTCAAAGGTGACGTCAAGGTCCAGGGAAACTGGGGCGAGGTGGTCCTGGAGCGGGTGCTCGAGGAGTCCGGGCTGAGGGAAGGGCACGAGTACTTTCTGCAGGCCGCTCGCCGCTCTGAGCAGGGCGAGCTGAAAAGGCCCGACGTGCTCATCCGGCTGCCCGATGGCAAGGATGTTGTCGTGGACGCCAAGGTCTCGCTGCTGGCGTACGAGGAAGCCTTGAGCGCTGAGACCGACGCGGCCCGTGACGTCGCTCTGCGCCAGCACCTGGCCAGCCTGCGCGCCCACGTGAAGCGTCTGGGTGATCAGGACTACGACCAGCTCAGCGACGTCCGCTCGCTGGATTTCGTGCTTCTCTTCGTGCCCATCGAGGCGGCGTTCACCATGGCCATGGAGCACGATCATCGCCTGTTCACCGAGGCGTTCGAGAAGCGCATCGTCATCGTGAGCCCCACGACGCTGATGATGACGCTCAGGATCATTCACAACGTCTGGCGGTTCGAAAAGCAGAATCGCAATGCCCAGGACATTGCGCGGCGGGCGGGGGCCCTTTACGACAAGCTGCGCGGCTTGATCGAGGACATGGACCTGCTTGGCAAGCAGCTGGGCACCGTCGAGAAGACTTACCGGGCCGCCTACGGAAAGCTGGCCAGCGGCAAGGGCAATCTGGTCAGACAGGTGGAGCGCTTCCGCGAGCTGGGCGCCCAGGTCAAGAAGCCGCTGCCCAAGTCGCTTCTGGACGAAGCGACAGACCGCTCAGACGATTAGCCAACCAGTTCTCGTTTCTCTCGGGTGGCCAGCCAAAGCCATGTGCACGTCACAGAACGCGTCGATCATTGCCAGTAGATTTGGATGGAGAAAAGGATTGCAAGGAAACCTGGATGCTGGTCCTCACCCGACGCGCTGGGGAGTCGATCATGATCGACGATGACATCGAGCTGAAAGTGCTCAAGATTCGCGGCAGCCAGGTCCATCTTGGAATCGACGCCCCGAAACGGTCCGCCGTGCACCGAAAAGAGGTCTGGCTGCGCATAAACGGGGAGCCAAAAGCGGCCGGTCGCGAAAAAGAAGATTCCTCGGATCCCAACCGCGGCGTCGCCTGAGCCGCCCTAGCCCGAACCCATCACTCTCCCTCGGCCAGTATGAACGCTGGCGTCTCGCAGATTGCGTACGGATACAGCTCGCCCTCGTTAAGCGGATAGCGGTGGCGTGGGATGTCTTCGAGCACCTCCCGTCTGAGCTGCTCGTCGGTGGGTTTCAAGAACACGCTGTCGACGGCCGTCCAGATGGGATTGACGGGATGCAGAGGCGTAAACGAACAGTGTGATTCCCAGGTTCCCCTGTGCAGCTCGACCACGTCGATTGACTCGATGAAGCCCCAGTGTGAGAACTCCGCAGGGTGCCCGGTCGCGAACAGGATGGGCAGGCCTGCGGACTCAGCCTGTGCTGCCCGCAGCATCTCGCGGGCGATGAGCCAGGGCCGGTCGTCCTTGTAACGTCCCTGGCCGCTGGCCTCCAGCAGTGCCTTCAGCGCCTTGGCGTCGACGGTCGTGCAGATGCAGTAGGAAAACGCGGTCATTGGATCCTGTGGCCACTACTGTACATGTATACAGACCTCTTTATAATCCAGAGCTTTCGCCCGAAGCAACCGGATGGCTTCAAGCATCGTGCCTCAGCTTGCCGCCGACAGCCCGCCGCCCCCCGATTACTACGCTGAGAACCTGCGCCAGCTCATCACCCACGTGCACGATCACTATGGCGACGTGCTTCTTAAAGAGGAAGTCGCCTACGCACGTCGCTTTCTGGATTGCTCGGATGCGGCCCGCCGGTTGTATGCCCGCCTGCTGAGTCGTCGCGGACCATGGATCCGGATCGACAAGCTGCGCTACAGGGAAGTCGCTGACGTCACCGCCGCGCTTGCCGAGCTCGAGGACGCCGGGCTTGCCACCCGCAACGGTCCGGCGCCAGCCGATGCGCTGCTCGGCCTGCTCTCGGCGGCAGAACGACGTGAGCAGTTTCCCGCAATCGGCGATGCTCCGAAGGCCCGCTGGATCACGCAATGCGTAGAGCGTTACAGCGATGCCCGGGTGACTGCGCGGCTTGCGAACGCGCATCCGTGGGTGAGTGTTCGCAACTACCCGACGTTCTGGCTGCATCAGCTGCTCTTCTTCGGCGATACCCACCAGGATCTCAGCGCGTTCGTGCTTCAGGACCTCGGGCTCGTCCGGTACGAGCCCTACGAGCTCAACCCGCGGCACCGCCAGTTCATCGACCGCGCCGAGCTCGACGACTACCTGCGCTTCCTCAAGCTGAGAAGTCTCTCCTACCGTCTGGACGAGCAGCCTATGCTCTCGTCCTGGCTTGCCGAGGTGTTGTGGGCCGAGCCGGGTTCCCGGTGGTCCCAGCGAACGCGTGACAGGACGGCCAACCGGCTGGGCCGCTGGCATGAAAGACGGGGCGAGTACGACGAGGCGCTCGCGAGCTTCGCGCGCAGCACCAGCCATCCCGCCCGGGAACGCACGGCACGAATGCTCGACCGCCTCGGCGATGGCGAGGGCGTGCAGAACGTTTTGCACGCCATGGGCCGTCAACCGCGCTCGGCGGAGGAGGAAGACTTTGCGCGACGGTTTGGGCCGAACGGCCGGCGCAAGCGTCATGCTCATCTGCAGGAACCGCTCCCGGATGGCGATGCCAGCCGGGTCGAGGACCTGGCCGTCGGGGTGCTGACGAAGGAAGGAGGGCGGGGCTGGCATCTCGAGAACCGGTTCTCGCTCGGCCTCGCGGGCCTGGCTTTCTGGCCCGTAGTGTTCGCGGACGTTCCCGGCGCGTTCGTCAACCCGTTCCAGCAGGGTCCGGTGGACCTCTTCTGGCCCGACTTCGCCGAGCAGCGTAGCGCCATCCTCGACGCCCAGCTTGAGCGGCTGGAGGCACCGGGCGGGCTGGCCTGCGTCGTGATGGACACCTGGCAAAGCAAGCGCGGCGTTGCCAACCGCCTGGTTAGCTGGGCTCACTTTGACGAGGAACTGCTGCACGCTGTGCTTGGTCAGGTGCCGGCAGGTGATCTTCTCCGTCTTGCCGAGTTCACCGTCAGGAACCTGCATCGTCTGCGCAGGGGATTCCCCGACCTGCTCGTGATCCGGGCCCCGGGGGACTACGAGTTCGTGGAGGTCAAAGGGCCCACGGATCAGCTGCAGCCGGTTCAGCGGGTCTGGCTCGATGCTCTGGAAGGCCTTGACCTGCCTGCTCGCGTGCTGCGCTTCAAGGCATGAAAGACAGGCTCTCAGTCCGTTTTCTGGCGGAGTTCGTGCACCGGCGTGGTGATCTGCACGCGCGCCTGGACGGGCGGGCCCGGGCAGAGGAGGGCATTCAGGCTCAGCGGAAGCTCCAGCGCGGGCGTGGGCCGGGCTATGAGCGCGAGCGGCGGGTCACGCTGGAACGGGATGTCGGCGGCCGACCGCACCTGATATCCGGGCGCGTGGATGGCGTCGACCTCGCCGGCCGGGTCATCGAGGAGTATAAGACGACGCGAGCCGATCCCGACCTTGCCCACCAGATGCTCGGGAGCGCCCACTGGGCACAAGCCCGGCTCTACGCAGGGATGCTGGTCGACGAGCTCGATTGCCCCCCAGACAGCCAATGGACGGTGCGGCTGGTCTACTGTCACCCAGACTCTCTCGCGACCCGCGTGTTCGAAGAGCAGCGCTCGGGCCGAGAGCTCGCCGCGTTTGTAGATGAGACGCTGGACGGCTACGCGGGATGGGTGGCCATGCAGCTCGCCCATGAGCGTCACCGCGACGAGGCCATCGAGGGTCGAGACTTTCCGTTTCCCAGCTATCGTCCTCATCAGCAGGCGGTGGCCCGGCGGGTCTACCGGGCATTTCGTGACCGTGAACAGCTCCTCCTGGAAGCCCCGACGGGGAGCGGCAAGAGCATGGCGCTCATGTTCCCGGCCGCAAAAGCCCTGGCCGCGACGGATCACGAGAAGATTTTCTACCTGACCAGCCGGTCGACCGGAGCCGCGGCCGCTCTGGATGCGTGCCAGCTGCTCGACCCGGAGGAGACGTATCTGCGCCGGGTGCACATCGTCGCTCGGGAGCGCGCCTGCCCGGTGGAAGGTATGCCGTGTGATCCGGCGTTGTGTGAGTACGCCGACGGCTACTACGACCGGATCCACGGAGCCCTTGCCGAGCTGCTGGAGCAGCCGGTCATGGACGCCCCGAGGGTGGCGGACGTTGCCGAGGCCCATCGGGTGTGTCCCCACGAGCTTTCCTTGGATGCGGCCGTCTGGGCCGACGTGCTGGTGGGCGATTACAACTACGTCTTCGACCCCATGGTCCGGCTGCAGCGTTTTGCGGAGGATGCGAGCATCGCGCTGCTGGTGGACGAGGCCCATCAGCTGAGCACCCGCGCCCGGGCCATGTTGTCGTTGGAGGTGACTCGCGCCGCGGTAAAGCAGGCTCGGCAGGAAGCGCCGCCTGAGGCCGTTCTGCGACGGGTGCTTTCGGTGGAGAGAAAGCTTGCTGAGGTTGCCAGCGCGCAGCGACGCGCCGGGGACGCCTGCGTGCCCCGCCCCGATGCGCTGGTTCGCGCGATGGGGCGCCTGGTCGACGAGGTGGCAGGAACCGACGTCGACCTGGCCGCATATCCGGCCACCAGATCACTGCTGCTGACCTGCTACCGGTGGGTACGGGGCGACGCCTGGTACGACGAGGCCTGCTGCGTGCACCTTGGTGAGCCGCTGGACGGCGATTATCGGGTCCGCCGCGTTCACCTGGATCCGGCGGCTTACTTGAAAGACGTACTCGACGGCTACGGCGGCCACGTCCGCTTTTCCGGAACCGTGTCCCCGCTGCCCCTCTACCAGCGCCTTCACGGTACCCCCGGGGCCCCCGCGGAACGCGCGGGAAGCCCCTTCGATCCCGAGCAGCTCGAGGTCGTAGTAGTCGACGACGTGCCCACCTACTGGTCGGCCAGGACCCGGAGCCTTCAGCGGCTGGCGGAGCTGGTGGAAACGGTGGTTGGCGCGAACCCCGGGCACTACCTGATTGCGCTGCCGTCGTTTGCTTACCTGGACGATCTGGCATCGGCGCTCGCCAACCGGGCGTCGCTAGCGAATCTGGCCGTGCAGGCCCGGGGCATGTCGTCCGAGGAGCGGGACCAGTTTCTGGGCAGGTTCAGGCCTGGTTCGCCGCCATGCGTCGGCCTCGTGGTCATGGGCGGGATCTTCGCCGAGTCGGTGGATTTCTCAGCGCGTCTAGCTGGAGTGATCTGCGTAGGCGTTGGCCTGCCTCCGCCGGAACCGGACCGGGATCAGCTGCAGGCGCACTTTGCCGGCGCGGGAGAGGATGGGGTCGCCTTGGCTTATCAGCAGCCGGCCATGATCAATGTGCTGCAGATGGCGGGCCGCCTGCTGCGGGATCCGGACGATCGCGGCGTGTTGTGCCTGGTGGACGACCGTTTCAAGGATCCCGCTTTTGCCCGCTTCTTTCCCGCGCACTGGCACGCCCGTGCGGTGCGGGCTGGCGAGGTGGCCGACCGCCTCGAGAAGTTCTGGCGGGGCGCGGCCGGCTCCCCTAGACTGCGCGCTTGATGAGGCGACGACGCACCAAGATCATCTGCACCATCGGCCCGGCCACGGCCAACTACCCCATGCTGGAAAAGTGTCAGGCGGCGGGGATGAACATCGTTCGTCTCAACATGTCCCATGCAGATCACGCCTCGGCCAGCAAGATCATCAACTGGATCCGCACGCTCAACCGCAAGGTCAAGTATCCAGTGGCCATCCTCCTGGACACCCAGGGCCCGGAGATCCGCACGGGCGAGATCAACGAGCCCATGGATCTGAGCACGGGCGACGTGGTGACCATCAGCGTGCTGCCCGAGGACGTCGAGCGCAGCTCCATCCACGTCAACTATCGGGAGCTCGTCGACGTTTTAGAGGTGGGCAACCGGATGACCGTGGACAACGGTCTGCTCAACTTCGAGGTGCTGGAGAAGAAAGGGCAGCAGCTCGTCTGCCGCGTCATCGACGGCGGCGTTCTGCGGAGCAAATCCCATGTGAACCTGCCAGGCGTGCGCGTGAACCTACCGTCCATTACCCCCAAGGACCGGCGCGACGTCGAGTTCGGGATCGAGAACGACGTTGATTTCATCGCGCTCTCCTTCGTGCGCTCAGCGGCGGACGTCAACGAGCTTCGCAGCATCCTGGGCGCCAAGGCGAAGAACATCAAAATCATCGCGAAGATCGAAGACCAGGAAGGGGTGACCCACGTTCACGACATCGTCCGCGCGGCGGATGCGGTGATGGTGGCCCGGGGCGATCTCGGCATCGAGACGAACATTGCCGACCTGCCGAACGTGCAGCGGCGCATCGTGCACTCCTCGGCAAAGTGGGGCAAGCGCTCCATCGTGGCCACCCACCTGCTCGAGTCCATGATCGAAAACCCGATACCCACGAGGGCCGAGGTGACCGACGTTGCCAACGCCATCTACGAGGGCGTCGACGCCATCATGCTCTCCGGTGAAACGAGCATCGGCAAGCATCCCGTCCGCTGCGTCGAGCAGCTAGACGACATCGCCCGTTCCACTGAACGATGGCCAGGGCTCGGGTACGAAAAAGAGCTGGTTGCCAGTACGGACAAACAGCACATCGCAAACAACGCCGTGGCGCTGGCGGAAGACATTCACGCCAAAGGCATCGTCGTCATTACCCGGCGCGGGATCACCGCGGACCTGGTCACCAGCGCGCGGCCGCGCAGCGTGCCCATCTACGCCTTTACCAACCACAGCCAGACTCGCCGCCGCATGTCGCTGAACAGGTCCGTCTTCGGTCACCGAATGCAGTTTTCCAGCGACCCCGAAACCACCTTGCAGCGCGCGCTGACCATCCTGCGGGACCGCGAGGGGTTCGATGCCGGCGACAAGGTGGTGGTCATCTCGGACGTGCTCGCCGAGAAGAACTCCGACGCCATTCAGCTGCGCCACCTGGACTGACCGGAAATCAGCGGCCCGCGTTCCGCGTCACAGCGNNGCACCACGCGTACGCCCATGGGTGCGGTAACGACGGTCGCCAGCACGATGGCGGCGAAGCCCGGCAGATACACGTAGCCGAGCAGTTCAGGTCCGAGATCGGCGCTCCAGCCGGTATACACGAATCCAAGCGTGCCTGCGGTAGCGATCGGCACGCCCAGGGTGCTCGAGGTAGCGGTGGCTCGGTGGACGGGCTTGTTGAAGTAGACGAGCGTCGGCACCATCACGTTGCCGCCACCGATCCCGGCGATGCCCGAGATGAGGCCCCCCAGAATGCCGATGCCGGCGTTCGCGACCGGCCCGGGAAACTTCCGGTGGGGATCGGGCCTCCAGTTGGTGAGCATCACGCAGGAGACGAAGAGCAGAAAGGCCCCGATCAGGGTCCGAAAAACGGCCACCGGCAGGGCTACCGCGATGGGCCCCGCGAGGAAGCTGCCGACGACCAGAAACGGCGCCCACTTCCGAACCACTTCCCAATCCACCATGCCCGCCCGTATCTGCGTTCGCGCCGCGGCGAGCGACGTGAAGATGATCACCGCCAGCGAGGTTCCCACGGCTACCGGTGTGGCAACGGACTGGGGGAACAGATGCATGGTGTCGAAGAGGATGATCAGGGCCGGGACGATGACGATGCCGCCGCCGATTCCCAGCAGGCCGCCAAGAAAACCGCTCAAGGCGCCAACTGCGACGCAGGAACCAAAGAAGAAAAGATGATTCAATTAAAGTAACGTACTCGACGACCTCCGGAGTCTACTGAACTTGCAAGTAGCTCACCATTCCACCGCGGCACGAAGGCTCGCGCTCATCATGATCCTCCCGGCTCTGCTCATGGGCAGCGGCGCGCTCGCGCGCACCGAGAGGATTGAGCTCGCCAATGGGGACCTCTACGAAGGCGAGGTGGTGGACGACCTGCGAACGGGTCAGGGGGTTTACCTCTGGGCCGACGGGCACCGCTACGAAGGCCAGTTCGAAGCCAACCGCATGCACGGTCAGGGCGCTTACTTCTGGCCGGATGGGCGCACCTACACCGGCACCTTCGTGTCAGACCGCCGCGAGGGTCGCGGCGTGCTCCGCTGGCCCAACGGTGACGTTTACGAAGGCGAGTTCCGTGACAACAAGATGCACGGGACCGGTCGCTTCACGTGGGCTAACGAAGATGCCTACAGCGGTGATTTCAGAAATGGTGCCCGCTCCGGGCAAGGCCAGTTCCTGTGGAAAACCGGGGAGCGATACGCGGGCGGGTTCAAGGACGGGATCCGCGCGGGTCATGGGATCTTCGAGTGGCCCGACGGGCGCCGCTACGAGGGCAGCTTTGCGGGCGATGCGAAATCCGGCAAGGGCGTTCTCGAATGGCCGAACGGCAACCGCTTCGTTGGGGAGTTCGCCGACGACGACCGTTCGGGTCTGGGCATCTTCTACTGGCGGGACGGCACCGTCTATCAGGGCCAGTATGCAGAGGACAAGATGGACGGCTATGGCGTGAAGCAGCAGCCGGATGGAGCCATGGAGCTTCAGCGCTGGCAGGCGGGCGTACTGCAGTTCGGCAAGCCGCTGCTGGCCGATGCGCGTTGCTCTCTCACCATCGACTCGCAATCGTGGATGTTTTACAGCGAGCAGTGCATCAATGGGCTGGCTCATGGCCAGGGTCTGGCCGTGAGCCTCGATGGGCGGCTGATCGTCGAGGCAGGCAGGTTCGTTCTGGGGAACCTGATCGAGGGGGAGATCCGGGTTCTCAGACTGGGAGAGTCGTAGTGACGTTGGAGCTTCCCGGATTTCAGGTGCAGGCGGAGATCGGCCATGGGGCGACTTCCCGGGTTTACCTCGCCATGCACAAGCAGCTCAGCCGTCTGGTCGCGCTCAAGGTGCTGGCCGAGGAGTACGGTAGCGATCCGGCATTTCGCGTCCGCTTTCTGAACGAGTCGCGCATCGGGTCGAGCCTTTCCCATCCGAACATCGTTCAGGTATACGACACCGGCGCTCACGACGACGCCCTCTACCTCGTCCTCGAGTACGTCCGCGGCGGCGATCTTCTGCAGCGCGTGGACCGGGGCATGCACGTCCGCGATCTGATTCGCGTGGTGCAGAACATCGGTAAAGCGTTGGACTACGCCCACGCCCGGGGACTCGTCCACCGGGACGTGAAGCCGGAGAACATTCTGTTTCGAGAGGACGGCAGCGCCGTGCTCACCGACTTCGGCATCGCCGGTTTCGTCGATCCGGATGGCCCACCGGCCGACAGTGGCACGGTGCCCGGAACGCCGCAGTACATGAGCCCCGAGCAGGCCGCCGGCAAGCCGCTGGACGCCCGATCGGATCTGTACAGCCTCGGTGTGGTTTTCTTTCGGGTTCTGACCGGGGACGTTCCCTACAAGGCGGATACGGCGGTGAGCCTCGGGATCAAGCATCTGCAGGAGCCGATCCCGCGGCTTCCCAATCATCTAGCCATCTTTCAGGAAGTGGTCAACCGGAGCCTCGCGAAAAAGCCGGAGCAGCGTTTCCAGAGCGGGCAGGAGTTCGCCGACGCTCTGGAAGCCGTTGTCGCGTCCGGACAGGTGCCCAGCCTCACGATCAAGGCGCGCGCGGTTGCGCCGGAAGAAATTCGCTCTCTGGGATCGAGCGTCTTTGCACGCAACCGGGATGTCGCCCGGGGCGAGCGTCAATCCGCGCCTCAGCGGCGCGCCTTCACGGCGAGCAGGGTGGCCCTGGTGGCTTCGCTG
>JABAHS010035582.1_pt3 | contig 10065 bp, 11 predicted proteins | sample 7062111 | NCBI WGS metagenome assembly JABAHS01 (sample SAMN14534600, study PRJNA622989) | marine sediment metagenome | biome: marine biome [ENVO:00000428]; feature: marine pelagic biome [ENVO:01000023]; material: deep marine sediment [ENVO:00002113]; isolation source: pool of 4 deep marine... | reverse complement strand
GCCGTCCCAGGCCGTCGTCCACCACGACCCAGATGGCCACCGGCAGGCGTTCCCGGCGCCAGCGCGGCAGCTCGAGATCCCGCGAGATGCGATCGACCGCCTCCGGAAGGAAACTGGCCACCAGCCACAGTTCGTCACTCACGCTGCCGTCCGGCCCTGTTCGGGCCCTGCCCTGGTAATGGAACGAGACCATGATCCGGTTGGCGCTCAGCAATGCCGCGTCCAGCGCGGGGCCAAGCGGCAGCTCGCGCTGTCCGCTCAATTTTTGTAATACCTGGATCAGCGCCGCCGGCACGGCCTCGCCCCGCTCCGCGGCACTTCGGTCCTTCACGGTCACCTCGCCCGTGTAGAGGTCCACGGCCAACACTTCAAGCGAACAGAAGAAGGCCATCAGGCATAAAAAACGGCGGGTTATTGACATGGGTTCCCCAAGTCTGAAACAAACGTCTGAAACAAGCGGCGAGAAAGCGTTCCGAGACCGGCAAATAAGATACCATATGGCGGTTTGCACACGAACCCAACTCAACGGACATCTGGACGGCGGACACTTGGACGATCCGGGCAGGAAGAAAGGCTCACTCAGCTACCGTGACGCCGGGGTCGATATCGATGCCGGCAATGAACTCGTCGAACTCATCAAGCCGGCGGTACGGACCACGCGGCGTCCGGAGGTCCTGACCGGCCTCGGCGGCTTCGGGGGCCTGTTTCGCCTGGACACCGAGCGCTACCGGGACCCGGTCCTGGTTTCCGGCACCGACGGCGTCGGCACCAAGCTGTTGCTGGCGCGCCGGCTGAACGACCATGGCACGATCGGCATCGACCTCGTGGCCATGTGCGTCAACGACATCCTGGTCTGCGGCGCCGAACCGCTGTTCTTCCTCGATTACTTCGCCACCGGAAAGCTGTACCCCGACCGCGCCCGCGAAGTGGTCGAGGGCATCGCCGAGGGCTGCCGCCAGGCCGGCTGCGCACTGATCGGCGGGGAGACCGCCGAAATGCCCGGCATGTACGGGGACGGCGACTACGACCTGGCCGGTTTCGCCGTCGGCGTGGTCGAACGCGGCGCGCTGCTGGACGGCTCCCGCATCGCCGCCGGGCACCGCGTGCTGGGACTGGCGTCCTCGGGCCCCCATTCAAACGGCTATTCGCTCATTCGGAAGGTCCTGGACCTGTCCGGCGACGACCCGGCGCAACCATTGCCCGGAGGCGACCGGCCGCTCGGCGCAGCCCTGCTCGCGCCCACCCGCATCTACGTGCGCACGGTTCTCGACGTGCTTGCGAACTGCCGCGTGGACGGCCTGGCGCATATCACGGGCGGCGGGCTGACCGAAAACATCGTGCGAATCATTCCGCCCGGCCTCGGCCTGGAGATCGACCCCACCGCCTGGCCGATGCCGCCGGTGTTCGGGTGGCTGGCGGATCGCGGCAACATCGCCGACGGCGAAATGCTGCGGACCTTCAATTGCGGCATCGGCATGACGCTCCTGGTGGCCGACGAGCAGGCGGAACCCGTCACCCGGCATCTCCTTTCGCTGGACGAAAACGTGTATGACATCGGCCGCGTGGTGCCCGTCGGGCCCGGCGACGAGCGCGTGAGATACCTCGAAAATGAATGAACCCGCCTATTCCATCGCCGTGCTTATTTCCGGAACCGGAAGCAACCTCAAGACCCTGATCGATACTGCCGCCGAAGGCCGCTTGCCGGCCAGGGTGTGCCACGTGATCAGCAATCGCGAGGACGCCCCCGGACTGGACCATGCCCGCGGCGCCGGCATCCCGTTCACGATCATCAACAAGGCAACGAGCGGCGGGCGGGAAGAGCAGGACCACGCCATCGTGGAGTGCCTGGATGGCGTGCGGCCGGACCTGGTCATCCTGTCCGGCTTCATGCGTATCGTCACCAGGCCATTCATCGACGCCTACGGGGGGCGCATGATCAACCAGCATCCCTCGCTGTTGCCGAAGTACCCGGGCCTCGATACCTACCGGCGGGCGCTGGAAGCGGGCGATACGGAACACGGGGCCAGCATCCATTTCGTGACCGAAGGCCTGGATGACGGCCCCCTGGTCTCCCAGGTGCGCATTCCCGTGCTTCCGGACGACACGCCGTCGTCCCTGGCCGGCCGCCTGGGCCCCATCGAGCACCGCCTGCTGATCGCCACCGTGGAATTATNNCGAGTCACGGCAGGGTCCTGCTCGACGGCGAGGTGCTGCCGGAGCCCCTGCAGCTGCAAAGTGACTTCCGATTTGCCTGAACGCGCTTTCCTGACCGCCATCGCCCTGCTGCCGGCCCTGTCGCTGCCCACCGGCGCGGCGGCGCTGGATTTACAGGCCTACGAGGCCGTCTATGACGTGTTCATGGACGGCAAACGGCGCATGGAGGTGACGGCGCGCCTGGAGCCGGCCGGCGCGGGCTGGCAGCTCAGCAACGACAGCCGCGGCGTCAAGGGCCTGGCCCGGTTCCTGAAGGTCATGAGCGCCGAGCGGGCCCGGTTCGAATGGATCGACGGCTCCGTGCGGCCGCAGGAATTCTCCCACCGTTCCAGGGCGGCCGGCCGCGAAGACCACTGGACCGCCTCATTCGACCGGAAAGCCGGCACCGTGAACACGACCTACGAGGACGGCATGGCCTCGCTCGACCTCCCGGAAGAGGCCTTCGACCCCCTGACCCTGAACTTCGCGTTGAGGGCCCGTCTCGAATCCGGCATGCAGGATTGGTCGGTGCTCGTGGTCGACGAGGACGAGTTGGACGAGCATCTTTACGCCGTGCAGGCGCCGGTGCGGCTGGACACGGCGCTCGGCTGCATGGATGCAATACCCGTGGAACGCGTTCGCGAAAACAGCCAGCGATTCTCGGACGGTTGGTACGCCCCGGCGCTGGCCTACCTTCCGGTGCGCATCCACCACGGCAAGCGCGGCGACCGGGAATTCGACATGAGGATCAGGTCGCTGACCATTGGAGGGGAGAAAGTCGACGCCACCGATCCCTGCCACTGAGCCCGGATCCGAAACCATTGTTCACCTGCCCCGCGTCTCGGAGGCAAAGCCAGGGACTATAATCCCGACGTTATCTGCAGGAGCACTGTCATGCGCGAATGGTTCCTCACCGCCGTCCTGGTTCTGCTCCACGGTTGCTCGGTCAACCCCGTTACCGGTGAACGGCATCTCCAGTTTTACGATTCCGACTGGGAACAGCAGGTCGGGTCCGGCCTGTACTCGCCCATGCGCCAGTCACAGGGAGGGGATTTCATCCTCGACCCGGAATTGACCGCATATGTCCAGTCCGTCGGTGGCCGACTGGCGGCGCAAGCGCGGCGCAAGGACGAGCTTCAGTTCGAATTCCAGGTACTCAACGACTCCACCCCGAATGCCTGGGCCCTGCCGGGTGGCAAGATCGCCATCAACCGCGGCCTGTTGACCGAGTTGAATTCCGAGGCGGAACTCGCCGCAGTGCTCGGTCATGAGATCGTGCACGCCGACGCAGCGCACGGGGCGCGCCAGCAATCCAAGGGCATGCTGACCCAGATCGGGGCCGTGGCCGGCATGGTCCTGATGAGCAGCAAGATGGACTCCGCCGCCGGCCAGCAGGCGGCGGCCATCATCCCCGCCCTCGGCGCGCAGCTGATCACGCAGAAATACAGCCGGGACGCGGAACGGGAAGCCGACCTGTACGGCATGCGCTACATGTCCGAGTCGGGCTATGACACCGGGGGCGCGGTCGAACTGCAGGAGACGTTCGTGCGCCTCTCCGAGGGGCGCGCCGATGACTGGCTGAGCGGCCTGTTCGCCTCGCACCCGCCCTCGCGGGAGCGCGTCGAGCGTAACCGTGAGACGTCCGCCGGACTGCCGCCCGGCGGCGAGAGGGGCGTAGACCGGTACCGGGGGAACACCGCCTACCTGCACCGCGTCAAGCCGGCCTATGACGCCTACGACCGGGCCGCCAAAGCAGCGGCTGAAGAGGACTTCATCACCGCGCAGACCGAGCTGGACAGGGCGCTCGCCATCGAGCCACGCGAATCGGGCTTCCACGCGATGGACGGTGACCTGAAAACCCGCGCCGGGCGGGACCGGGCCGCGCTCGATGCCTACCATCGGGCGGTGGAACTGAACGGCGGTTTTTTCTACCCGCTGCTGCGCCGTGGCGAGCTGTACGTAGAGCTCGGCAGGGATCCGGAAGCCCGGGCGGACCTTGAAAAGAGCCTGGAGCTGCTGCCCACGGCGCCAGCCCATTACCTGCTCGGCGGCCTGGACCGAGACCAGGGCAACCTGCAGGCGGCGAGGCAGCATTTCGAACAGGCGGCCCGGTCCGACTCGGAATTCGGGCGCAGGGCGCAGCGGGAGCTCGTGTTGATGGATATCGGCAGCAACCCGGGTCAATTCGTCACCACCGCACCCGCGGCGGACGATTCAGGGCGTGTTTACTGCGTGATCGGCAACCGCACGCAGGTGGATCTCGCCGGCGTGCAGGTCAATGCGCGCTTCATCGATGACGGAGGGAGTAACCGCGAGTCCGGCCGAACGCACGCAGTGCTGGCTGCCGGACAGCGGGCCAACCTGGACATGGGATGGCGCACGGCGGACCGCGCGTCGCTCGAGCGGCGGGCCGCCTGCACTGTCGTGACGGCGCGGGTCGCCGAAACTGAAGACTAGACGGGCGCCCGGTTAATGGCCGGGCCGTGTTTCCGGTCAGGCTGCCCCTTCGCCCGACGCCATGCGCCGTATCCGGGCACCGAGCTGTCCGAGCTTCTCCTCGATGACTTCGTAACCGCGATCGATATGGTAGACGCGATCCACGGTGGTCTCGCCGCGGGCCACCAGCCCGGCCAGCACCAGGCCGGCGGAGGCGCGCAGGTCGGTGGCCATGATGGGTGCGCCGTTGAGGTGCGGCACGCCACGGATGATCGCACTGTTGCCCTTGAGCCGGATGTCGGCGCCCAGCCGCTGCAACTCCTGGACGTGCATGAAACGGTTTTCGAAGACTGTCTCCGTGATGATGCCGGTACCCTCGGCGACGCAGTTCAACGCCGTGAACTGCGCCTGCATGTCGGTCGGAAACGCCGGGTACGGCGCGGTCACCACGTCCACGGCCCTCGGCCGCCGGCCCTGCATGTCCACCTCGATCCAGTCCTCTCCGCTGCTGATTGCCGCCCCGGCCTCAGCCAGCTTGTCCGTCACCGCGTCCAAGTCGCGCGGCCGCGCCCGCGTCACCCGCACCCGGCCACGGGTCATGGCCCCGGCTACCAGGTAGGTGCCCGTTTCGATGCGGTCGGGCAGAACCTCGTAAGCCGTACCGCCAAGGCGCTCGACGCCTTCTATGGTGATGGCGTTAGTGCCTGCGCCTTCGATCTTCGCGCCAAGAGCCGCCAGGTAATTGGCCAGGTCCACGACCTCGGGCTCCTGCGCGGCGTTTTCGATCACCGTCGTCCCGCGCGCCAGCGTGGCGGCCATCATGAGATTTTCGGTGCCCGTGACCGTCACCGTGTCAAGCACGATCCGGGCGCCTTCGAGGCGCCCGGCCGTGGCCACGATGTTGCCGTTGCGCACCTCGACTTCCGCTCCGAGCTGGCGCAGCCCCTGCAGGTGCAGGTCCACCGGTCGGGAACCGATCGCACAACCCCCGGGCAGGGCTACGACGGCCTTGCCATATCGTGCCACCAGCGGGCCCAGCACCAGGATGGAAGCCCGCATGGTCTTGACCAGTTCGTAAGGCGCCTCGTAGTGGTTCAGGCCGCGCGGATCGATCTCGATGTGCATCCGTTCATCGACCGCCAGGTCCACCCCCAACCTGCCGAGCAGTTCCATGGTGGTCGTGACGTCCTGCAGGTGCGGCACATTGCTGATTGTCGACGGTTCGTCGCCGAGCAGGCTGGCCACCAGGATCGGCAGCACGGCGTTCTTGGCGCCGGAAATCCAGACCTCGCCATCAAGCGGCACGCCGCCGGTGATGCGGATGCGCGCCATCAACCGTTACCGGAACCGGGCGTTTCCGTGCGCAGGCCCAGGGCGTGGATCTCGTTGCCCATCAACTCGCCCAGCGTCGCGTACACCATGCGATGCCGCTGCAGGGTCGATTTACCCTCGAAGGAAGGGCTGATCACGACGGCTTCGAAATGCACGCCATCGTCGCCGCTGACGCGCACTTCCGCATCCGGCAGGCCGGCGCGGATGATTTGCTCTATTGTCTGGCTATCCATAGACTAGCCTCCTTCCTCCCGGCGATCCGGAACACGAAAAGAAATCGTGGGTATGCTACTTTCATACGACCGCCGGGTGCGCGCTTCGTGCCGTACCCGGGGACCGATTCGGGCGGCGCCCCGGAGAGCGCTCATCATAATGGAATCAGTCACCTTTAAAAACTCCCCGCGAAGCGTTTCCGGCCCACCGACAGGCCCTGTCGCGGAATGCCTGGCGGGAGCTTGCCGACCCCCGCCATGCTGATCGCGCTCCTGCAACTCATCGGCGGATTCCTGCTTCTGGTCTGGGCGGCTGACCGGCTAGTGGCCGGCGCGTCCGCGACCGCCCGGAACCTCGGCGTATCGCCGCTTATCATCGGTCTGACCATCGTGGGATTCGGCACCTCGGCCCCCGAGCTGGTGGTGTCCGCCGTGGCCAGTTTCAGGGACAACGGCGGCCTGGCGCTGGGCAACGCCATCGGATCGAATATCGCCAACATGGGCCTGGTGCTGGGCGTCACCGCCCTGGCCTATCCCCTCAAGATGGAATCGACCGCCCTGAAGCGCGAGTTCCCCCTGCTTCTTCTCATCATGCTGGCCTGCTTTTTCCTCGCCCTGGACCGGTGGTTCAGCACGCTCGACGGCTGGCTGCTCATGGCCGGGCTCGCCGGGCTGATCGTATGGCTGGTTCGCCTTGGGCTGCAGCGCCCGCCCGGAGACCCGCTGGCGGAGGAGTTCGAGGCGGAGATACCGGCCGACGTGCCGACGCGCATCGCGGTGTTCTGGCTGCTGGTGGGCCTGGTGACGCTGCCGATCAGTTCCCGGTTCCTGGTCGACGGGGCGGTCACCATCGCGCTGGGGCTCGGCGTGACCGATACCGTCATCGGCCTGACCATCGTGGCCCTCGGCACCAGCCTGCCGGAACTGGCAGCCGCCATGACCAGCGCCCTGCGGCACGAGGACGACCTGGCCATCGGCAACATCATCGGCTCCAACATGTTCAACATGCTGGGCGTGCTGGGCATCGCCGCCACCATACGGCCGGTGGACGTCGATCCCCTGGTGATCGCCCGCGACTTCCCGGTCATGTTCCTGCTCACGGGCCTGCTGTTCCTCATGGCGTCCGACTACACCACACCCGGTCGCCTGGGCCGCCGCGAAGCCCTTTTCCTGCTGGGCACCTTCATTGCCTACCAAGGGCTGGTCTGGACCAATTCCGGTTCCGACTGGCTCCTTGGCGCGGGCTGAATACACTGCATCGGGTTAAAATAGGCAGATGGATCGCAAACCCACCATGAAGCGGGAATAATATGGCCCCCGGGGCCATCACAGCCTGGCAACCGGGTCGCCGTAAATGGCCGCGACGGATCCCCTGTTGCAGGAACGCGCCGCGCGGATTCGCGTGCTGGCCCTGGACGTCGATGGCGTACTCACCGACGGGAAAATCTACTTCGACAGCGCCGGCAATGAACTCAAGGCCTTCCACACGGCCGACGGTCTCGGCCTGAAGGCGTTGCAGGGCACCGGGGTCGAACTCGCCATCATCACCGGCCGGCAATCGCCCATGGTCAGCCGGCGCGCCGGTCAACTGCAGATCGAACACGTTTACCAGGGGCAGGACAACAAGCTTGCCGCCTACATGGACCTGTTGGCCAAAACCGGTGTCGAAGAGGAGGAAGTCTGCTACGCAGGCGACGACTGGATCGATCTGCCGGTGCTGCAACGGGTGGGACTGGCCGTGACCGTACCCGAAGCCGACCACGAAGTGCGCGACCGTGTCCACTGGGTCACGGAGCGAGGCGGCGGTCGCGGCGCGGTGCGCGAAATCTGCGACCTGATCCTCGAGGCCCGGGGACATCGGCAACGTTTGCTGCAGGAGATACTCGACTCGTGATTCCCCGCAAGACCAGGAACGGAATCATACTGCTGGCAGCACTCGCCGCGACCAGTTTCTGGCTGGGTCGCGGCACCAAGGAGCGCCTGCCCGAGCCGATCTCGGGACTCGATACGCAACTCGACTATGCGCTGCGGAATTTCGAGGCCCGGTTCTTCGATGCCCAGGGACAGCCGGCCGTCCGCATGCGGGCGCCGACGCTGACCAACAACGCGAGCAGCGGCATCGGACTGGTCGAAAACCCCAGTTTCGAAATCGTGCACGAGGGCAACCTCTGGAATATCATCTCGGATTCGGCCACGGTCACGGCCGACCGCGAGCGCATCATCCTTTCCGGCGGGGTCAACATGCGGCGCCGCGACCCGGCAACCGCGCGGTGGCTCGAGGTCAGCACCAGCCGGCTGATCCTGGACGTCACGCCGCGGCTGGCCCATTCGGACCGGGCCGTGCTGATCATGGAGGGCGGCGATACCCTGGAGGCAGTGGGGTTCAGTATCGATATGAGCGACAACAGTTTTCGCCTGGACGAACAGGTAAAGGGACGATATGTCATCAACTGAAATTCTCCGCCTGGCCGCCCTGTGCATCCTGCTGACGTCCGGGGGGGCAGCGGCGCTGGAATCCGATCGACAGCAGCCGCTCGAGGTCAATGCGGACTCCACCGACGGGACGCTGGGGGACGGCATCACCACCCTCAAGGGACACGTGGAGATTCGCCAGGGTTCCCTGCTGATCCGCGCGGACGAGGCCGAGGTGGACAAGCTCGAAGGAAAGGTCCGGCACATTACCCTGCGTGGAGATGCCGCTTTCCTGGCCCAGGAAATAGAGGAGCAGGGCCTGGTCGAAGCCTGGGCCCGGACCATCGATTACCGGGTCGGCAGCGGAATGGTGACGTTTACCGGCGAAGCCAGGGTACGGCACCCGCAATACGAGATCAGCGGCGAACAGCTGACCTATGACATGAACGTCCAGCATTTCAAGGGCAACGGCAGGGAAGACGGTAACGGCCGCATTCACATCCGGCTCGATCCGGAAGTCGGCACCGGCGGGGAACCGGAGCAGCCAACCGAGGAGCCGCCCTCCGATCAGCCCTCCGGTCAACCCGGGGAAGCGGACGGCGATTCCTGACATGCTGCGCGCAGAAAACCTGCACAAGTCCTACCGGCGGCGGGCAGTAGTCCGCGGCGTGTCCATGCAGGTGGAACCCGGTCGCGTGGTTGGCCTGCTGGGGCCCAACGGCGCCGGCAAGACGACCTGCTTCTACATGATCGTCGGCCTGATTCCGGCCGACCAGGGCGCGATCTTCGTGGATGACGCGGACGTGACCCACGAGCCTGTCAACGTGCGGTCCTCCATGGGCGTGGGGTACCTGCCNNGATCTTCCGCAAGCTCTCGGTGCGCGACAACGTGCTGGCCATCCTGGAAATGCGCAAGGACCTGGATCGCGACGGACGCAACGAGATACTGCAGACGCTGCTCGAGGAACTGGGCGTGGCCCACCTGGCCGACCAGCCGGGCATCAGCCTCTCCGGCGGCGAGCGCAGGCGCGTGGAAATTGCGCGCGCGCTGGCCGCGCGCCCCCGGTTCATCCTGCTCGACGAGCCTTTCGCCGGCATCGATCCGATCTCCGTGGTCGAGATCCAGCGCATCGTCGAGCACCTGACCGACCGCGACATCGGCGTGCTGATCACCGACCACAACGTGCGCGAGACACTCGGCATCTGCCACCATGCCTACATCCTCAACGAGGGCCGGGTGCTGGCCGAGGGCACGCCGGAAACCATCCTCGCCAACGAGGAGGTCAGGACCGTTTACCTGGGCCAGGAATTCCGTCTTTAGCGGCCCGCTGATTACCGCTCGCTCATGGTCGAACAATCGCTCCAGATCAAGCTCACGCAGAAACTGGCGCTGGCGCCACAGCTGCAGCAGGCCATCCGGCTCCTGCAACTGACCCGGCTCGAACTGCGCGACTACATCCAGGAAACGGTCGACGCCAAT
>JABAHS010000450.1_pt2 | contig 10065 bp, 10 predicted proteins | sample 7062111 | NCBI WGS metagenome assembly JABAHS01 (sample SAMN14534600, study PRJNA622989) | marine sediment metagenome | biome: marine biome [ENVO:00000428]; feature: marine pelagic biome [ENVO:01000023]; material: deep marine sediment [ENVO:00002113]; isolation source: pool of 4 deep marine... | reverse complement strand
CCTCGACCCCCAGGACGCTTTAGCCTACTACAACCGGGGCCTGGCTTACTATTATCAGAACGAGCTGAAAGCCGCCATCGCCGACTACTCTCAGGCCATCACGCTTGACCCCGAGTACGTCCCAGCCTACAACAACCGGGGCCTGGCTTACGCTGCCCAGGGCGACCTGGCAGCCGCCTTCGCCGACTTCGAAAAGGCCACCGACCTGGACCCCAAGTTCGCCGTAGCCTACAACAATATCTGTTGGTGGGGGAGTCTGGAGGGAAACGCTGCCGAGGTGATGGGTGCTTGTGAACGAGCTGTTGCCTTAGCCCTAGACCACGGGGGTATCCGTGACAGTCGCGGCTTAGCGCGTGCTTTGAGGGGGGATTACGCCGGCGCGATTGCAGACTTTACGTTTGCCGTGGAATGGATGAAGGCATCTGGTTGGCCTGAGCCGTTTATCCTTAAGCGAGAGGGCTGGATTAAGGAATTGAATGCGGGGCGAAATCCCTTCGATAGCGCAACTTTGGCGGAACTACGGAATGAATAGGTTAGGCTATTTTGTTAACATCTTGAGTTCGGGATAAGCTCAATTATATGGCTCATGCCCTCACTGTCGTTTATATTTCAAGCCGGATGATCATTTGGAGATCGATCATATCATCCCCAAAAGGGACGGAGGCAAGGATGAGTATGCTAACTGGCAATTGCTTCACACACATTGCCACCACGTCAAAACAGCCAAACAAGCAAGCCTCAACCAGGCTGGAAGTCTGATGACAACAGCCAACCGATTGAGGAGCGGCTTGATGGGAGACTATCACGAGCCGTTCTGCATCAGCGGCAGGGGGAGCGCTCCCCCTGCCGACTGTAACTTCCCCCGATAAGGGCAACAACTTTGCCAGTGGCACGTGTCTCGGCTAAGGCTTTTCCGCATTGTGCGGCTGGTCGATAGGGGCCGGCTGCTGGCGCTGGAGACGCAGATCCGATTGGGCCAAAAGCAGGAATATGTCTTAGAAGCGTTTCTCTGGCCGGATTGATCGCCGGACGAAGTAGCCCAGAGCATGGCCTGACCCGACTTAGGTTGCGACACCGTTTCCCAAACACCCCAGGAGTCTCCTGGGGTGTTTTTTGTTGGTGAGGCTTTATCTCGTAGGACAACCTCGGTGTGGGATGAGAGCCACACGAGAGATAGCGAGACAACGCTGGTAAGCCACGATAATTTTTTTCGGATAAGATCATTGTAAAACAAACGCTTTGACAGGCTAAGTATTACATAGGAGTGAATGACTCATGCTTCAACAACAAGCTGCAAGAGTGGACTATAGACAACAACCAAAACAAGCAGAGGCAGTTACCTCTGACGAGCGGGTGTTACATTTGCTGTTGGGCATTATTGTTATCGGGCTGCTACTCTTCTCTTAGGGGTAGAAACAGGTTTGGAAAAGGATACTTTATGTCCAGTTTAATGGTATTTATCGAAGATCAGATCAGAGATGTATATCAGCGTGTCTCACTTGACGTGGATACACCCTCTGAACGGTTGGTTGGAAAACTTGTTCAGGAATTCGACCTGCCCCGCTATCACTTTACCGGACAGCAGATTGAGTATTGGTTGGAGCGTCCTGATGGGAAGAAACGTCCTGGCCGAGGAAAACGCCTCCCAGACCCTATGACATTACGCCAGGCTGGAATCAGAAAGGGTGATTTACTGCAACTTGTCAGCCCAGAGGGTCGCCGGGTGGCGCTTATCCAGAAGATTCTCGATGAGATCGAACAAGAAATCACTGATAGGGTCACGGGAAAGCTTAAAGAGAAGGTGACTGAGGAGGTNNGCGCGTGCAACGGGTGCGCCAATGGGTCAATCAAGTCGAAATAATAGGGCCAACGAAGTGGCTTGACATCATCGAGAAAGCGTTTGATGTCTATAAACGGTATGGTCCGCTCGTTAAGTTTGCTGTTGCTTTAGCACTTGTTTTACTTGTCGTTTTGGCCAGCTTGATACAACCCCCGTCTTCCAAAACGTCTATGGCATCTCCGTCGCCCACAGTTACCGCTACTCCGATCCTGGGTCCTCTGGGGGCGACAATCCCTGTTGTCATATTAACCTACACACCGACGCCGTCCCCTACTATGATGCCGGCACTGATGCCCACGCCCACAAAGACACCCACATCAGTACCGTCCACAGCTACACCCACACCGACCTTGACGCCTACACCAACACTCATGCCGGCTCCTACGGTTACGGTTACACCTGTGCCGCACACATCGACTCCGACGCCTACACCAACATTTACACCGACGCCGACGCCTACATCCATCTTCATACAGCCACTGCCGACGGTCAACCCCGCGCCAGTGGCCAACGACGACATGGCGACCACCGACCAAGATACCCCGGTGACGATCAATGTGGCAACAAATGACTTTGACCGCGACCTCGATGGTGGCCCGCTAACTGTAATCTCGGTCACCCAAGGCGCTAATGGGACAGTTCTTAACCATGGCAATGGCACAGTCACTTACACACCGAATGTCGGCTTCTACGGTCAGGATAGCTTTACCTACACCATCAGCGATGGTGAAGACGGTACTGCTTCAGCTATGGTCATCGTTACAGTCAACCCGCTGTCGGCCGACCTATCAGTCACTCAGTCTGACTCGCCCGATCCAGTGACACTGAGCAGTAACCTGACCTATAACATCATTGTCGCCAACCATGGCTCCTCAGCGGCCACAGGGGTGATCTTGACCGACCAATTGGATCCAGGTGTAGCCTTTGAAGGAGTCACATCTAGCCAAGGAAGTTGCAGCGAAGCGCGGGGCATCGTCACCTGCATACTCGGTTTTCTGGCCAACGGTGACAACGCCACGGTTACGATTGTTGTTGTGCCCACAAGGGCGGGAAGTGTGACCAATGCGGCTCATGTAGCAGGTAACGAACCTGACGACAGCCTGACAAACAATGAAAGTATAGAAGACACTACAATCACTCAGCCTAACCGGCCCGACCTGGTAGTACCCATCTTGAACACGACGGGCCCTGCTACGATCAATCCCCAAGGTGAGGTTGAAGTTCCTATCCAGGTCACCATCCGTAATCAAGGCGGTTCTCCGGCTAACATCTTCAAAGTCTCAACAGAGTACACCGGCCCTAATGGCACGTTTGTGGTTCGCTTTACCGTTCCGGGGCAAGGTAGTATCTGGTATCCTTACACAAGCGCTCCACTTGCCGCAGGAAGTGACATAGCCTTTGCCGGAAAAGTAATTTTTCATCCTGCATCGCAGGGTCAGGCTATCTCATTAAGAGCCATGGCCGATAGTTGTAGCGGCGATGAGTTTATGCCTGGCTATTGCCGCGTCGAAGAGAAGGATGAAGGCAACAATGTGTCTACCCCGTTATCAATACTGCTGCCTACTGACCTGCCGCCTGAGGTTACAATTACGAATCCAAGTGACGATCAATAGGATCCTATTTTCTCGTTTGTCGCTGCGGCCCGACCGGGTGACGACTGGGCCAAGATGAAGGGCTGGGCCAGGCTGACCGACACGGCGTGGGGGAGAAGTTGCAGGACCGATAGCGAGAATCTGGCCGCTAAAGCCGCCTGCAAAAAATCACCACGGGTCTGACTTCGAAAATAACTCCCTGGAACCTGACTTCTGCTTGAGACAGGGCCTGGAGTCGATAAGAGACAACTGAGAGAGGGGGAGACAGGTCTGGTAAGCCACGATAAGTTCTTTGAGGTATGCTGTTAGTGTTGGGACACTAAGTCTGTAAGTAGTAAGAATTTCAGAAAAGAGAGGTAATTTTATGAACGTATCTATTTTGCTTTTGTTCATTTTCGTGGCGGGAGCCGTTGGCGGCCTTGTCAATTCACTCCTGAGCAATAACGGTTTCATCTTACCAAGATGCGAGGAGAAAGAAAAAACGCGCATTTTTAGGCCAGGGGTCTTGGGCAACGTCATTATCGGCGGTGTTGGCGCTACTGTGTCGTGGGGTCTTTATGGCCCATTTTCTGCAGCTTATATTGTTGGGGGATTAACAGGGGGTTCTCAAGCCGGAAACATCGGCCTTACGTTGTCTTCGTTGTTCGGGGCAGTCCTAATTGGCATTGGTGGCGCGCGTTGGTTAACCAACGAAGTTGACAAAAAACTGCTACGGGCAGCAGCCAGTGAAGCCGCTGCAGGGGAACAGAATGAAGATCGTGCTAGACAGATCTTGGTTGCCCCTCCGGCAGAAGCGTTCCGAATTGCTACAGAGTAAATTTTAGGGCCGGATAACGGCCTCATTTGTTACATATTTGGCCAATGAAAGGGGGTGATAAAAGTGAACACAAGTTAATCATCGTTAGAGGATATGATTATATCAATATCAAAAGAAAAGCAAAGAAAATGACTACCCCCAGAACGCATTACTAATTGAGGGGTGTCACCATTCACTTTACAGAAAAAAGGAGAAAATCATGACTTTTCACAAATGTTGTTGTATGTATGTTCCTGACCACGTTCTCGAGAACTTGGCAAAAGCCGGAATTGGGGATGCGCGGTTGAGTCTTCAGCAAAGCAATCAGATCCGTACCCGGAGAAGTGCCAGGGCTGTCCCCATGGCGGTGTTCGCAGGGATTGCGCCTCCAGGGGAGGGGCCTCGGAAGGTGTTTGACAGCGAGAATACTTGGGATCAACGGGTTACTTTAGTCCGAGGCGAAGGCGATCCGGCCACCGGCGATGAGGCCGTAGACCATGCCTACGACTACGTCGGCAAAGCTCGCGACTACTTCAAGGAGGTGTTGAACCGGAATTCCATCGACAACTTAGGCCTGGATGTTATTTGCAACGTCAACTTCGGCGTGAACTTCATGAACGCCTTCTGGGATGGCGACGAGTTGACGTTCGGCAACGGCGATGGTAACATCTTCGTTGATTTCACCCAGTCTCTCGATGTGGTGGCCCACGAGTTAGGCCACGGCGTTACACAGTTCACGGCCAACCTCGATTATTTCAGTCAGTCGGGGGCGTTGAACGAGCATTTCTCAGATGTCTTTGGCAGCGTAATTACTCAGTATGCCCTGGGGCAGGACGCAGGCCAGGCGGATTGGCTCATAGGCAACGAAATCATGGGGCCAGAGCTGTTCGGGGAAGCGCTTCGTTCTATGAAGGCACCTGGGACAGCGTACGACAACCCCCTCATGGGTAGTGATCCGCAGCCGGATCACATGGACAACTATTATGCGGGTCCCGCGGATAACCAGGGGGTGCATATCAACAGCGGTATTCCGAACAAGGCCTTTTATCTTGTCTCGATAGAGATCGGGACAGGCAAGGCGGCACTCATCTGGTATCACGCGCTGCAGAACCTGTGGCCTACCGCGGATTTCAACGCTGCTGTTGAGGTGTTTGTGGAATCGACGCGGATTCTCACTAAGAATGAACAGATATCTCTCGGTTCAACACAGACGGTGCGGGCGGCGTTCAAAGAGGTCGGCTTGCCTTCATAATCGCTGAGCAATATTGTAGTTTGGTTATGGCTGTTCCCAGGCCTTTTGGTATAATATATTTGGTCTTGGAACAGCCGTGAAAGCCCAAGATTTGGAGTTGTTTTAATTATGCATATTGAGTTTGAACGTTCAGGAGGGTTTGCCGGTTTTCTGTTAAAGTATCAAGCAGACACGGATGAACTTCCCAAGGAGGTTGCTGAGGAGATCTTAAGGCTTGTAGAAAGTTCCGGAGTTTTTGATCTCCAACCTGATGAGGTGGCTCCTGAGTCGAGCGGCCCTCCCGATGTGTTCTTCTATCAACTCTTGTTATCTGAAGGCAGCAGAAAGAAATCATTATCATTCAACGATATTACCACTCCAGCTACCTTACGCCCCTTACTGGGGTATTTGCAAAAGCTCGCTCTGGATCAGAGATGAGAGGATAAATAGTCCTAATATCTTGCCAGGATACCTGGTTATTTGTAATTTGCGAAATCTAGAGTTTAGAGATACACGTAATGAATATTTTTCCCCTTGTCATTAGCCGTCATAGGATCAGGTGTTTTCTGTCAAAATTCCGAACGGATAGGACAATACAAAACCGAAGCTCCTGAACCTGAGCCAAAAGATGTTTATGTCAAGTCGAGTGTTTTCTGTTCGTTTGAGGTCAACAAAGGTTCCATTTCTTGCTTCTTTGACCCCTCCCCAAATTTCCCCTTGCTTTTTGGTCTGGAAACTCGGTAAACTTAACTAAGTCTAGAAATTTACCCAGGAGATGAGTTTCCAGACCCATGTTAATCGGCTACGCACGGATTTCGACCCACGAACAACATATCGCTTTGCAAGTTGATGCGCTCAAGGGTGCGGGGGGTGAGCAGATATTCCAGGACCAGATCAGTGGGACGCGTGCCGAGCGGCCAGGGCTGCGGGAAGCCTTGGCCTATCTCAGACCGGGCGACACGCGGGTGGTGCGGCGCTTGGATCGGTCGGGACGATCTTTGAAACATCTGATTGAGACGGTGGGCCAGTTGGAAGAGCAGGGGATCGGCTTCAAAAGTCTGCAAGAGGCGCTTGACACCTCCACCAGTGGGGGGAAGTTGGCCGTTACCCCGTTTGCTCAACAGCGCCGATCGGTTCTGGGACGGGGGCTTGGGGCGCTTCTTTTTTGATGGTTGGCAAGAAGAAGACAAGTACGGCCGTCACCAGGGGCAAAGCGCTCAAAATCAGCATGGTGATCGTCAGACCTAACCGTTCGGGTTCGGCCAGCCAACCGGTGATTTGCAGACCGATGCCGCCCATGGCAAAGACGAAGCCAAGCGCAACGCCGCTGCCGACGCCCATATTTTTGCTGAAGAGCATTTGGGCCATGACCAGCATCGGCGGCCAGGCAGCGCCGGTGAAAAAACCGACAAAGGGGGCTAACCAGAAGGCGCGCCAATCCCCCCATAGGAACATAAGCGCCATTCACCGTTGGCTACCACATCACCCCACCGCTGGAATTGATATCCTGCCCGGTCATGCTGGCCGCATCATCTGAGGCTAAAAACAGGGCCAGGGCAGCCGCATCTTCAGAGCCCGCCCCTTGATCAAGGTAGCCTTCATCAGCACACCACCGGCCAGCGAGAACGGCCTTCGGATTCTGCTGTCGCTCTCTAAAACCGCTACGAAATTCTGCCTCGTCAAAGGGCTTGTTCATATATTCAGCTCTGCCCCTGGCCAACTCCAGGCTCCTCTCCTCATGGCCGCCGGGACAGATGGCGTTGACATTAATGTTGTACCGACCCACATCGGCGGCCAGGGTTCTGGTAAAGCCAATGACGCCCATTTTGGAGGTGGCGTAAGGGGCTCGGTGAGACAGCGGCTGTTTACCTGTCGCAGAGCTAAAGTTTATGATTTTGCCATATCGTTTCCTGATCATTTCAGGCAGAACGGCCTTACAGCAAAGAAAGAGGGAATCCAGGTTGACAGCCAGGGTTCTTTTCCATTCCGTCAAAGTCATATCCCAGATATCTTTGGTCGGTCCGGCGATGCCGACCACATTCGCCAGGATATCGATCGTCCCGAATTTCTCAATAGTCTCTTGCACCATCTTGTTTACCTGATCTTTATTGGAGACATCGGTCTGGAAGCAAAGGACCTGACCGCCCTCCTCCCTGATCTTCGAACCAACCCGTTCCTCTAATACTTCGACCGGAATAACATCGCAGATAGAAACGAGCGCACCCTCTTTGGCGAATCGCCTGGCGATTGCTTCGGCATGACCTCTACCGGCGCCCGTAACCAGGGCTACTTTCCCAGCCAATTTTCCCATGAAAGCTTACTCCCCTTTCTCACCCCAGTTTCAGCAGATCCAATATCCCCCCTGAGCGGGGCACACGAATTGAGGAGCCAGCACGCCCACGTGCGGCTCCGTTCGGCACGTGGGCGTGCCGAACTCCTCGAAAATTGGATCTACTGAGTTTCTTTCGATTTGTGCTTTGCAGGGCGGATTTGATGTTCCAGGTGAAGGAGACCAGGCCGCGCCAATAGCGCTCCCTGGCAACCATGTCCGCGGCCGCAAAGCCTGGCCGGATTGTACACCCTTTGCCGAGCCAATCGCAAAGTCAATGTTTTTTCTTCGGCGGCTTTTTGTTTTCTGTAGCGGGCTGTGGGATAATCACCACCATTCCCTTGGGCTGGTTGGCTTGGATACGCTTTGAGGATGTCTGGCGGATGAAGCCTACTTACACCTTATCAATGAGGAGGTTCTGATGGAATTAGCGGACATAAAAAAAGTGGGGGTGGTCGGCAGTGGTGTTATGGGCTTTGGAATCGCCATCAACTTCGCGCTATGGGGATACCCCACCCTCATGTGCGACCTGAGCGACGAAATTCTGGCTCAGGCCATGAAAAACGTCGAACAGGCCCTGGCGCTCTTCATCGAGGGGGAGCTGATCACGCGCCAACAGGCCGAGGAGACCATCAGCCGGATCAGCACGACCACGGACCTGGCCGAGGTCGCCAGGGGGAGTGATTTCATCACCGAGGCCATCGTCGAACGGTCCCGCGACAAGCGAAACCTGTTCAACCAGCTTGATGCACTTTGCCCGGCGCACACCATCTTGGCCAGCAATACCTCAAGACTGGTCCTCAGCGATTTCGGCGCTGAGGTCAAACGGCAAGACAAGCTGGCGATAACCCACTACTTTGCGCCGCCCCACATCGTGCCCGGCGTGGAGGTGGCCAAAGGCCCCGGGGCCTCAGACGAAACCTTCAACCTGACCTACGCGTTGATGAAACGGGTGCGGAAAATACCGATCCGGGTCCGCAAAGAGTCCCCTGGCTATCTGCTCAACCGGATCCAGGGCGCTATGGCACAGGAGGCGTTGCGCTTATGGGCCGAAGGTGTGGCCACCGCCGAAGATATCGAGCTGGGCATAACCGCTACCTTTGGCTTCCGCATGCCGCACGAAGGGCCGTTCAAACACTACGATTTGGCCGGCATCTGGAAATGGCCGGAGGATGTCCGCAAACCAAGCGCCAGCGAAAATGAAAAAATCAGGCAGCGGATGTCACAGGCGAGGCCCTGGTTCGTGGATCCGGAACGGTTCGACGAGGCTGTTGAGCGACGAGATAGAGAATACATCCGCCGGCTCAAAGAATTGTACTGGTCAAAAGGATTACTGTAATTCAGGAGGAGCTATCATGCCCAAAATGACAGGGGGACGCTTCATGGCTGAAACCGTCCATGGATACGGCATAACCCACGTCTTTTTTATGCCCTATATCGGCCCCAGAGCCTTAATGGAAATGGAAAAGTTGGGAATCAAGCGTATTCAAACCCATGGCGAAAAGGCGGCTGCCTATATGGCCGATGCCTACGCCCGGGTAAAGCGCGGTCCCAGCCTGTGTATGGCCCAGTCGGTGGGGGCGGTGAATCTGGCGGCGGGGTTGCAGGATGCCTATCTGGCCTGCTCGCCCGTCATTGCCCTGACCGGCCGAGAGTTCCAGATTAACCAGCAGCGGCACGCCTATCAGGAAGTGGATCACGCCAATCCGTTCTCGGCGGTCACCAAATATAGCGCCTTTGTGGCCAGGCCGGAACAACTGCCGGTCTATTTACGCCAGGCCTTCCGTTCGGCCACCTCCGGCACCCCCGGACCGGTACATCTGGACCTGGAAGGCATCGCCGGGCAGGCGGTCATGGATCAGGAAGCCGATCTGGAGGTCATCACCGAAGAGACGTTTGCCCAGTTACCCCCTTTCCGGCCCGAGGCGGAGGCGGAAAAAGTGGCCGAAGCCCTACACTTGCTCACCCAGGCCGAACGACCCGTCATCGTGGCCGGCGGCGGGGTGACCGCCTCAGATGCCCGCGCTGAACTGATCGCCCTGGCCGAGAAACTCTCCATTCCAGTAGCCACGTCGCTAAATGCCAAAGCCATGTTCCCCCCTGACCACCCGCTGGCGGTAGGCGTCCCAGGTGCATACTCCCGCGCCTGCGCCAACCAGGTTTTAGGCGAGGCCGATCTGGTTTTCTTCATCGGCAGTCATACCGGGGGACAGGTGACTCATGGCTACCAGATTCCGCCTCAAGGTACGCCCATCATCCAACTCGACATTAATCCGG
>JABAHS010075558.1_pt1 | contig 10070 bp, 7 predicted proteins | sample 7062111 | NCBI WGS metagenome assembly JABAHS01 (sample SAMN14534600, study PRJNA622989) | marine sediment metagenome | biome: marine biome [ENVO:00000428]; feature: marine pelagic biome [ENVO:01000023]; material: deep marine sediment [ENVO:00002113]; isolation source: pool of 4 deep marine... | reverse complement strand
TAAGGCTACTGGCCGAATTCTTCATGTACCATGGGTCGGATTTTCGGCCAGTCCGGGAGCAGTACCTGAGCACCTGCCGGGGTCAGCCACGGGACGACCATCTCGCGCTGGACAGTGACGAAATTGATCTTGTCGAACAGAAAAGCACGCAAAGCCGTAACCGCCACCCGGGGAATCTGCCAGGCCGGGATATTGGTATCGATGGCCTGGACCCCGGCACTGATGATGGCCGGAGCTTGCTGAAAGTTTGAGGGCTTAAGCAGCGTCCGGATGAACGCATTGAGGAACACCTGTCCCTGTGCCATGCGGAAAAAGTCATCCGTCCCTGAACGATCGCGGACAAAAGCCAGTGCCTGGGTGCCATTCAGCACGTGCGAACCGGCAGGATAGCCTCCCATAGGAGCATCAAGTTGGAGTTCAACGCCGCCCATCGCATCGACAATACCCGGAAATTTTTCCAACTGGATGCGGATATAATCATCGACTTGGATACCGAAGTTCTCTTCCACCGTTATAATTGCCAGCTCCGGCCCGTACCCGGCTTGCTGATCTTCCCCGAAGAAGTGTGCGGCATTGATGCGGTTTTCTCNNGAGAGGGCGGTGGTTTCTCCCTGTAAGGGCTGCAAGGAGAGCAGGATGTTGGTATCGCTGCGGCCGATGGCCGTGTTCTCGAAGGAGCGGTCGATGCCCAGAACCAAGATCGTGCGGTTGGAGGGGAAGAAAAAATACGCCATCACCAGGATAAAGATGATCATGACGGTCAGGCAGCCACATGGCATGCGCCGTTTGGGTTTGGACTCCAGTTCCAGTCGCACTGCCTGGGAAGGGCGTGTTTCTGCCCAAGGATCGGGAGTAGAGGATTTGTTTTTCTTCATCGTAGCGGCAGATTGTAATGGAAATGGGGTGAAAATGAAAGTAAATCTCATAGGAATTTTGGGCCATTTGAGATCAATAATCGCCATATTTTTAAGATAATTACAGCAGGATAAAATTATCCCTTGCGAGAGGTAGTGGGAGATGAAGCTCAACCTACTTTACTTGACACGCATATGCAAACCTAGTAGAATTGGCAGGCAATTAAGGGATAGAACCTTACAACATTACGCCGAGATAGCTCAGTTGGTAGAGCATGCGACTGAAAATCGCAGGGTCGACAGTTCAAGTCTGTCTCTCGGCATTTCGGCCATTCAGGCCGATCCTGCGGGCGTAGTTCAGCTGGTAGAACGTCTCCTTGCCAAGGAGAAGGTCACGAGTTCGAATCTCGTCGCCCGCTCTTTCCTTCCTGGTGGCTGATAGGATCCTATCAGCCACAATGCTATGGCGACGTGGCCAAGTGGTAAGGCAGGGGTCTGCAAAACCCTGATCACCGGTTCGAATCCCGTCGTCGCCTCTGAAATCAAATTCCAGTTTAAGATCGAGTTGCCCACATTGGGCAACTTGTGTTTTAAAAGAATGTACCAGGATAGCAATGGCTAAATATTTACGGCTATAGGGGCCAGGCGCAGAAGGACAGCGCGGTGGTCTGAGTGTTTACTGTCCGGTGTTTCGAGGTGGAGCGCTTCCTGTAGTTTCCACTGCGTTTGTTCGGCCTTGAGAAAAATATAATCCAGCCGGGAACGCCTGAGCGGTTTGCCCCACGGCCAGTGAATTTCATGGGTGGTGCCGTCGGCCAGCGGATTGAGGTGGCGGAAAGTGTCCAACCATTTTTGTTTGAGGGTTTTGATGGAATGCGAACCTTCTCCGGCATTGAAATCCCCGCCGACGAAGGCGGGCCGTGATGCGGAAACGTTTTGAACCCAGGAATGCAGTTTTTTGGATTGGCGGGCATTTTCCCTACCATTGATGCTGAGGTGCACCGAAAATGCCAGGAATTTGCCGCAGGGACTGTCGATCTGGGTTCCCAAAGCAAGACGGCGAACGAAACGATTGGACATGGGGCTGAGCTGGTGCAATACTGGCTCGCCGAGGGGGTGCCGGCTGAAGATAGCCAGGCCTTCTTCAAACCCAATCCCATTGAGATGGCCATTGGCTCGAGAGTAAATAGATGTCATCCCCAGCCTGTTGGACAGCCATCTGTCCGTTTTAAATGCAGCAGTGCGGGAGACTTCCTGAAGCAGAAGAATATCCGCCTGGTGATCTTCCACCAGCTGGGCGAATGCTTCCAGTCGTTCCGATGTGCGGCGGTATTTTGGCCAATCGTGCCACAAGTTGGCGCTGATGACGGTCATTCCTTTGCAACCGTTATCCTGTGCTGGGGGGTGGGATACCGTCTCGATCGAATCAATTGTGGGGGATTCTGCGAGGCCTGAAAGGCGGGTGATGAGAGATTTTGGTTCTCTGAGGAAATTCTTTATTTTGCTTCTTATTTGCAAACGTTTATCTCCAAGTTGATGCTTAAACAAACGCTGCAAATTGTACCCCACATTTTGGTAGTAAGCAGATTTTTTATAGAATGTTAAGAAATTTAACCGGTAATTTGGTCACTCATCAAGAAGAGCGTATTTAGATGATGGTCTGACAGGGTGGCGTTACGAATGGTTATTTCTGCGGATTCCTTCCAAAAACCCGGGAACGATCACCTGAGGGAAGCGCGGCCAGGTGAGGGCGATCACGACGATGATAAAGACTGGAATCGTCCAGGCAACATGCGGGGCATCCCTGAGGGCAAGATAGATAAACCACCCGTAGATGGGCGTTTGGAACAGCATGCCGAGCGAACGCGGGATACCACCCTGCTGCCAGAAATATCCCCCCCACAACAGGAGGTACCCGACGACTACCCAGATTGAGAGATAATGAGATTGGTGCATGTAAATGAGGAGCCCGATGGAAACTGTCATGTCGACCTCTAAATCGTGGTCCCCGATCCAGGTATGATAGTGGACTGAACTGCGCCTGGATATCGGACCATCGATGGCATCTCCCACCCAGTCTGCGAGCATCAACCAGACAGCAAATTCCAAACCCTGAGCGCCCTGACTCTCGCCCAGCCAGAGGAGGAAAAAAGCAATCACCACCCTCATTCCGGTAATCAGATCTGCAAATTGTTTGGCCACAATCATCTGTTTATCCTTTTATTGAAAGGATGCTTACCTTCATTATACGGATTGAAATACTCTCGTCAAAACAAGGAATCTATGATTGTTTGATTTCCAGTAAACATTCAAAAGCGCCCATGGTTCCATGGGCGCTTTTGAATTTGATTGGTGAAGGCTGGGCCTTCTAAAAGGGTAAGGATTACTCGCGGGAGTTCATCCAGCGCACCAGTTCCATACCGCCTCCAACGAGGAGTAATAGTGCGGCGAGAATGATGAAAATCCAGAGGATGGTGGTGATACCACCTCCGGCCAGCAGCCCTCCAAGGAAGCCTTGGTCTTCAACCGCGCCTCCGCCGCCACTCCCATCCAGACCAACGTCTCCTACCGGAGTAGCATCCCCGGCATCTGCGACTGGCACAGGGGTGTCCGTGGCGGGCTCAGATGTTGGTACCAGGGTTGGAGAAGGTACCAGCGTAGAAGTGGGTGTGACAGGTGTGCTGGTGGGCTCGATGGTGTTTTCGGCAGCCAGTTGGGTCAGCGTCTGGTACTGCGAAAGGAGAGTCGGGGTGAATGTGATGGTTGGTGTATAGGTGATGGTAGGTGTTCTGGTCTTAGTTGCTGTGGCAACTGTGCCTCCGCCTCCGCCTCCGCTGCTAGTCGCTGAGGGTACCGGCGTATTTGTGCTTGTTGGTGCCGTCGTGCTGGTGGGGGTAAAGCTGGGTGTCGGTGTGATGGTGCTAGTGGGGGTTTGAGTCGCAGTTGGGGTGAGTGTGGGTACATTATTGAATTTGAACACATACACCGGGCTTGAAAATTCAGAAGTGTTGTCGTTGGTATCGCGAGCCGTAGCGGTAATCGGTGTGCTATCTGGCACCGCTACCAGGATGCCAAGTTCAAAGCTTGCTGAACCAGCCCCATTCGTGGTCACAGAATGCGTATGGATATGGGTTTCCCCTTCAAGGTCATCGTTGGGGGATTTGAAAAATTCAACGGCATAGCTGGTGTTGGGTATTCCACCAGTGAGGGAACCAGTGACCCATATATATGTATCTCCTTGCAGGGCGCCTCCAAGCGTTGGGGCGGGGGCGTCATTGTTGCCACCACTGGCAAGTTCAATTCCCAGGCCACCGTTGTTGAAGATGCTGTTTTCTGAGATCAGGTTTTGATCACCTGAGGTGATGTAAACTCCTGAGTTTCCGTTGAAGGCGACAACATTGTGGGTGATCGGATTTAAAGAACCGCTGTTGTAGATTCCGTACCCGCCGTTGCCAAGCCCTTCGCTGCCAAAGACCTTAACCCCGATCCGGTTGCCGCTGATGGTATTGTTTGACCCGCTGCTGAGGTGGATGCCGTTGTTATTGTTTCCTGAGATCGTGTTGCCTTCGATGATGTTGTTGGAACTGCTTATCAGGCGCAGGCCATCAAGTGTGTTTCCCTGTGTTTCACCTGTACCAGAGGCATCTGTCCCAATGAGGTTATCCAGAATTTGATTGAATTGAGATGAGCTGTTCTCCAGGCTGATGCCGTGTGTATTGCCGGAGACCACATTACTGCGGATGGTCGTGCTGGAGACTGACACTACCTTGATGCCGTAAGCATTTCCAGCAACACTGGAACCATTGTAACTCAAACCGATATAGTTGTTCTGGATGACCACGTTATTGGCCTCAACCCGGATGGCCGCATTTTGAGCATTACCGGAGAAGTTGATGATTGAGAGACCATCGATCAAGCTGCCTGCCCCAGCCACTGTAAATCCGTTTCCATTTATTCCACCGCCGTCCACTACAATGGTTGGAGGACCAGAATATCCGGTGGGCTTACCCCTGATGTTCACAGGGATGTTGATGGTCGGAAGCGGGGAGCCGCTAATGTTAATAAAGTGTGGGCCATCGCCAGGAATATTGAAGGTGATCGTGTAAGGTGGTTCTGAGCCGGCATTGGCCTGTTCGAGGGCGGCTCTCAGCGTACAATCGCCGGAGGCTGTCTCGCAGATCCCATCGGCTGTGTCATCGTCGGAGTCGTCATTGGTGGAGTTGACCACGAACACACCCGACGAGCCGGGGGAGTCTGGTTCCTGGACGACAGCACACGGGGAGAATTCTGAGGTGTCTTTCAGCCCGTCGATAAGATTTTCGTAGGTGACCGTAGCAGTGACGAATTCGCCTACAGCGATGGTGGTATCAGGGATTTCATAGTCGATGGAGGTAGTGAAGTCGGTTACTTCGATATCCAGTACATCGACCAACTTGGTCCCTTCACCATTGCCGGAGGAATCACAGGAAGTGTTGACGAAAAATTCAATGCGGTAATTCGGGCGAGAGAAATCGGTGTTGAGCGACCCGGTGATTTGTACACCCGTAGCAGTTTGCTTGGCTGTAAAGATGGCAAAGTTTTGCAGGTGATTGGGCCCGTCATCACCATCATCGGTATCGTTGGCTGTTGGTCCGTTGGGCGCCAGGTCGATGCCCAGACCGCCGTTGCTGAAGATTTGGTTGCCCACGATGGCGTTACCATAGCTGTTGTAAGTGCCAGTATCGGTGTTCTGGATGAAAATACCGTCATTGCTGTTGAACGCAATCACATTCCCCAGCGAATAGGTCTTGCTGCCGATCAAGTTGTCGTTGCTGTTATCAACATAAATGCCGTGCCCACCGTTTCCGAGATCAGTATTCTGTGTTTTGCCGACACCAATACGGTTGTCGTTGAGGTTCAGGTTTGTGGACCCTTCCGTGAGGTTGATCCCGTTGCTGGTGTTGCCCGAAACAGTGTTGCCATAAATGTTGATGTTTGTTGAACTGATAACATCGATTCCGAATCCTGAGTTGGCAAGTTTAGTGCCCCCTGCCAGATTCAAACCGACCGTGTTGTTGGCAAGCGAACTGTCGCTTGCTCCCGATACGCTGATACCGCTCGAGTTATTCCCTGAAATCAGGTTTCCGGCTGAGGTGCCCACTGAAACTCCGGTAGCATTGGTCAGGCGGATACCGGCGCTCTGGTTGGGAACAGCGGTATTACCGTTGGCATTGGTGCCTATATGGTTTCCGTTTACACTGGTTCCAGTCGAGTCACCTGAGATGAGGATACCGTAGCCATGATTACCTGAGATCACGTTGCGCGTTGTGCCAGAATTGCCGCCAATTGTGGCATTGGTGACACTGATCAGCCGAAGGCCGTGAGCATTGGTGGGGGTGTCTGCTTCCAATGCGGCAGTGCCAGAGGCATTCAGCCCGATGTAGTTCCCGGTGATGGTCGCACCATCCGAACCAGCGCCAGAGACCCGGACACCTCCCAAATCGTTGCCTGAGATGACGTTCGTCGAGATAACCACGTTTGGAGAATCAACGACATTCACCCCATATTGAGCGTTCCCGCCATCCGAGGTTCCAGCAGCGTCAGCACCGATGTAATTATTGCTAATCGTGACATCACTGGCCCCATTGGATACCTGGACGGCATCATCTGCGAAGCCTACCAGAGAAAACCCTTTAACAGTGACGCTGCTGGCCTGGATATCAAAACCATGGATGCTGCCGTCCTGCCCGTCGAGTGTGACGAGCGATCCGGCTGTGGTGGCATCGATGGTCACCGGTTGCGTGATTGGCGGGAGAGCGGAATTCAGCGCGATGGTGAATGCTCCGCTAAATGTGATCATGTCGGTGTCATCGACTTGATTAGCCTCCATGATGGCAGCCCTGAGCGTACAAACATCAACACTGTCATCTGCTGTAACGTCACAAACGCCATCGAGGGAGATGTCTGCTGTATCCAATGAGCTGTTAACCTGGAATGTGCTGGCTTGTGNNTGTGCTGGCTTGTGCAGGCATCGCGGGCAGCGAGCCGTAAACCATGGTGGCAATCAGGAAAGCAGTCAGGATATTTTTAATTATTCTTGAGGTTGACTTAAGTTGAGTGTTCATACGATACCCTTTTCTCAGGTTTTGCATTTTCTTAAGTACAAAATACACAAACCTACTGGTTTGTTTTAATATTTATACAGTGAAATGTTCATTTTTGCAGTCACTTTAAGCTTCCAGTTTTGAAAGGCGGTTAGGACAAAAGTCCTTATTTTTCGATGTTGTGTGCTGGCATTTTCGCCTCGGTGCCAGCACAGTTTTGTCTTAGCTCAGTCCGTCTTCTGGATCAAATTTTTTAATATGGCAATTTGTCCTTCCTCTGGAATACCGACCAGAGTGAGTGTGTCGGGTTGTTTCTCCAGCAGCCAGGCCATGTACGCTGCGGCCAGAGCGTTCTGGGAGGGGGCAGAATAGACGACATCTTTTGGCAAAATGCCTTGAAGAATCCTGAAGCGGGTGATCTCTTCAAAATAGGTCATCGGATCTGGTATTTTTAAGCCCATTTCGTAAAGGATCATCTGGCGCTGCATGCGGCCGTGAAGGGTGTTGGCGGGTAATGCCTTCCCATCCAGCCAGGCGTTAAAGCAACTCTCTGGATTGACCTCTATATATTTGCGTTGCAAGGGTTGTTCCGATTGGTAAGGGAGGTAGCCGGCATCTGGCAATGTGCGGTAGAGTTTGAAGCTGGTTTGCATCCATGAAGGAGCGTCTTCGATTTCTGCTGGGGTGCGATGGGTGGGGAGATGATTCTTCCGCAGGATGTATTCTGCCACGCGCATATTTCCGGGCCGCCCTTTTCCGAGTGGAATAAGGTATTGCTCGCGCTGTTCGGCATCTGTCATGATGCGGTGGTTCGGCCCGGCAGGCCCGTTGATTGCGAGTGCGACCTGCTGCTGGCTATGCAAAAAGGTGAGTACCTGGTTCAGGTCTCCTTGTGCCAGGGTAAGAAGCTCCAGGTTTTCATCGATGGCAGCATACTGCAGGCGCTTCTTTCCCGGGGTAAGGTCTACCCCTATAAATGTAATTTCTGAAAACAGCATTCCAGGTCCCTTAGGCCGATAGATTAAGTATTAACATATCTGATATTTGTCCTATGCGCAACTGGAGGGGAGAAGTTCTTTTAATAAGGAAAGGGGTAAAATAAGGCAAGTGAATGAGAAGCTGAAAGGATTTCTATGCTGGCACAGAGATTGTCAGAACCGCAACCTGTTCAAAATTCCCCCCTCATGATGAATGACATCCCCCTGCCGGAGCCCGGGGAAGGAGAGGTGCGCTTGAAGATTGATTACTGCGGCGTGTGTCATACTGATTTGCACATGGTGGAGGGGGAGATCCACCCCTCCAGCCTGCCGATTACTCCGGGACACCAGGTGGTTGGGAGAGTGGATGCGTTGGGAGAAGGCGTAGAAAATCTATCGATCGGGCAGCGCGTGGGCGTGCCCTGGCTGTATTCAGCCTGCGGGGAGTGCCGTTTCTGCCAGGCAGGGATGGAAAACCTGTGTGAGAATGCCAAATTTACCGGTTTCGATGTCGATGGGGGGTATGCTGGAGCGATGCTGGCCGATGCCAGATATGCGCTCCCCCTGCCGGACACCATCTCCGACCGGGACGCAGCACCTTTGCTGTGTGCGGGGATCATCGGCTACCGCTCGCTGCACAAGGCTGATTTGCAAAAAGGGGAGCGCCTGGGTTTGTTCGGCTTTGGCGCCAGCGCCCACCTGGCGATACAAGTAGCGCGTCATTGGGGGTGCGAGGTGTATGTGTTCACGCGTTCGGACGAACACCGGCGGCATGCAGAAGACTTGGGCGCGGCCTGGGTCGGCGGGGCGGAGGAACCACCCCCGAAACAACTCGACCGGGCGGTGACCTTTGCGCCGGCCGGATGGGTTGTGGTGCGGGCATTGGAAAAACTGCGCCCGGGAGGGACGCTGGCGATCAATGCGATTTACATGAGCGATATCCCCAGTTTTCCGTACGACCTGATTTATGGGGAACGGACGATGCGCAGCGTGGCCAACGCCACTTATCAGGACGGTGTGGAGTTCCTGAAACTGGCAGCAGAAATCCCCATCCAGCCGGAGACGACGCTCTACCCGCTGGAAGAGGCAAACCAGGCGCTGCTGGATGTCAAGGAGAGCAACTTGAATGGTGAGGCGGTGCTGCAAATTGGGGGTTGAGCGCTGGGGTAGAGCGGTGCGTAAATTCACTCTGTCGTCATCTGGCGGGCGGCTGTGGTCATCCGGGAATGCTGTCTGCCTAATCATTTGATCCCATGCCCGGGACTGGCCTGGTGATATAATTTTGTTATGACAGAACGAGACCGTTCTCAATCGGCTGAGTCTCTCCAACAGCGAATCCGGCAACTGGAGCGGCTGTTGGAAGTCAGCCGGACTTTGAGTTCCCTGCTGGAACTGGACCCCCTGCTGCAGATGATTATTGATGTTGCTTCTGACCTGACGAACAGCCAGGAGGCGTCTATTTTGCTGTATGACGAGCACGAGGGCGACCTGAAATTTGTGGCCGCGCCCTGGTTTAAACGGGACCAGATGCAGGAGGTGCGCGTCCCTTTGGAGGGCAGCATTGCCGGCGAGGTGTTCACCAGTGGGGCGCCGATGGTGGTGGGGGATGCAGTGGAGGACGGCCGAATTTTCCGGGACGTGGATGAGCAAACCGGGTTCAGGACTCACTCCTTGCTTTCGGTCCCGTTGAGGGTGAAGCAGACCTGCCTGGGGGTGCTGACCGCGGTCAATAAAAATGAAGGGGTATTCTCAGGAGAGGATACCATTATTTTAGAGACGCTGGCATCTCAGGCGGCGGTGGCGATCCAGAATGCCAAGTATTTAGAAGAGACACAGAAGGCTTACCAGGAATTGGCCGACCTGGACCAACTGAAGACCGATTTTATTGCCATCACTTCGCACGAACTGCGCACACCGCTGGGGTTGATCCTGGGGCATGCTACCTTCCTTGAGGAAGCGATGGATGAGGAATTCAGGCCCCAAATGAGGGTGGTTGTGGAGAGTGCGATGCGCTTGAAGTCGATCATCGAGGATTTATCTAAGGTGGACAGCTACCGCAGCGGTGAGATCGAGATGCACTGGGAATCGCTGGATGTGGAGGTGCTGGTGCGCAAGGTGAGCGCCGGGCTGACGCGCCTGGCGGGGGAGTACCGGGT
>JABAHS010007497.1_pt2 | contig 10071 bp, 10 predicted proteins | sample 7062111 | NCBI WGS metagenome assembly JABAHS01 (sample SAMN14534600, study PRJNA622989) | marine sediment metagenome | biome: marine biome [ENVO:00000428]; feature: marine pelagic biome [ENVO:01000023]; material: deep marine sediment [ENVO:00002113]; isolation source: pool of 4 deep marine... | reverse complement strand
GCGCATCGCGACAGACTGGCGGGCGCGTTTCGCAGCAGGACCCGCGACGAGTGGAGCGAATTGCTACTCGACGTCGACGCCTGCGCAACGCCAGTGCTGACGCTCAGCGAGGCCACGGAGCACGAACATGCGCGGGCGCGCGGCACCTACGTGGACATCGAGGGCATCCTGCAGCCCGGACCCGCGCCACGTTTTTCCAGGACTGCTGCCGTGGCTCGCGCCGCGCCGCCCGACCGGCGCGAGGTAGCGTTGGCGATGATGCGGGAGTGGGGAATCGGCGAAGACGAGATTCAACGAGTGTTATAATACCGGCTTCACAGGGGTGGTCTCCGGACCTGAGATCCGTATCGGGAACCCTTAGAACCTGAACCGGGTAATGCCGGCGTAGGGAGAGGATGATGAATCAAGAATCCGCGGCGCTGCTTTTCGGCACCATTCTGGCAAGCCTCCTGCTTTCGACCACCGCGACCGCGCAGGCGATCGAGGAAATCATCGTTACCGCCGACTTCCGCGAGCGACGCGCGAGCGAGATTCCCGCTAGCGTCACGACCCTCGATGCCAGGGAGGTCGAGCAGCACGCCGTGCAGCACTTCGAGGAACTGATCAACTTGGTGCCAAACCTCAACTGGTCGGGTGACGGCCACCGCGCCCGCTACCTGCAAATTCGCGGTGTAGGCGAGCTGGAGCAGTACCAGGGCGCGCCTGATCCCTCGGTCGGCTTCCTCATCGACGACATCGACTTCAGCGGCATCGGTACGATTGCGACGACCTTCGACATCGGCCGCGTGGAGGTCCTGCGCGGCCCGCAGGGCACCCGCTACGGCGCCAATGCACTGGCGGGACTCGTCTACGTGCAGAGTGCGCTGCCTTCCGCGGAGCGCGAAGGCCGCGTTCAGGTGACGGCGGGCAGCGACGACACGCTAGCCGGCGGCGTGGCATTCGGCGGCCCGCTTGCCGCCGACGAGTCGTTGTTGTTTCGGGTCAGCGCGCACCACCATCGAAGCAACGGCTTTCGCGACAACAGTTTTCTCGGCCGGGACGACACGAACGGCCGTGACGAGACGACAATCCGCGGGCGCTTGCGCTGGCTTCCTTCGGAATCGCTGATCGTGGATGTCGCAGCGCTGTTTGCCGATATCGATAACGGCTACGACGCTTTCGCGATCGACAACAGCCTCACGATGCTGTCTGACAAGCCGGGAAGGGATGCGCAGCACAGTGCCGGCGCCTCTTTGCGCATCGAGTGGTCGACGCTACCATGGGCGACGCTGACGTCGATCACTGCCGCCGCCGATTCGGAGATCGATTTCGACTTCGATGCCGACTGGGGTAATGACGACAGCTGGGCGCCCGTGACCTATGACTTCATCTCGCTGAGCGATCGCGCGCGCCGCACGGTCAGCCAGGAATTCCGCCTCGCCTCCCGCGAGGAAGGGCGCATCCTCGGCGGTACGACTGACTGGCTCGCGGGCATCTACGTGCTCGACCTCGCGGACGACATCGTGACGCTGAATCGTGGCGAGTATTTCGACCCGGGCTTCGATTTCGCCGACAGCCTCGATGATCGCTTCGGCAGTAACTACAACGCGATAAACGTGGCCCTGTTCGGGCAGTTGGACAGCGATTTCGGACCGGCAACTCGGCTCAGCGTGGGGCTCAGGGTGGAGCGACGCACCACCGACTACACCGACACGGCGTTCCTGGCTGCGGGGCCGTCAGAGACGATGACGGGGGGCGACATCACCGTCAGTCACGACCACTCCGACGAGCTGACGGGTTTCGTGAGCCTCTCGAGGGGTTACAAGGCGGGCGGTTTCAATCTGGGGGTCGTGCCGGAAGATCGGCGCGAGTTCGACGCCGAGAGCCTGTGGAACCTCGAAGTGGGCATCAAGTCGTCGCTGTTCGACTCGGCTGTCGCGCTCAACCTGTCCGCGTTTTATAGCCGTCGCGACGACCAGCAGGTGCGCACGTCGTTCCAGCTGATTCCGGGCGACCCGGCTTCATTCGTCTTTTTTACGGACAATGCGGCCCGCGGGCGCACGCTGGGACTGGAGGCCGAACTCAACTGGGCGGCCAGCCAAACACTCGACCTGTATGCCAACATCGGCCTGCTCGATGCGGAATTCGACGAGTTCGTGACGCCGCAGGTCGACCTGAGCGGCCGCGCCCAGGCGCACGCGCCCGATTACACGCTGGCGGCCGGCGTGAGTTACCGCCACCCCAACGGGTTATTCGCCCGACTCGATGCAGCGGCCCGCGACGCATTCTATTTCGACGTCAGCCACGACCAGCGATCCGAATCTTACGAACTCGTCAACGGCCGCGTCGGTTACGCGACGGACAACTGGTCCGTTCAGATGTGGGTACGCAACCTGTTCGACCGTCAGTACGCCGTTCGCGGTTTCTATTTCGGCAACGAGCCCCCGGAATTTCCCAGCACGCTCTACACGCGGGCGGGCGATCCGCGGCAGCTCGGCGTCACGTTCGACATGAGTTTCTAGCGAGGTACCTGTCATGCAAGTCGCTGTCGACATCAGTCTGTATCCGCTCGATGCGGATTTCATCCCGCCGATCAAGGACGTCATCGAGCGTCTCAACGGCTACCCGGGCCTGCAGGTCGTGACGAACCCGATGAGCACGCAGATCCGCGGCGAGTATACGGAGGTCATGGCAGCCCTGACCGGCGAGATAGGCATTACTTTCGAGCGGGTCCCCAAGGCCGTGTTCGCCGTTCGCATACTGAACAACCCGGGGGCGGGCTGACAGCGGGGTGGGCGATGCCTGGATGACGATTGCCGCGGAGGCGCGCGCGCTCGCGCCGCTCGAGGTCATTGCCGTCGCCGCTGCAATCGCCTACCTGCTGCTGGCGATCCGCCAGAACATCTGGTGCTGGCTCGGCGCCGGGATCAGCACCGCGATCTACGTCTACCTGTTCTTCGCCGCGAAGCTGTACATGGAGTCGGCGCTGAACCTGTTCTATTTCGCGATGGCCATCTACGGCTGGTCGGTGTGGTTCTCGAGGCGTTCAGGGGAGGAGAAGTTGCCCGTTTCGGTATGGCCATGCTCCGCGCACGCAATCGCGATCGCGTCGATCGTCGCGACGAGCATGCTGAGCGGTTATCTGCTCTCATCATACTCAGACGCGGTGTATCCGTACGTCGACTCGATGACGACCTGGGGCGCGATCTGGGCGACGTTCCTGGTCGCGCGCAAGGTGCTCGAGAACTGGTGGTACTGGCTGGTCATCGATGCGGCATCGATCGTCATCTACTGGGCGCGAGACCTGCACCTGACGGCGCTGCTGTTTGCCGTCTACGTGGTGATGATCCCGTTCGGACTGGTCGCATGGCGGCGCTCGTGGCGGGAGCAGGGTGCGTGAGCCGGGAAACGGATCCGGACGAGGTCCTCGCGGGGATACCCGGCTGGCGAGGAGCGACATACGAGGAATTGCCGGGCGGCCTGACGAACACGACATTGCTCGTCGAGAAGGACGGCCGCCGCGCAGTGCTGAAGATCGACCCGGCGCCGCGCACCCCGCCGTACAATTCGCGGCAGGAAGAAGCCCGCATACAGGAACGCGCTGCAGCGCTTGGCCGCGCCAACGGTGTACTCTTCGTTCGGGACACGGTGCTGCTCTCGGAGTGGGCGGAGGGTGCGGTCTGGACACGCGCACACCTCGACGATGACGACAACCTGGTGCGCCTCGGCTGCGTGCTGCGCGAGGTCCACCGGCTGCCGCTGACGGGGCGCACGTTCGATGCTGCGGCCGCCGCCCGGCTGTATGCGAGCCGGTTGGACGCACCGGACAGGGAGGCCGCACGGCAGCAACTCGCCGTCGTCGAATCGGCGCCGAGCCCGATGAACCTCTGCTGTTGCCACAACGACCTCGTCGCCGAGAACATCATCTCCGCGCCGGAGGTTCGCTTCCTCGACTGGGAATACGCCTGCGATAACGACCCGCTGTTCGATCTTGCGGTCGTGGCCGGCCACCACGGTTTATCCTGGCGCCAGGCAGGACTCCTCCTCGACGCCTACTTCGACGGCGATGGCGGGTCCTGGCGCGATCCGTTTGCCGCCCAGATGCGCCTCTACGATGCCTTAAACCGGCTGTGGGCGGCTGCCAATGCGCTTCCAGCTCAGGAAGAATAACAGCAGGAATACGAGATCCGCGTATGCCCAGGGCACCCACATCGACGGGATGCTCGTCGTAAACATGTACCAGAACGCCAGCGAGCAGTAGGAGAACTTGAGGCCGCAGCCATAGAGAATCAGGTCGCGGTTCCCCGCGGGGTCCATTGCAATCCGGTAGAACATGATCGCGAACAGCACCAGCAGCATTGCCGGGAACTGTACGTAGGCCATGTGGTTCGGTGGCTCCACACCGTACATCGCGAAGATGCTCGCAGGCGCGAGGATGAAGGCGATACCGAGGACGCCATCGTAGGCTGCTGCCAGCAGGAACAACGGCCGAATCCACTTTTCTTTCATGTTGCACCCCCAAGGTACGCTTGCTCGTGTTTCCTCAATCCGCTCAACGTCCGTTTATAGGCTTGTTGCCGGGCCTTGGTCGCAGGGTCGCTGTACAGATCCCTTGCCAGCGACACGAATTGCCGTTCCAGGTCGCGGACGCCCATGCGGTCCGGCTGGAAGTTAACGTCGAAAAGCGTGCAGAGTTCCCATGCCGTTTCGTCGAGCAGGCGGCCCTCGCGCCGTAGCCTCTCGTACAATGGCGTCCCGGGGAACGCGGTCTGAATGGTTATTTGCACTTCGTAGAGGCCGCTCTCGCGAACGAAATCGCGCACCTGGTCGAAGCTTTCCGGGCCGGTGCCGTCGAGGCCGAGAACGAAACAACCGTTCACGCTGATGCCGTGGCTCTGAATCCGGTCGATCGCCGCCATGTAGGTGTCGAGCTGCTTCGCTTTCCAGTCCGACTTCTGCTCGATTCCGTGCAGTCCTTCCGTGGTCGGGCTCTCCAGGCCGATCAGTACCTGGGCGCAGCCGCTGTCCCGCATGAGTGCGAGGAGCTCACCGTCCCGCGCGATCGATATGTCACTCTCCGTGAACCAGCGAACGCCTTCGCCGGCCATCGCGCGTAACAGGCTTTTCGCGTGCTTTCTATTGACAAAACTGTTGTCGTCGGCGAACTCGATGAACGGCTTCGGCCAGATTTCCCTGATGCGCCGAATCTCTGCAATCACCTTGTCAACCGGTTTTACCCGGTAGCCGGGCGAGAGGCGAATGGAGGCAGCGCAAAACTCGCAGTCGAACGGGCAGCCTCGCTGGGTCTGGATCGTGAGACGGTTGTATTGCTCCGGATCCAGCAGTTCGAATCGCGGCATGGGCGCGGCACCGAGACTGAACGGCGTGCCGCGCGCATCGTAAACCGTTCGCAGCTGGCGGCGTTTCATGTCGCGCACCACCGCCGGCCAGACCGGTTCGCCCTCGCCCAGCACGACGCAGTCCGCGTGTTGCAGGGCTTCATCGGGCAGGGCCGTTACGTGCAGGCCGCCGAGAACGACGACGACGCCAGCTGAACGAAAGCGGTCGGCCAGCTGATAGGCCTCTTTCATCTGTGCCGAGTACGAAGCGATTGCAACGACATCGTAATCTCCCGGCAACTCCTCGAGTTTCGCAATGTGCTCGACTTCCAAGTAATCGATGTCGATGTCCTTGTCGGTCATGCCGGCAAGCGTAAGCAGACCGAGGCTCGGCAACGAGGCGATCGTCTTGTTGCGTTCGACAAACCCTGGGAGCGTCAGACCGAGTCGCGTCAGCTCTTCGTTGTGGGCCCGGACACCGCTCATTGCAACGAGGCCGAGTCTCATCCGCAGGGCCAGCCGAGCAGAATCGGGACGATGCCGGCCAGCACCGCGAGCACCGGTATCGGGAACAGGTGGCGCAGTGGCTTCTTCCACGCCGCAAGGAAGCAGCAGCTGGGCATCGCAACGACGGCGACGAGAAAGCCTGCGGACGCTACGCGACTGTGCGCTGTGGGCAGCGAAACGACCGTCAGAGTAAGGCCGAAAAGAAGGTTGAGGAAGCCGATGCCGAAGAAAGAGACATGCCCGAGTCGCATCATCTGTCGCCGAAACGACCCGTAGCCGCCCGCCCAGTCCTCGCGGTGGAAGAACAGCCCGAGGATCGCACCCGACACTGCTCCGGACAGCATCGCTATCCATCCCACGAGGATGTTGAAGCTGGCGATATCCATAATCCGGGCCATTCCGCTTCTTCACGGACGGCAACCTCATGATACCGCGTTGCCGAACCGATCGGATATGTATTTGCACCGACCCGCCGCTCAGCGTTCGACTCGGGGCTACCAGCTGTTGCGCAGCTCCCGCAATTTGAGAAAAACCGTACGCGGATCGGGATCGTCGCCGATCTCCGGAAAGTCTTCTTTTAGCCGTGCGATTACCGATGGGCTGTCGAGGCGGAAGAAAGTATTCATCTCGTGCTCCTGCGCCAGCGTCGTTACGAGTGCATCGGCCGGGTCCTGGTCCTCGTAGTCGCGAATCATACGCTGCGCCACTTGGTTATCGGGCTCGCGATCGAGCGTGAAGCGCAGGTTGTTGATCAGGTAATCGTGGCCGGGGTAGACGAGCGTATCGTCGCGGAGCTTCGACAGCTGCCGGTCGAAGGTCTCGTACAGTTCCTCCGGGTGCCCGCCGTTGTGGCAGTTGCCGGCGCCGGCGTTGAACAGCGTGTCGCCGCTGAACAGCGCCGGCTGATCGGTGTGCGACAACAGGCAGATGTGGCTCATCGTGTGCCCGGGCGTGTCGAGGCATTCCAGGTCGACGGTTGTGCCGACCTTGATGATGTCGCCCGCGCGGACACCGCGGTCCATGTCGGGTATCCGCCCGGCGGCGTTAGTGTGCGCGATGATCTTGGCCCCGGTTGCGGCGACCATGCCCTGGTTGCCGCCGATATGATCGCCGTGCTCGTGCGTGTTGAGGATCTGCGTGATGCGCCAGCCCATGTCATTCGCCACGGCGAGGCACTTCCCGAAATCGAGCGGGTCGATCGCGAGCGCCTCCCCGGTCTCAGGGCAGGCGATGACGTAATTGAAATTTCGGTATGCGTTTCCGGTCCAGACCTGTTCGACGATCATCGATCACTCCTCGGCAGTTGCATCGTAGACGAGTTGTCCGCCAACCCAGGTCTGTAAGACCCGGATATCGTCGACCTCCCCGACGGGGACAGCGAAATAGTCGCGATCGACGACAATGAAGTCGGCCCACTTGCCGGGCTCGAGACTGCCGAGGCGGTTCTCCTGGTGCGCGGCAAAGGCCGCGGCCAGGGTGAACGAGTGCAGGGCTTCGGCACGTGTCATGGCCTGGTCGGCATACCAGCCGTCCTCCGGCAGGCCCTGCCGGTCCTGCCGCGCGACGGCCGCATACAGGCCGTGGAACGGGTTGGGCAGTTCGACCGGGAAATCCGAGCCGCTGGCGAGCACGGCGCCCGAGTCCAGCAGTCGGCGCCAGGCATAACCGCCCTTGATACGCTGCGGCCCCACCCGGTCTTCGGCCATGTTCATGTCACTCGTCGCGTGCACAGGCTGCATGGACGCGACCACGCCGAGCTCCTTGAAGCGTGAAATATCGTCCAGCGCGATGATCTGCGCGTGCTCGACGCGGTTGCGCAGCGGTGACGGCTTGCCACCCTGCGCTCGCTCGAAGGCGTCGAGTGCCATGCGGTTACCGAGATCCCCGATGGCGTGGATGCCGACCTGGAAACCCTTGTCGTTCGCCTTGCGCACGAAGCCGTCAAGTTCTTCCTGCGTGTAGAAGGGAAGGCCCCGATTCTCCGGGTCGTCGTCGTAAGGGTCGATCATGGCTGCACCGCGGCTGCCGAGGGCTCCGTCCGAGTAGAGTTTCACGGATGCGATGTCGAGACGGTCGTTGCCGTAGGCGCGAATGGGTGCGTCGAAGGCATCGAGGTTCGCGCCGGTATCGCTGAGCATGGCGTAGATGCGCATCTTGAGGTCGCCGTCGTCGGCCATCGACATGTACACCTCGGCTTCCGTCTTGCTGATCCCTGCGTCGTGGACGCCGGTGATTCCGAGCGCCAGCAGGCTGTCGATTGCACTTGCGTAAGCTTCGCGCATCTCGCTCCGCGTGGGGTCCGGGACGTGTTTCTCGATCAGCGCCATCGCGTTGTCGATCAGGACTCCCGTGGCCTTGCCGTTCTTATCGCGGACGATTTTGCCGCCGACGGGATCGGGCGTGTTCTCATCGATGCCGGCAATCGTCAGCGCCCTGGTGTTGGCCCAGCCCGCGTGCCCGTCGATCCGTCTCAGCCAGACCGGCCGGTCAGCCACGACGGCATCGATGTCCGCGGCCGTCGGGAACGCCTGCACCGGCCACAGTACCTGGTTCCAGCCGCGGCCGAGCATCCAGCCGGTGCGTCGCGCCGCGGCAGATTCCGCGATTCGCTCGACGGCGGCCTCCACGCTTGGCGCGCCGAGCAGGTTCAGGCTGACCGTGAGGAAGCCCTGGCTGTAGACGTGCGCGTGCGCGTCGGTCAGTCCCGGCAGCACGAACCTCCCGAAGCCGTTTACGCGGTCGGCATCGGCAATATCGGCCAGCAGGGTGTCGTCGCCGGTCGCGACGACCTTGCCGTCCGCGCCGAAGACGAGCACGCTGAATTCGCTGATACCGTCATCAGTGGGGGTATAACCGACGACGTTGTAAAGGGCTGTGTCCGCGGCGGCAGCGACGGTCCAGAACGAGGCGACGGCGATCAGGAAACGAGCGGCTGTGGTCACGAACAGGCTCCGGAATCAGGGTTGATATATGTAGCAAAAATACCACAAATAACCGCGATGCAACCGAGTTTCACCTAGAAGCGTTCCAAAATATTGACATGAAGTGGGACATCTGCGAATTTGTCCCAGCGCTCCCGTCGTGTTTGAACAACATTCATGCGGCGGGAGTACAGCCAGACACCTTCAGGTACGGCTTGGCGGGGGATTCAGGGGGCCAGGTACCACGTACAATACGTCGGTAGCGAAGGCGGTTCCGCGAGGGACCGCCTTTTTTGGTTTCGCTGCGGCAACGCGCTTTTCGACGGCTTTCATCTATGGCATCCGAGCACGGCAGCGGCAATATGAAGCGCGTCATCGTCGCGCTGACGCTCACCGGGACCTTCATGGTCGTCGAGGTCGTCGGCGGTATCCTCGCCGGATCGCTCGCCCTGCTGGCAGACGCGGGCCACATGCTCACCGACACGATGGCCCTGGCGCTCGCGGCGGTCGCGTTCCACGTCGGCAAACGCCCGGCGGACGCGCGGCGCACCTTCGGCTACCAGCGTTTCCAGATCCTGGCCGCGTTCGTCAACGGCCTGAGCCTGCTGGTCATCGTCGGCTGGATTCTCTTCGAAGCGATGCGGCGCTTCGTCTCGCCGGTCGAGGTAACCGGCCCGACGATGCTTCTTGTGGCCGCGGCGGGACTGGCCGTCAACGTGGTTGCTTTCGTCGTGCTGCATGGCGGTGACCAGGACAACCTCAATATCCGCGGTGCTGCGCTGCACGTCGCCGGCGACCTGCTGGGTTCCGTGGCCGCGATCGTTGCGGCCGTCGTCATCATCTACACGGGCTGGATGGCGATCGACCCCCTGTTGTCGATCGCCGTCGCGTTCCTGATCCTGAAGAGTGCCTGGGCGCTGGTGCAGCAGAGTGCGCACGTTCTCCTCGAAGGGGCACCGGCGTGGCTCGATCGCGACGAGATGCAGAGGACGATCATCGAGCGTGTTCCCGAGGTTGACGGCATTCATCATGTTCATATCTGGGGACNNCTGGGGACTGACGCCGCAGGACCTCATGCTGACGATGCACGTCAGAGTTGTTCCGGACGTGTCGAACCCGACGGCCATCGTGCGGCGGGTCAAGGCGACGCTGAAGCAGGACTACGGTATCGGTCACTCGACGATCGAGATCGAGACCGCCGACTGCGCGGATCACTGATCCGGAGGCTGGATGGTCCCGATGTAGGGCAGGGTGCGGTCGTGCTCGGCATAGTCGAGTCCGTAGCCGACGACCCATTCGTCGCCGATACCGAAGCCGATATAATC
>JABAHS010042254.1_pt1 | contig 10072 bp, 9 predicted proteins | sample 7062111 | NCBI WGS metagenome assembly JABAHS01 (sample SAMN14534600, study PRJNA622989) | marine sediment metagenome | biome: marine biome [ENVO:00000428]; feature: marine pelagic biome [ENVO:01000023]; material: deep marine sediment [ENVO:00002113]; isolation source: pool of 4 deep marine... | reverse complement strand
TCGCTGAACCGACGTCAGTCGCCCATCTTGAGCAGCTGCTTGCCGAAGTTCTTGCCGGAGAAGAGCCGCAGCAGGGTCGCCGGAATGTTCTCGAAACCTTGCTGGACGTCTTCCTTGTAGACGATGGCCCCGGAGCGGATCCACTCGGTGATGCGTTCCCTGGCGACGTCGTACTCGGCTTCGTAACCGCTCAGCAGAAAGCCTTCGATGTTGGCCTGCCGGAAGACGATGTTGAAGTAGTTGGCGGGCCCCGGCGGCAGGGTTTCCTGCTCGTAGCGGGAGATCCCGCCGCAGATGACGATCCTGGCGTGAGGGGCGATCCGGGCCAGCGCGTCGTTGAGAGCCGTACCGCCCACGTTGTCGAAGAACACGTTGATCCCGTCCGGGCACAGCTCCTTCAGGCGGGCCTTGATGTTCTCGCTCTTGTAGTCGATGGCGGCGTCATAGCCCACCTCGTCCACCAGCCATGCGCACTTTTCCGCGCCGCCCGCGATCCCCACGGTGCGGCAGCCGGCAATTTCGGCAATCTGCCCCACCATGGAGCCCACGGCCCCGGCAGCCCCCGACACCACCACCATGTCGCCGGGCTCCGGCCGGCCCACCCGCAACAGCCCGAAGTAGGCGGTGAGCCCGGTGCCACCCAGAGGGCCGAGCCGGGCGGTGAGCAGATCGTCATCGGGCACGATCTCCAGGCTGCGCGCGGGCAGCGACGCGTATTCCTGCCAGCCCACGAACCCGGCAACCTTGGTGCCCACGGCGACGGACGCGCTGCGCGACTCGACCACCTCGCCGATGCCCCGGGCGTACATCACCTCGCCCGTGGCGCCACCGCGGGAGTATCCGGCGATGTTTTCCAGCTGTCCCTTTTGGGAAGGATCGAAGCTCAGGTACTCCACCTTTACCCGGACGTCGCCGTCCTCCAGCGGGTCGAGTTCCGCCTCGCTCTCCACGAAATCGGTCAGCGCCAAGGCTCGGCCCCGCGGGTTTCCATTGATGAGCCACTGTCTGTTGATGGTCTTGCCACCCATATGCTTTCCCCCTGACGTCAAACCCGTCTGCGGCGCTGGCGGACCGAACAACGCGATGCCCCGGCGCCGTGACGATCCTACTGCAATTGCCTACCGGCTACGCGGCGGCCGCATGCCGGGCGGCGATGTATCCGAAGGTCATCGCCGGCCCGATGGTCCCCCCGGCACCGGGGTAGAAGTTGCCCATGGCAGAGGCGGAGCTGTTGCCCGCGGCATACAGCCCGCGGATCACCGTGCCGTCCCCCCGCAGAACCTGGGCGTGCTCGTTGGTCAGCAACCCGCCCTTGGTTCCGAGATCGCCCGGGTAGAGCCGCATGCCGTAGAAGGGCGGCTCTTCCAGCGGCGCCAGGCACGGGTTGGGCCGCACCGCGGGGTCTCCCGCAAAGCGATCGAACGCGCTCTCGCCCCGGTGATAGTCCTCGTCGCTGCCCGAGGCGGCCATGGCGTTGAACCTGGCCACGGTGTTTTCCAGCCCAGCGGGATCGATACCCATGCTTTCCGAAAGCTCGGCCAGGGTGTCCGCACGCACGACGAAACCGTTGTCAAGGTAGCGCCGGGGCGTGACGCCCGGGAGCATCCCGCCCAGCGGATACTTGCTGCGGTATCGGTTGTCGAAGATGAGATAGGCGGGTATCGCCGAAGCCCCGCTGCGATCCGCTTCCTGCATCTGCTTGACCAGCTCGTTGTAGGGATCGGCCTCGTTGGCAAAGCGCTGGCCGGCCGCATCGACGATGATGTTGCCGGGCTTGCCCCGCTCGAAAATGACGATCTGCGGCCCCTGACCCGGGGGCATGAAGGTAGGCGCCCACCAGGCATCGTCCATGAGGTCCGCCGAAGCGCCGGCGTCGAGACCGGCCCGTATGGCATCTCCCGTGTTGCCGGGCGAGCCGGAGGAGTACTCGGCCGTGTTCTCGCCAAAGTACTCGCTTCGCATATCGCCGTTGTGCTCGAACCCGCCCGCAGTGATCACCACGCCCCGCCGGGCAGCCACCCGCACGGGCGCCTCCCCGCGCATCACCACCACCCCGCTCACCCCATCGTCATCGAGCACGAGGCGCGCAAGCGGCGCGTTCAGCCACAGCGGTACCCCGTTGCGTTCCATGGCGTGGCGCAGCCACGCAATGAGGGCGCGGCCGTTGGCCAGGTGCTGCGCTCCGGAAAGTCGGTTCCACAGGTTGCGGGGAAAGACCTTCCAGGCTTTCAGCAGCTCGAGCGGGTTGGAACGCACGGCGGCCAGGCGCCGCAGCTCCGTCATGGTGCCGACGATGCCCCCCGGCGCCATGGCGGCGCGCGCCCGAAGAGCCGTCAGCGCGCTGCCCAGCTTGCGCCCGGCGAACACCTTCGGCTCCACCGAGCGGCCGCCCTGACAGGCGCCCGGATCCTCCGGCCGGTAATCGGGGAAGCCCTCGAACACGTCGACTTCCAGGCAGCGGTGAGCGCGGAGAAAGTCCAGCATCCTGGGCGCGTGCTCGACGAAGGTCTCGAGCCTAGCCGCGCTGACCCGGTTGCCGATGTTGTGCTTGAGATAGGTCACTGCGCGGTCGGCCGAATCCTCGATGCCCGCCTGCTCCATCAGCGAGTTGTTGGGCACCCACAACACGCCCCCGGACAGGGCCGTGGTGCCGCCGTAATGGTCCGTCTTCTCGATCATCAGCACGTCAAGACCCTCGAGCCTCGCCGTGAGCGCGCAAGCCATCCCGGCGGCCCCGGAACCGACCACCACCAGATCCACCGTGAGTTCCCAGTCTGTTTCTTTGGGTTGAGTCATGTCTCGCTCCTTGGGCCGTCGGCCTGGTCGGGGACCGCTGCTCCGCCCGACTCCTCCTCGCCCGCCAAGCCGTCACGCCGCTCGATCTGGGACTGCAGCGCCCGCTGCTCCGCCTCGTCGAGCCTGAATCCTCGAATGAAGACGTAAGCGAGGATCATGGCCACAACCGGCACCACGAGATAGATCATGCGGAAGGCGAACTTCGCTTCCTCCGGATTTCCGCCTTGGGCATCGAAACCCACCACCGCGAGCAGCGGGTAGGTGATGCCAATGGCCAGCGCACCGCCCGCCTTGGCCGTTATGGCAAGCAGCGCGAAGTAAAGCCCCGTGCGCTGCCCGCCCGTCTGCACGTTGTCGTAGTCGACCACATCCGCGCCCATGGACCGCAGCAGGAACTGCAGGCCCGAGTGGGCAAGACCCGTGAGGAACAGAAAGGCCACGAACATTGGCACGTCGCCTTCCCCCGGGAAAAAGAACAGCGACGTGGTAAAGCAAAAGCACAGCGCGCTGATGCCGAAAGCGCGGTGCTTACCCACACGAAACGACAGGCGCACCCAGAGCGGCACGCCGATGATGTGCGCGACGAAGAAGCCGATGAGTGCCAGGGAGTTGAATTGCGCGTTACCCAGCAGCTCGGCCTGGTAAAAGATGAACAGCCCAGACATCACCGAGCCGGGAATGGCCGCCATGGCGTCGGCGAGCAGCAGTCGGCGCATGTGCGGGTTCCGCAGTACCATGCCGAGCCCGCGAATCAGCCCGATGCGAGGTGCCGGCGCCGTGGGCCGCTCGCCGACCAGGGCGACCGCGGCAAACACGCAGATAGGCGCGAACACGAGCGCCATGGTGCCGAAGAACGTCAACGCTTCGTGACCGGCGGGTGGCGTCCCTCGAAACTCGAGATACGCCAGGGGACCGAGAATGAGCAGCGAGCCCATGTAGGCGGCAAACGAGTTGAATCCGGCGATGCGCGATCGCTGGTCGTAATCGGGGGACAGCTCCGCTGCCCAGGCGGTGTGAGAGATGGTCTTCATCGTGGTGCCGGCGTAGAGCACGACCAGCCAGAAGCCCAGGTACCAGATGGAGGGCGACCCGCTCGGCATGAACGCCATGTAGACGCCGATCATCATGAAAGGTAGTGCGATCACCAGCCAATGGCGCCGCCGGCCCCAGCGGCTATCAAACCGGTCGCCGATGATGCCCATCACCGGATCGGTGACGATATCGAACATGCGAACCAGCATGAAAACGAAACCCACCTCCGCCAGGCCGAGACCGAGGGTCTTGGTGTAGAACGGTGGCAGGAAGATGCTCAGCGGCAGCGTCATGCCAACGCTGGGGAAGGCGATGGATGCAAAGACACCCAGCCGCCAGGCCGGGATGCGTCCCGACGTGTTCGCGGGGGTCAGAGAGCGAACGAGCATGGGCCGCGTCAGCCCACGTCCCACGCCAGCGGCAGTGATCGGATCCCCTGCAGCACCGGCATCCGCTTCTCCATGACCACTTCGCCATCGAAACGCAGATTCGGAAGCCGATCCAACACAGCGCGCAGGAAGATCTCGCCCTCGATGCGGGCCAGCGCCGCGCCCCGGCAGAAGTGAGTTCCGTAGCCGAAAGCCAGGTGCCGGCGCACCCTGGCAATATCCCTGTCCAGACTGAAGCGGAGCGGGTCATCGAAAACCGCGGGATCGAGATTTGCGCCCGCCCAAAGGAGCATGACCTTGGTGTCCCTTTCCAGGTGCAGCGGCCCTAAGTCCGTTTCCTCGTCGTTGGTGCGGAACAGGCCCTGGACGGGCGCGTCGAGGCGCAGAGATTCCTCGATGGCAAGCGGGACGAGGTCCGGGTTGGCCTTCAGCTTGGCGAACTCCTCCGGTTCCGTGAGCAGCCGGTAGAGGATGTTCGACAGCATGATCGTCGTCGTCGCACTCCCCGCGGTGAGCAGGAAGCCGCAGAACCCGAGGATCTTGGCATCGGAAAGGTAGGTGCCGTCGGGTCCCGGCGTGGTCAGGAAACGGCAGACGATGTTGCTGTCGTCGTGGTACTCGCCGTTCTCGAGCTTGCGTTTGCAGTCCGCCAAATGGTCCACGAACATCTGCTGGGTACCGGCAACGGCCCGCATGCGGGCCTCGTCCACGGACCCGGCGGCAAGCTCCGCCTGCACCTGATGGCTGGGCGTCAGCATCAGGCCGACAGAGCCCAAGATCATCTGACGCACGAACTCCGTCTTGTCGCCCGCCTCGTCGCGCAGCGGGATGCCGAACATCCGGAAGATCACAAACAGCGGCAGCGCGATAGACAGCGCCTGATGCAGATCGACCCGACCGTCGGCATAGAAGCCGTCGATCTGCTCGTCCACGAACGCCTGCATCTCGGGAATGAGGGACTCGAAGTAGGGCACCGAGAACGCGCTGGCGACGATCTTCACCTCGAAGGTGTGCTCGGGTGGGTCCACGCTGACCAGCACGCCCGACCGTTCCTGATAGTTGAGCCCCGGGCCGTACTTGCTCTTCCACAGGTCGTAGCGCTTGAGCATGTCGACGATCTCGGCATGAGACGCCACGGCGTAGTGATCGCCCAGGGTGGAATGCGCGAAGGGACAGCCGCTCGCGTGCATGGCGGCGTAGGTCTGCTTGAAGTCGGTGAGGAAGGGTTCGGAGTTGAAGTCCACCTCCATGATCCCTTCCACCGGACAGGTTCTACGTCCACTCATGGCGATACCCGAAGCTGCTCAACGACGCGCAAGCCCAAACACCGGACCGCGGGGCGCCGAAATGCGCACGAGGTCACCGTCTACCAGCCGTTCCAGCGCAGGATATCGTCCAAGCCCTTGCGGGAGGTGGGCCCGAAGTTCGCGTCGGGGTAGCCAATGGGAAGCAGCGCCACAGGCGTCGCCTCCTCCGGCAGCGACAGGATGCGCCGCAGATCGGCGTCGAGCATGCCGTGAACGGTCGTCATCACCGTGCCGAGCCCCAACGCACGGGCCGCGAGCAGCACGTTCTGCACCGCCAGATAGATAGAGCTCCCCGCCAGCAGGGAGGAGGCGTCCTGAGTGGGTGAGGACAGCCCGTACAGGCACGGAATGATCATGGCCGGGGCCTTCTCCAGGTGGGAGAAAAACGCCCTCGCGCCTTTCAGCATCAGACGCTCGGTCTTGTCCTCGGATTGCTCCCCCGCGGAGATCAGCTGCTGCAGGGGCTCGGCGGCTTCGAAGATTCCCCGCAGGGCAGCGCCGAGCTCGGCTCGCGTGTCGGGTTCGTCTACCACCACGAACACCCAGGGCTGCGTGTTGGAGCCGCTAGGCGCTTTGGACCCCGCGGCCACCACCTTCTCCAGCAGCTCTCTGGGAACGGGCTTGTCCTGCCAGTAGCGGATGGCCCGCTGGGTGAACATGGCCTCCCAGATGTTGTCGGTAGGCTCGCGCCCCACGGGCAGATCAATCTCCGGATATCCTCTCGCCATGCTTCCCCCCTGCTCGGCCGGATGGTCGAAAGTAGAGCAGTTTTCCCGCGGGAAAGAAACTAAGGCGAGATTCCGGCGAGGATCGGCTCCAGGTACTCGACGAACTGCACCGGGTTCTCGGACATCGGGAAGTGGCCGACCCCCTTCATCTCCGTCCAGGTGGAGCCCACGATCAGCTCGTGGGCCTGCCGGCCAAGCTCGGAGGTGCCGCTGTAGTCGTACTCGCCGGAAAGGATGTGCACGCCCACCCGGTTGGTGTCGATCTTCGCCGCGGCGTCCCGGATGTCGAAGTCGTTGATGTAGTAGTACAGATCGCCCAGAAAGACCGGCGGCCATCCGCAGGCGTACACGAAGCTCGTCTCTTTGCGGTACGCCTTGGGCGATTTGGGGGACATGATCCCGTCCATGAGGCGGGCCTTGTACTCGTTGCTCACCTGGGGATGCCACAGTTCCTCCAGCTCGCCAAGATCGCCTTCGATGTTGAGCGCGCCTTCCACCGAGATAACGGCCCGGAACTGGTCAGGGTGGCGCAGTGCAAGATCCAGCGCCAGGAGCCCGCCGACGGAACATCCCATGAACACGGGCCGCTCCAGCCCGAGCGCCCGGGCGAGCTTCACCGGCACCGAGCGCAGGAAATCCCCTTTCAGATCGTAAGGCTCCGCCCACCAGGACCGGCTCACCGGAGGGACAGATTTACCGTGATACGGCAGGTCATAGGCGATCAGCCGGAAGCGGCTGCTGATCTCCGGTATCTCGAACAGGTGCCGCCACTGGCTGCCGTGGCAGCCGGCCGTGTGCTGCATCAGCAGCGGGATCCCCTCGCCCGCCTCCTCGAAGTAGATCCGGTGATCGTGGCCGTCCAGCTCCAGATGGACGTAGCGGCCCACGGGCGCATCGAAAGTCCCTGGCGAACGGGCCTCGTCGCGCATGGGCATGGACCCGGCCTCCGCCGGCCGGAGCAGCTCGACGGCGCGCATCACGGCCGGGTAGTACTGGGCGTGAACCACGGGGTCCACCTGTCGGTTGAGCCCGCCCCCCACGGTCATGTTGGCCATGATGTCGTTATGAAACCGCGGCGGCTCGGAGGTGAGCATGTGCTCCCAGACGTCGGTCGGGCCCGAGTAGGTGAGCAGACCCTGCGTTGAGTCGGCCTTGCCCGGAGCGACCGCGCCATCTGCGAGGCGCAGGCTGAGCTCGGCCTCGCCCACGGCGAGGGTGAGACCGCCTGTCCAGTGCCGGGCCGCCAGGACGAACTCGCCATCGGCCGCGCAGGCACGGGCCCACTCTTCATTGCTTGGAAGCTGCATTTCCGAGTTCCCCTTCCCGTTGAGCCGCCATCCGGCGGAAACCACCATCATAACCCCACCCACGTCGGCACCGCGGACCCACCGTGCCCCGACCGGCAGGACGCGGTTACCTCGAGCCGGTATTCGTCAGCCGTCCCATACCGACGCCGGCATGGGCAGCCCGGCAAAGTCCTGCACCGTGAGCGGTTCTTCCGCCGGGATCCCGAGCAGGTCTAGAACCATCATCAGCTGACGCGCGTGCTGCGCCGAGTGCCATACCGCCCGTTCCAGCACCTGGTGGAGCGTCTGGGAACCAAAGTAGGTCACCACTGGATGGGCAAGCCCCGCGGGCTCCACCTGCGCAAGCCAGGCCTGAAGACCGCGCTTCGCCTCGGCGGCGGCCGTTGCCAGGTCCACCGGGTCGAGCTCCACATCCGGGACCGACTCGGCCAGCCGGCCGGTGAGCTCCGCACCCCCGCTCACCGCGAGAAAGTCCAGCGCGATCTGTACCAGGTGGTTGCCGAGGGCGAGATAGGAGCGGTCCCGGTGCGGTAGCTTGTCGTTCAGGCGTTCCGGCGGTATCTGGCCAACGTGGCGCGCCGCCGCGTCGAGCACGCGGAGATAGCGGCCAACCAGCACGTCTGCTGCCAGGGTCGCGCCTGCCTCGTAGTCCAGGCCCAGGAACTCGGCGACCCGGCCCAGATCCACTCCGGAAACGAAGGCGTCATCCCGGCCAACCACCGGCAGCCCGCGCATGCCGGCCCGGGCAAGCCGCTCTCGACCGGCCTCGTCCTCCAGCACGTTGACGGAATCGAAATCGACCTCACGGGCCGATAGAAACTCCTTTACCCGGAGACAGCTGGTTCACCCGGGTTGCCAGTAGACGCAGGTTCCCACGTCAGCCCTCCGTGTCCAGGCCCACGCCCGGCGCCTGCAGCCGGACCTCCACGAGCACGCCGCCCATCCGGCCCGGCAGCCAGTCCGGCGCGGTGGGCCGCAGCCGGGCGAAGACGCTGCGGGTCCGTTCAGGATCGTCGAGCACCGCGCGGGCAAGACCCGCGAGGCTTTCGCCTCGTATGAGCATCCTCACGGGGGTCTCGCCGTGCTGAAACTGCCGCCACCACAGCCCGTCGATGCCCATGTAGACCATGTCGTCCTCGCGCAGGTAGTTGACCGGCAGGGTCCGCCCGTCGGGCAGGTCGATGAGCATGACCCGCTGGGCCCTTCTGCCATCCGGCTCGGCCTGGACTTCCGCCATCACACGGGGATTGCCCACAATCTGCATGTACGCGTAGTAGCACCCGCCGGCAAGGATCAGCAGCCCGATGACCCACAACAGGGCTTTGAACACTTTCCCCAAGATGGCCCGCCATCCCAGCTGAAAGATCGTAGCCTGACACAGGACCGAGCAAAGCTGAACACCCGACTGCCCCGGCGGATCGGCGGGCGTGGCCGCGCAGCCGCCGCTCCTCTGAAGATAGCCGATGCACGAAGGCTGGGGCAAAATGGCGCCAGGCGGCAGAGGAAAGAGCCATGGGCGGACGCTTTGGCGGAAAAGTCATCATGATCACCGGCGCGACGTCCGGCCTCGGCAAGCACGCGGCCGTCGCGTTCGCGGGCGAAGGGGCCAAGGTAGTGGCGGCAGGCAGGCGCGAGGACGAAGGCGAGAAAACCCTCGCGGAGATCGAAGCCGCCGGCGGCACAGGCGTGTTCGTCCAGGCCGACGTCAGCGTGAGCGAGGACGTCGCCCGCATCGTTACCACGGCCAGGGAGCAGTTCGGCGGGCTCGANNGGCGTTCCCGGCGACGCCTTTACCAAGGCGGCAGAGTATTCCGAAGATGCCTGGGACGAGACCATGGCGATCAACGTCAAAGGCATTTTTCTCTGCATCAAGCACGCCATCCCGGCCATGCTCGAGCGCGGCGGCGGTGCCATCGTCAACATGTCGTCCATCTCCGGCATCGGCGGATCGCCGGGCGGCGTGGCCTACGTGGCATCAAAACACGCCATCGTAGGCCTCACCAAGGCGGCAGCGCTGGACTACGCCGAGCAGAACATTCGCGTCAACGCCCTGGCACCGGGCGTCATCTACACGGAGATGCTCTCCTGGGGAATATCACAGACGCCTGGTCTGGAAGCCGACCTGATTTCCCAGCACCCCATCGGGCGGCTCGGGCAGCTCGAGGAGGTGACGAACGCGGCCATGTGGCTGTGCTCGGACGAGGCCAGCTTCGTCACCGGCACCACCCTGACGGTAGACGGCGGGCACCTGGCCCGCTGAAACAAGACAACGCACAACCATCGATGGCACGGCGAGGGAGGCTGAATCGATGAACCAGAAAGAAATCGACGAGCTGCGCCAGCTCATGGAGTACGAGGCCGCACGGACCGAGCCGCCGGAAGGTTTTCCGTCGCTGCCCGACCTGCCGGGCGGTCGTTACACCGATCAGCGCTTCTACGATCTGGAGCAGCAGCACATCTGGCGCAAGTCCTGGCTGCTGGCCGGCCACATCGACGAGATCCCGGAGCCCGGC
>JABAHS010002166.1_pt1 | contig 10075 bp, 10 predicted proteins | sample 7062111 | NCBI WGS metagenome assembly JABAHS01 (sample SAMN14534600, study PRJNA622989) | marine sediment metagenome | biome: marine biome [ENVO:00000428]; feature: marine pelagic biome [ENVO:01000023]; material: deep marine sediment [ENVO:00002113]; isolation source: pool of 4 deep marine... | reverse complement strand
CCAAAAGGGCTTTTGCTCGGCCCCGCGACGGCGCTAGGGAGTCGGCAGATGGCTCTTATAGGACTGGGCGCCAATCTGGCAAGCGCCGAGTTCGGCTCGCCGCGGCGCACGCTCGAGGCCGCGTTGGCGGAGATCGCGCGGGCCGGCTTGAGCGTGGAGCGGCGCTCGTCCTGGTATCGCAGTCGCCCGGTTCCCCCGTCAGATCAGCCCTGGTTCGTCAATGGCGTGGCTGAAATCGGGGGTGAAGAGGACCCGACGGCCTTGATGACGTCTCTGCATGAGATCGAAGAGCGTTTCGGCCGTAGGCGCGGCGAGGTTAATGCCGCGCGGGTGCTGGATCTCGACTTGCTGGATTGCGACGGGCGGGTCTCCGCACCAGGCGAGTGGCCGGCCTTGCCCCACCCCCGCATCGCCGAGCGCGCCTTCGTGCTCGTTCCCCTGGTGGAGATCGCGCCCGCCTGGCGGCACCCGATCACCGGCGCGCTTGCGGCGGAGATCCTGGTGGCGCTGCCGGATCGAGGGGATGTGTTACTCCTGGACGATGGGTAGCCAACCTTCGATCGGAGCCGCCGAAGCCGCGGCAAGGAACGGACTTGCGTCCACGCCGGTGGGTATCTATAGTCCCCGCGACCCCGCCGAGGCGCGAGTTATCGTCTCGGGAAATGAAGGAGTTTCAAATAGATGGCACGCGTCACGGTCGAAGATTGCGTTCTCAGGGTTCCCAATCGCTTCGAGTTGGTGCTGACCGCGGCGGAGCGGGCGCGGCAGATATCCTCGGGCGCGTCCCTGACGGTCGAGCGCGACAACGACAAGAACCCGGTCGTCGCCCTGCGCGAGATCGCCGATGAAACCGTCGGGGTGGAGGATCTCGAGGGGTCTCTCGTGAAGTCCCTGCAAAAGCATGGCATCGTCGACGAGCCGGAGTATGACAGCCTCGACTTCGGGGCCGAAGGCGAGAGCGCCGAGAACCAGGGCGAGTTGGCCGGCGAGGCGGTTCGCGAGTTGGCTGGCTTTTCGCACAAGGGCCTTGGTGAGGGGCCCGAGGGCATCGCACCGGGTGCCAAGCTGTTCGAGGATGTGGACGCTTCGGACTGATCCGAAGGTGACCCGCGCGCCGGAATGAGGATGGCGCGATCCGGTCGGACACGGCTTAGCTAGAGATTTTTCCGATCCTATCGGCCCACCGCTTTGTCGGTGCGCGCCAGCGTTCGCCATTGCGCAATGAATCTAATGTTTTATATCCTTATGTCATAGGCATAACCGAAGCGCGGCAGTCAATGATTCGGCAGTTCGAGCTTGTCGAACGGGTCAAAAGCTACGATCCCGGCACGGACGAGGACGCGCTCAACCGTGCCTACGTTTTCGCGATGAAGGCCCATGGCGCGCAAACCCGCGCCTCGGGCGACCCCTATTTCTCGCATCCGCTCGAGGTCGCGGGTATCCTGACGGACCTGAAGCTCGACGCCTCGACCATCATCACCGCCTTGCTGCATGACGTGGTCGAGGATACGGAGACCTCCGTCGAGGACATCGAGCAGGTCTTCGGTCCGCAGATCGGCCGGCTCGTCGATGGCGTGACCAAGCTCGGCCGCTTGGAGCTGCAATCCGAGGAAACCCGCTACGCCGAGAATTTTCGCAAGCTTCTCCTGGCCATGTCGGAGGACATTCGCGTCCTCCTGGTGAAGCTCGCCGACCGCCTCCACAACATGCAGACGCTGCATCACATTCCCGCCGAGGAAAAGCGGCGGCGCATCGCGCGGGAAACCATGGACATCTACGCGCCTTTGGCCGAGCGCATCGGCATGCAGGGACTGAAGGACGAGCTGGAGGACCTCGCCTTCGCCGAGCTCAACCCGGATGGCCGCGAGGCGGTGATCGAGCGGCTCGATTTTCTGAAGGGACAGGAAGGCGATCTGCCCTCCAAGATCGTCGAGGAGTTGCGCGGCAAGCTCCGCGCCCACGGCCTGCCGCGGGCCGAGGTCCTGGGCCGGATCAAGCGACCCTACTCGATCTGGCGCAAGATGCAGCGCAAGAACGTCGCCTTCGAGCAGCTTTCCGACATCATGGCCTTCCGCGTGGTGGTGAATGACCTGGCGGAGTGCTACCAGGCGCTGGGCATCCTGCACGCCGTCTATCCGGTCGTGCCCGGGCGGTTCAAGGACTACATCTCGACCCCCAAGCCCAATGGCTACAAGTCGATCCATACCGCCGTGATCGGCCCCGAGCGCCAAAGGATCGAGATCCAGATCCGCACGCGCGAGATGCACGAGGTCGCCGAGTTCGGCGTTGCCGCTCACTGGCAATACAAGCAGGACGCTCAAAACGTCGACGGCCGCCAGTATCGCTGGGTTCGCGAGCTGCTCGACATTCTCGAGCACGCCTCCTCGCCGGAGGAGTTCCTCGAGCACACCAAGCTCGAGATGTTTCAAGACCAAGTCTTCTGCTTCACCCCCAAGGGCGCGGTGATCGCTTTGCCGAGGGGCGCTTCCCCGGTCGATTTCGCATACGCCGTCCATTCGGAGGTGGGCGATACCTGCGTCGGGGCGAAGGTCAACGGCCGCATCGTCCAGCTCCGCACCGAGCTCCACAACGGCGACCAGGTCGAGATCATCACCTCGAAAGCCCAAACACCCTCGCCCGATTGGGAGCAGTTCGTCGTCACCGGCAAGGCCAAGGCGCGCGTCCGCCGCTTCGTGCGGATGAAGGAGCGCGAGCAGTATGGCGAGCTCGGCCGGCAGATGCTGCAAAAGGCGTTTCGCCAGGAAAATTACGACCTAACCGAAAAGGCGCTCGAAGGCGTGTTGAAGCGCTACAAGGTCGAGACGGTGGCGGACCTCTACGTTCTGGTGGGCAAGGGCCACCATAGCGGGCGCGAGGTGCTCGAGGCGGTCTTTCCCGGGATCAAGGATCGCGGCAAGGTCCGCAAGATCATCCCCATCGCCCGCCGCCGAAAGTCGAAGGCCAATGACACGCCCGTTCCCATCACCGGGCTCATTCCCGGCATGGCGGTGCACTACGCCCATTGCTGCCATCCCTTGCCGGGCGACCGCATCGTCGGCATCGTGACCACCGGCAAGGGCGTCACCATCCATACGATCGATTGCGAGACGCTGGAGAACTTCCAAGCCACGCCGGAGCGTTGGGTCGATGTCGCCTGGGATGTCGATGAGAAGGACAACGTCTTCACCGGCCGCCTTCACCTGGTGGTGGCGAACGAGCCCGGGTCTCTCGGCAGTCTCTCGACGGTCATCGGCAAGAACCTGGGCAACATCTCCAACCTCAAGATCACGCATCGCTCCCAGGACTTCTTCGAGATGTTGATCGACGTTCAGGTCGTCGACGCCAAGCACCTCAGCAACATCATCGCCGCGCTCAGAACCATGCCCGAGGTCACGACGGTCGAGCGGGCACGAGGCTAGGGGGGAGGATGTTCGCACGGCGCCGCCCGCTTCCGTTTCTCCAGCGCACGGCCCGCTTTCTCTGGCCGCGCGGGGGCTGGGCGCGCCAAGGCATGTACGTCGCCCATCGCATCAAGCGGTTGCCCGGGACGCCCAATCGGATCGCGGCCGGCTTCGCCTGCGGCGTCGCCGTCTCCTTCACGCCCTTCATCGGTCTTCATTTCGTGATCGCCGCGCTGTTGGCGCTGATCATGCGCGGCAACATCATCGCCTCGGCGATCGGGACCGTCGCGGGAAACCCCTGGACCTTTCCCTTCATCTGGATCTGGACCTACAACATCGGGCTCTGGCTCTTGGGCCAAGAGCAGGTCGGCGCCTTGCCGGACAGCTTTTCGATGCAGTACATCTTCGACAACCCGCTGAACGTCTTGTGGCCGATGGCCATCGGCAGCCTACCGTCGGGGACGGTCGCGTGGCTGGTCGCCTTTTTCATCATGCGGGACATCGTCAAGCGCTACCGCCTGCGCCGGCGTAGCCGGCTGCGGGCCAAGCTGCGGCGCAAGCGCTTTCGCGAGCGGCTCCGCCGCGAGAGGGAAGGCCAAGCAGCGCCGTCTCCGGTGGAGGACGCGGGTGCATCCTATCTGGCGAAGAGTGAGCCCTTGCCGACGGGCCCGACGTCCGAAGGGCAAGCGACGGCATCAAAAGGAAGAGAGTGATGATCATCGGCATCGGCAACGACCTGGTTCGCATCGATCGGATCGAGAAGACGCTCGAACGCTTCGGGGAACGTTTCATCCAGCGTGTCTTCACCGACATCGAGCAGGCGAAGTCCGAGCGCCGGGCTCAGCGCGCGGCAAGCTACGCCAAACGCTTCGCGGCCAAGGAAGCCTGCGCCAAGGCGCTCGGCACGGGAGTGCCGAGGCGCGGTGTGCACTGGCGCGACATGGGGGTCGTGAACCTGCCGAGCGGCAAGCCGACGATGGAGCTTATCAATGGCGCCAAGCTGCGCTTGGCCGAGCTGACGCCCGATGGCATGCAAGCGCGCATTGACGTGACCATCACGGACGACTATCCCCTTGCCCAGGCGATCGTCATCATATCTGCTTTGATCGGTGACGGCGACGATGTGACGTAATCGAGAGTGTTTGGGAACAAGGGACCATGGTCGATATGAACGAGTCCAAAGACGAGACCACCGAAGCCCAGGCGGCGCGTGGCGAAAGCCGCCACAGTGCGATCAAGGAGATCGTCTATACCGTCGTGTGGGCCGTCGTCATCGCCGTGGTCGTCCGTACCTTCGCCTATGAGCCCTTCAACATCCCCTCCGGCTCGATGAAGCCGACGCTCTTGATCGGCGATTATCTCTTCGTCTCGAAGTTCTCCTATGGCTATAGCCGCTACTCCTTCCCTTACGGACTGGATCTGTTCGAGGGCCGGATTTTGGCCGACGAGCCCGAACGCGGCGATGTCGCGGTCTTTCGCAAGCCGCCGCAGAACGATCAGGACTATATCAAGCGCGTCATCGGGCTGCCCGGCGATCGCATTCAGGTGAAGGATGGGCTTCTCCATATCAACGGCGAGCCCGTCAAGCGCGAGAAGCTGGGGGTCGACACCGACAGCGACGATGCCGGTTTTCCCCGCCAGCTCACACGCTACCGGGAAACCCTGCCGAACGGCAGGTCGCACATCATTTGGGAGGAGACCGATACCGGCTTTGCCGATAGCACGCGTGTCCACGTGGTGCCCGAAGGTCACTACTTCATGATGGGGGATAATCGGGACCATAGCCGCGACAGCCGGGCCATCGGGCCCGTGCCCTTGGACAATCTGATCGGTCGGGCGGAGATCATCTTTCTCTCGTTGGATGGCGCGGATCTCTATGAATTCTGGACATGGCCCTGGACCATGAGGTTCGGCCGGCTCGGCCATGTCATCGAATAGCCAGGACGCAAGCGGTGGTGTGCGGAGCGATGGCGATCTGACGTTGCTCTCCGATCGCTTGGATCATCGCTTCGACGACATCGACCTGCTGAAACGGGCGGTCACGCATCGTAGCGCCGCGTCGCAAGATGCGCTCAGAGGACACTACGAACGGCTCGAGTTCCTGGGCGATCGGGTGCTTGGGCTGATCATCGCCGAGCTGTTGTTCGAGCGCTTCCCGAGCGAGGCGGAAGGCAAGCTCGCTCGGCGTCAGGCGGCGCTGGTGAGTGGCGCGGCGCTCAGTGAGGTGGCCGACGAGATCGGCCTCGGCGCGTTCCTGCGCCTGGCGAAGGGGGAAGAGGAGGCGGGTGAGCGTGAGAACCCGGCACTGCTCGCCAACGCCTGCGAGGCTGTGATCGCGGCCCTCTACCTGGATGGCGGTTTGCCGGCCGCCGAGCGTTTCGTGCGCGGCCATTGGATGGCGCTGCTGCGCCGCGCGCCGCTGCCGCCGCGCGACAGCAAGACGGCGCTTCAGGAGTGGGCTCAAGGCCAAGGTCTGCCGCTGCCGCACTACCGCGAGACGGCGCGCATGGGCCCACCGCACGATCTCATCTTTACGGTCACGGTCGAGGTCGAAGGCGAAGCCCCAGAGACCGGCGAGGGTCGGTCCAAGCGCAAGGCCGAGCAGGAAGCGGCCGGCCGTCTGCTCGCCCGGATCGAGGCTGGGCCGCAAGAGCGTCAGGCGTGAGCGGCCACACTCAGTCGGAGGTGGGCCAAGTCGGAACACGCTGTGGCGTCGTCGCCTTGATCGGCGCGCCCAACGTCGGCAAGTCGACGCTTCTGAACGCGATGCTCGGAAGCAAGGTGTCGATCGTCACCCACAAGGTGCAGACCACCCGCGCGCGGGTGCGCGGCATCGCCATTCGCGGTGACGCACAGATCATCTTCATCGATACGCCCGGCATTTTCGAGCCGCGCCGACGGTTGGAGCGCGCGATGGTCGCCGCCGCCTGGTCCGTCGTGGGCGACGCCGACATCACTGCCCTGCTTTACGATGCCCGGCGAGAAAAGCGTGATCCCGATACCCGGCGTATCCTGGAGGGCTTGCGCGAGCGCGGCGCGCGCGCGGTGCTGGTGCTGAACAAGATCGATCTGGTGAAGCGCGAGAACCTGCTCCGCCTCGCCGCGGACTTCGAGGCGGAAGGCCTTTTCGACCGGATTTTCATGATCTCGGCCTACAACGGCGATGGCGTCGGAGATTTGCTGGACTATTTCGCCGAGACCGTGCCCGAGGGGGTTTGGCTCTATCCGGAGGACCAGATCTCCGACCTGCCCTTGCGCCTGTTGGCGGCGGAGATCACGCGCGAAAAGCTGTTCCTGCGCCTGCACCAGGAGCTGCCTTACGGCCTGACGGTGGAAACCGAGTCCTGGCAGGAGTTCAAGAATGGCGATGTGCGCATTCAGCAGGTCGTCTATCTCAGCCGTCCGCAGCACAAGGCCATGTGCCTCGGCAAGGGCGGCCAGCGAATCAAGGAAATCCGCGAAAGCGCGCAGCGGGAATTGGAGCAACTATTGGAATGCAAGGTGCATCTCTTTCTTCATCTCAAGGTGCGCGAGAACTGGATCGAAGACCCCGAGCGGTACCGCTATCTCGGTCTCGAGTTCAATCCCTAGAGCGGCCGGCCCGCGATGCAATGGACCGATGACGCGATCGTCCTGAGCGCCCGGCCACACGGTGAGAGTTCCGTTGTCTTACAGCTCTTGACCCGCGGCCATGGACGTCATGCCGGCTTGGTTCGCGGCGGCCAGTCGGCGCGGGCGCGCGGTCTCTATCAGCCCGGCAACCGGGTCGAGGCGACTTGGAACGCAAGGCTTGCCGAGCACCTGGGCCTCTATCGCTGCGAGTTGACGGGGAGCCACGCGGCGACCCTATTGGACCGACCGGACCGGTTGCTTGCGCTCAGCGCCGCCGCGGCGGTGAGCGAGCGTGCGCTGCCCGAGCGCGAGCCCCACCCCGCCTGCTTCGAGGGGTTGCTCGCCTTGCTCGAGGCCTTGGAGAGCGAGCATTGGGCCGAGGTTTATGTGCGCTGGGAGCTGCTGCTTCTGGCGGAGCTCGGCTTCGCCTTGGAGCTCGAACGTTGCGCCGCCGGCGGCGATGCCGACGACCTTGTCTACGTCAGTCCGAAGACCGGGCGCGCGGTCTCACGCGGTGAGGGCGAGCCCTATCACGAGCGTCTCTTGGTGTTGCCGGGATTTCTCGCCGGGCGCGGCGGTGGTGGGCCGGAGGAGGTGGCCGACGGCTTGACGCTCTCCGGGCATTTCCTGAAGCGGCACATCTTCCACCCCCAGGACCGCGACCTGCCCGAAGTCCGGGAGAGATTGGCCGCTCATTTTACATCATGAACCACAGTTTATTGCGGTCTCCATGGGAAACGTACTATATCTAGTGGCCGCTTGAGGAGGAGCCATGGGCCAAGCCAAAACAGTGCCGGCGGGGGGTGAAACCCGCGACGTGCGTCTGACCGACGCCTTGTCGGAGCGCTACTTGTCCTATGCGCTCTCGACCATCATGTCGCGCTCGCTGCCCGACGTGCGCGACGGCCTGAAGCCGGTGCATCGCCGGCTGCTCTACGCGATGCGGCAGCTGAAGCTCGACCCGAACTCGCCCTACAAGAAATCGGCGCGGGTCGTGGGCGATGTCATCGGCAAGTTCCACCCTCACGGCGACCAGGCGATCTACGATGCCTTGGTGCGCTTGGCCCAGGATTTCGCCCTGCGCTACCCGCTGATCGACGGGCAGGGCAACTTCGGCAACATCGACGGCGATAACGCCGCGGCCATGCGCTATACCGAGGCGCGGCTGACCCTGGTGGCCGAATATCTGCTGCGCGGCATCGACGAGGACACGGTCGATTTCCGCCCGACCTATGATGGCGAGGCGGAAGAGCCGGTGGTGCTGCCGGCGGCTTTCCCCAATCTGCTCGCCAACGGGGCGCAAGGTATTGCCGTCGGCATGGCGACCGCGATCCCGCCGCATAACGTGGCCGAGATCTGCGATGCGCTCTTGCACCTGATCAAGACGCCGAAGGCGACCATCGACAAGCTGCTGAGCTTGATGCCGGGCCCCGACTTCCCGACCGGCGGGGTCTTGGTGGAGGAGCGCGAGACGCTGCTCGAGGCTTACCGCAAGGGCCGGGGGTCCTTCCGTTTGNNGCTCGAGGCTTACCGCAAGGGCCGGGGGTCCTTCCGCTTGCGGGCGCGCTGGGAGACCGAGAAGCTGAAGGGCGGCGGCTATCAGATCGTCGTCACCGAGATGCCCTTCCAGGTGCAGAAATCCCGCTTGGTGGAGAAGATCGCCGAGCTCATGGCGGCGCGCAAGCTCTCCATGCTGGCCGACGTGCGCGACGAGTCCGCCGAGGAGGTCCGCCTGGTCCTGGAGCCCCGGAGCCGCAACGTCGACCCCGACGTGCTGATGGAATCCCTGTTCCGCCAGACCGAGCTGGAAAGCCGTGTCTCGCTCAACATGAACGTGCTCGATGCCGACAACACGCCGCGCGTCATGTCGCTGCGCGAGGCGTTGCAGGCCTACCTCGACCACCGCCACGAAGTCTTGCAGCGCCGGACCCGTCATCGTCTCGAGAAGATCGCCCGCCGGCTCGAGGTGCTCGAGGGCTACCTGGTCGCTTACCTCAATCTTGACGAGGTGATCCGCCTGATCCGCGAGGACGACGACCCGAANNCGAGGCGATCCTCAACATGCGCCTGCGCGCCTTGCGCAAGCTCGAGGAAATCGAGATCAAGCGCGAGCACGGCGAGCTGTCGGCCGAGCAGAGCGACCTCGAGGCGCTGCTGAAGAACGAGAAGCGCCGCTGGGGCGTGATCGCCGACGAGATCAAGGCCTTGCGCAAGACCTTCGGACCGACCACGCCACTGGGCCGCCGTCGCACCGAGCTATCGGGGGCACCCGACGACGTGGTGATCCCCTTGGAGGCCGTCATCGAGCGCGAGCCGGTGACCATCCTCTGCTCGGAAAAGGGCTGGATCCGGGCCATGAAGGGGCACTTCGAGCAACTGCCGGAGACCCGTTACAAGGAAGGCGACCGCGCCCGTTTCGCGGTCGAGGCCCATACCACCGACAAGCTGCTGGTCTTCGCCACCAACGGGCGTTTCTACACGCTGGCGGTCGACAAGCTGCCCGGTGGCCGCGGCTTCGGCGAGCCGTTGCGGCTGATGATCGACCTGCCCAACGACCAGGACGCCGTCGCCCTCAAAGTTCATGAGCCTGAGCGCAGGCTGCTCGTCGCCTCGGGCGATGGGCGCGGGTTCGTGGTCCCCGAAAAGGATGTCATCGCCCAGACGCGTGCCGGCAAGCAGGTTCTGAACCTGGCCACCGGCGTGGAAGCGGCAGCTTGCGCGGTGGTTGACGACGAGGCCGACAGCATCGCCGTCGTCGGAGAGAACCGAAAGCTCTTGATCTTTCCGCGCGACGAGGTGCCGGAGATGGGCCGCGGGCGCGGCGTCATCCTGCAGCGCTACAAGGACGGCGGCCTGTCGGACGTGAAGGCCTTCCGGCTCGCCGAGGGGCTGTCCTGGTCCGCCGGTGCCGGGCGCACGCGCACCGAGACCGACCTGACGGCCTGGATCGGCCGCCGCGCCCAGGCCGGACGCTTGCCGCCGACGGGTTTCGCGCGTTCGAACAAGTTCGGCGCTTCGGCTTGAGTGCGCGGATCGCGACGGCGGTCTTTTCCCTGGTCAAG
>JABAHS010100313.1_pt1 | contig 10087 bp, 11 predicted proteins | sample 7062111 | NCBI WGS metagenome assembly JABAHS01 (sample SAMN14534600, study PRJNA622989) | marine sediment metagenome | biome: marine biome [ENVO:00000428]; feature: marine pelagic biome [ENVO:01000023]; material: deep marine sediment [ENVO:00002113]; isolation source: pool of 4 deep marine... | reverse complement strand
GCCTTGATCGGCTGAACGAGAAAATGGACGTGTTGATTGAGATACAAAAACATAATCAAAAGGAGAGCCAAAACATACCCGATGTCTTGGACGTGATGACGCTGCTTTCTTTGCCTGACCATCTGAGAAAAACAGCGGTGACCCTTAGCAGGCTCGAACAAGCGACGGCTGAGGAGGTTGCTGAACAAACCAGGCGGGCGAGGGCGGTGGAGAGCGGTTACTTGAATCAGCTGGTGATGATGGGGTACCTGAAGAAGGAGAGGAGGGGGCGCAAGGCCTACTTTTACATTGAAAAGGAAGTTTAGGGTGATAGACTGTGGGAAAAATTGTGGCGTTTCACTCCTATAAGGGTGGAACGGGGAAGACGTTGCTGTCCGTTAATTTGGCAACGATGTATGCTGGTAGGGGTAAAAAGGTTTGTCTGTTTGATCTTGATTTCCGAGCTCCAAGTCTTCAAGCCGCGTTTAAAACCGATGGTAATGAGTATTGGCTAAACGATTATCTGAACGGGGCTTGTGATGTCAAAAAGGTTCTGATCGACATTTCCCAAAAGCATGCGAGAAAGGGAGAGCTTTTGGTTGGGTTGGCAAACCCGTCCACTGAGGTCATTCGAGAGATGTCGGCGAAGGACAGAAAGTGGGAGATGAAAGCTTTGGGGCGTCTCTTGGCGCTCAAAAATTCTCTCCTTAACGAAATGGAGTTTGACTATCTAATATGGGATACAAGCCCTGGTCTTCAATACTCTTCCATAAACGCCATCGTGAGCACTGATGTAGCGTTGGTGGTAACGACTATAGACGCGTCTGACATAGAGGGGACTCACCGAATGACTCATGAACTCTACGATCTCTTCGAGAAGAAAACCGGGATCCTTATGAACAAGGTTCCCGCCGAAATTCTCTCGTCTAAAACTGGAAAGAGGAATTTGCGTAAACAGCTTGAGACTATACACGACCTTCCCATCTTAGAGATAGTTCCATGCTTCTGCGACGTACTGCGGGCAGGGGGAACATACATATTCACGGAGGAAAAGCCGGAGCACCCGTTCACAAAGATTGTGGGCAGAATAGCCACTAAGATCGAGCGGTTCTAGCCCTCAGCACCCTTTTCCACATGCTTCTCTCTAATCTTCTTCGCCTTCTCAACGTATTTCCTAAGTCTCCGAAGCTCAATCTTCTTTTCAGGCAAGGTTTCAGGAGCATACAACAGAGGCAAAACCGCCAAGAACAGGAACAGGCTGGCCACTGAGAATGCAGCGCTGGGGGGAATCAATACGTAAGGAACAAAAAGCACCCCGATAAAGTCGGCAAGAAAGAAGGGAATGATTCCAATAGCATAATATTTTCCCCTCGTACCAGGAGAAGATAAATCTCCCCATAGAATCAAAAAAAAGGTCACTGTAAACACCCCCCAAGCGATTCCATCAATAACAGAGTAAAAATACAAAGAGAGCAACATCCCCTGAGCAATACCTATTGCCGCGTAGGCTAGGCCCAATGAAATGAAACCATAAATCACCACCCGTTTTCGTCCGACCCAATCAGATAATAATCCTCCCACAAATGCAAAAATGGTGCCGACGATTGGCCCTATTGGAGATAGAAGATCAAACAAATCAGGCGCCAAAAAATGCTCAAAAAAAACTTTCTCAAACCTATCTATGAGGCTGAACATGAACCATGGAATAAGGTAAAGAAGAAACGACTTGTTATGAAATATTGACGTGAAAGAAATTTGCTTTCTTCTTTCAAGAGTGTGATTTTCTGCTGGTTTTAGTAAAAGAAGCATAATCAGTCCGAGTCCCCTCCAAATTGTGGAGATTGCGAAGCTCACGGGGAGATTAATTCTTAATAACATAACAATGAATGGAGCACTTAGGTTGGTTGTCAAAAATATTATTCCACTCATGCGCCCTCTATTTTCTAAAACTGTACAGTCCGCGAAATAAGCTAAGCATGAAGGCATGCCTAATCCAAATGAAATGCCCCAGAGAAAGGAAATGCCCAAAAGATGCATCAACGTTATAGGAAGAAAGCCGGGTAATGCTGAAGCAATCGTCCCCAAAAGTATCCATAAATATAGAACTCTGAGTCTTCTAGTTTTGTCAGAAAGAATTGAACCAGCTACGCCGGATCCTATGATTGTCAAATCATGGACTCCCCAAATTATTAGATTTTGTAGATGTGTCGTGTCAAGGTCGTTCAGAATCTGGTGCATGATTCTTCGCGTCATAAAATACCAACTTAAAGCGTTAAACAACAAAAAGAGGATTATGAAAAAATCTTTTGATGTAATGCCGAAATCCTCTACGAGATATTTCTTAGCCATTTCTGCACTCTCGTTTTGACTACTTGTAAATACAGAATGACTTAATTATTAGTTCTATTATGCGCATATAATTTTTGTAGATGTGTACAACAAGATTTATATGTTCACATAGTAGGCTTAGATATGTCGAACAAATATACAGGTGTGAGTGTCTTGCCTAAAAAATTGAGAAATTCAAAGCTAGTCAGATGGTTCTGGTTGTGAATTCCGCTATTTATTAAAGAGGCGGAACCATAGACTCAACCAACAGCTTTAGGTAGTTTGCACTACCTTTTAGATTATTTATATGTAGGTGAGCTTTTACACATAATTCTTCCATAAGTTTTTTGAAATGTTTAAGTTCTCCTGCCTTATGAGCAGTCTCTAAAATTGTTTCAGCATCCTTCTTTGTTATTGTTTCTTTCAGAAGAATGGTGTTGATTTTAGGCTTTATTTCAGGGTTCTGTAAGGTAAAAAGTATGGGGAGGGGTAAGCATTCTTTCTTAATTCTGTGTTTAGCTTCTTCGAAGTCAATCATGTCCATCAAGTCATCACTCAATATTGCAAGCATGCCCAAAATCCTGCCGTATTTGCCGAGAGCATCAATCTCTTCTTCTGATCCCCCGCCGAGTATAGCGCTGATACGTGTATAAGATTCCACATCCGCTGCTTTCTTTGTCACCACATTAAGATACTCCTCTGGAGTAATGTCCAACCGTCCTCGAAAACGAAGCTCTAGGGCTTCAGCATCCCCTAATTCAAAAAACATGTTTTTGAGAATGCCAATTATAACTGAGAGCTTTTCAGCTGGAACTCCTTTTTCAACCGCTTCGTGTAGCAGTGTGAGACCTTTGAACAGGAGGGCGTCTCCAACGAGCAGTGCTATATCTTTACCAAACTTTCCTAGAACGGTGGGGCGGGATCCCTTGACCTTTGACTGGTCAATGATGTCGTCGTGTATGTCTATGGCGCCGCTTATCAGTATCATCGGAACAGCTATAGGAGTGGTTATGTCTGGATCTCCTCCGACAGCCTCGCAGGCTATAGAGAGCAGAGTTGGTCGGGCTAGGTCGCGCCAGTATTCTTGCATGAAGTAGGTTAGAGCTTCGCGTACTTCCTTGCACTCGACCTTTTCTTGCAGGATTGTTTTTCTAGCTTCTTCTAGGGCCTTGCTCCCTCTTTCTTTAAAGAGTTTCTGCACCTGTTCTATCACATTTTCTTGTTTATCTGAAGTACACTTCATTCTACGTGCCTCCTAGCCTTTCAATTTTAACGTTCTTAGTTGTTCCCTCAAGAAATCGTGATATGAGTCGATGAGCTGTATTCCCTTTGACGTGATCTCATACACTTTTCTCACCCGTCCCTGCTTAACCTCCCGCCGGCTTCTCAGAAAGCCTTTAACCTCCAGCGAATGGAGGAGAGGGTATAGAGCTCCGTGTCTAAGCTTGATATCAAACAATCTTTCTGTTTCCTTGATGATTCTGTAACCCCACATGGGTTCTGATTGAATGAGTTTGAGCACAAGCACATCGAGAAAAACCTTGGCAAACCGTTGCCTGATCTCCTCGATGAAAGTTTCAATCAACGTTTCCCTTTCCAATATTATTTTTTATCGTTTCTTTTATACTTGTGGGTAGAATTTTAGTTTATCTAAATTATCTGGCGCTTAAACGGGTTTTTTATGCTTAAATATGCCTAAATATGCTTTGGATTCACAAAAACGTTTATATCGTTTGTCGTGTATATAAAGACTTGATATGTCCTAAACTGGACATATTGTATACGCGTATAACGTGAGAACTGTTCAACACAACCACACGAGGAAAAGAAACATGGGACCCAAGTCAAGGGAGATCCAGATGAAACTCATGAGAGGACTCCTGGACTTCGTGATCCTAAACTTTCTGAAAGCCCAGCCCATGCACGGATATCAGATCATCTCCAGCCTCCGCAAGAACTTCGGGGTCTACTTTGGACCCAGCACAATCTACCCGCTTCTCGCCCTTCTTGAAGAAAAGGGATACACCAAAAGCCACTGGGATCTAAAAAACGATCGGCCGAGAAAAGTGTACACCCTCACTCCTCAAGGCGCGGATATGCTCACCTCCACCGAAGTATCACTGAACCACATCTACAGAAAACTAACGAACGGATTAAACAAGCCCTCTTTAAACACCCTATCAAACCACCGAAACCCGAGAGACGTGAAAATTAAAATCTAAACGGGCTACATTGAACGTTGTCTGGGCTGGTTTTTCCAGCACTAGCCTTGAGCCTGAACATCTTTCAGACCGAAAACCACCAACTTCCACATTTTTTGGCAATTTTGGAACCAATAAAAAACTGAAACAAGCGTCAAAACAGAGGTCTATGCCCAAAAGCACAAACCGCCCATTCACATCTCGCCTAGTTAAAGATAAAATAACCCAACCCACTCTATTAACTCCCAAGTCTGTGGGTGGTTCTTTTGAAGGCTGACATTCTAATCCGCGGCTGCACCATCCTTCCAATGGATGAAAAACGGGGAGTCGTAGAAAAGGGATTAATTGCAATAAAAAATGATGTAATAACTTATGTAGGAAGGGAAACCGACGCGCCGTCAATAAGTGCTGAAGAGACGATAGACGGTCACGGGAAAGTGGCTATGCCCGGCCTAGTCAACTGCCACACCCACCTACCTATGACTATTTTTCGCGGAGTCGCGGAGGATCAGGAACTGGGCAGGTGGTTAAGTGAGACGATTTGGCCTCTGGAGGCGAAGCTTAAGCCCAGAGATGTCTATGACGGTGCTCTCCTCGGCTGTCTTGAGATGATCAAGAGCGGAACCACGTGCTTCGCCGACATGTACTTTCACGAGGACGTGGCTGCGAAGGCTGTTGAGAAAGCTGGGTTAAGGGCTGTGCTGTCGCCTGGGATCATTGAAGCGGGAGACATCGAGAGGGGTGAGAAGTTGTTGAAAGAGAGCGTTGAGTTCACTCGAAAGTTTCACGGATTTGCTGATGGGAGGGTTAGGGTTCGCCTGGGTCCCCACGCCGTCTACACGTGCAGTCCCAACCTCTTGATGAAGATTCGGGACAGGGCTTCAGAGCTTAACATTGGCATACACATTCATCTGGCCGAATCGAAGGAGATGGTGAAGTCGATGAAGGAGAAGTACGGTTTCACCGAGGTTGAGTTCTTGGAGAGCCTCGGTTTCTTGAAGTCAGACGTCCTCGCCGCGCACTGCATATACCTTTCGGAAGAGGAGATGAGGCTGATTGCTAAGCGTGATGTTAAGGTGTCTTACAACCCTGTTGCCAACATGAAACTTGCTTTGGGGGTGCCGAAAGTCGTAGATCTCATGGGTCTTGGTGTGACCGTGGGCATTGGCACAGACGGACCTGCCAGCAACAACGACCTCGACATGTTCGATGAAATGAGGGTTGCTGCTCTCCTCCAGAAGGTTTCCTACATGGATTCAACGGTTTTGCCGGCCCATAGTGTTTTGGGGATGGCGACGATTGACGGGGCTAGGGCTCTTGGACTGGAGAGAAGTGTGGGTTCGCTGGAGGTGGGGAAGAAGGCGGATGTCATACTGATAGATTTTGGGAAGCCTCATCTAACGCCGGTTCACAACTTTTACGCCAACGTGGTTTACTCGGCTCGTGGAAGCGATGTGGAAACGGTTATTGTGGATGGAAAGATATTGATGGAGAGAGGAGAGGTTAAGACGCTTGATGAGGAGGAGGTTAAGGTGAGAGCTGGAGAATCTGCTCTGGATCTGTTGGCTCGATAAGTGTTTCTCTCTCTTTCTACCTCCCCATATAGTCCCCCTTTCTCCACTTTAGCGCAAGCTGTTTTTCTGAAAAAATATTGTTTTCAACATTCTACCTTTATTTGAATCCAAATAGGGAGGGGGTTCTCTATGCTTTCCTTCCCGCTTGCGCGCGATATCGGGCAAAACATAATAGGAACATAATATGTTGCGCGTGCGCAGCTGTTACGTTTCTTTCTTGATGTACTTTTGTAGTTCCTGCCAGATGCCCTTCACGTCCGGTATCTTTCCTTCAAAAAACATCCTCTTGCTCTCAGTTTGAACGCTCAGAAAACCCCTCTTCCTAACCAAACCCCTCTCATTATAACTCAAACTCTTAATAGCCTCAAGCCTCTCAGCGATAACCCTGTCCTTCTTCAAAACCTTCCCCCTACCCCTATAAACCAGTATCCTCCGATTCGTTATGTAAAAGTAGAACTTGTCCCCGAGATAACGAATCATACCCGGACTNNTCACGCTTTTATTGCTATCCTCGAAACGCTCATAATCTTTACGGTTAAAACTTAATCTCACACCCCACCATACTCATAACAAGAGTCTGGTGCAAAACATGTCAGGAACCGAAACCCTACTACCCTACATCAAAGAACCCACAAAAGACAAGCAACCCACCATCATCGTAGACAGCCGAGAAGCCACCACAGCCCCAAAAATCATCAAAGGACTAAAAGAACAAGGCGCAGAAATCAGAATAGAGGCCCTTCCAAAAGGAGACTACGTCATATCCGACCTCTGCGCCATCGAACGCAAAACCGTCCACGACCTCGTCTACACCCTAACCAGAAGACACCTCTTCGAACAGCTTTTCCAACTGAAAGACGTCTACACCAAACCCTTCATCCTCATCGAAGGATACCTCCCAATCATCTACAAGTTCACCAGAATCCAACCATCCTCAGTCTGGGGCGCCCTCTTCTCCCTAGCAAAACAGGGAATCTACATGATCCACACCACCAACAAAAAAGAAACCGTAGACTTCCTCTACACAGCAGCAAGGCAAGAGCAGATCGTAGAGAAGAGAATTCCTGTTGTGCATCCAGTGAAGAAGCTTGAAACCCTAGCCGACGCCCAAGTCTTCTTCATGGCCAGCCTCCCCAACATAGGCAGAGAAAAAGCAACAACCCTCCTCCACTCCTACCAAACCCCCCTAAACGCCCTAATCAACATAGACCAATGGGCCAAAGATGTCCACGGCCTCGGACCCAAAATCACAAAAAGGGTGAAAGAGGTGCTGCACACACCCTACAAGGGGTAGCCAACCAGAAGACTCAGGCAACCTCCCTAATTAACGACGTACCCTCAACATTCTGAACCGTGATTATGTGAACATCCTTCTCCTCGAAGGTCACTTGACTAGGCGTAATGGCTAGATACTGAGCGTCCAGTCCCCTAACCGAAGACACAAGCAAATTAGCAATAATCTCCCTATTCCGAGGATCCATGTGAATATCGTACTCATCAATGGCTCTAAAGGGCGATCGAACATGTTGTTGCAACGCAAGGAGAAACGTCATAGTTGCTGTGCTCCTCTCTCCACCGCTCTGAGTGTACATGTTAAGAGGAACCGGCTTCCCCCCCTTAAAACCCACCAGAATCTCGAGGCCCGCCGCCTCAATATCATGCTCATCAACCAGCCGAACCTCCCCAACAGCCTGAGCCTGCGAAAGGATTCCCTGATACTGGAGGTCAACATGCTCCAGTAGGTTCCGAAGAACAGTTCTCCAAGCCTCCATCCTCGCCTTCACCTCCACTAAAGCCTTTTCCCGGTTCTCCGCCACCAAGCGAGCCTTCTCCTTCAGCTCCAAATAAAGTTTGGAATACGACTCGTACATGCGCTCAATGTCCTCGGAAACGTCGGCGAGGGCGGCGAGATGTCCGTCCGTAACCCGAATCTCGTCCAAAATCTCGACGATGCTCTTCATGGGCACGATCTGGGGACCCGTCTCCTCAGCCCTCCTCACAGCCTCACGGAGATCCGCCAGTGAGATTTGAAGCTCCTTGTTCAGTTTCTCCAGAGCCTTCTTGAGGACTTCCCTCTGATAACGCAACAAGGCTAGGTTAATCTTTCGATCCACAAGGTCATTGTTGGCGCTTTCCATCTCCAAGTTTAGGTGATCCGTTTTGGTCTGAACATCTGAAATCTGGGCGCCCAGTCTGTTAAGTTGCATGTTAGAGTTTTCAATCGACTCCTTCAGGCTTTCGCTCTTGATGTTGAATCGTTGAACCCACGTTTTTTCAAGGTTTTCGTAGGCTGCTCTGATTTCGACTAATTGGGTTTTGAAGTCTGAGGGGTTCCGGATTTCGCTGAGCGTTGCCTCTAACCGCTCTATGTCGCCTAGGCACCCCTTCACCTGTTCTTGGTGACTCTCAGCCCACAATCTTGTTTCTTCTAGGGCTTGACGAGCTAGTGAAACGTTTGATTCTTGTTTCGCTCTTTCACGCTCTAATGTTAACCGTTCTTCCAGAAGCTTTCGCCACTCAGCTTTCACCTGTTCCATTCTTTCCTGAAGTTCGTTTAGTTGGCTGTTGATGGTTTTGGCTTCGCTCTCAATACGTAGGACTTCGTTTTTTTCCCTTTGAATCTGCTTCTCTAACTCGGAAACCGTTTTCTCTCTTTTCGAAACCTCGGCCCAAGCCAGTTCCCGCTCGAGGAATCGCCGCTTCATCCTCAGCTGCTTTTTCTGTTGGTAGCGGTCGTACTGTTCCCTCCAGTAGCTCAGGGTTTGTTTGGCAGATTCCAAGAGCTTTCCCACCGACTCCTCTTGGCTGAGGGCACGGTTCAGCTTCCTCTGGGCCTTCAAGACGTTTTGGCGGTAGGATTCGAATCCCACCGCGGCTTCAACCATTCTAAGCTTTTCCTGAAGTGAAAGAACCGTGAACTGCTCCACCATGTTCTGGTGCATGATGATAAGCATGTTGTCCGGGTCAACCCCGAACTTAGACAGAAGCCTCACAACACCGCTTTTAGTTGCAGCCCTGTTTTCGAGTTCAAACCAGTACTTTCCATCCCGCCTCAAAACCCTCGTCAAATAGATGGAGTCTTTTTTGATTTTGGAAACCGGTCGACGAGTTCCCTTGCGCGAGTTGTCCAGAACCAAAGTGACCCGAGCCTGATCCTTCCCCCACCTAATGAGGTCGCTCAGCTTCCTGGACCGTTCGGTGTAGGACTGGCCCAGCGCCACCGAAATTCCCAACAGCATAGACGACTTGCCAGAACCGTTGGGACCGCATACAACGTTGACACCCGATTGAAAGGGAACCCTAGCATACTCGTAGGACATAAAGTTTTCCAGGATGACTTCTCGGATCAGCATTTGCGAGTGTCCTCTTAGCGTAATATAGATAGAAACTTTTTCCCTCTTATTAAAGTGATTAGGTAGGTTTTTTCAGAAATAGGGGAAGTCTTTAACAGGTTGGTCGCCACAACGGGTCAACTCTTTCCATCTTTTGAAATTATAAATATTTGAAGTTGCATTCTTTAGCGCAGGAGAAAGGAGAAGTGGAATGGAAATCATCATCCTTGGCACCGTGGTTTCTGTTTTTGCTTTTGCTCAACGTCTTCGACGTTTTGGTTACAAACCCAGCCTATGAGTCTAATCCCTTCACTCTTTACATTTGGGGACAGATAGGAGTCTTTTTTTCTGCTTGGGTCAAGATTGGGCTGGTCCTATTTTTCGGAGTTTTGTGTGCATCTGCCAAGAAAATTGCTAAGCCGACTGAATGGCTGTTCACTAGGAAAATATTGCTAGGGACAATAATTGTTCTTGTAGCCTTCTACATCTTCGTGGTAACGTGGAACGTAACTCTTTTCGTCCTGTTTCCGCTTTTGTAGACATCGGCTCCATTCCACGGGGTTAAATCTCTATAAAGGTGATTTGAACAATAAGGGTACGGAGAGTTGCAAATGGTCACGGCTGGAAAGGTGTTTAAGCTGGTTGAGCCCATGCCTCTGCCCGACCTAGCGTC